>Ga0194120_10001032_pt1 | contig 51838 bp, 56 predicted proteins | sample TA2MahCa65mmetaG_FD_148642 | JGI IMG/M metagenome (GOLD analysis project Ga0194120, IMG submission 148642) | Freshwater microbial communities from Lake Tanganyika, Tanzania - TA2015019 Mahale Deep Cast 65m | ecosystem: Environmental > Aquatic > Freshwater > Lake | place: Tanzania: Lake... | reverse complement strand
GTTTTTATAAAATAACTACACATTTAATACATGTACTATATCTAAAAATTTCTTAGTCGATAAATCAAAATCTATCGTATTGTTTAAATTTTCCAATGTAATACTGTCTGCATCTTTAACAACCATCTGTGACACGTATTTGGTATAAGAATCATTATACCCAAGAATTAGGTCTTCATAGTTCGACAAATGTACAGTCCTCACAGACGGAAAATAGCTAACATCCTGCCGCTCAATGAACTGATTTACAGTGTCAAAGTTAATGTAAACATTATCTATAGTATTAAAATCTAGGAATCTCTGTAAATTAAATACATTTGTTCCAAAATTACATCCAAACACTTTAGCATTATTTTCAATACACAATTTTATACCTCTATCTACTAGTATATTAGCTATATCTTGAAAAAAGTTTACATATTTAACATCACTAGTCCCCACTCTAGTTCTAGGTGAGCCATATACAACATGATTAATTCCTAACAATGATCCGTAGTGTGCAATTTTAGTAAAATGAGACATGATATCTGATCTTTCACTTTTTGTGAGATTACAAATATCAAAATCCAATCCAAATGTTACACTCTGAAATGAAAATGGAAGTATGTTATACTTTATTAAAGTATCTTTTAGTATGATAAGATCCTCATCTTGTATATTTTTCCATGGTTTACCGATGGTGTACGTCAACGGTATTTCTACATGAGTTACACCATACCTCTGAAGAACACAAAGAGCATCTGGAGGAGAGTTAAGAAGTGATACGGAAATAATCATTTTTAAAAACAGATATATCGTTTAGTACCTGCTCCCTGTTTATTAAAAACCCGGAAGGATCATACAAAGTTTTCATAAAATACCTAAAATTCTGTGGTATATAATTAGAGTACTCATAATTAAATATTCTAAAAATCTCAAAATTAGGAAATGGCATAGTTGCCACATTCAATAATCGAATATTTAAAGATAAAGCATATGTTATAAGGTCTGGTATTTTACTAACATTAATCCACTGTAACTCGTTAAACGGATTAACCGTTTTAAGATAGTCTTTATTATTTGTCATTAAATCAAAAATCAAGTTCTTTTTCATTCCCACTCCATAAACTGTAGGGAGTCGTAAAATAGAGTAACTAGAAAAAGTATCACTTATGACTTCTTCCAATAACCTACGATGCTTACCATAAGGGGAATCAGTAAACATTTTATCATATTCAAAAATTTCCCGCTCTACTGAATAATCAAAAACATCACACGTTGACAAATGTAATACATAATCAGCCTTAGTATTTCGGAGAGCATCACAAAGACTATTAATCACAACAATGTCTTGACTTGGATCTTTATTTACTTTCCACTTGATACCAGATGGGCCAGCTATTATAAGTAATCCATGTTTACTACTACTGAGATCATGAATATTTGAAGAGTTGTAACAATAATTTACTTGATGGCCATATACTTTAAGCAGATTACTTCCTATGAATCCCGTATGTCCTATTATGCTTATCATTGAACCAAGGTCTTGATATAATCATATATTTCCATAACTGCTGTAATCTTAGCACAAAGAATTGATACTACTTTACCATCTTCTACCAATAATGCCTTTCTGCAATTATTTATATCATTTCTAATCTTTACCTTTGGGGAAAAGTAGACATTCTTAATGATTACATCCTTTGTTAAAAACTTAAAATATTTGGAACAGTGGTCAATAATTAGACCCACTTCAAATTCTAATCTAGAAATATCTAACTGATCTCTATGTAATCGTTCTTCAAACTCTAAAAGATTTCCTGTTTTGTAGTATGGCGTGTACTTAACACTAGATAGAGTAAGATTTCCTCTAGAATCTTGGTAACCAGACACAAAATCCCCATCCATGACCGTAAAGCATATATCATCCTTAAAAATGTTTTCCACGACAGGAATTAAACAAATCTCATACTTTACATCCATCTGCTTGTCTGGTGATCTAAGCCCGAGGTTTGGGTTTGTATACGTCGTATTTATTACTAAGTCATAATCGTCTACCATTTCTTCCTTGAATTCTGTATCCAATTTGAGGTGAATCTTACTGGCTATAGATATTTCTTGTCTGAAATAATCAGCCATAGCCAGTAAATCAAATGTCTCCTCATCCGTTATCACGCAGCCCTCAAGAAGATCGGTAGAGATAAAATCTTCTATTTCTACTAAAGGAACTTCTTTGAATTTAAGATTGAGCCGTGAAAATGTCTCAACATATTCCCTAAATGATACCCTACTATTGTGCTCAACGGCATAGTAGTTCCTTCTGACTGGTTTAATAAATTGACCGAATTTGTTCTTGAACTTTACATATGTCCTGAGTATTTGTTCAACGGTTTCTACTGACTTAGGATAATGAAATCCCTTATGTACTCTATGCTGATTATTAGTAGCAGCCGCCCCACAGATATCATGTCTTTTTTCAAAAAGGTGTATAACTATTTTTGGAAAATCATGGCTTAACAATATTGCTATAATGCATCCGTAAATACCGGCACCTGCAATAGCGATCTTCATTTTACTTTAAATACCTAAGTATTACTTGTATACGGTTTATGTAAGTGTGTCTATCCCTAACTAATCGCATAGTATCCTCAATTTGTTTAATGTTTGGATTATGGTAATAATCCATGGCATCATAAAACAACTGTCTACAATCTTGGTTAAATACAATGTTTCCTTCAAATAATTCATTAACTGTTGGTGAGTTTGTGATACCAAATTTACCATAACTAATATTTTTAAATATACGACACGGAATATGCCCATAATTTATCTGCCACTGTACTTGAATAGCAGGCGCAATTATTGATTGTCTAATAAGTTGTAAATTATGATCAGTTACGACCCCTTTTCCATCTAAATATAAGCCTGTTTGATGCCACTGAATCCCATTATTTTTACACTCCTCAATAAACGGTTGGTATTCTGCTGTTTGGAATCCATAAGATCCAATCATGTTAATAATGGGCTCTGTTGACGGGCAATAAATACAATCGATTTCATCTGGCAATAAATCTGTCGCGTAAGGGAAACACAATTTATGCGCCTCGTTATTATAGTACACATAAGGCTCTACTTTTTCGTAAGACAGACCAACCCAATCTGTAAGTGGGTGGTATAAACGGCCCCACGTTAGTATACGATGTCTAATGGAATCATATTGACTCAAATCATAAATATTTGTTAAATCATGAACAACATAATAAGCGGTTGATACAAGCGGTATTTTTTGATCCACCTGTCGTTCAGTGATAAACAGTGCGTCAGTAAAATCCACACCAGCTACATTATCATTATTGTCAAACCAGTAAGTATTAAATCCTAAATGTTTAAATGCTCTATAAAAACCATAATGAACATAACTATGAGTATGAGAATGAAGTTTGTGCCCCCAAATAACAACTTTCATATTTATGTGTAGCTGTTACGAACCGCCAATAGCCATTGAACACTCATCAGAAATCTTCCTTATAACTACGTCAAAATGTTTTCTATACTACATACTATAATAAGTATCTAACAAAACTTGGAACTTTATTATTCCAGAAAATTAGGCTTTTTTACTATGCCTTCCTCAAAACTAATCTACAACAACGGTAGTTCCACTCATTTAAATAAATAGCATTCTCTGGTTCACTGTAATTTACAACACTAAAAGGCAATAAATCAAGATTTTTTGCTAATTCAATTAAAAACTCAAGTGTATTACAAGGGTAATCAAAAGTAATAACAATCAGTCCATCTTTTTTAATAACTCTACTAAACTCTTTTAGTGCCATAATAATACTTTCTTTTGGCATGTGTTCAATTACTGATATACAAAACACCACATCAAATTTTTCTGATTCATAAAGCATATTAGTCAGATCATATAAACTAAAAGACATGTTATTAAGCATAGAATACAATTCATTGTATGTATACCCACCACAAGTCTCTATTACTGACCTTAAAAGTTTTTCATGATTTATTATATCTTGATCAATATCACAAACATAAACATGTTTACATCTTGAAGACAGTATAAATTGAAAAGGGTGTCTAATACCTGCCCCAGCGTCTAAAACCACAAAATTTTTATTAGTAAACTTTATCGCCCAAGCATATTCATAAAATCTACTCCACCAATCAGCAGGGATATTAAACTCATCGATTTTAATTAATTTCTCATCATTAGTATCAAAAAATCTAGAAATATATAAATCTTCCATAAAAACCTCTTTTATCATTTTAATAAAATTCATAGCATTATCAAGATATTATAACAAAGTATAGTTACACCAAATAACATCAGGTTGATCTCATAAATTCGTGATCCTTATCCAAAGCAATTAATCTTTTTCTAAAAGGTAATGATGCTGATTCAGGGTAACAATATCCTGGATCTAGAATAACCGTAGGTGGTTTGTCTATAGCATATCTGTTTAGATGTGACTCATCATGCCAAATAGCAATAATGTTTCTAGATAAGTCGTCATAAATTTTATCTTTAATTATTTTACTCATGTTAATAAAGTGATCCTTATTTCCCCCGTTAAAACCTCCAGCATAATAATGAAGACCCTCATTCGGTGCTATATAAGCATGAGACTCTGGATTAGTTTCGTATGTAAATAAATTCCTAGGTTTGTTAAAAAATCCTGGATGCTTTACTACAACAAACTCACCTAATACCTCTTCACCAACCTCATCTTCTATAATCATGTCAGCATCTATATAATATATATAATCTATCCCTTTAAATTTATCTAAATTTTCGTAAAATAATGAGTACCTCATCAAGGTATCAAAGGGCCACCCTAGTTTTTTTTGAAAAATTATATGTATATTTTCAAAAAAAACCTTATTACTATCAGTAAATACAAAGTAATGTATATTATGTCCCCTTAAAAAAGATCTATTACAAGAGTTTATTAATGGCTGAACAAATCTATCATATTTACCTGTAGCTATAATAAGTAAACCTATATTCAAGCTAAGAGCACCCATTTAAAAAGCTTTTATAAGTATCATGAATACCATTTCTAATATCTATTTTTGGACTCCACCCAAAAGATCTAATTTTACTAGAGTCCATTAATTTTCTTGAAGTTCCGTCTGGTTTTGATTTATCCCAAACAATCTCTCCTGTAAAACCTACCACATCTGCCACCATCTCTGTTAATTCTTTAATAGTAATATCACTGCCAGATCCTATATTAATAATCTTACCTATATCAGATGCATTATAATTTTCCATTAAAAATACACAAGCGTCTGCTAAATCATCGACATGTAAAAACTCTCTATAAGGGCTACCCGTTCCCCATGCTGTTACATATCCTTGATTATTAATTTTAGCTTCATGCATTCTTCTAATTAACGCTGGTAAAACATGTGAGTTATTTAAATCATAATTATCATTAGGACCATAAAGGTTAGTAGGCATAACACTTATAAAATTAGTACTATACTGACGATTATAAGAATCGCACATTGTAATAGAAGCTATTTTAGCTATAGCATAAGGTTCATTAGTTTTTTCAATTTGTCCAGTAAGAAGATACTCTTCTTTTATTGGCTGGGAACAATCCCTCGGGTAAATACAAGATGAGCCAAGAAAAAGAAGTTTTTTAACACCAAAAGTATATGAAGCATGAATAAGATTTGTAGAAACCATTAAATTTGAATAAATAAATTCTGCCGGGTACGTGTTATTAGCATGAATACCACCAACTTTAGCAGCGGCCACAAACACAACGTCTGGAAGATGTTTTTCAAAAAAACCAAAAACTCCTTTTTGATCTTCTAAATCCAGCGTACTCCTATCAACAGTTAAAATATCTTTATATCCAGCATAATTAAGTTTTCTAACTAAAGCTGACCCAACTAAACCATTATGCCCTGATACAAAAACTTTATCTTTTATATTCATATAAATTTATATCTACCTCTTGATGACACCCATTTGAAATAAACCCCTGAAAATCTAATATATTAACGCAAAAACCATCAATAAATCTACTATTCAAATAATCCGCTGTCAATATGGTTCCTGATCTGTTATTACAAATATTCTGCACTTTATTTAAAGGATTAGAAAAAGCTACAGAAGTGGTATAACACATTAAATATGGTTTATTACTTGAAAAATTATTTATGGATGAAGATACTATATCTTCAAGTGTATTTGGATCTTTAAAAGAAATCGTATTTAATATAGGATATATAAAATCTACGAAATAAACTGAACTTGACACTTCAAATGGATACCCAAAATCGAAATCTGCACCGTACCAGATAAAACACAGAACGTTATCTTTTTCAGTAAAATCAGGCATACGTTGTTTTTTACCTAATGGATAACAATATGTAGTATTTTTACCTAATCTCAAAGAAAACCCGAACACTGAAGCATCAATTAAAATATTTTTAATATGTAATAAACTAAAATCTCTGGTAAATACAGTATCATCTACAACAAATAAACAATATTTATACTTTGATAACTCTGTTAATAAATCCTCTCTAAAATTTCTCTCTAAAATAAGTTTTACTTTATGACCATATTCCGAAATAATTTTATTATATCCAATACCAAATTTTTCATTACTATTAGTGTATATGACTATTACATCAACGTCATCTTTACAATTAAAGAAAAATGAATCTAGACAACACTTTAACTGAAGTCCTCTATCCTTACTAAAAATAATTGCACATATATCAGTCACAATAAAGCTGTCCTTAAAATAAAATCTATATCATTATACACAGGCTTCCAACCCAAAATACTTTTTATTTTATTATTGTTAGCTACAACACATGCTGGATCTCCAGCCCTTCTTTTACACTCTTCTGCAAAAAAATCTATTTCTCTTATTTTTTTCATACTATTAATAATTTCTCTGACTGAATACCCATTACCATATCCTACATTAAAAATATCAGTTTTACCACCACCTAGTAAATACTCAATAGATGATACATGGGCTTTTGCAATATCTAACACATGAATATAATCCCTAATACATGTACCATCAAAAGTATTATAGTCTGTACCAAAAACTTTAATTGAAATTTTTTTATTAGAAATTACTTTAACTAAATTATTAATTAAACTATCTGATCTTTCGTTATTATATTTTAATACACCTGTAGGATCCAATCCAGCTACATTAAAATACCTCAAACATACAGATCTTATACTACCGATATCTTTAAGTATTTGCTCAACCATCAGTTTAGATTTTCCATATGGGTTAATTGGCTGTGTGTTATCTGCCTCGGAAACAATTGTCTTATCTACATTGCCGTATACAGCAGCAGTGGAAGAAAATACAATTTTATCTATACCGATAACATCCATAGCCCTTAATAAATTAACAGAATTTACTAAATTATTATCATAATATTTTATTGGATCATTTACAGATTCCCCAACTTTTATAGAAGCAGCAAAATGGACTACAACATCTGGATTAAAATTTTTTAATGTATTATATAATAAACTATAATCCGCTAGGTCACCAATAACAAGATCACCAAATAAAATATTATCTTTTATACCAGTAGATAAATTATCATAAGCCAATATTTCAATATTTTTATATTTACTTATTTCTTTAATGAAATGAGAGCCTATATAACCAGCACCTCCTGTTACAAATAATTTAGTCACCTTTATCACCTAAAAAATTTTTAGCCCATCTAATTAATTCATCGCTATATAATTTTTTATGATTTAAAAAAGCAATAGCTAAAGATTCTTTTTCTTTTTTATTAGCCTGGCTAAGCATACTTCCAGATCTTTTTCTGTACTTAAACAACGGTTCCGATATTCTTTTCCCATAAAAACCGTTCTCCAAACAAGTAAGCCAAAAATCCCAATCTTCATAACCGTAAACCATATTAGAGTTATACCCACCAGATATTTCCCACACTTTTTTTCTAAACATAGAAGTACAAACCATAAAATTAATTCTTAAAAGATCATTTATATTATATTCTTGCATTTTAACAATTTCATTAATTTCACCGAAATGTTCAATATCACAATATGCAATACCAACATCAAAATTATTATATAATAAGTTAATCATTTTATCCAGACAATCTTCTCTTATCATGTCATCTGCATCTAAAGGTAAAATATACTCACCAGAAGCTTCTCTTATTCCAGCATTTCTAGCGTCAGATAATCCACCGTTTTCTTTATTTATTAGTTTTATTTTTTTATCTTTATACTTCTCTATTAAAGACTCAGCTACTTCTTTAGTGTTATCTGGAGATCCATCATTAACTATTATGATCTCCCATTCTTTAAAAGTCTGGTTTACTACAGATTCTACAGCTTCTGGAAGATAGTGAGCCTGTTTATAACATGGAATGATTACGGAGACTCTTGGCTTAAAAAAAAAGATTTATCAGCCTCTAAAACTGCTTTAACCCAACACAATCTATCTTGAGTTAGCTCCGTAGTAAAAAGTTCCTTTACCTTAAATTTAGTATTTATACCAATAGATCTAGAATATTTAGTGTGTACACTATCTTCATCTTCATTTAAATAATAATGAAAACTATTTTCATTCCAAAAACTAATATGTGTGGGGTCTTGAAAAGCCGCTCTACCGTCAGTAGACGGCACCATGATATCAGCAACACCGCCAGGTTTTAATACTCTCCATATCTCATTCATTATCTTAATTTTATCTTGTATATGTTCTATAAAATCATATGCTTTAATATAATCTGCATAATTATCTGGCAGCGGTATTCCGGTACTTAAATCTGCTACCATATCTACGCAATCAAAAGGTTTTATATCTATACCAAAAAATCCAGGTTCTTTTTTAGAACCACAACCTAAATCTATTTTAACAACACCAGTATTTAATTTTTTTACTGAATAAGATTTATTAGTATCTTTAATGTACTTATCAAATTTATCTAAATTATTTAAAATATACTCTGGATACGTACCATCTAGCTCCATTATCTTTAATTTAAAGTCCGACCTACCAAAAAGATCTTCCCCATTATCTAAAGCACGTAAAATCTTATCGGGATTTTTATACTCTTCTTTATTTAAATTTCCGTGATAAAAAGACTCAAGTTTCTCTATTATCTTTTCCACTCCACCAAGATAGCTAAAATGCCATCCACCATTTTCAATAGTATAATCAGCTACTGATTTATTTCTTATATAATCAGGAGATGGATACTTTACATAATCACTATAGGGTAAAATTTTAACTGCTCTCCACTCTTCTGATGTACATAAACAGTTAATAAAATAATAATAAAATTTCTGATTTAACTCTTTTAATCCCGGTCTTGTTAAACTTTCTCTTATAGCTTTTGGATTAGGTATTTCATCTACATCAGATATAATTATGGCGTCATCTTCATTACAGTTTTTTAAAGCTATAGAGGTAGCATTTCTCTGAAATGCTTCAATTTCTTTAGAATTAGATAAAACAGGAAAATCTTTAACAACCAAATGTTTTATTTTTGGTAAAAATTTAGAAAATTTATGTTTATTTTCTAAAAAATATAAAGGCTTAGAATTATTTTGATGTGTTTTAACTGCCTCAATTATAACAAAATAATCAATAACGTCGCTTAGCTCATTTAATCTAATTTCTAATAAATCTAACTCATTAAAAAATATAAACGTATCATATATCATACACTTCTACTTCCTCAGATCTCTAATATAATAAACTCCTGTTACTATATATTTATAGTGTTAGTATTGTTTAATCTATAATAATTATGGGGGGTGATTAATCTTGAAATTCTATGATAAAATAAAACAAATAAAAGAGGAAGAAAAAATAGTTAGACTGATCTTTAAACCAATAAATTCTAACTATATTGCGATGATAAGAGAAGTTGGCGATGACTACATAGAGTTTGATGTATTAGGATCTAATCAGGGTGTTATATCAAGAAATATACTACCACTTAAGTTACTTAGTGGAATAATAATGGACTCTATGGATCTAGTAAGAGAGAGGTTAGAAAAAAACTTCAGTAAAGAAGTACATAAAGACTAAATTTCACAAAACATTTTTGTAGGTATATTTATCTTAGGTACAACAAGTAACGGTCCAGGATTAGAAACAGATCCATCTAAATGTTTAGCTATGACATCAAAACCGTATCCAGATGGATCTGTTTCTAATATATAAACTGGAGTAGACACTGTTTCTAAAATCACAGTACTATTATTAGATAAATCAATTTTCCTAAAATCATAAAGTACATCTGAAATAGCGTATCCAGCTATTGTCGGCCAGATAAATTTCCAAGAAGTATCGGTAATTTTAATTACTTCCAACCAAACCGGTGCCGGTAAATCAAAATTACCTGTAGATACAGTAAACGACGGACTGGTAGAGATAGTAATATCATTACTATCTAACCCCATTACTCTAAATATTTTATTATTTAGATCATTTTCTCCAGTATAATTATAAGTATATTTATCTTCTGCTTGAGAGGATCCCAGCAAACTGATTATATTTCCACTTTGATCCACTTCATTTAAATTAAATTTAGCAACACCAACAAAAACCTCACTAACTTCAACCTGGTCTGTACCGGATTGATTAGGAGCATTTATATCAGATTTAAACACCAAAATACCAGCGGATCCCCCATCTACGCTAACTTGTCTATCATATATCCAATCTGTATATATTTGAGACTGTACTTCATTCCATTTCCAAGAATAGTTTTTTACATTTGTAATACTTATCATATCTGTAGCAATAGTAAATGGAACCCCAAAATAATTAGAGGGAACAGTACTCTTATTTATACTACTAGACTGCCACTTTAAAAGCAACCTTTCATTTATAGGCGCACCGTTATAATGCTCAATTTTAATTTTATACCAACCGGCACGGCCCCTGGTAAAATTAGCGTTATACTCACGTGAGGGCTGAACTGTCCAACTTTCTAAAACCAGTTGATCATCTATCCAAAGTTTGGTACCGTCATCAGTTGAGATATAAAATGTGTATGTTTCCCCCTCTGGAATAAAAATATAGCCTTCTATCCGCATAAACCAAAAATTTAATGGAAAATAGTCTGTAAAATCAACAGAGGTAATATTTCTTTCCTCTAAAAGATCACCAGAATCATTGAAAGGGCCATCTCGCGAACAAGACCATCTTTTTAGTGACAAATTTCCTGTAGATACAATTAACGGATTATTTTCACCTGGATAAAAGTTTATAACTCCTCCAGTAGTATTTCCTGTTATAAATATATCTTGAATAGCTGGCCAAGTATTAAATCTATCACTTAATTTTCCGTCCCACTCAAATTCATAAATTTTTGTGACTTCAAAATCTTTGTACTGACCAACTGAATCTGATGCCCAATTACCACTAAAACTAAATTTTATCCCATAATCACCTTCAGTAAGAGGATATCTATTACTTACCATTACTACATCTTGATTACCAGATACAGGCCCTATAATATTGGTTCCTTGGGGTGTCAAATTATTATAAGCCTTTCCGCCTGCCACTTTAAAACCGGAAGCCGAGTACGTAAGCTGCCCATTAGCATCATAAAGATTTGCTACATATACACCATCATTTAAACTACTAACATCAATAAAAACATCGTTTATCGGTTCATTTATAATTATTCCACCCATCTCAAGATAAGATCCAGGTGGCGCTGTAGTTAAAGGTTGTCCATTACTTTCCCAAGCTATATAAAGATTTTTAAATTTAGAGTTAACATCATACAGCCTAAAATATGTATTACCAGAATCTTTACTTTTATAATAAAGAGAATATTTACCTTTAGGAAGCTTTAAATTATTTGGATCATCACTAAATTTAACACTACCCGTACCCCATGATACATCTCTTGGGTAATAAGAGTCCAAAGCAAATAATTTTAAATCGTAATCTCCAGAAACAGATTGGCTAATACTTCTAATAGTTGTATTTGTATTATTTGTATGTTTATTATAATCTAAATCATCCTCTAATAAAAATGCTAAATTATAATAACCGACAGTAGCGTCATCCGATATAGAAACTAATTTATTAGGCCAATCAGTTCCAGTATTATTAGTATTTTTAGAGACTGAAACTACTCCTGTACTTAAATCATTAGGATCTTTACGATCCCAAGCAAATCTCCAATTATTACTAGAAATTTTTGATCCAATTAGCCATTCTGCCATTATTTTTTACAAAAAGGATGTTAATCTATTAGGGGAATTTGTAGATGGGATAAAAAGTAACGGTCCTGGGTTAGAAAAAGTACCACCAGAGTCTTTAGCCACTACATTATACCCAAAACCTGCTGGATCAGTAGAAAAAATGTAAACAGGAGTTGTAACAGTGTCTAGTACCGTTGGATTATTACCACTTATATCTGTTTTTCTTACTTCATAAGAAACAGTTTTTTGTCCATCACTAACTACTGGTGCCCAAGTAATTTTCCAAGAAGTATCGGATACTTTCACAAAACTCATCCATTGTGGAGAAGGTAGTAACAAAACTTGACTAGTAGATACGGCAATAGTAAAGGGCGGACTAGTGCTAATGACTGTATCTGAGTTGTTTAAACCCATAACTTTAAAAGATTTACCATCTAGATTATTAGAATTATTATTATAAGCTAAAGTATAACTATCTATAGAATTACTAACATTTACCGTACCCATTAATTCTACGACATTACCGTTACCGTCTATCCTATTTACTTTATATTTTGTAACATTTGCATCATTTGTATCTTTGGAGTCCCAGGCAAATCTCCAATTATTAGATGATACTTTTACTCCTATTAGCCAAGTAGCCACTTTTATGCATACCCCACAAGTCTTTTAGGACATTTATCACTAATTGGTACTGCTATACAAACACTTAAAAATGATTCATTTAAATCTTGATCAATGGCTTTTAGTGCGTAAGTTTTATTAAAAATACCGGATCCAGAGAGAGTATGATTATACCCTACCACATCAGAAACTACTGTAGCGTTTATAGATCCATCTTCTTGATCTATCTCATATATATTATATTTAATGGTACTACCAGCTTTTTGTGTAGAATCCCAGCTAAGTTTAAAAGAAGTATCGCTTATTTTATCTATAGATAGCCAAATTGGTATATAAAGTTTTAATAAAGTAACTGCACCAAATAAAGTTTCTGAAGATTTTTTAACATTATCTTTATCATCTACCCACTCTACATCTACTAACATGTCTTTAGTCACGTCATTATTATCAGTACTTATTATTTTATTAAATGAAACTTTATTTACAGATTCTTCAGTGTAATCTGGTGGAGTATCCTCCTTCACATAAATACGGTACTTGATAGTTTTTATACTTATAGGCTCTGTTACAGTAAAAGTAGCATTATAGGTAATATCATCCCTACTAAAATCATTAAATATAATACTAGCCCCAGATTGTTGTGAAGAAACTGTATAATTATCACTAGATAATGATTCATTACCTGCATAATCTACGGCACTAACATTAAACGTTTTATTATTAAGATCTCCACTATGTACATGAGGCATAAACATAACGTTATCCTCAAACAATACATTATTACTGTTTACAACTTCATAAATTTTATAATACTTAACTGAAAAGTTGTCTGAGCTTATATCCCAAGAAAATCTCCATTGATTAGTGCCAGAAGAAACCACAGAAAGCCAAGAAGGTTTTATTGGCTTTATGGTATCTGTAAATCCTGGTTCTTTTTTAGTAGCTGGAATATACTCATTACCAATATTAGTAGATTTTACATCTACTATTATATCTTTAGATGAATCTGTATTTTCTACACTTAAAGTATATGTTTGAGATACGCCACTTGCTGGCACATTTGTATATGATGGGGGACTTTGAGAACTATTATATATCCTATACTTTATACTTTTTAATCCAGATGGATCAGTCGCGGTAAATGGTATTGTATAAGTAGTTTCTTTACGAGAAAATTGTCCAAAACTTATCTCTGGTTTAAAAGGAGGAAGAACTAAATACCCGTTATAGCCACCTCTTACGCCGCTATAAGGAGCGGCGGGAGTAAAAGGTATCAAATACCCCAAATAAGGATTTCTAGAACCCGTAAAGGAAATATTAGGTATAAAAGTTAAAATACTAGCCGAAGATGGCTGTCTTATAGCATTAATTGGTTCTGGTATAGATAAAATACCTGGCCTAATTAATTCTATTGGGGTATGTTGATTAACCCATAAAAAATCACCATCAGGATATAAAGGCATTTATTTAACTATTTATAATAATGGGTTACTTTGATCCCAAGGAACTGCACACCCGCCCATTCTTATATAATTCCGCGTACCGCCACCAACATTTTCTAAATCTCCTAAATTTCTAGAGATAGATGCCCAATAAAAAACACTGGAAACCCCCTTCCAGCCACAAGGTCTACCTCTACCCAAATGTCTTCCATATACAGAAGCAACAAAATCATCATTTCCAGTTTGTGGATCTAAATCTGCATTGTGTGGAAAAACAAGACCATAGTTTGTATTATAAGACATAAGACCTACATTTACAAATCCTTTACCGATTAACGTATCATTTTCATTAAGTTTATACCAAGCCTTTAATCCAGACTCCCCGCCATCTGCATACATATATCCCTCATACATTGCTTGACCATCCGATCTAAATATCGCGCCGATAACATAAGGATCAGCATCACCAGGAACAAAAGAGGATAATCCATCAAACACTACAAAATTTGATACACCACCATTAGACCCAGGAAATGATGTAAAAAACCACTGAAATGGTGGCTCTGGATTAGCGAGATAGTAAATACGGTATGTTCCATCCACTTGAAATAACTGAGCGGCGCTAGGCTGGTTTACATCGCCGCCACTATAGGATCCAAGAATATCTACTCTATCCGTTGCGCTTGGTATAGTCCTGCAATTAGCGAGATTTAAATCAAATAATCCTTTTTTAGAATAAGAAATATTCCAGTTGTAATTAACAACCGGATTATTATCGTACCCGTAACGCTGAAAAACTATCTGTCTTGTTCCCAAATAGGCGTCGGGAGTGTTATTAGGTGGTGGATCTGGATTAGGCTGTTGAATTAAGACCCAAGATCTAGGTTTTTTTAAATTATCCGCTGTAGGTAAGGAACCATCAGTGACCTTCGTCCCGTCATTAGTTGACATTCCCCCAGTACCAAAACCTTTACAAGTCCAACCTACCCGAGAACTACACAAAAATCCTACTAGGGCTGCAATAGCAGCGGCTCCAGTAGTAGGAGCGTATTGATTACCGTCATATTCGTGACCAGTAGTTCTAGGAAACTGTATAGCCATATATTTACATTACCTTTTTAATAATTTATATACTCTAATAACAACCAACACTAATAAAATAAAACTTTACTTGCTATCCGGTTCTAGTAAGGTACCAAAAAAATCATCATTACTATTTGTATTTACTCCAATTTTATCCTTATTTTTTTCAGAGTCCAAATACCCCATAGTTATCAATAACTCCCTAATCCTTTCCATTACTCTTATATCCACCACTGCAAATCTTGGATCATCATGATAAGTCAAAATATTATAACGGTCTTCTCTTAGTAACTGATAAAGCCTGGATTGTATTTTTGAAAAAGGAATAACAGAATCTTTCATTTTAAATATTTTTGATAAGTTATATACCATTTCATCAAAATCATCATTAAATTTTTTCTTATTCATATATAAATTTAAAGCCGTTCCTGAAAATCTGTAAAAATCTAAACATTTAACAGATCTCTTTCTAATTCCTGATTCAAGTCTTCACAACTTCGCTGTTCAGTCAACGACAGATACCTTTTTAGGTCTTGCGGTATTAACGCAAGACGATCATCCAGCATAGCTGTCTCCGCAGGCGTAAATTCCTCTCGAATGAGAGAGTACTCCAATTTTCTTTAAGTTAATTGCAGCATTCAGATCCCGATCATGATCTGTATTACAAGATTTACAGATCCAAGATCTTTCTTTTAAAGAAAGATCTTTGTAGTACCAGCCACAGTTACTACAAGTTTTACTAGATCCGTACCATCTATCTGCTAGGATCAGTTTAGATCCGTACCACTGACACTTATACTGCAACATCGACTTAAAGAGTCCGAACCCAGCATCGGCAAGGGCTTGCGCTAACGCATGCCATTTGCCCATGCCTTTTAGATTCAAGTTTTCTAGTACTATAACTGACTTGGATCTCGCCAGCCACGTAGTTATTTTATTTAAATAGTCTCTCCTTATGTTTGCTATTTTTGCATGAAGTCTTGCTAATTTAAGGCTGGACTTCAGGCGGTTATGTGATCCCTTTTGTTTTTTATCTTTCTGTTTCTGTCTACGTTTAAGTAACTTTAAGTGTTTCTTTAAAGCTTTAGGATGATCAAACTTCAAACCGTTAGATAAAGTTAAGAATTTCTTTATTCCGAAATCTATTCCTACTACACCGGTAGGTATATCTGTGATCTCTGGTATGTCAATATCTACCAAGATAGAGACATACCACCTATCTGCTGTACGGGTTACAGTTGCAGATAAAATTCTGTCTGTTTTCTTATAGTCTTTAGTGGACAGTTTTTTGGTATTTTTAGACTTCAAAGATCTTAAATATTTATCTATGACTTCTTTGAGTCTTATTTTACCTAAAATCGGTAACTGAACATGATTAGCAAAAACTTTAACTGTTCCCGTTAGTCTAAAAGAATCATGAATAAATTTCTTTTTAAATACCGGATCTTTAAAGTAGCCAGGATTAACTCTATGATTCTTAAAAGAATTAGATAAATTAACTAAAGCTTCTTGAGGAACACATTTAGAAACTGAAAAATCCCACCAACCTGGTCTATACTGTCGCCAGAGAGCGTGTAGCTTTTTATCATTTGTAGTATTAAAAACTTTACTGTTTATTTTTTCCAGAGCCCAATTATAAGCATAACGAGCCGATCCGGCATGCTGCGCCATAATTTGTTTTTGTACTTCGTTAGGTTTTAATTCGTAACGGAAAACTTTATTTACTCTCATTTAATTTATTATAGACACATTGTTGATGAAAATTTATATATATTTTAAAAGTTTTTATAGATTTTTTTGGTAAACTGCTAAGTACTTTCACTAAGAAAAAATGCCCTCCACTAAAGGAGGGCATTTAATTAAAAACTATTTCTAGTCAATCCTATCCCTAGAAATATTTTCTTCCTTTAAAAGTACCTCGTATTTTTCTCTGTTTCTCTTAGTAGACATTGTTACTATATTAGTTAAAAGACTTGTAGGTACTATATTATGGGAAATTATATTATTCTCTGTATCATAAACATCAAATTCTAAAAAGTCTCTTCCTACTGATGTTAATGTAGATAAATAGCATCTAGTAGAAAAGTGAAGCTCTACTACTTCACTACTTTCTTTAATTCTCTCTAAGCGTTCTAGCAATGACATGATACATTTTCCCCCAATAAACGCTAGTTGTAGAATATATGCAATACTTTATATTTTCTACAACTATTTTGATTATTCTATAATAAGAAATATATGAACGCTCTAAATCAATAATAACCTTATTTTTAGTAAAATTTTATATAAAATAACTTAAAGAAAATCCTCTATAATAGTAATAGCAAATATTGTAGGAGTATTATATAAACGTGGAAAATTATTACGATATTTTAGGAGTGGATAAAACTGCTCCAGAGGATGATATAAAAAAAGCTTATAGAGACTTAGCAAAAAAATATCACCCGGATATAAATAAAGAATCAAATGCTTCTGATAAATTTAAAAAAATAGCGGAGGCTTATGAGATTTTATCTGACACCAATAAACGAAGTCATTATGATAACAAACTTAATGGTAATCCATTCGATGGAGATTTTTTTAATTTTGATCTATCAAACATATTCGGCAATATGTGGCATGGACAGCAAAACCCAGGATCAAAAAAATCAAGTATCGTACATGGAAAAGACATAGAAGGCACAGTAGAAATATCTCTAGAGCACCTTTTATTTGGAACTGAACAAAGTATTACCTTTAATCGACTAGAAACTTGTGATCTATGTGCTGGCTTAGGTGCTAAAAATGGGGAATTAATAGAGTGCAATCATTGTAATGGAAAAGGAATTATAACAATGAATATGCAGTCTGGTTTTATGGTAGTAAGTCAAACTGTATTATGTAGTAATTGTAGCGGAAACGGAAAAAAACCAAAAAATATTTGTGAAGAGTGTAATGGGGAAGGAAGAATAAAAGTTGAAAAAAACCTTACAATAAAAATACCACCAGGAATGATTACTGGATCAAAAATGCAAGTTCAAAAAATGGGTGATGTAGGTAAAAATAGTGGTAAAACTGGAAATCTGTATTTAAGAACAGTAATTAACGATACTGGTCCTTTCATAGTAGAAGGTAGAGATTTAATTTTTAATATAAAAACAAGTTTTCCAGATGCAGTACTTGGAGGTTACACAAAGATTATAGCACATGATAATAAATCTATAAGAGAGGAAGAATTCTTCGTACCACCATTTTCCGATAATGGTACCGTCTGGACCTTAAAAGGAAGGGGTATTCCACACCCTGGAGGTATATCCTCAAATAATGGGGATCTGAGAATAGTCCTGAAAATAAAAATGCCGAAACAAATATCTGAAAAAGCTAAAGAACTTTTAGAAAACCTAAGACAGGAGATAAAAGTATCCTAGACACAATATTTCTATAACTATAATTAAATGGATCCCAAAAATATTGGAGGAGGTTTATGTTAAAAGACAGAGAAATTAAAAACTTTGATGGTGTACTAAAGAAGCTAAAAACAGCGTTAAACAGTCAAGTGGTAGAAAGTATATTAAATGATTCAAAGATAAAGTCTAAAAATTTATTATTAAATAATATAAAAAATTTCTCTATAGATTGGAAAGCTTCTAAATTTAAATATATATACAATGAAAACCCAATAAGTAAAACTAAAAAGAATTACTGCAAAAATAAGTTAAATAACGGATTAAAAACATCAAAAAAGGAGTTTTACTATCCAATACTTGCTACTCTCTATAAGAGCGGTGGAAAAGAAAATATTAAAAATGTTTACAAAATAATAGAAAAATCCATGTCAAGTGTATTTAACAAATATGACCATGGACATTTAAAATCAACTCCTAATGTCCCTAGATGGAAAAACACACTAAGATGGGCTAGGCAGGATCTAGTAGAAATGGGTTTTATAAATAACAAAACTAAAATAGGAGTCTGGTCCCTTACGAAAGTTGGAAAAGAGTGGTTAGATAATTATATTTACAAAAAATAGGAGATTTATTTAGTGGATATATTTTGTGAAGAATGTGGTACTAATTTTGTTACTCATGAGTCAGGTAACTGTTTAGATAAATTAATACATAAAGTGTTTAATGATAATGAAGATGGTATTTTACCTTATACAAGTAATTTAGATGATGCTTGGTCAATTTTAGGGATAGCTAAAGATATAGTAACACAAAAAGAAATAAATTGCTATAGGGACAATAAAAAAAATACTAGTACTGTAACGGTTTTCCTTACAAAAGAACAAGTTGGCTTAGCGGAATATATAGGAACATCGAGAAATGGGGCTAAATCTAAATTTTTACAAAATCAAGTAAACTACTCAAGAAATGACAATAACAAGACTCACGTTATAGGAGCTTTAGCTGAAGTAGCTTTTTCGCTCCTGACTAAAAATAAAGTTGACATGAATTTTTATACTTTAGGTGACCTAACTGATTTTAATGGAATAGATGTTAAAACAGCTAGTCACAAAGGTAAAGATATAGAACTAAAAATACCAATAAAAGAGTTTGATAACAAGCCACAAAACATATACGTACTGTCTAGGTACTTCCCGGAAGACTATAATAAAATTGAGTTCATTGGAGCAATAGAAAGGGAGGAGTTAGAAAAAGTTAAAAAAACAAAACAGTACCTTATAGGTGGCCCAATGAATTATGTTGTAGAAGCATCAAATTTACATCCTATATATCAATTCAAAGAAGTTCTAAACATGCATGACGCGCTTTTTATAAGCAAGACAGCGGTTATGAGGCAGCTAGAAAAGCAGTTAGTTTAAAGAAAGAAGGATAAAGTGAATAAAAAAACGTATAGAATTGGTGAAAAGTGTGGCGTATCTAACATTTCTGGAAAAAATCTATACTTTGTAGGTTCTATATCTTCTATCAGCTTTATTGATTTCGCAAAACAATACACTATATCGAAAAAATCATTGTATATGAGTAAAAGAAAAAAATTTGTAGTTAATATACCTAATTTATCTGTAACTACAAAGGGGGAGGTACACCAAAATGGGGAGTCTCTAAATATAAGAGTAGCAAATGTACCCCCCGTACCGTTTGGGTCTAACCCACTTAACTGGGAATCTTGGGCATACTCAATATCAAAAAAAATCTCCAGAAGGGGTTTTGTCTATTGCAATAAAGTATATAAGGATTACGTTTTTTAAAGAATGAGTGCTATAAAATCACCTATAAGGTGGAGAGGCGGTAAATATAAACTAGTAAAAGAAATAGTGCCTATAATACCGGAACATGTTTGTTACGTAGAGCCATTTTTTGGTGCTGGTCATGTATTCTTTTCCAAAGAGCCAAGCAAAGTAGAGGTAATAGGTGATATAAATGATGATTTAATAAACTTATTTAAAACAGCAAAAGAAGAACCAGAAAAATTGATTAATGAGTTTAAATATTCTTTACCCAGCAGAAAAATATTTAATGATTTAAAAAATAACTCAAAAAAGCTATCTAATGTACAAAGAGCGTATAAGCTATACTATATGATGAAAAATGCTTTTGCTGGGCGGCTAGATAACCCCTGTTTCGGTATATCTGCTGTCAGCAAAAGCAGATTTGACCCTCTTCAAATAGAAGAAGACATACAGAATATGCACAGCAGATTCGCCAAAACAGCTTGTTACATAGAATGTGATGATTTTGAAAAAATAATTAAAAGATATGATAGACCAACAACATTTCACTATATAGATCCGCCTTATTATGATACAGACGGATATAAAAATAATTTTACGGGGGAAGATCACACAAGACTTAAAAATGTACTATCTAATACAACAGGAAAATGGCTTCTATCAATAAATAATTGTCCAGAAATATTAGAAATGTATAAAAAAATACCTGACATCACTATCAAAATAGTGTCAACAAATTACTCCTCATCCTCTACTGACAAAGGTAGAGACAAGGTACAGGAATTATTAATAGCTAACTATGTTATATAATTACTGTTCAAAACACATATTCTTATTAACTCTATAGCTAAGAATACTTCCTGCGTCCTCTTTATCTCCTTTTTGGCACAAAGCCGTAACATAACCGTTATTGCTATGTACCCTAATAACTGACTTAGCTAAAGTACCGAGGTCAGCCAGTGCCTCTACGGTATGCGCTGATTGCTTATTTGGAAGATGGAAAGTAGCAAACATCCTCAAATCTTCATGCTTCTTCAAAAAATTTTTAACTGCTGTAACGGCGTCTACAACCTTATGTCCTCGATGTGAATACCCAACCGGCATACCTTGATTAAACCCATCAAAAACAATTACATCTGTTTTCTGTCCCTCATCCTCCATGATTTGGAAAGCATCCATCATAGTAACTAATTTATTACCGGCAACAGATGACTCTGCCAGTAATGCACTTAATCTCACATTATCAACAGAAATTAGGTTAGACATCTTTTTAAGATCGGTTTCCATAATACAGTTTGTTACATACAATACATTAGTGTTGCCAACAATCTCACTTAAAGAATTTATGAGATTAAAGGTATAAAGGGTCTTACCTTGACCACTAGTTCCGGTTATAAGCGTAAGACCTTTTGTCGTACTAAAAAATTTACTTGAACCCACCTTAATCAACTTTTAACCCTCCAGTCACAGGACTACTGCTACCTCCCTAATAATAGTAGGAACCGGAAAAAAAGCAAGGGATGTGCTAGAGCGACATGCTTACAAAGTGTCGTCCCTATATGAGAAATAATCTATCAAAATGCTTTCTATAATGCCCGGATTATTTAGGAAAACGCTGGCTATACCTACCGCTGAGGCACCACAATCTATATAATCTACCACATCTTTATATGATGTAACACCGCCAACAGCTATAACAGGTATATCTATTTTATAATCAAGTACCAACTTACTTAAATAACGCATTGTTATAGGTTTTAATAGCCTTCCAGATATACCGCCATATATTAATTTATCGTAAACTTTAGCCGCACCCGGAATAGTATTAAGTATTGTAATACCGTCTATAAAATCACTAAAACTTGCTACTGTCTCTACACTATGTTCTACACCAAACTTTACTGTAACTGGAAAATCTGTATAATTTTTAACTTCTTTAATCCAACCTATATCTTCAATGCTTTTTGTGTTTGGACAAGATACATTTAACTCTACTGCTACAATTTTATCCTTATCTATTTTATTTATTTTATCTAAAATTCTCAAACACTGATCCTTATACCATGCTAGAACACTTATTATGATTTTATCATTATAAGTTTTTACTGTATTAAAGTCTTTAAACAAAAAATCATCTATACCGTTATTTTGAAGACCCCACCTATTTATATAACCACCATCACCAATACTATTAAACAAACAATCCCCTATAATTGGATATTCAGTAACAGTTTTAGTTGTAACTGCTCCAAATAAAGATATTCTCTCATTAATTTCAAATGGGCATGAAGATAGTATCAGCGGATTACTTAAATCAAGCCAGCTACTCATCAAATAATATATCTCTTATATCTACTGTATTAATTCCACTGTTTTTAAGTATTGCCAATCCAGAGGAACTTCGGTAGCCGCCAGATACATAGTACACACAAGAGATCGGGCCTGGATGCAAAACTATCCCCCTGGCGCACTTACTACAAGGCTCTCCGGTCAGTATCATACTCTTCCTCCTAAAATCTAAACATTTATTCATGGCGTTTTCTTCGGCGTGAAGGCACCCACAATTTCCGTGATCAAAAGGACCATCACATATATGTTGCTCTCCAGGTGCCTTGCCATTATATCCTATAGACATTATATTATCAAAATTTTCCGTAGTTATAATACAAGCATGTTTTGCTCTAATACAAGTGGCTAAATTTCTAAGATCCCACGCAAACTTAGAAAAAAGCTCTAATTTAGTAGGTCTATTTGCAAGAGAAATAAAATGTTTAGCGATAGTTAAAATCTTATCATAATCAAAATAATATGGAACAGTATCAATATTTTTAGACGAAACAAAATCCTTGTTACCTTCATCTAATAATATAAGAACTTTACCATTACTACTAAAAGTACTTAAAAATGTACTTATATAATCTAATGGCACAGTAGTAATTTTATTACTACTAAAAAAGCTATCATCATATTTTTTAGGATTATGGTGGTTAAAATAGAAACTCTCTATTCCAAGAGAAGTAGATAAATCTAAAAACGATTTCTTTACAAGGTCTTCCCCCGCTCCTGTAATAGCCCATATATAATTTCTTTTCATGAAAAAATCCTCAAAATTGCTACCTATAGTAATTATAGGTAAACCAATCTTGAGGATTTAGTGAAAATATCTCACTATTCGCCTGTTATAGCACCATAACAAGTTCCTCTGGGGGAGAATTCGTAAATAGATACTTTACCGCTATATTTATCAAAGTAATAAAGTATTCTATAGTCACCGATCTCTCTCTTATGAAGATCCCCAGAAAATTTAGTAGACTTTTTCTTTCTGCCAAACTTAGGGCCTAAATGATTGCCTACATAAGGATTTTCATAAATGACGCCTATATGACGTACAGCCCCCCTTAAAATCTTTGGCTGAAAGCCACTTTTTTCTAGTAGCTTTTCTATTCTTTTTATTTCCTGATTAGTTTCCCTATTAATTAATACCTTTTGAAGCTCTTCTTTCCAGCTAAATGATATTAAGCCACTGGATGGCTCACATAAATCTAGAATTTTACTCATACAGCCTAATAAATCCTGTCTTTCTTCTTCCATTTTCTGTATTTCGGAGGTATCCTCAGCAAGAAGAATGTTAAAACAAATTGAATCGTACTTCTCTAAAATGAAATAAGTAAGACTGATGAAGTCGCAATTTGGTGCGTTGATTTGGTTAAGCAAAGCTACAGTACCTCCACAGAACTCCTTGAGGATAGCACTCTTTTAAGAGGATTTCAACGGCTAATAACTTAATGAAGTTTTGTTAAGTACCTTGTTTACAGAAATTCTTAAACCTAGCTTCCCTGCTCTTAAGCTCATGGAAGAGCATATACTCATCGCTATTTTTAAGACAAACCTGGATAAATTTTTTTATTTCTTCTATTACACTGGTTTTTTGCTTCTCGCCAAACTCTAATTTAAAACTTTTAAGTATGTCTTTTTCATATAAAAACTTCCAGGTGAAAATTGCCTTTTGTTTTAATTGTCCTCTACATATAGATAAAAGTATAGTTCTTCCGTGAAAAACCCCTTTATCATCCCACCCATATGTTTCTGTTTTGATATCTACATTATTAGAAGACATCAAAAAGTATTTTTTAGGGATAAATCCTTTTTTAAAAGGATGAACTTGATCTATTAGTCTCATTTTTTATAAAAAAAACTAACTAGCTTATTCCATATTCTGATGTGTAGTGGAAGAAGCAGCCTTCTGAATAAGTCTGCTGTAGCTTCTGCATCGGAAAGAGCATCATGAGCATTTTCATGTTTAATTCTAAGGAAAATAACTAATTTTTCTAAACCATAATCATAAACTACTGGTATTTTATTTCTAAATTTACAAATAGCTAAACCTTTAGTACAGATTTCTGCGCTATCACTGATTACTTTTCTATATTCCTTTAAATCTTTCCCATTTGATACCCACAACATTTTTAAAAAACTTAAATCAAAAGTAGCTCTATGAGCCACAGGTATCAATTTACCATGTGGCTCGCAAAATTTTATAAAATTTTCTAAAACTTCTAGTGAAGTGGGGGCAGATTCTATCTCCTCCAATGTTTTTTTATTAACTTTTAAAGCCTCTTCTGTTAGTCTGTCTCTACTGGCTTTTATCATAGAAACAAACCTTCCACGTTCTTTTAGTGTTTTCCCGTCTAAAATAATAGCTGCTATCTGCACTGGATCGTGTAGACTAGCATCTAAACCTCCTGTTTCAAAATCTATTACTACAAAATTATTATTCATTCCTTTGTTGATTCCTCCATATCATTTTATTATAGTTTATTTAATAATCAAAATGGAATGTAGTCTCGTTGCGCCACGCCGGGGCCGCTGCTGGAAGGTGATGTCACTTTCCTATCCATTCAAACCGATCCCGCAAGATACGGCGATCCTGATGAGCGAGTTTTAATTTTTCCATGTCACTTTCCTATCCATTCAAACCGATCCCGCAAGCGCAGTCTCACAGTCTCCCAGGGCGGCGACACTAATGTCACTTTCCTATCCATTCAAACCGATCCCGCAAGGCTCCCCCGGTGAGGTACTTGACCAGGGCTTCATATGTCACTTTCCTATCCATTCAAACCGATCCCGCAAGGGTCCACGGCGAGCGAGATCTGACCTGGGTGTCATGTCACTTTCCTATCCATTCAAACCGATCCCGCAAGGGCTTTCTGTAAAGCCTAGATACTGACTGTCTCTGAGGCTCCCCTTGCGAGGGGTACGTTCTTAATTATAGCAGCTAAGCTCAAATTTTAAACATATCTGGCTAAGATCCAGTCACCGCCTACCGCGAGAGGTTCCTAAGATTTGGAACAGCACCAGAGCCCTCGCAGATCATCCTCCATCAAACATACTTTCTATCAGCCTATCTACACTTTTTTCTATACTAAATTTTATATCACTATCCTCTAAACTAGAAACCAAATCTTTTATATTAAATAGCTCATCCTCAATTATCCTAAGCTGTCTCTCAGTTATTACATAATCTCTATACTTTTCATTAATTACATCTGCCCCAATGTATTTTGCGACCATTTGTAACTCTTCTTCGTCATTTATCTCTTCTAAAAACTCTTCTCCTTGATCCTCATTAATTCTCATTATTAAATCAGGCTGATCTACATCTCCATCTATGTATCTATCTTCAGAAACTAAAATAGTATATCTTTTACCACCTATCTCTATTACCTCATCTACTATAAAATCCATTTTATAATTATCATCAATCTCTATAGTTACAAAGAGTTTTTCCTCCTCTTTATATTTATCTTCAGTTTCCATATAATTCTCTAAATATCTCTTCCTTAGCTGTTATGTAAAGTGAGTCCCAACCACCAAAAAAATCAACTCTATCTTCTATTATTTTTTTTATATTTTTCTTAAAGTCTATTACTATATCTGGAAGTGCTTCAAAATTACTAAACAAATAGCTTTTATTTAGCCCAGTATTTTTTTCTATACTTGTAAATATTCTTTTCTTTGCTTTATTAAATTTAGTCTCAATACCAGACTCTATTTGAGCCACCGCTCTAATTAAATTAGTTATTTCATCAATATATATTATCCTATCATAAATATTTTCTACTAAATCATGACACTGTCTGCAAATTATAACTATATTAAAGTCGTCGTTTGTTCCGCCAAATGACTCTCTTTTTTTATGGTGCTTAGTTAACTCACTGGTTTTGGAACATATATCACATGATAGAATACCATCTTGCAAAACTAATCTTTCCTAGTTAATCCAATTTTTTCTAAAAATGCTGTTCTTGATTTTTGATCTGCTAAATTTAATACTGATTTTTTCAAAGCATTTGCTATTTTCATAACGGTTACTTGTGGGTCTTCATATTTTTTATTCTGCATTTCAAATGAAGATACCCAAACTAAAACAAAATCAGAATTATTAACTATACCAACGTTTCTTGTTAGAACTTTTTTTAATGTTTCTGATAACTTATCGAATTCTGGATTAATCGTTAGGTATAACTTATCCCAACTACTATGTATTTTTGGACTATAGCATATTATATTATTTTCATTATTTATAAACTGCTCTTCATATTTTCTCCAAGGGAGTATAAGAGTAACTCCAGAAGGTTTTACAGTATTAAATCCCCTAGCGAATGCCTGCTCCGCTCCAGCAGAGTTACCAGAAACTATTGTGTGATCTTGCTCTGCTAGTTTCTTTCCTATTAGCTCGCAAACTTTAATTTCTGTTAGAGTAAGATCTTTACTCCCAAAACATGCTACTTTCATAAATAAAATAAATCATCTTCATTAGAAATTTTTGGATCATATGTATACCCTATTTTGTTATTACATTCTGGGCAAAAACAAAATATTACATAATCATCTCCATCATCGTATGATGATCTTCTGGAAGAAGCTGACTCCTCCACTAAACCCAATTCCTTTGGGCTTCCATCCCATGAACATTTACCACAAGTAACCATATATATTTTTATTATTTTCTCCTAATTTATGTTTTTATTGCCCTGGGGCAAGATCATAGTATTGTAATCCATAAAATTCTACTATTTTAATGAGCTTGTTTGCGTAAGCTGGATCGGTAGCGTACCCATTTCGTTGTAATTCTATAGCAAATCCTCTATAATCCTTACCGAAACAGCTAATATAACGAGGTTTTTTCAAAAATAATCCATGATCGGTAAAAGAATGAATTATATCTTTATATGACCTAAATTTTGCAACAATTGTATAATATCCTCGCTTTTTACTCCACTCTTTTGTTTTTACTTCTACAGAGGGTCCAACCCATCCGTCACCAGGTTGATGTTTTATACCAAAATAATTATTAGCATCACCTAAATGACATCTACCAAAATCACTCTCTAAAATGGCCTGTGCAACAGTAATAGAAGTTAAAACACCGGTTGCTCTTTGACAAGCTTGTGCTGCTTTTAAAGCTGCGTTTAAAAAATCCACTTGAGTTAAGCTTAATTTTTTCCAATTGTTGTTCATTATGCTATACCAACATAATTATAGTATCTTTACTAACATTAGTTAAATCTCTCAAGCCAGAATAAAACTTAACTATTTGTTTTAACTCCTCTAATGTAGCGTCTTTCTTTATAAGATTAACTCTATTTGATACAACACAAATATTACTTTTAATATAGCCTAACTCTGGATTTATTCTGTCTATACTAGGGGAATTTGAAGACAAACTACTATTATTTTTAATTAGTTTTATTTTAAATATTGGACAAAATTCAGGAATTATAATATCCTCAATTTTTAAATCAAATAGAATTTTTTTTCTAACTGATCTAGATCTTACTGATTTTAGTAAGCTTCTAGCTAATTTTTTATCATAAGTATAATATAATTCAGGTTCATATATATCAATCTTATTATAAAAATCAACTAATAAACGCAATTCTTCCAAAGAAGCATTATATTTCAGATTATTAGCTCTCCAAGAAACTATTACAATATTGTCTTTAGTGTACCCTAAATTTGAATTAATTCTATCTATCGACGGAGTATTATTTTTATTTATATAATTACCTGGATATAAAGGAATATTTAAAACAGGACAAAAATCTGGAATAATTATATCTTCTATTGAAATATTAAAATCTAGTCCAAACTTATTAGCACGATATTTACAGTTTTGAAACATATAATTTTCAAAATTCTTTATGTGATTTTCGTATTTATTTTTTAATAAAGATTCTCTATTATTTAACCTGTATACCTTGCTTCTCTCTGAATTACATGTTTTACACCTTGATTCTTTAGGGCTAAAATCTGTAATTGGTTTGTTACTAAAACATATTCTACAAATTTTTTCTGTTGGGTAAATTTTGGTTTTTTTATTATTAATTTGTGGTTTATCTTTTTTTAAATTATACCTCCTATTCCTTACTGACTCACAACTACGACCCAATATTTTAGACAATTCCTTATCAGATAATATACCTAAATTATTCTTCAGAATTAAATCTTCTTCTTTACTCCATTTATCCCTTTTGATTATTTTTGATAAACCAAAAGATTTAGCTTTAGCGTGGATGACACCTGTTTTACGTTTAAAAACTAAAGATAACTCAATTAATGTTTTAACACTATATAATTTTATAAGTTTACCTACTTCATCAAGCGTCCATTTAGAATAATTATTCATCATTCGTTAACCGAGGCATCCCAAAGCCAAATTGCCACCCTTCCCCTAATGGAACAGACAATTTTCTAAGATGATCTATAACAAGGTCAAGATTAGTTAAGTGATCATGATAAGAAATTAAAAGAGCTATCAATCCTGCTATTGCTGGAGTTGCCATAGAAGTTCCAGATAGTTTTGCGTACCTACCATTCAAGTAAGTAGAGTATATTTCTACTCCTGGACTAACTAATGTAATCTCCCCATTTAGTCCAGTACTAGAAAAACTAGCTAACCTCATATTCTTATCTATAGCACCAACAGAAATACAAAGCCCTTTTGCAGCTAATCTAGCAGGGAAACTAACATCACTCTGGCCTTTAGATACATTCCCATCATTACCAGCAGCACATACAGTAATTATTCCCAAATCTTTAAATTTTCTAAATAATTCTTCTATATCCGGATAATATTCATCAGCACCAAAACTCATAGATACTATTCTTATACCGTGTTCTTTATGATTTTGTAATACCCACTCAAGAGCCTTTGCTATAGAATAAAAACTTCCGCCATCGTCATCTGCTATTACTTTTAAACTATAAATATTTGATTTTGGTGCAACACCAATAACACCTACACCATTATCAATTCCGGCTATGATCCCCGCACAATGCGTACCATGGCCTGTTACATCAATCGGATTTCCACTAAAGGAAAAATCTAAAGCCATCTTTATATTAGGAGCCAAATCTGGATGATTAATATCTATACCTGTATCTAAAACTGCGACACCTATATTCTCACCCCTAGTTTTAGACCAATAACAATCAGCACCTAGTAATTTTATTCCATAATCTATGCAATCAATATTTTCTACTACTTCTAGTACTTTAAAATCCTCTAATTCAAAGTCTTTCATTAATTTTCACCGCTAAAGCATCTTAACATAAATATTATAATTAATATTAATATTACCTCAATAACGGTGCCCACATTATTTTACCAGCTTATAATATATTCTATATTTATCTACTAAGGAAGAGGTTCTTGCCTTTTCTCTTTCCTTTTCTTTCTTTATCTCTTCATTAGCTTTAGCGTATTCCTGTAATACCTCACTTAAATGAGTTAAGCAAAGTAGTCCATGAGTACAGTATCCTTTTGGTGAAGCTATTCCCTTGTGTCCTTTACATAAAGGCTCAGTTACAATTCTAGGATCATCACCTGTACATTTTCTGCATTTTTCTAAAAGAACTGCACCATTTTTAGATTTTGGTTTGTACCCCAATCTATCCATCCCTTCTACAATAGACATGCATCTGTTACATAAACTACCTTCTTTAGAATCTTCCGTAACATGTCTACTTTCCCCACAAACATCACAAACATTTCTACCGCGCTGTACTTTATGGCCCCTACCCTCTAAAGATTCTACGTCTTCCGGCTTTCTTACCATTCTTTTTCTTTCTGTAGAAACCTTAGTTCCGGCTAATTCTTGGCAAGCTTTAGTAATATAGTCTTCTCTAGTTTTTCCATCAGAAAAAACCGCCTTAACTAATAACTTCTTAGCCTCTTTTAAAGCATCTGCATAATCTTGAGAAAAATTTGGGTCTTCCCCAGGATTATGGAATCTCCCTGGAAGGGATTTGCCCTTTTCTACCCAACCTTTAGACTCTCTATCTATTAATGAACTCATGACAGACTTTGCATGTGCTTTAAGATCATCAATAGTTAAATTCTGTTTATTAGCACCAGCGGCGGCTTCAAATTCTTTAACTGATTTAATCACTCTATTAACTATTACATTTATTTCGTTTCTAAACTGACGAGGTTTAGACACATGCATACTTTCTTCTGCAAGCTCTTTACTAACTGATAACTCTTGCTGTAACTCCTTCTTTCTTGGATCCAATCCAGCAGCACCAGAAATATCTGCTTGATTCATCTCTTCAACATCTTTTCTTAATTTTTCTCTGATTTTACCTAAAATCTTCTTAACTTCTAGAAGCTTGTCATTTTTTACAGCTTTCTTTATATCATTAAAAATATCTTCCGCTATTGCTAATCTCTTTTTGTATCTAGGATCTGATTTAGCGGATTTTGCTGACTCTGGATCCCCCTCTGCCGTCTCATCTATCCATAACTTTGGTCCTATTTTGTCTAAAAATTCAGCCATTTTACTAGATATCATACTATCTACTTCACTTGATTTATTACCACGAATAAGTTTCTTTCTAAGGTTTTTTAATTCTATAACTGTCTTTTTAACTATAGAGTAGGCTTGATCAATTTTTTGTGGATCCCAAAGACCTAAGAACCACATTAACATATTATTCCAGCTATCTCTATTAGTTCTAAAATACTCGCTTAGTACTTTTTGACCACGATTTAAAGTTTTTTCGTTTGATGGGTCATAGTCTTTTGTATATTCATCATCTTCAGATTCTGATGGAGCAGTTGATAAATATAATTTTATAAGTCTTTCAACATCATCTGAAGTACCAGCAACGTCTATACCCCTTATTGCTAACATAGCCTCCAAAATTTTTACTAAATCTAAACTTTCTACTTTTTCTTTCAGGGTAAGTTTTTTAATATCTTCTTTAATCTCTTTACCTTCACTACCGGGAATATCTCTAGCTTCTTGTTTTAGCTTCTCTACTAAATCTGCTAATCTATCTGAATTGTTTATAAACTGCTCTGCTGGATCTAATGCCTTTTGTTTAGGATAAGATCCCCTCTCTTCTACTCTGCGTCCACCACTAGAAAAAGCACTATCAAATGGCGAATATTGGTGAAGTTTACTATCCGACTCATCTGGACTTACTGTATGCGTATAGTGACTTTCTGGATTTATGCCATCACCCATTACTTTCTTTTTACGAGGGGCTATACCAGACAAAGAATGCTTTCTTTTCAGGGCAAACTTTTCTCTGATGATATCTAATATTCTCCAAGCCCATCCATCTTTATCACCACTACCATATCTATTTTTATAATACTGTTGTATTGATGGGTAATTAAATACTTTAGTAGTTTTTCCACTTTTGGTAAGATAATCACTGTATGCTTCAACAAGACCAGTAAAGTACCCTTTACCGCCTTTTGATCCAGTTTCTTTTAAAATCTCTGATAAAAATCTTTCCCAACATTCTTGAAAGATATCCTCTAATCCCGCTCTGCCCTTTTTTCCTGTAGTAGAATTTAAATTTTCCTTATACCACTCTTCTGACATTTTGCGGAGATCAGCTTCTGTAGCTTCCCAGTCATACTTTTCCGCATCCTCTTTATATTGCTTTTTAAGCTTATCTAAAATTTCTTTACTTTCCCCGTCATCACTAAGCCTCTTAAGGAAATCACCAGTATAAATTTTATTTAATTTTGAAACTAAAGATCTTACAAAGTCCACTTTATCTACAGGATAAGTTAATCTCTCTTTACCACTACTTCCATCTACCTTACCGGGGCCGCCCATCATTTTACTTTTAATTTCTGATGGCAATTCTTCAAAACTTCTGTAATCATTCCACCTACCGCCAGAAATACGGCTAGATATCTCATCTGGAAATTTCATACCATTAGTTTTATTGCTAGTAATAAGTTTTTTAAGTCCAGAGTTTAGATACTTAACAGCAGATTTCTTGAACCAATCAACAAATTCTTTATTATACCTTTTTAACTCTTCCTCTGGTATATCTAAACGTACATATCCTACATCTTTTTGTGGATCTGCCTTTTTTACGAAAAATTTAGATACTCTAACAGTATTAGCTTTCTTTATTACTTCGGTAATATTATTTATCTCTTTTAGTATGTCTAGCATAGTATAAAAAATTTCTCCTGGCTATCTCTAACATACATTAATATTAAAAACTTATTTCCTAGTTTCTTTTAAAGCAAACTCACCATGAACTTGTACAGCTAAAGAACCTTTTTCAAAATAATTTTCATACTCTGCTGTAGTACCCTCTAACTCCACTCCTTTAAAACTAAGACTTTGAAATCCCCACTTGGACACATTAGAAATCTCAAACCCACCTGGATTTCTCCCTTTATCATAATGACTATGAAATCTTAACATTATAATATCATACAAAGGGGCTAGCCACATATCTTTATATTTTTTATCTCTAAGTACTTCATAGATTCTATCTGGATAATTTATTATATATGGATAGTCTACAAAATTCTTTACTGATAAAAGATCTAAAGAAATAAGTAAATGTAAAGTAAACGATCCAAACTGCTTATCAAAATCTATTTCTATAGCGTATTGCTCACTATTACCAACACCTTGAGCTTTATCTGGTATATTAAAAGATATCGGTAAAGGTGCTAAAGCAATTTTAAAAAATCTTCTAGATTTCTTAAATATTTCGGATACTTTAAAAGATTTCATTATTATATTGCGTATACCCTAAAGAATTTTTTACTGCTTTCTACAGACATCCCACGATCTTTTTTATGCTTTAACCGAGAAAAATACTCATCTGGCTTATCACTAGACCACCACTCAGTTTCGTGCTTTTGCTTACTCTTCTCAGCTTTCTCTACTCTTTCTACATCGCGCTCATCTGCTTTTTCGAGTATTTTCTTACGCTCTTTCTCCCTAACTTCCTTTTCTTCTTTTTCTGATGGGCGTTTAGGAGCTTTAACCTGCTCCTCCTCCCTTAATTTTGCTTTTTCCCTCTCCTCTTGCTCACGCTGTCTCCTGAGGCCCTCGGCTTTTCTTTCCTCTTCTGTCTCTAATCCTGTACCCCTTGGTATAGCTATATCAGTCTTTAATAGTACAGTTAATTTCTGCCTTATTGGCTCAAACTCTGAATTTTCAGAAAGAACTTGAGTTATGGCTTTCTTAATATCAGCATGATTCTGCCCCACTCTTTGATCTGATACAGAAATACCCCTTTTTTCTAAGATTGAGGTAAAATCTTTTAGTTTTGCAGGTACTTCAGAATTTATTGCATCTCTATCTTTCTTTAAATTACCATATTTTACCCCTAACTCCTCTTGCTTATATATAAGTTTCTTCAGTTTTCTATTAAATTTCTCGCGTTTATTACTATTTTTAGGTATTTGTAACATCTCCCTCTCTAAGTGCTTTCTGTGATTACCTAAATCTGCTATTTCTTTCTCTAAATCAAAAATTTTACCAGTTAAATCCTGATATTTTTTTTGGGGCTCCATTATGATATCCATATATGTAGTAAACATATTAGCCGGAACTTTTCTACCCATAACATGAAGCATGTCTACTACAGCTTTTTTAAACTTTTTAAATAACTCATCTAGATCTTCTGGAGATAATTCTTCCCCCTTTTCCGTAGTAGAAGAAGCGCTACCGGGGGCCTCTAATGTATCTTTTATAGTAATTTTACCACTCTCATCACTATCTACCGCCTGATCAATACTACTGTTTCCACTATTTCTTCTCTCTTCTGCTCTTTCTAATTGAGTTGATATCTTACTTTCTACAACTTTTGTTAAAAAAGTACATATATCTGCCGATTTTACATTTCCGTCGTCATCTAATCTATCTTTATCATATCCAGCCAAATTATTTTTTATCAAAATAAAAGCTTCTGACATATTGTCATCAGCGTCTCTTTTGTTATCCCATTTTTTACAAATTTTTACAACATTTCTATAAAGTTTGTTTTTTAGGGAGTCCATTAATTTATTATTTTTACAAAGAAGATCTAAAACTTTATCTAAGTTTTTACCCCTTAATCTACCGCTTTCTAAAAGTTTTTTTGTATCTTCCTCAATATTTGGGCATATATTAGAATACTTTGCTGCCTCAGCTAAAACCCCTCTATCAAAATCCTCTTTTGATAACCCTATTTCACCTTCTCTTCTTTTCTTACCCGTATCTTCATCATCTTCAACTTGTACATCAACAGCAGTCTTACTTAATCCAGAAATTCTGAATAAATTAGCTAATACATTTATCTTAAAATCAATGCCAGCATTTTTTACTGCTGCTGTTCTTATATTGTAATTATTAATCTCATAAGCTATTTTTCTAAGATCTGCTATAAGAGTACGCATTAAAAGAAAGTCTCCTAAAAATGAAAATTTTTCAATATCCTAATATAAATAAAAAAACTATAAAACATTAATAATAGTCTAATAACCTCACTCAATATCTTTACGTTCTTTACTATGTATTTCTTTTAAAAATTCATTTAAAGCTTTTCTTTGAGCAGCATTAGATCTACCAATATATGCCTCAACATTTTCAAAACCTAAAGTAGATATTGCTATGAATCTATGAAAACCTTCAGCTAATTTAGATCCCCTCATTATAAGAGGGGGCATTGTTTGTGGAGTAGTTACTGCACTATATAAAGCGTTTTTAAGTCTAGATTTATGATTAGCAATCTCCTTTTTTTCTAAATTAGAATCATAACTAGCACTAATGCCATATTTTGATATAATTAAATTAAACCAGCATTCTGGAACTCTTCTTATTATTGTATCAATATTATCAGATAATATCTGCGATACTTTTAAAGTTTTAAGAGTGAATTTAACATCACCAAAATTATTTATTATTCCATCAGTGGTTCTTTTACCATGTTTTATTTTTTTAAGTAAATCATCCTGAACCCATTGTGGCCAACCAAAAGACTCGTAGTTAATTGCTTTTCCAGATAAAAAATCAAAAACGGCCTCTTTAACTGGGTCATCTTCTTTAATGACAAATTTGGTGTTACTCGGCACACCACCCTGAACAGATATCCTAATCGTGTATGATGATTGTTCTGTTTTTTCTTGGAAGCCGTCTTCTGGATTTTCTTGCATTTCCTTTTCTTGTAATATCTACAAAAGCCTTACCATTTTTAATGAGTTTATCAACTAATAAATAAACATCTAGTCTATCTTTTTGTAATATTTCCAAATGTATTGGAAAAAATCTATAATCTAAATAAAATCTATTTAAAATATCATTTATTACATCAACTGTTTCTGGACACCTAGTAAGGATAGCTGCTGCCTTTATCCTAGCTAAAAGAAGACTTACTCTATATGTCTCTGATAACTTCTCTTCCTTAATTAAATCTCTAGCACATTTATCTATTTGAAATGTTGGCGGGGGTATATATTCATAAAGTATCATATTTAACCATTTATATATTTCATAAAAGTATCAGTACACTCATCTACTAATTTATCAAACTCACTTTCTGGGTAAGGGATATCTACTCCTCTATTAACTATATGGTAATAAATAGATCTGAACAGGCAGCTTGAGTGCTCTTTTATAGTACTTCTTACCACTGACCTTATTGCGTCTTTATCCATTATCTTCCAGAATCTCCAAAACCAGTAATTCCTCTCTTAGTTGAAGATAACTCATCAACTTGTCTAACTAAGTAAACATCAAATGGTCTGATCAATAATTGTGCTACTCTATCTCCAGACTTAAACTCTACATCTTCCGATGATCTATTAAATAGCTTAACTGCCATATTATTTCTATATCCATTATCTATAACACCTGGGAAAGCTGTAATAGATTTTTTAAAACCTAAGCCAGAACGAGATCCTACTTCACCATGAAATCTTATTAATTTTGGAAGTCCTCTTGATCCTGCAAGAATCGGAAATTCTATAATTATACCTATATCTACAATTGCCGAACCGTCTACTCCATCTTTCATCCTAGGTAATATAAAATCTATTGGGGTATATAAATCCCAGGCCGCGTCTTCAAACTCGTGACTCATAGTAGGTAATTTGGCTTGTGGGTATACAAGTTTAACTTTTAATTCCAGTAAATCGGCGTTCCAAGTTAACATACCAGCCTCATTTAAATCATTAAATAATTGTTCTTTGTTAAAATACACTTCCATACTATTCCGTTAGTTTTTCACGTATGCAAAGTTACTCATAACTGATCAACTCTAGCATACAGATAGCTTTAAACGTTGTTCCCCCAAGGAGAACTTATCCGATACGGTATTCTTTAAAAACTTAAAGAACTCCCAGTCGCTTTTTACTTTTACTGGGTTACATAACTTAAACAGTTTCTCAGTCAGCCAAGAAAAGTCCAAGCTACTATTTCCCACTTTTACATGATTTACTGCACCGTTCAAATCAGCATTCCAAATCTTATTTACCTTTCTGTCTTTGAATATTCCTCTTTTCACACGACTTCCATTGAAGCCATCAGCTACTTTAAAAGAATATTTTTGGAATTCTGTTACATCTTCTGTAACACAAGAAATCTTAGAAGTATATGCCTCATCAATCACATGTATGGTTACTCCGTACTCAAAAGATTTATAAATTAAATAATCTAAAAATTTACCAAACGGAATATAAACAAAATTCTGGTTATTTCTACTACCTAAATTTAGTTTTCCATTATTTTTAAGATCTAAGATGTTTTTAGAAACATATAGGTCTGTTACATCTCTAGACTGTAAATAATTTAAAATAAACTTACTGTATTTATGAAAATGATCCATGAAGAACATATTCCTGTTTTCATATAAACGTGATTTTTTCTTCTTTAACGTATTATTTTCTTTATCTTTACTTATTTCTTCATTTAACTTAGACAGTCTTCTGTTGAAGTCATTGTTATATTTCTTGAAGATAGTACCACTTAAAATTAAACTTGTAGAATCTTTATCATTAATGAACAGTGCTCCGAGATTATTTACTCCTAGATCCAGTCCAGATTCTTTTACTTGTTTAGAATCAGGTACAGTTACATTTTTACTATAATGTATCTCTAGATACACTTCGCCATTTGAGAAATGTACACTTACTGCTTTAACAGTATTAAAATCATGAATCACTTGTAATATTTGTTCATGATTTATATGAAAGTATCTTACTTTATGGTTTAAAGTTATTCCTAAACTGTTCTTTCTTTTTAGAGTCCATGCATTTGCATCTAAGGGTACAGTCATATGATTTAACTTATTTAACTTTTTCGTTTTTGGTGGTCTAACTTCTGGATCAGTTTTAATATTAGTAAAAAAAGTTTTATAGTTACCTCTTACTCTTCTGACGACCATAGACAGATTATGCTCTTTAAGAGACTTACCTGTTTCTATTAGATCTTTTAGTAGCTGATCATCTTTATACTTATTTACTATATAGTTTACTTTTTCTTTAGCTTGTCCACCAGAAGTTTCAGTTACTACTGCTCTTATTGTTTTATAATCTGAGAAGTATTTAAAATCTTCTTGGTTATTTTTAATTAATAAAATGATCATGTTCTCAAAGTGTCTGTAGGACTTAAGATTCTTGATCAAGAATTGCTTGTCATTAGTATTTTTTACTCTGACTAACACTGTTCTGAAAGTTTGATCATTCATATGTTCATATGTTTATATTATAATATATAATGTTGTGTATTATTTTATTAAATGTATATAATCTTTTCATACTTGATTATAGCACCCAAATATACCTATACTTAAATAGTATTTTAATTAACTACAGATACCTTAATATAAACAATAAAATACACATATATCATTATAGGATATAGGTGTATTTTTATTTAAAACTTAATTAACCACAGCCAGAAAATCCGCAATCGGAACATGACGCACAGCCGCTCTGATAGACTAAATTAACACTGTTACAGCTAGGACAAGTTTTTCCTGATATTTTAGTACCATTAGGTATTTTTTCTGATAGGAATTTTCTAACACATGTTAATAATGATGATATATAATCCTCTTCAAGATTTTCTAGCGATGTTACTATACTAGATAACGGTAAATTATGTCTTAAACACATTGAAACCATTTTAGACACTCTATAATGGGAAGGGTCTTCTGTAATTTTTGCTCTTTGTTTCTCAATTAACTCTTCAGAAATTCCAAAATCTTTGAGTAACTTAGATAAGGCCCGTACCGCTGCATTTGCAGCAACGGTTTCACCCTTCTGATTTGTATGAATCCACATAGCTATAGGATGTCTCAAATCAGAATCTTCTGGAAGATATGAAAAATTAATATAAAACTTTTTATTCTCCCTTTTTATAATTTTTGTAGTACCGTTAACAAACTCTTGCGGAAGTTTTATATCATGATTTATAATGTACTGATCTTGCTCTTCCTCTTTTTTATCTATTTTACTAAGTACTTCCTCCATGGTGCCGGATCTGAAACTTGTAAAACCATTCAGGCCAGCCTTCCAAGCATTATAATATAACTGTTTAAAATCTTCATAGGGATAATCATTTGGAATATTAGCTGTCTTTGAGCAAGACTGGTTTATATTACTTTGTGTAGCTACCTGAATAGCAACATGATCATCTATTTTAATATCATCAGTAGTTACTAAATACGATGATTTATTTTTAATGTCATCTGGATAATTATCCATTACCCATTGATACCCGTAGTCTCTTACCCGGTCTACAATACAAAGACCTCTATTATGTGGCTCAAATAAATAACTGACGCCACCATATTCTCCTCGCCAAACGGAAGCATCACCTTGTTTAGTCTCAGTCAAGTAGTCTTTTACATTTTCTGTAGTTAAACCATCTGGCCACTCATCTACTATTCTGGTTCTTTTGTACTCAAACTGGAATACTGGCTCAATTCCGTTAGATACAACGTCAGCAATAATGCTTGAATTGTGACTAACTATGCCATTTTCTAAAATATAATGATGAACACCTTCTACTTCTATATCTACAGTAAATGCTTCACTAGATTCAATAGAAAATACAGGACTTTCTTTCAAATTTAAACCAGAAATATCAACAAATTTCATCTCTTTCCCTCTTAATGGCAGAGTGTATAGAATCTATAACAGAGATAGAATCTCTTTTATAATCTGACTCCCACACAAGTAAACATTTAAAACCCGCTGCCTCTATTGCTTTTATCTTTTTATGATCCTCTTGCCAAATTTGGGCAGCAGTTTTTCCTTTAGTCTGATTAATGTCTTTTAATTTATACTTAGACGGGTTCATATGCCAGTAATCTCCATTAAATTCAACAATTAACTTTAATTCTGGAATTACATAATCAACAAAATAAACCATGTTTAATGTTGAAACGGAGTATTCTCTTTTATTTTCCTCTTTTTGCCAAACAGATGTCTCCCCATATATCAATAATCTATCTATTTCTTTGAACAGAGCTTTAGCTGGTAAAGAAGTAGTAGTTCTAACACGATTTATCTGCCTCCGTCTCTGTATATCTCTAAAAATCTTAGAACCTTCTTCTACACCAAAATCCTCAATATACCGCGCAAGAGAATTTGACCAAGAATGCATTTGACATTTTTGGTCAAACTTTTCCTTACCTAACTCCTCACCATAATTTACAGTATGCCAGTTTAAGTCCCTAGTTTGAAACTTTGTGTACTGCCTTAAGGCGTCTTCCTCGTCACCGTTACATTTGTCGATCCACCAATTTATACCAAATGTCCCTCTCTCTCGTTGGTTTTTTACACGAATCCCCCACCTCTTTTTACCCCCTTCTTCCCCATATCTTTGTACAAATGTTTCAAAAGTATTTCTAGATCGCTCCTTAAATTGTTCAAACCTTTTTAATCCACCCTCTTCCCCATACCTTTTTTTGAAAGATTCTTCGTCTTGTCTTGAATAATCTAAAAACTCCTGATATTTAGCTAATCCCAAATCATTTCCATACTTTTCTTTAAACCAATCAAAAGAAAATCTACCTTTACTGCGTTCCTTCCTTATAGCATCTGTAGAATTAACCCAAAGGCAGTCAGCTTCTTCGCCAAAAACTGATTCAAAATATTTGCGATTACCATGCCCCCTACAGCCGCAACCTTTCACTTTAAATAATCCACTCTTATCCCCATAAATAATTTTTAAACTCTTACCACAGAATTTACAATCCAGATCTGAAAAAGACGATGGCGTAAAATTAACACCATTATAAATAACTTCTGTTTGTGTATCTATTAAATAGATTCTTTTTTCCTCTAATGTCATTCTTTTATTCATTAACAGTATCTTCCTAAAGGGAGATAAGTATTATCAATCTACAAGGAAATAACTACATCTCCTACCTCCAAATCACCAATCCTCTTCCAAACCGCCTTAATATCATCGATCTTTACAAGTACCTTATGATCTGATGTACCCTCAATAAGGGATCCAGATTCTAAAGTTATTTTTTTAGTAGATGAGTTACCATTAACAAAAAAAGCTAAAACTTTTTTCTGTCCCAGTAATGTCTCTACTTTTAAATCAATATTATCCCTTATATGCCAACCAGGTTCATCTAAATAAATACCATACTTTTTAAATACGTCTTCAAATGACATTACGCCATTAGAAAATCTTATTTTAGTATCTAAAGATCCACAATTACCTAATGGTGGATTTGTGGATGTCTTACCATTTCTTACCCCAAACTGCTTTATAAGATTTTTTGTTTCATCTGATATTTTCGTAAAATTATTAAACCAATTAGTCTCTAAAAATTTTTCATTATATGCTGGAAACTGTCCCTTTTCTCTAGCTAAAAGTGCTGAAGCTTTCCAAGTTAGCTCCTCTTTCCACCAATTAACCGAATTGGTAAACTCAACAGCTTCTTTACTATTATAAGGTATTCCTAACATAAATAAAGCTGATCCTAGGCCATTTATGCCCATACCGTATTGTCTAACATTTTTTGTAGCCCACTCGTATCTTGGAAGAGGATTATTTGTAAGATCATTTACATTATCTAACATTCTAGAAAAAATTAATACATCCTCTTTATATTTTTCTAAATCAAAAGTACGATCTTTCTTTATATATTGAGGTAAATTAACACTTCCTAAAAGACAAACCGTAGAAGTGACTGGATTGCCCGGCACTTCTCCACATCCCCGACTAACTATACCACTAGTATTCCAGTCGTCTGATATAGGCTCATATAAATCATATACAGTATCATTACCTACTAATTCAACACTTTCGATAAATGTCTTCCACCTGACTCCACAAAGCTCTCTTGTATTTATAATTTCTTTAAGTTTTTCATTCTTCTCCGGGTGAGAAATATACCCTATATAATCAAAAAACCTAAGTATAGAATCATTATCGAACTGTCCTTCAAAAATATCATTCTTACGAATAATCTTCCTGCCAGCTAAAGAATGTGACTCACCTGCCTTGTAGCCCTCATAACATTTATAATCTGCTCCAGCTAATAAAAGCATGTGTCTAAACATTTCATGGAGAGATTTAGATGTATTCTTAAATCTTATTTGTGGATATCTGCCAGTTAAGTTAATATTACCATCAGTACAAATTAAACCGTCTATCACACCAGCAATAAAATCTTTATTAGTATTCACCCACCACAAAGGGAAAGTCTTTTGTGGTGTTTTAAGCGAATAATCTAACCCAAGAAGTTCAAGAATATTGTCCCTTTTACCATCTGACGTTCTAACGATGTACTTACCGGACAGGTCATTGCTATTTCCACTGTCTAACCGAAATTTTAAACCGAGTCTATTAAAAAGTTGTTCTATGTAACTATTATCTTCTGATAAATTAACAGATATATTTAGCTCCCCTTTAGATGAAGACACATAACCATCACCTAAATATAAACCTGCTAATAAACCAATGTCACGGGTTAAGTCTGTTCGGTTATTAGTAGTAAATTTATATGGATGCTTTCTTACTTTATCACCTGTCTTTAAATCTTTTAATCTAACTGAATTATCCCACCGTTTTCTTACTTCTGGATTAGACCCATTTTGAGTATGAAAAATATGACCTTCCGATACATCAATAAATGATCCATCAGAAAATGTTACTCGATAAATAGGACAATTTTCATGAATCTCAATATTTTTAACAGGATAAAATCCAAGAGTTGTTTGAATCGCATCACCAACTGATATTTCCTCTACCGGCCTTAATCCTGCCTCTGTTGCTACTAACGTACCTTTTCTTATACAGGGGTTAACGGCGTTCACTGATCCTAAATAGTCTAACGGATTATTCTTCTGCATATTATCATAAAATAATACCCCAGGCTCAGCACGGTTATAATTAGACTGCATAATAAGATCATAAAGATCTCTAGCCTTAATTCTCTTATAAATTTTACTATCAAATTTTAAATCGAACAAATCATCGTTCTCTACGGCATGCATAAATTCATCTGTTACTAACACAGAAAGGTTAAACTTAGTTAAAACACCAGACTGTTGTTTAGCTCTAACAAACTCCTCAATATCGGGGTGAGAGCAAGTAAGAGCCCCGAGCATAGCCCCTTTGCGGGCTTGCTTCTTTATTTTTAAATCTAGATCTGACCCTTCTTCTATATTTAAATAGTTTTTAAGAATATCTTTATATCCATCATTATCTCCTTTAACGATACATTCTGAAATTGCATCCCATATTTTCATATAAGAAACAACACCCGGATGCTTTATCCCAATACCTTTAATTAGTGAGCCCCTCGGCCTAATAAAATCAAAATTTATGCCGTATCCTCCCTCACTCTTTAAAGTCTCGGACTGTTCTAAGCAAGTAAGCATAATATTACCCAAAGAATCAGGTGTATCTTGTGTTTTTATTACAGACTCTATAACTTGATCTGTATTTGGTATTATTTTATTATATCTAATTTCCGCATTTGATACACCACCAGTAACATAACAATTTATCAAGGTAGTGCTTCTAAAAACAGTACCAATATTAGCCAAAATCCTACCACCTAAGGTAGACTTCAATCCTGTAGCTACTAACTCCCCGTCGATTTCTTCAATTTTTACTAGAACATTTAAGAATGACCAATACCAATAATCCTGTTCTTCCGGCTTTTCTACACTAGCTAAAGCTCTAGCTGCTCGTTGAAACGTCTCTAACGGTGTTTCAGATCCATATCTATACTTACTTTCCCAATTCTCTTTTGCTATTTTAGTTTTAAAAATCTGATCTTTAATAGGTCTTTCTAAGATATTACCATAAATTTTATTAAAGTCTGTTTCTATTGCCATTAAAAATCCCTCTAGAAGACAAAAAAATCCTATACTGTTTTTTATTTTTAAATTTTTATAATTTTAAACTAAATTCTGTTAGAATTTTAGGGTGAAAAATTAACTACAAATATCAAATACATGTCATTTTCTGAAAACTCTATCTGATAGTCTACCTCTTTTATTTTTGGGTCTATTTCTTGAACATATTGTGTAACTTTAGGTTTATATTTATCAAATCTAGCTAACGTTTTAGGATCTAACTCTTTCCATGGAATGTCACTTATTTTTACGGTAAAGGTAAACTGGTCTTTTCCCTCTGCCATCCCGTCCCTAAGACCTATTACCAAAGCGTCTACAGTAGTCTTGATGATATTGTCCACCCTAACGGCCTCTAAAACTGCTGTAGACTGATCCCTATGTTTTTCTATAAATTTCTCATAATCTGTAGAAGTATAACCGTATTCTTCCTCTTTTTCTGCTACCTCTTCATCATCTTCTCCGGTATCCGTTTCAAAATATGGTGATCTAAGCTTATCATAATTTGTGTCCATATCGTTAAAGCCAAGATCTTCTAAATCTTTGTTCTCTAGTGTGTTACCACCATCTGACTCGTTAGCAGGCTTATCATCGTTCCTAACTACATTTTGCGTTGGTTCAGCAAATCTTCTATTAAAATCTTTAGACTTTAAATAACTAGACAATTTTACAAGTTCTTTTATTATGTCTCTCATACAAACTCTTCTCTTACCTATGGTATAAGAAGTTAGTAATTAAATATGTATTACTAATAATTGGTAATGATAGCTGTCTCAATAGAAGCCCTACCAGAGCCGTTTCTGTTCACTATAAAACGATCTTTTATCTTATGTACTTTAAATTCCTTATACAAATCTTTAACTAAATTTGTAAGTGAATTACAAACCATAACGTAAGCTCCAATATCATTTAAATTTTTAACTTCCTCTGATAATTTTATTTGATCCTCTCTAGAAAACCCATCTTTAGTGTATTTATTATACACATCATCATATGGTGGATCTATGAATACAAAATCACCTTTTTTTACATTTTTTAGTGCTGCTTTATAATCCTTTGACACTAATTTAGTCTTAGACAGCGCTGCTGAAGCTCCCCTTAAAATATCCTCACTATAAATACGCCTATTAGGATCTTTGCAGTACGGTACATTATAAATTCCTTGCTGATTTACCCTATATAGACCGTTATAACTTAATTTATTTAAATAGATAAATCTAACCGCTCTACCAAGATCACTCATATTTTGAACATCTAGTTTTCTAACTATATTATAATGATCCTCAGAGTTCTCTATACCCAGTAAAGCCTCTATTAATTGTTCTACATCATTTTTAACAACGTCATAAGTTAAAATAAGTTCTGAATTTAAATCATTAAGAAAACTTTTTTTCTTTTTTTCTAAAATCAAAGAAGCTAAATGAAAAAAGACGGCACCACCACCCACCATTGGCTCATGATAATTATTAAATGAAGTAGGGAGAAGTGGATCTATGTACTTAAGAAGTCTTCTTTTACCGCCAACCCACTTTAAAAATGGTGAAAATTTTATATTTTTATCAACAATTACTTCCATATACTATGTTCCTTATAACACCCAATCGTGTATTATTATAGCAAAAAAACATAGTATATATAAAAGAGAACAGTCGGTTAATTCAATAACCGACTGTTTTAGTGGGGGGTTTATTATTTATTTTAAGTCAATACTCCTAATTTGTTAAGTTTACTCACTATATTTTTTGGAACTATTCTTGCTATTTCTTTATTACTTTTTTTAAATTCCTCAAAATCTTGTGTGCTCTTATAAACCTCAATAATCTCTTGTTCTGCCTTATTTAAGGCACTAGTAAGAGCAGCTATCCTGGAATCTTTCTCCAGTAATTGCTTTCTATATCTAGAAACACATTCAGTTAATCTAGTATACAGTTTTGCAACGTCTTCCCACGGATCTGTATAATTCCAATTTTCTTCCGGCGGGGGTAGCTGTGAGATAGGCGCTTTTATAATATCTGATTTAACTTTACTTTTCTGCACCTCTGGTTTTACATTATTTCTTTTACGTATTTCACAAATACGTACAGTAAGGGACTGCTTTGATCTATCATTACCGAATTTTTCATTTATTAAATTTAAAAGATCATTAGTATCAATTTTACCATAATTATCTACTAAAAACTTTTCTTCTCTTTTAGACCACGGGTTTTTCATTTATAGCTCCACTTACTCGCTTTTTCATCTCTTCAATAAGAGTATGAGGCACTACAACACTTTTACCGTTTTCCGTTACTTTCTGTTTACCTTTATCTAAATTATCCATTAACTCTAGAGAATCCTCTAGGTCTTCCTCTAGTTTATCTATTCTTTTTTCTAGGGTTTCTATGTACTCAGATTTTTTAAATAAACTTTCTCTTAATTCTTTATTATCATGTTCTAAAGAAGACCTTATTTCTGAAAAACTATCGACAACTTTTTCCACTATTTTCCACGGGTCTGCGTAAATTTCTTCAGTTTCTTCTGTCAGTACTGGTTCTGATCTCGGTACTCTCAGTCTAACATAATCTAAATTTAAAGAAATAAGTTTTGATCTAATTGAAGGCAGTGATCTATCATTGCCGAAAGTATCATTAATACCGGTAACTATCTCATGTATATTTTTATTTTTAGCATGTTGTTTAAGATAGTCTAATTCAGCTTCTTGCCACTCATTTCTCATGGACTTATCGCACTCCTATCCAATTTAAACCGATCCTGACACAAGATTACGTCCACATGTCACTTTCCTACCCAATCTAATCAATGTCACAAGAATAAGCAAGAATCTCGCGTTTCCATGTCACTTTCCTATCCATTCAAACCGATCCCGCAAGTACTTAATGGTCTACAGATGGCTCAGCGTCTTGGTTATGTCACTTTCCTATCCATTCAAACCGATCCCGCAAGGGCTTTCTGTAAAGCCTAGATACTGACTGTCTCTGAGGCTCCCCTTGCGAGGGGTACGTTCTTAATTATAGCAGCTAAGCTCAAATTTTAAACATATCTGGCTAAGATCCAGTCACCGCCTACCGCGAGAGGTTCCTAAGATTTGGAACAGCACCAGAGCCCTCGCAGATCACTTAACATAAATTAAATAAGTTTTCGGTACTCTTCAATCAAATCTGTGTAGATGCCCCAGCACTTACTTCTATCCACAAAACTAAAATCTTTTTCTACTTCCCAAGGTATGCTGTGCGCGTATTTTCCTTTATAAAAACATCCAGGCTCTTTTCCAGTTACTCCAGCAATATGTAACATTTTTGTTTTATAATACCTGTCTACAGAATCTACAGCCCAAGAAAATTGTAACTCTGGAATTACTTTAACATCAGCAACAAGAAACATATTCCATATCCAAGACCACAACAAAGCTGTCCATACCTGTATTTTATAAGATCCATCAGATTTTTTAAATTTTGTAATAAAATCATAAATATCTATACAATCTTTTGTTACTTTATCACAAAATTGACTTGTTATATTTTTACAATAATATTGAGCACCACCAGAGTCTTGTTCTTTTTTCTTTAATACATCAGTAGATATACCGACAATATCAGCCATAAGCTTTGTATCTAATTCACCTAAACAACCAGAAACATACTGGTACCCCACATAACTGACTGTATCAGAAGCATACCAATTATTATCGTTATCCATTTTACTAAAATCTAAAGGCACTCTAAATATCACATCAGAGTCCAAGATAAATAGCTTCTCACCCATCTTAGGGTATCTCTCTAATATCCTAGCCAATCCAAATGGTTGATTAGATGGTATATAGTGCCTTTTTATTTGCGTATTTTCAAAAATCTCAGTATGACATAAAGTCATCATTTTCCTAGCGTAATCGGAAAGAGGTTCGCCGGGATCTCTAAGAATTACTACACAAAGATCATTAAATAATCCTAATTTTTTAAAATTATATATTTGTATTTCTTGCTGCCACAATAAATATGTATAATCCGTTATTATAGAAACATATTTTACTGGCATAAGCCTATCCGCCCATATTACCAAAAGCCTGAGCAGATGAATTAGAACGTACCCAATTACCTCCCTCTACTCTTACTTCCCCCCAATAATCAGTCCAAGAAGAAATACCGTCTATTAAAGTAAATGTTTCTCCATAGCTATACGAATTAAATTTTGAAACATAACGCACAGCTACTACACTGTTACCGAAACCAACAACTCTTACATAAAAACTATAAGGATTAGAGTTATCCACATTCCAATTAATTGTAACCGACTCGACACCCCCATTTATTGAAACATTTGAAACAATTACAGGCGATACTGTAGTATTTCCCTGAGTAGTACTACTCTCCCCCGGTGGTGGGGGCATATACATAGTAGTTGTACCTTGAGTAGTAGTGGTAGTAGTACCTTCCCCAGGAGGCTGCTGGCCGGGTAATTTTTTATGAATTTTAAAGTTAATTACCTCAAAAGAATTATCAGAAAACAATACTTTAGCATTCCAAAAGGAATCTTCAACAAAAAAATCTGGACCAACAGTAACAGATAATTTAAAATTAGATGGAGTAGATATTTGTATTGGTAAACTAGTAGGAGTATCTTCTAAATTTTGTGTGTCTACGGCCATTTTAAAAATTTCTATATTACTATTTGTATCAAAATGATGGTTATTATCCACCCGGCCCCACCTATCACTACTATCTAAACTAATTAAATTAATGGTTTTTAATGTATTAATATGTAAATGAAGTCCAAAATTTTCCTTTTCATTAAATCTTCTAAAATATCCTGCCATAGATTTATCAAAATTAATTGGTGATGGTGGCCCTTGATTTACTGGAATTGTAAACTCTTTTGCTGGACTCTCCCCCTCGTTATCATATGCAACAATATAATATGTAGAACCTGGAGTTAATGGAACCATTTCTGTTTGTTTATTACTATCCATTAAAATAACTCCATTAGAGTTTTTTAATCTATACCCACTAACCCCATAAACTGGCCTCCAATCTCTACCACCCCCTTCTTTTTTATTAACATCTAAGAAAAAACTACCGCTAGGATGTTTAGTTAACTCCACCGCATTTGGCTGTGGCCTGCGGTTATTATAATCACCATCTATACCCTTCATTCCTGTGCCACTAACTAAATCCCTATCTGCCGCAATACCTATTAATTTATGATGCATTGTAATAATTTGCGTGGTTACAGACCCACTTAAATTAGAAAAAACTAGAGGGACATTATTTAATAAAATTTTATACCCACCGGAAGTTGTTTCTATATTTAATATAGAATTCTCTGGAACTGTAGCTTGTACCCAAGCTCCGTCTAAAGACTTACCTCTAATTACTTTACCGTCACCGATTTGAAACTGCATAGAAGGAATATCTGATAAAATAGCGGGAAAACTGGTATTAATGATAGTGTTTGTAGACCTACTACCGCCGTCAAGTATGGCTCTAACTAAAATTAATACGCTTTCATTTGGCTGTCCTATTACCCTAAATGGCAAACTATTAATGACACGCCAACCAATTGATGGATCTGGGACATCTGGCGGTATAATTTTATATTCATAACCGACAGCACCTATAACTTCATCAGTAATAGTTATATCTAAAAACGTATTTCTAGGCTGTGGGGGCAAAGTAGTAGTTGGTGCTTCAGTTGTGGTAGTGGTAGTAGTTGGTGCTTCAGTTGTGGTAGTGGTAGTATTTGGTGCTTCAGTTGTGGTTGTGGTAGTAGTTGGTGCTTCAGTTGTGGTAGTAGTTGAAGTAGTAGTTGGTGCTGCTGTTGTGGTAGTGGTAGTAGTTGGTGCTTCAGTTGTGGTAGTAGTTGAAGTAGTAGTTGGTGCTGCTGTTGTGGTAGTATTTGAAGTAGTAGTTGAAGTAGTAGTTGGTGCTGCTGTTGTGGTTGTGGTAGTAGTTGAAGTAGTATTTACAGGAATTACTCCGAATACAACCGGAAAATTAGCAGAAACACCAAATATGCCGTTAGAAACACTAAAATAATTAACAAATCTACTTTTTTTAGCAGCTTGTGTTAAGCCTGCAAAATATAATCTAGCACTCTTATTGGACCTAAGAGCTTGTATTGGATCTCTAACATACAACCGTGCTGGTTTATTAGATCTAGTAGCTTGTAGGGGTAAACTACTAAATACTTGCGCGTCAATCACTAAAAATCACCAAAAACTATGGAATAATAGATATATTATCCCATTTTAAAGCTACATCATCAAAAACTACATGATCCCCCGGCATGGTAACGTTTAATAAATCACCACTCAACCTATCACTACCTATCCATTTAAATACCGAAGAAATTCCTTTATAACCGCCAGGGAATGAAGACCCTAATCTAGCCCACATCACTGGAAATAAATCCTCTTTGCCGTTATGAGGATTAACTCCAACCCCTCTGGGAAAATATTTAGAACTATTTAAATCCTCAAACCCAGGTGTTAATACATTTTGGAAGGCTTGACTTCCTGTGCCTTTCTTAAACCAGCATCTACCGCCACCATTAGTTGAAATTAAATTAGATACATGAAGTGCTGAACTAGAAGAAGTTACATTAGAAATATATGAACTATAAAGAACATAAGGATCAAGATCCTCTATTGGAACTGTATTTGAATCCATTGAATCAAGTACAATAGCAGTTGATAAACACCTGGAATTATTACCCGTACCGGATATATATCCGATACAATAAAAAGCTGCCCCGGAATTATCAATCCCCATTTGCCACCTAACAGGAGTAGCTGACTCATCTGGAAATAATTGTACGAAATTATTATAAGCAGTACCGCTAGACCCTAATAAATAAACTTGATCTGTAGCTGTTGGTGGATTAGTGCCACTTGGCGTACCACCAGTAAATCCAGCGGAATGTGAATACAATATTTTCCAATAACTCTTATAGCTTCCTGTATCAGCATACTTCCAAAAAAGAATTTGTCTTGTCCCTGCATAATTACCAGATCCACTATTAGGCTGTTGAATAATGACCCAAGAATTAGATCTATTCATATTAGCTTCAGATGGAGTACTGCCATTAGTAGTATAACTGTCTAGTGAATTTCCAAATGAAGGACACGTCCACATACCAGTATTTTTTAAAAAATTAACTAAAGTAACTATAATAGCAGCATCATTTTTACCACTAATATTTGGATTAAAAGTCCAAGGCATTTTTATTTAACTCCACATTCTTATAAAATTTATAAATATAACCAACTAACCTCTATCTATTTAGATAAAACAAACTTTTATAAACCATTTAACTAACCTCCTGGTTGATATTCTAATCCTGGCCCATTTGGTTGCGTAGTTGTAGTAGTAGTGGTAGTGGTAGTATTTGGTGCTGCTGTTGTGGTAGTGGTAGTATTTGGTGCTGCTGTTGTGGTAGTGGTAGTATTTGGTGCTTCAGTTGTGGTTGTGGTAGTATTTGGTGCTTCAGTTGTGGTTGTGGTAGTATTTGGTGCTTCAGTTGTGGTAGTAGTTGAAGTAGTAGTTGGTGCTTCAGTTGTGGTAGTAGTTGAAGTAGTAGTTGGTGCTTCAGTTGTGGTAGTAGTTGAAGTAGTAGTTGGTGCTTCAGTTGTGGTAGTGGTTGTCGTGGTGGTGGTCGTA
>Ga0194120_10001031_pt1 | contig 51876 bp, 45 predicted proteins | sample TA2MahCa65mmetaG_FD_148642 | JGI IMG/M metagenome (GOLD analysis project Ga0194120, IMG submission 148642) | Freshwater microbial communities from Lake Tanganyika, Tanzania - TA2015019 Mahale Deep Cast 65m | ecosystem: Environmental > Aquatic > Freshwater > Lake | place: Tanzania: Lake... | reverse complement strand
CCACACCTATTTATTGAATAAACATGATTACGATGTGTTCGCACACGGTTTAACCCTGCCTAGCATGTATGAAAAAGGGATTCAAATCGTTTAGCCTGACAGGAATACTGTAATGTCAAATTAGATGCCAATAACACCATTTCACCTTTTAGTCGCAACACCGATTAAAGCCATCGCTCAGAGAAGGTTTAGTTGGAGCGTATTTGCACTGGTTAATGTTGTCATGGACATTGAGCCTGTCGCCTATTTCCTGATCACTCTGAATCCAGCGCATCGGTTCTTTCACACAATTATTGGTGCGACATTGATAGCAATATTGTGTGCTATATACGGGCGAAGGCTTTGCGAAAATGCCATCGAAATATGGAATGAGGAAATAAAAACTAAATGGCTGGTCACTGAGGCCCGCATCAGTAAGTTTGCTGCTTGGAGCGGTGCTTTAATTGGGGCTTGGTCACATCTTTTACTAGATAGCTTTATGCACGACGACATTAAGCCATTAAGCCCTTTTTCTGACAGCAATGTTTTGTTAGGAACATTGCCAATTGCAACTTTGCATACAATTTGTGTTGTTTCAGGGATTTTGGGATTGATATCGATGTTTATCTTGAAGATAAAGAAAACAAGTACACTTCCAAAAGCTAACCAGCGCAAGGTTCGTAAATGATAACAAATTGATTTGTATGATCGCTTCTGCTTTAAATGCAACACATTGTAAATCGATGTACTAGGTTTTTATCACACCCTTCAACACCGCAAACGGATTCGGTCGCTCACCACTCTGGGTTACCCCTGACCCACACGCACTCTCATGCATTGGGGCGATAGGTAAAGCAATAATCAATTCATCTTCGATCAATGCAATCAAGTCCATTACTGAGCTGGGCTCCTGGACATCACACTCATCATTGTCATCCCAATCCTCATTGTCAACATCCTGATCGCTCACCAAATAATTGAACTGCAAATCAAGACTGAGCGGCATCGGATTAAGACAGCGCTGACAAGTCACCATTAGATTGACCTCAACAGTTAAATGCAAAAAAAGACATCCTGCTGCATCTTCGTTCCCATCAAGTGTGTAATGAATACTTCCCATCCCTTTTTCCATGGATGCCAAAGGTAGCAATCCTACCAATCGAGCGCATTGCTCAACCGATAGTTCGCCCGATAAGTGCTCACCTCTCTTTGCAAAGAGTACGTTATCTATGAGTAGGGATTGAGTATTCATGTCAAGTTTCTATAAAAATCATCAAAAGTTTTAAACCAAAACAGCTGTAAGTTGGCCGATAGGGATTCAGCTATCCATTCACGCATGCTACAATTACACGGTTTTTGTATCAAAATTCAGGGTCTGTTTCGTGTTCAAAAAAATTCTAGTTGCTAATCGCGGTGAAATTGCTGTGCGCATTGTACGCGCATGCTCAGAAATGGGCATCAAATCTGTCGCAATTTATACCGACGCTGACCGTCAGGCACTACATGTTAAAAAGGCGGACGAAGCTTACCATATTGGTAACGACCCCGTTGCAGGCTATCTGAATGCTCATAACATCGTCAATTTAGCGGTAGCCTCTGGCTGCGACGCCCTGCATCCTGGGTACGGGTTTTTATCTGAGAATCCAGAATTGGCTGAAATCTGCGAGCGACGCGGTGTGAAGTTCATCGGTCCCAATGCAAACGTCATTCGACAAATGGGAGATAAAATCCAAGCCAGAAATGCCATGATCGGCGCTGGCATCCCATGCACACCAGGCAGTGATGGCAACTTGGAAGATGTGGAAGAAGCCGTCGCTCTGGCAAGCAAAATTGGCTATCCCGTCATGCTCAAAGCTACGAACGGTGGCGGTGGTCGTGGTATTCGCCGCTGTGACAATGAGAAAGAACTACTCAGCAATTATGACCGAGTGATCAGCGAAGCAAGCAAAGCCTTCGGTAAGCCTGAGGTGTTTCTGGAAAGATGTGTTGTTTCCCCTCGTCATATTGAGGTGCAAGTATTGGCAGACGCTGATGGCAACACAATTCATCTTTTTGAACGTGACTGCTCAATTCAGCGTCGCAATCAAAAACTGATTGAGATTGCACCTTCTCCACAACTCACACAGGCTCAACGTGAATACATCGGTGGGTTGGCCGTAAAAGCGGCAAAGGCCGTTGGCTACGAAAACGCAGGAACGGTTGAGTTCCTGTTGGATGCTGACAACACATTCTATTTCATGGAAATGAACACGCGCTTGCAGGTGGAACATACTGTGACAGAAACCATTACTGGTATCGATATCGTGCAAGAACAGATTCGTATTGCTTATGGTTTGCCGCTTCAATACCAGCAAAAGGATGTGCAATTCAGAGGCTACGCCATGGAATTCCGCATCAATGCAGAAGATCCGAAGAATGGCTTTCTACCAAGCTTTGGGAAAATCACTCGTTACTATGCCCCTGGTGGCCCCGGTGTTCGCATGGATGCTGCCATCTTTAGCGGCTATGTCATCCCCCCTTACTATGATTCGATGTGTGCAAAACTCACCGTGTGGGCTCTCAATTGGGAAGGCGTGATTGAACGCGGTCGCCGTGCCCTGAGCGATATGTTAATTTATGGGGTCAAAACCACCATCCCTTATTACCAACAAATCTTGAACCACGAAGATTTCAGAAACGCAACATTCAACACCAGTTTTGTTGAGTCTCATCCTGAGTTAGTGAACTACAAGAACGAGATTCCTCCTGATCTGATAGCCGCAGCCATCTCTGCTGCTATGGCTGCTCATGAGGGTATCTAAAAGGCATCTAACACATCATTTAAACGCAATTTAAACATTAACCGATAGATAAAAAATGGCTAAAGTACTTCTCACTGAATTAGTTTTACGCGATGGGCAACAGTCTTTAATCGCGACTCGCATGCGTACATCGGATATGCTCCCGATTTGCGCGAAACTAGACTCGATCGGATTCTGGTCACTTGAGGCCTGGGGTGGTGCCACATTTGATGCATGTGTACGTTTTCTGAAAGAAGACCCGTGGGAGCGTTTGACCAAGCTGCGCAAAGCACTACCGAACAGTCGCATACAAATGCTATTGCGTGGACAGAATTTGCTAGGTTATCGCCATTACTCGGACGACGTTGTGCGTGCCTTTGTACAAAAGTCCGCCGATAACGGGGTTGATGTGTTCCGTATCTTTGACGCCATGAATGATGTGCGCAACCTAACTACCTCTATTGAGGCAGTCAAGCAGGTTGGCAAGCACGCTGAGGGGACAATTAGCTACACCACCAGTCCTGTTCATCATATTGATTATTTCGTCGCTTTAGCAAAAGAACTTGAGAACTTGGGCTGCGATACGATTGCAATTAAAGATATGGCTGGGCTACTCACGCCTCAAACAACCAGTGAGTTGGTCACATCTTTGCGTGCTGCCGTAAGTACGCCAATACATTTGCACAGCCACGCCACATCTGGCCTTTCAGCCATGTGCATACTGAAAAGCATTGAAGCAGGCGCAACGATGATCGACACATGCAACTCCTCTTTTGGTGAAGGGGCCAGCCATTCGTCTACAGAAAGCATAGTAGCCGCTTTGAAAGGCACTGAATTCGACACTGGGCTGGATTTGGCCGCATTACAGGAAATCACGGCTTATTTCCGTGAGGTGCGTAAGAAATATTGGCAGTTTGAAAGTGATTTTACTGGGGTTGATACCCGTGTACTAGTGAACCAAGTGCCAGGCGGTATGATTTCCAACCTATCCAACCAACTCAAAGAACAAGGTGCACTTAACCGTATGGATGAAGTGCTCGCTGAAATTCCTTTAGTCCGTGAAGATTTGGGCCTCCCTCCTTTAGTGACCCCAACATCACAAATCGTAGGCACACAAGCCGTGTTGAATGTGATTACGGGCGCGCGTTACAAGTCCATCACCAATGAAGTGAAAAACTACCTCTTGGGGCGCTACGGCAGGTCACCAGCACCAGTCAATGCATCCATTAAACAAATGGCCGTGCATGATGGTGAAGTCATTACCTGTCGCCCTGCAGATCTTCTTGAGCCTGAACTCGCAAAACTTACCGCAGAAGCTGAACGCTTTGCAAAATCAGAAGAAGATGTGTTGACCTATGCGATGTTCCCAGATATTGGTCAAACATATCTTCAAGAACGTAATGCAGAATCATTGGTACCTGAGGCCTTGCTCGATAAAGCAGTCGCTAATTCTGCTGGGCCACGTTATGCGCCAAATGAATTTAAGGTCACGCTACATGGCGAAACATTTCATATCCACCTGACAGGCAGTGGTCATAGTGGTGAGGAAAAACGTCCTTATTATGTTTCTGTCGATGGTATTGCGGAAGAAGTGTTCGTTGAAACACTCAGTGAAATTCAAGTCTCGGGTGGCACCATAAGTAGCGGAAGCAAGAAAAAAGAAGCTGTAGCAAAAAGTGGACGTCCGCGTCCTTCACACCCAGGCCATGTTACAACCTCCATGCCTGGTACCATTGTGGCGGTTAAAGTAAAAACAGGCGACAAGGTCAATGCTGGTGACGGTGTGCTGGTGATTGAAGCAATGAAGATGGAAAATGAGATTCAGGCCTCAACTTCAGGCATCGTGGTGGCGATCCATGCCAACAAAGGCGATGCGGTCAATCCAGATGAATCTCTGCTTGAGATTCAACCAGAGTAATTAGTCTGATGCATCTCACGATTAAGCCGACAGCATGTGCTGTCGGCTTTTTTATCAAGCGCTACAAAGGATTATTCGATGAATGTTGATCTTATCTTAGCATCATCCTCTATTTATCGACGTGAACTGCTCTCGCGTTTGCAAATTCCATTTAGATGCATTTCGCCTAATGTAGATGAAACTCCATTGGAGAATGAGTTACCTCAACAAACAGCATTAAGACTGGCTCAAATAAAAGCCATTAAAGTAGCCGACTCCAACCCAAATTCGCTGATTATTGGCTGTGATCAAGTGGCAACATTAGATGACATGCAGCTAGGAAAACCACTCAATCATGCCAATGCCACACACCAACTACGCGCAATGCGTGGATGCGAGGTCATCTTTCACAGTGCAATATGCCTGTACAATGCTAACACCCAAAACATGCAGGCTGAAGTGATTCCCTACATGGTAAAGTTCAGACAGTTAACGGATGCACAAATTGAAAACTATCTTTTGAAAGAGCAACCATACCACTGTGCCGGTAGCGCCAAATCAGAAGGATTAGGGATTGCGATAATTGAAAAGATGACAGGGGAAGATCCCAATGCTTTAATTGGATTACCATTAATCGCATTAGTGAATATGCTCCACCAAGAAGGACTAGACATCATTTAATAAGGCTATGTAACCGCTAATTATTGATGGGCATTTCTATTAATACATTTTTTGCGAGCATCCGCTTCGCTACTTGCCTGCCAAAAGCGAATTCGCAACCTCGCGGTATACCGCATACGATCTCGGTCGATCATAGACTTCCCTCAAGCTGATTGAAAGTCGCGTTGGGAGGCGACCATCATGCCTGCTATGTTAGACTTCTTGCAAAGGGAATGCCCATTCGCAAGAAGCCAAGTACTGGCTTACGGGTACATCCCATCCCGCAAACCTCATGTGCGTGGTCATGAGGACTTGTTCCGTGCTTCCTGAACTATTCATTCATCGATTTTTTTAGCGGAAACCATATGACTACAGGCACTCTTTATTTTATTCCAGTCACATTAGGGGATGATAACCTGACACGAGCACTGCCCCCAGATGTCGTCCGTATTGCCCAAACGCTGGAAATCTTTGTGGTTGAAAACGAAAAGACTGCTCGCCAATTTCTCGGACTGATAAAAACACACAAACCAGTACGCGAACTGATACTGCTTACCTTAAATGAGCATACTGAAGATAAAGCTATTCCAGCAATGTTGGCTCCATTGTTAGCAGGGAAAGACATCGGATTAATGAGTGAAGCTGGTTGCCCGGGCATCGCCGATCCAGGTGCGAAGCTTGCGGCCATAGCACACCAGAAAGGAATCCGCGTCTCACCTTTAGTCGGTCCCAGTTCTATCCTATTAAGTCTAATGGCCTCTGGATTTAACGGGCAACGATTTACATTTCTAGGTTACCTACCCACCGACAAGGCAGCCCGCGTACAGAGACTTAAAGAGATTGAAAAGCACTCCCAGAAACATCATGAGACTCAGATCTTTATCGAAACTCCTTACCGCAACCAGCATTTACTGGGAGATATTCTTGCACACTGCCACACCGAAACAAAACTCTGCATCGCATGTAATATCAGTCAACAAGATGAATGGATCAGAAGCCAGAGCATCGGCGCATGGAAGCAAGCAACATTGCCAGATTTACACAAAAAACCCTCTGTATTCCTGCTGTTAAGCTAACGCTGGCTCAGTAACTGACGAACTGGGGAAAAACTTTTTCGATGCACGGGCGAGACGCCATACTGCTTAAGCTGCACTAAGTGATTGGCCGTCGGGTAGCCTTTATGTTGAGCGAAACCATACATCGGATACTGCCTGTCCAAAATATACAACTCTGCATCACGAGCAGTTTTAGCGAGAATAGAAGCCGCAGAAATTGCCTGAACTTTACTATCCCCTTTTACAATCGCCTCGCATGGTAAGTTGATTTTAGGGCATTTATTGCCGTCCACCTGCACCAGCACATCCCCCACCTCTGGCAAAAAACTTAACTTCTCCTGCACGCCTTCGATCGCACGTTTCATTGCAAGTAAACTGGCTTGCAAAATGTTGAAATGATCAATCTCTTCCACACTGGCACTCGCAATTGCCCAAAGAAAGGCATGTCGCTTGATTTCTATCGCAAGTGCATCACGCTTTTTCTCACTCAGCTTTTTTGAATCTGCCAAACCGTGAATGGACTTTTCAGGATGCAATATCACTGCAGCAGCGTACACCGCACCAGCCAGTGGACCACGCCCCGCTTCATCTACACCGCAAATTAATAATGTACTACTCATTTCAGATGCGAGAGAATAGCGGATGCAGCCTTTTCTGCCGTGTTTTGTCTCAATACATGATGAATCTTAGTGAACTCCGCTTCGATCTCGGCCACATGATGTTTATCACTCACTAACGCCAATGCAGTATCTGCCAACTTTTCTGGTGTCGCATCATGCTGCAACAACTCCGGTACCACGAACTTACCTGCAAGAATGTTAGGCAAACCCACATAAGGCTGTAAACGCATACGTTTAAGCAACTGCCAACTGAGGCTGGACATTCGGTATGTTATCACCATCGGCTTTTTAAGCAATGCAGCCTCTAAAGTGGCCGTACCTGAAGCAACAATCACAACATTCGCAGCCTCCATGGCATCATACGCATGACCAAATAACAATTGGATCGGCAACGCTTCAGCCTCTTTAAAAATAGCCTGCTCGAAGATTTCACGTGTTTCACGAGTAATCAATGGCACTAGGAAAACTGCTTTAGGCTGCTCGGCATAAATGCGTTTTGCTGCTTGAATAAACAAATCAGCATGTTGTTGCACTTCACTTTGCCGGCTACCCGGCAGCATTGCCACCACCAAAGCCGTGCTATTCAGCTTTAGAATCTCACGCGCCCCCAAGGTGTCAGGTTTTAACGGAAGCATATCGGCGAGAGGATGTCCCACATAGGAAACTGGGATATTTCTTGCTTGATAGAGTGGTTGTTCAAACGGGAATAATGCCAAGACCTGCGTGACACACTGCTTGATTTTATTAATTCTATTCTTACGCCATGCCCAGACTGAAGGACTGACATAGTGAATCGTTTTAATTCCTTTTCGTTTAAGTTTTTTCTCTAACCAGAAATTAAAATCTGGTGCATCAATACCGATGAACAAATCAGGAGGATTGCTTAAGAAGTAATTTAGCAACTGGCGACGCAACTTAAGTAAGCCCCATAAATGCTTGAAGACTTCAAGATAGCCTCTCACAGATAAGCTTTCGATTGGAAAGAGAGTCCGAGCCCCCTCCCCGATCATTTTCGGACCGGCTATCCCGATAAACTCAATGTCTGGTCGTTTGAGTTTCAACGCCTGTATCAGGTGACCACCGAGCAAGTCGCCTGAGGCTTCTCCTGCCACAATGCCAATTCTAACCATAAGACACTCTAGTTAGCGGATAATGCCGCGCGTAGAAATATTGAGAAAATCAGTAAGCAGTCCAATCTCCGGCACTTCTGCCAACATGGTAGACAGCTCAAGCTTAGATTCTTCTAATGTCAAACTCTTGCGATACAGCGTCTTATAAGCGCGCTTGATCTGCAAAATGCTATCTGCAGAAAAACCGCGACGCTTGAGCCCTTCTGCATTGATGCCGTGTGGCTTTGCGTCATAACCGGCCGCAGTGATATAGGGCGGAATATCCTTAAACACCACTGAACCAACAGCAGTAATCACGTGTGAACCAATCTTGCAGAATTGATGTATCAGGGTGAATCCACCCAAAATGGCGTAATCATGTACATCCACATGACCAGCAAGCGATGAATTGTTGGCAAAAATCGTATGGTTGCCAATCTCACAGTCATGCGCAATATGCACATAAGCCATGATCCAGTTATTGTTACCAATCTTAGTGGTGCCTTTATCCTGAACCGTGCCACGGTTGAAGGTACAGAATTCACGAATAGTGTTATTGTCACCGATTTCCAACAGGGTAGGCTCACCCTTGTATTTCTTATCTTGAGGCACTTCACCCAATGATGAGAACTGGAATATCTGATTATTCTTGCCTATGATTGATGGACCATTGATGGTGACATGTCCAGCAACACGAGTGCCTGCATCAATCTTAACATTGGGACCAATCAAGGAATAAGGACCAACCTCAACGCTTGAGTCTAATTCAGCACTTGGATCAATGATGGCAGTAGGATGGATTTTAGGGGTTTGCATCACAACACTTATTCTATTTTCTAATCTGGAAGAGTGCTCTTATCAAAGACACTTTCAAAGCCAGTACTGGTAGGACTATTTCTCTATCGCTTTCAATATGCACATCATCTGGGCCTCAGCTACAACTGAGCCATCTACTGTAGCCACGCCAGAGTATTTCCATATCCCTTTTAAAATACGGTCAATTTTGACGTTGAGTACAATCTGATCGCCTGGAGAAACCGGTTTTTTGAATCTAGCACTATCAATCCCTGCGAAGTAGTAAACAGAATCATCCGATGGCTTAGTATCCATTGTTTTGAAGGATAAGATTGCCGCAGCCTGCGCCATTGCCTCTACAATCAAAACACCTGGCATCACTGGATGATAAGGAAAATGCCCCGGAAAATATGGCTCATTAACGCTCACATTTTTAATCGCAGTAATTTCTTTACCTAACTCCATTGAAACCACACGATCAATCAACACAAACGGATAACGATGCGGAAGGTGCTCTAGAATCTCATGAATATCCATGCTGGTTGGATTAGATGTATTGGTCATTTTTATCTCAGCTAATGTTTATTTAATAATCTTTGCTATCTCTGTTCAGACTTCAACAGCGCAATCTCTTGTTCAAGAGACTTTATTTTACCTGCATACTCATCTAAATGACGAATCTTCGCGGCAGTATTTAACCATTCTTTATGCTTTTGGAATGGCATCAATGCGGTATAGGTATCAGAAGATGTCAGTGAGCGTGTAATCATGCTGCCAGGAGAAATGGTCACATGATCAGCAATCTCCAAATGCCCAAGCACCATTGCAGCCCCACCGATTCTGCAATATTTTCCTATGCGCGCACTTCCTGCAATGCCAACACATCCAGCAATCACTGTATGCGCTCCGATGATACAGTTATGTCCAATCTGAATCAGATTGTCCAACTTAACACCCTCTTCAATGATGGTGTCATCAAGCGCACCTCGGTCAATGGTCGTATTAGCGCCAACATCTACATTGGCATGAATCACAACTCGACCGACCTGAGGAATCTTTAACCATTGACCCTCTTCTTGTGCATAACCAAAACCATCCGATCCAATCACGGCTCCTGAAAAAATATGACAGTTTTCACCGATGGTACAATGATGCTTGATCGTCACATTAGGTTCCAATCGGGTATTGGCGCCAATCACCACGTCATCCTCGATCACACATCCAGCACCGATCGATACACATTCACCTAACACTACATTTTTACCGATGACAACCAGCGGCGCCACACTGCACGAAGCGTGAATCTTGGCATCAGGATCTACGACTGCACTTGATGCAATGCCTGCCTTAACGGCTAAAGGAGGATTCAAAAACGTCGAGACTTTCGCAAAATAGGCGTATGGATTATCTACAATGATTTTGGGTTGCTGGGTCAGTCCGGCAAGTGTTTGTTTTAAGATGAAGGCGCTCGCCTCACTTGTACCCAACACTTTTTCATACTTACTATCACTCACAAAGCTAATGGAACCAGCTTGAGCATTGGCAAGTGAGGATGCACGAGATATCAGCACATTGCCGTCACCAACAACAACCCCGCCCAATACCGATGCGATTTCGTTCAGCGAGTATTGTCTAGCCATTCCTACCCTATTCAAAAACAGCGAATATTTTCAATGCACAATCTACTTTTTACCTAGCAGTTTCAGAACCTTATCGGTGATATCGATCTTTTTGCTAGCATAGGCAACGCCACTATAAACCACCAAATCATACCCCTCTGTTTCAGAGACTGACTGTACGGCTTTATTGATGCGATCCTGAAGTGAGCTTAGCTCTTCATTTTTGCGTAAATTGATGTCCTCGCGCAACTCACGCTGTTTACGTTGAAATTCGATTTTGATATTTTGCACATCACGCTCTTTATTCCGGCGCTCAGCCTCTGAAATCGTCAATCCATCTTTATCTAAAGCAGCCTCTAACTCTTTGATTTGTTTTGACATCCTATCCAACTCTTGCGAACGCGGACTAAATTCACGCTCTAACTTTTTACCACTCTCGGTAGTTTGTGGCGCCTCCTGTAGGATTTTTTCTACCTGCACAACACCGACTTTAAGCTCGGCATAAGCGCTAGCTGCACATGCCATACAAGCTACAAATACCAGATTCTTTAAAATTTTATTCAATTGAACTCTCCAAAACAAAACCAATACGACCATGTGAATGTATATCACCAAGTCCAACCACGCGCCCTGAGCACGCCCCACTCATGCGCTAAAACTGCTGCCCCATTTGAAACTGAATAGTTTGCGTTCTCTCACCTTCTTGGTTATTAAACGGTTTAGCATAAACCAGTTTCAATGGACCAAATGGTGAAAGCCAACTTAAACCCAAACCTGCTGAGTATCGCAAATCCCCAAAGTCGTATGAATCATTTCTACCGAAAACGTTACCACCATCTACGAAAGTACTCAATCTAAATTGTTTAGTGTCCTTTAAGAAAGGAATCGGCAGGTACAGTTCTGCATTACCCAAGAGACGCTTAGTGCCCCCTGTTGAAAAGTCCTGACCATTTATGATGGACCTTGGTCCTAGTGACCCATTCTCATAACCGCGAACCGAGTTCACACCACCCATGAAGAAGTTTTTAAAGAATGGGTATTCTTTGCTGCCATAAGAGTCCGCATAACCAATTTCGCCGTTCAGCATCAAAGTAAAGCCTGTATATAACTCTTTGTACCAAGCATGCTTATAGTCAATCTTGTAATACTCTAAATCCAGCACGGGAAACGAAACTTCGCCCGTCAACTTTTGCAACACACCATTAGTCGTAAACATGATGCTATCGCGCGAATCATGCACCCAGCCTGCTGTTGCAACCAATGAGTTTGCAGTACAGCCAGTACTTTGATTACAAAAATCTCGGTATTGCTGCGGACTTACACTTGTTAAATCACTTACCTTTGTGAAATCAACCGACATCCCGAAGTTAAGTCCATCACGTTCGTTAAGCGGAACGCCAAATCGCACGCCACCTCCGTAGGATGACGTACTATAGGTAGCAAGACTATTGAGTGAACCTGTATTCACATCGCGACGATACAGATCAATCCCTCGGCTGATCCCATCCGCTGTGAAATATGGATCGGTAAATGAGAGAGAGTAAACAGTGTTGATTTTACCCGTGTTCACCTGCGCACTAACACGGTTACCAGTCCCTAGGAAATTATTCTGATTGACCGTAAAACCAAACACGACACCTTCGTTACTAGATAAGCCAGCACCAAACTGTACGCTACCCGTTGATTTCTCAGTGACACTGATATTGAGATCCACCTGATCTGTCGTGCCAGGCACGGCGGGTGTTTCAACGTTCACATCCGAGAAATAGTCCGTACGCGTGATACGCTCTTTAGAGCGGTTGATTTTATTTGAAGCAAACCACGCAGATTCCAACTGACGCACCTCGCGACGGATGACCTCGTCACGCGTTCTGGTATTCCCCATGACATTAATACGGCGCACATAGACACGCTTACCAGGATCAACAAAAAACGTAAACGCCGCCGTGTGCTGCTCTTTATTGAGTTCAGGCACAGCATTCACGTTCGAAAAGGCATAGCCATCATTGCTCAACCTATCGCTGATGGCTTTACTCGTTTGTGTGACCTTTTCACGGCTAAACGTGTCGCCAGCCTGAATCTTCATCAATTGACGTAACTCATCTTCTGGCACCAAGGTCTCGCCCGTGAGTTTCACTTCAGAAATCTTGTATTTTTCACCCTCGGTAATATTCACTGTAATGTAAATGTCTTTTTTATCCGGTGTGATGGATACTTGAGTCGAATCAATATTAAACTCAAGATAACCTTGATTCATATAGAAAGAACGTAATGTTTCCAAGTCGGCGTTGAGCTTTTGCTTGGAATATTGATCATCCTTATTCCACCAACTCATCCAATTGGGTGTGGTCAGCAAGAATTGAGCACGCAAGTCCTCCATTGTGAACGCGTGATTCCCCACAATGTTAATGTCACGTATCTTTGAAACCGCGCCCTCTTCGATATCAAAGCGAATTGAAACTCGATTGCGCTCTAGTGGTGTAACCACAGCCTTAACAGATGCGCCATATTTGCCTTGAGAAAGGTATTGGCGTTTGATTTCCTGCTCCGCGCGATCCAGCTGTGATTTGTCGAAGATTTGACCATCCGAAAGGCCTATCTGTTTCAGCCCTTCTTTCATCTTATCTGTTGGGAACGATTTGTTGCCACTGAAATCAATTTTTGCAATGGCAGAACGCTCTTGCACTGTCACAACAAGCACACCCCCCTCAGCCTCAATGCGAACATCCTTGAAGAACCCCGTGCCATACAAGGATTTAATCGCCTGAGACGCAAGGTCATCATTCATCTCCTCACCAACCTTCACGGGGAGATAGCTAAACACAGTACCCGCTTCAGTGCGTTGGATTCCTTCAACGCGGATATCTTTAACGATGAAAGGCTCTAGGGCCAATGCCGAGTTTGCGAACAATCCGGTCATCAGCAACAGTAACGCCTTCACTTTAAACGGTGATCGTCTTAAATTATTGTTTGCCATCCACTTAGCCTGCTATTAATCTATTCGCATCATTGTAAAGCGCCAATATCATCATTCCGCCGATGATAACAAAGCCAATTCTCTGCCCGATACTGAGGACTGTTTCGGACACCGGCTTGCCAGTAAGAAATTCAACCATATAATACATGAAATGACCACCATCTAAAATGGGAATAGGTAGCAGGTTAATGACACCGATGCTAATACTGATGAGCGCAATGAACCCTAAAAACACCTTGACACCCATATGGGCGCTCTGTCCAGCATAGTCAGCGATAGTCACAGGTCCACTAATCCCTTTCCAAGAAACATTGCCGATCACCATGTTAGCAAGCATGTCCAAGCTGAACTTGGCTGTATCCCATGTTCTCTCAACCGCTTTTAGCATCGCCTCCGGCAATGTATATTGAGTTGTAATCCAAGTCTGCTGCAACAATTGCTCATCCACCTGAAGCCCCACCCCCAAACGACCAATAGTTTTACCATTTTCCACCACAGCCTCAGGTCTAACTGTAACAATCTTCGTTTGTTCGCCACGCTTTATCAGTAAACGCACTTCGGCATCTAGGCTACGCTTTACTTCATTCACAAACGCATTCCAATCACCAACGGCTTGCTCATTGACGGCCAACACCCAATCTCCCTTCAGCAATCCAGCAGCCTCAGCAGGGCTGCCAAATGCAACACTGCCAACTCTGGCGGGCATCTGTGGCTTATACATTTTCAATCCGAGCTGGTCTAATACATCTCGACTCAGGTCGTCATGATTCAAATGAGAAATGTCCAGTTGATATCGTTGCGTTTCATGCAATGGACTCACCGTTTCAATTTCAATTAAATTCTGCTTAAATGACGACTTAAGCAACACCCATCGCGCTTCTTGCCAGGAGGAAACGGTCGTGTCGTTCACCTTTGTAATCACATCACCTGCTTGCATCTGCGACAAAGCAGCTGGGCTATTTTCTAGCACTCCTCCAATCATGGGTTTTAAGCCAGGCACGCCGACTAAGAATAGGATACAGTAAAGCATCACGGCGAGTAACAAATTTGCAAATGGCCCAGCTAGAACGATTGCCATGCGCTTGCCGACACTTTGCCTATTCAAGGCACGCGTTATATCTTGGTCACGTAACTCTCTGTCACTCATAGAATCTTCGCCCAACATCTTGACATACCCTCCTAAAGGGATAGCTGCGATGATGAATTCCGTTTGATCCTGACCTAGTCGCGTTTGAAATAAAGGCTTACCGAAACCGACTGAAAACTTGAGTACTTTCACTCCACACCACTTGGCCATTTGAAAATGACCATACTCGTGGATTGTAACAATCAATCCCAAGGTAAATATAAACGCCAGCGCCGTTAACATCTTGATTCTCAGACCTATGCCATGATTACGACAAGCAATGTGCTGCCATACGCCTTGCCTCAGCATCCGTAGCAACCAATTGCTCAACAGAAACAACCTGCTCAATGCTAGCCGAGTTCAACACAGATTCAATGGTCGCCGCAATTTCCATAAAACCAATCTTCTCCGCCAAGAATGCTTCGACTGCTACCTCATTGACCGCATTCAATATCGCTGGTGCTGTCCCACCCACCTTCAAGGCGTCATAAGCTAAACGCAGACATGGAAATCGTGCTTGATCGGGCGAAAAAAAATCAAGGTGGCCTATCTTTAACAAATCCAAACTACTTACCCCACTTTGCAACCTGTCCGGGTATCCCAATCCATAGGCAATGGGCGTACGCATATCCGGATTGCCCAACTGAGCCAATACGCTACCGTCAATATATTCGACCATGGAATGAATAATGCTTTGGGGATGAACAACCACATCTATCTGCTCTGGTGCCGCATTAAACAGCCAATGAGCCTCGATCACTTCCAATCCCTTATTCATCATAGTAGCGGAATCTATGGTGATTTTTGGCCCCATGACCCAGTTGGGATGATTCAGCGCCTGCGCCTTAGTCACAGAATGGAGCTCTTCCATGCGAGAATTTTTGAATGGTCCACCTGATGCGGTTAATAGTACCCGTTTGACTCCCATGTCAGACAAATGCTCTGCCCGCTGCTGTGGCATCACCTGAAAAATAGCATTATGCTCACTATCAATAGGCAACAATGTTGCACCACCCTCTGCCACAGCCTGCATAAACAAATTGCCTGCCATGACAAGTGTTTCTTTATTCGCAAGTAAAATACGCTTACCCGCTTTTGCGGCAGCCATCGCTGGATGCAAACCAGCCGCACCCACAATCGCAGCCATGACCACATGCACCTGCTTGTGCGCAGCGACTTCATTTAGCGCTTCTATCCCTTGCAAAACCTTAGTAGCAGATCCAATTGCTTTGAGTTTAACTTCAAGTTGCGCTGCTGCGGCTTCCTGCAACATCACAGCATACTGTGGCGAGTATGCTTCACACAGTTCAAATAACTTCTGCACGTTTGCGTTTGCCGTTAATGCAAATGCTCTAAAGCGCTCAGGATGTTGAGACATCACATCCAAAGTTTGCAGGCCTATTGTGCCAGTAGCACCTAGAATCGTGACGTTTTGAATCATGTTAAGTATAGAAGCTCATTACCTTGCACTATTGTCCATGCGCTTGGAGTGTGGCAAAAAATGGACTATAGGTGAGAAGAAAAACGATTGCCATGGTAGGAATAAAACCATCAATCCGATCTAACACACCACCATGCCCAGGTAATAATTGACTGCTATCTTTAATGCCTGCTTGACGCTTCAGCATAGACTCAAATAGATCACCTATAATACTAAAAGCAACAATCAGCCATAAACCGACGATTAGCCAATAACTGCAGTGCTGATGGTAACAAATCATCACACCGTAAATGGTAGTAGCCACGATAGCACCTGCAACACCTTCCCAAGTCTTTCCTGGACTAATCTCTGGCGCAAGCTTATGTTTACCAAAGCGCTTACCTGTAAAATAAGCTGCACTATCCGCCAAACTCACTGTCGCAATGACTGCCAATAATAACCATGCATTCATATCATGCAAGCCCATCATGCCGATCCAGGTTGCCAGCAAAAGCAACAGCCCTAAGATCGCCATCGACAACTTACAAGAGATATGCTTGCGAGTCGCCAACCATACGGGTGCAATCACGACCCAAAACAAAGTTGCAGCGCCTAAAATGGTCAAGTTCAATGGTTGCTGATATGGGGCCAGTGGCGTCTCTAGAATCAATAAAACAAGCAATCCAAAACCTAACGCAAGCAACACAACGGCTAGCATCTGCAATCTATTCAGCTTGATTAAATTAGACCACTCCCAAACACCAAGCAAGGTGATAACTAGCGTAATCAACGCCCAAACAGTGTTTGATGCATAAAATAAAGCGGTCAACAAACCGGTGATAAGTGCGATGGCTGTAATGACCCTAGTTTTAAGCATTTTTATTCACTTCCAGTTGCTCACTCGTACGCCCAAATCTGCGCTCTCGTTTTTGATAAGAGTTAATCGCCAGATTGACCGCCTCCTCATCAAAATCCGGCCACAAGGTATCCGTGAAGTAGAATTCAGTGTAAGCCAACTGCCAAAGCAAAAAGTTGCTGATGCGCGTCTCGCCACCAGTACGAATAAAAAGATCGGGTTCAGGCGCATAACTCATGGAAAGATAAGGGGTGAGATGCTCTTCACGATAATGCCCTGCTAATTGCGGTAACGCCTGTTGCATCTTGTTCACGGCCTGTAACACATCCCAACGCCCACCATAATTCGCGGCAATGGTTAGCACCAGCCCTGTGTTATTGGCTGTAAGCAATTCAGAAGCTTCAATCTCTTGAATCAAAGCCGCATCAAAACGACTACGATCACCGATCATCACCAATTTGATATTGTTCTGGTGCAATTTTGCGACCTCTCGCTTGAGTGCCTGCATAAAAAGCCCCATCAAGAAAGATACCTCTTCTGCTGGTCTTCGCCAGTTTTCGCTGCTGAACGCGAACAAAGTAAGATACGCCACTTTGAGCTTGATGCATTGCTTGACCAAATCACGAACAACTTCTACACCACGCTTATGTCCAGCAATGCGAGGCAAAAACCGTTTTCTGGCCCATCGCCCATTGCCATCCATGATGACAGCAATATGCTTTGGAATCTCAGTAGCGACTGGAACCTGTTGGGTGGCACTGGTAAATAGATGCAATCAACAGCCCCAAAGTTGAATGAGGTGATACCGAGAGAATGGATGCATTTCGACTAATACAGCAATCAAACTGCCATCAGGTCGGCTTCTTTGACCTGCAACATTTTATCAACCTCGGCAACAGCCTTATCAGTCGCTTTCTGAATGTCATCTTGAGCGCGGTGCTCATCATCTTCAGAAATCTCTTTATCCTTGACCATTTTCTTCAGCGCATCGTTTGCATCACGACGCACATTACGAATCGCTACTTTTGCCCCTTCACCTTCAGATCGAACGATTTTTGACAGGTCGCGACGGCGCTCTTCAGTCAGCATCGGCATCGGCACACGCACAATGTCACCGTTTGTTGATGGATTCAATCCTAAATCGCTGTCCCGAATGGCTTTTTCAACCTTGGCAATCATATTCTTTTCATAAGGTTGCACATTGATCGTACGAGCATCACCGACATTGACATTGGCCACCTGATTCACTGCCACCAGCGATCCGTAATACTCCACCATGACATGATCCAACAATCCAGCGTGCGCACGTCCAGTGCGAATCTTGGCTAAATCATTCTTTAAAGCATCTAATGACTTCTGCATTTTTTGTGTAGCGTTTTTCTTTACATCTTCAAGCATTTATCTCTCCAACTTTACTCAGGGTTGGTCACCCCAGATCATCAACTGACACAGGTCTCAACTATTACGCGGGACGCGAACGTTAAGGCAATACCTTAGTACCCTCATCTTCACCCATCACCACACGCTTCAAAGCGCCCTGTTTAAAGATGCTGAACACAGAGATAGGCAATTTTTGGTCACGGCACAGTGTCAGTGCAGTGGCATCCATCACCTTAAGATTCTTAATAATGGCTTCATCAAAACTGATAGTCTTATAGCGCATCGCTTCAGGATTCGTCTTCGGGTCATCTGTGTAAATCCCATCTACTTTTGTCGCCTTCATGACAATTTCAGCGTTCATTTCCATTCCACGCAAGGCAGCGGCCGTATCTGTCGTAAAAAAGGGATTACCCGTCCCTGCGCCGAAGATGACCACGCGGCCTTCTTCTAAATAACGAATTGCCTTGCCACGAATATAGGGCTCAGCGACTTGTTCAATGCTCAATGCTGATTGTACACGCGCATTCAACCCGATATTACGCATGGCATCCTGCAAGGCCATGGCGTTCATCACGGTAGCCAGCATACCCATGTAGTCTGCGGTTGCACGGTCCATGCCCTCAGCTGCTGGGGCGACACCACGGAAGATATTGCCTCCACCAATAACAACGGCCACTTGCACCCCTAAATCCACCACCTCTTTAATCTCATTCACGATGCGCGTGATCGTTGAGCGATTGATGCCATAAGCATCCTCCCCCATCAAAGCCTCACCGGAAAGCTTCAGCAAGATACGCTTATAAGCAGGTACAGACACAGCATCTCCTCAAATCTAAAGTTTGCCTATTTAAGCATAAAACACGCCTGTTAGGCACAAAATTACACCATGCAACGTTCAAATAAACATCGAATTGGTTGAAAAAAAATGGATTAAGCATGCTTAATCCATTTTTATGTTCATCTCACTCAATACCGTGCATAGTACGCTTCGGCACTGAAACCTAAAAACCGCACACTTAACGTGCTGAACTGCGGTTCTCAGGTTAAGGCGGATAATTAAAGCTTAGCTGCTGCTGCAACCTCTGCCGCGTAATCAACCACAACCTTCTCAATCCCTTCACCTACGGTAAACATCGTGAATGAGGTGACAGCAGCACCTTTTGACTTCAGCAGCTGCTCGATGGTCACTTTATCATCTTTAACGAAAGCTTGGCTTAACAGTGTCACTTCTTTCAAGAACTTCTGAACTGTACCATCCGCAATCTTCTCCAACATCGCCTCTGGCTTGCCAGCCTCTTTAGCTTTCTCAATCGCCACGCGACGCTCCGCTTCAATTAAGCTCGCATCAATGCCCGATGCGTCCAATGCTTTAGGTTTAGCAGCCGCAATATGCATCGCGATGTCTTTACCCAAGGCGTCGTCGCCTCCAACCAAATCTACCAAAACGCCAATTTTGCTACCATGAATATAGCTTACCAGCTTACCTTGAGCGGCTGGACGCACAAAACGACGCGGCGTGATATTCTCGCCAATCTTACCAACCAACTGTGCACGTGATTCCTCAACAGTCGCGCCGCGCATAGGCAAAGCAGCAACAGCTTCGATTGTATCCGCAGTGCTATTAGCAATTACACCCGCCAACTCATTAACAAATTTTAAGAAATCTTCATTCTTGGCACAAAAGTCTGTTTCAGAGTTCACCTCAACCATAGCACCTACTTTACCATCAGCACTAATGCTGATGCCAACTGTGCCCTCTGCGGCAACACGACCTGCCGCTTTACTTGCTTTGTTACCAAAACGTACGCGCAAAATCTCTTCTGCACGGCTCATATCGCCCTCAGCTTCAGTCAATGCTTTTTTACAATCCATCATTGGCGCATCTGTGCGCTCACGCAACTCTTTCACCATACCAGCGGTAATTTCAGCCATTCTTAACCCCTTAATTCTAATAAACCACTTTAATTTATTAGTCTAATAAATTGATTTAACGTATATTTTTTAAATCCAAAAGGGGCTACTCGCCCCTTTTGAAAATGAAACAATTACTCAGCAGCGACTTCCGCTACTTCTTCATTGGCTGATTTAACGATTTCAGAAATCACAGAATTGCGACCTTCCAAAACTGCATCCGCCATACCACGCGCATACAAACGAATCGCACGGCTTGAGTCATCGTTACCAGGAATAACATAAGCAACCCCATCTGGTGAGTTGTTAGTATCAACCACACCAATCACTGGAATGCCCAATTTAGCCGCCTCAGTGATTGCACCACTCTCATGACCTACGTCAATAATGAAAATCGCGTCTGGCAAACCACCCATCTCTTTAATGCCACCGATAGAGCGTTCGAGCTTCTCAACTTCACGCTTATAGCCCAAAGCTTCTTTTTTGCCAAACTTATCCAAGCTGCCATCTTGCAACATGGTTTCATAGTCATTCAGGCGCTTGATGGATTGTTTAACCGTTTTGAAGTTCGTCAGCATACCGCCCAACCAACGGTGATTCACATAGGCACAACCGGCACGCGTTGCTTCTTCTTTGATGATGTCACGTGCTTGGCGCTTTGTCCCTACGAACAAAATACGACCTTTATTAGCGGCCAATGTACGCACATGCTTCTGTGCTTCTTCAAACATTGGCAAGGTTTTTTCCAAGTTGACGATATGGATCTTGTTGCGGTCACCAAAAATGAATGGTGCCATTTTAGGATTCCAATAACGGGTTTGATGGCCGAAATGAACTCCGGCTTCTAACATTTGACGCATGGTCACAGACATAACAATCTCTCTCTTCTAAAGGGTTATCAATTCACGCAACACCAAAAACACCTTTGACAAGGCACCCCAAGTTGGGCTACGTGTAAATTTGACGCTTCTCAATATCATGAAAAACGCCCCCACAAAATTGCGGAGGCGTGATGATATCACCAATGTAACGATTAAGCTAGCACAAGTCCTGCCCAAATGACACATAAGGCTGAACAAATGCTGTATTTCCATCGGGAAATGAACCTAGAAGCGCATGGGTTGAGATTATGAAACATTCACTTCTTTGACGAATCGTTGCCATCTTTGCCGATTTAATCTCGGCTGGGATTAAATCGGCAAAGATGGCAGGATGACAGAACCCATGAAAGTCCTTGTTGGTAAATTACTAACTTATTGATTTATATATAATACACCACGAAGCTCAACGAATATAGCATCCCCACCTCCTAAGGATAATGTTTCCACGCGACCTGTTAAACCAACATGAATGGCTATGATAAAATCACACCCGACACCCCAAGAAAATTCAATTCATGACCATTACAATCAAAAATCAACAAGACGTCGAGAAAATGCGCATAGCAGGTAGATTAGCCTCCGAAGTGCTGGACTACATCACCCCTTTCGTCACACATGGCATCACCACCAATGAACTCGATAAACTTTGCCACGACTATATTGTCAATGAGCAACAAGCGATTCCTGCCCCACTCAATTATGCTCCAGATGGTCACCAGCCCTACCCCAAATCAATTTGCACTTCTATCAACCAACAAATCTGCCATGGCGTCCCCAGTGAAAAAATGCTGAAGAATGGCGACATCGTCAATATTGACATTACGGTCATCAAAGATGGCTACCATGGCGACACAAGTCGCATGTTCTGCATCGGGGAAGCATCCATACAGGCCAAACGATTGTGTGAACTGACCTATCAGGCCATGTGGCTAGGTATCGACAAAGTAAGACCGGGGGCAACATTAGGGGACATTGGTTATGCCATTCAATCGTTCGCAGAAAAGAGCGGCTACAGCATCGTGCGCGAATTCTGCGGACATGGTATAGGCAAGAAGTTCCATGAGGACCCGCAGGTGCTTCATTATGGAAGGCCTGGTACGGGCATCAAGCTACAGGCAGGCATGATCTTCACCATCGAACCAATGATTAACGCTGGCAAGCGGGATATCAAACAGATGCCAGATGGCTGGACTATCGTCACCAAAGACCGCAGCCTATCTGCGCAATGGGAACATACCATATTGGTCACAGAAACGGGCTATGAAGTAATGACCATCTCTAATGGGTCTCCTCCCCCTCCCGCGTTTATCCTAAACACCTAATCGACAGGGCTTAACCGACCAACACCATGATGACGCACGTCACACCACGTTCTAAAGCTAATGCTCATCAGGTAAACATGTGGCGCAAGGAACTAAAAGCAGGACTATCCAGCTTAAAGAAATCATTCCTAGCAAAAGCAGACTGCAAGTCTCTGTTTAAACGCCACTGTGCACTAATGGACCAAGTGCTAACAAATATATGGGGCGAACTGAAGATCGACGCTGGATGCTGCTTGATTGCGGTCGGCGGCTATGGCAGAGGTGAGCTTTACCCCCACTCCGACATCGACCTGTTAATACTCTTACCTGATTCCCAACAAGAAGACTCGCCGCTCAATCAGAAGATTGAAGTGCTAATTGGCTTATTATGGAATCTCGGCTTGCACGTGGGTCACAGCGTGCGCACTTTAGCAGAATGCATGGAAGAAACGGCCAAAGATATTACGGTGCAGACCAATCTGCTGGAGTCACGCCTGTTAACGGGCGACCTGCCACTCTACCAACACTATCGATTGGCGCTTCAGCACACCATGGACGCCAAGGTATTTTTTGCAGCAAAGATCAAAGAGCAGGGCCAGAGACATGCAAAATTTAATGATAGCGCGCATAATTTGGAGCCCAACATCAAAGAAAGTCCTGGCGGGCTACGTGATCTGCATACCATCCTATGGCTGACACAGGGACTGAATCTGCACAGTGATTCAGGCAACATCTGGGCTGACTTGACCAGGCAACACATCATCACCTTACAAGAAGCTCGCCTGATACGTCAGCATGAGCGAAAGTTACAGCAGCTACGTATTCACTTGCACATCATCAGCGGCCGTCGCGAAGACAGGCTACTTTTTGATTTTCAGAATCAACTGGCATCCATACTTGGCTATCGCAACACACCACGCCGCAGTGCCAGTGAGCAGCTCATGCAAGACTACTACCGCAGTGTAAAGTTCATCTGTCTGTTTAACGATATCTTACTCAAACTGCTTCAAACCCGACTGACCACCGAACCGGTTCAGATACGTAGTATTAACGCAGATTTTGAATCACGCAACCATCTACTGGAGGTCAAAAGCCATCTTCTGTTTCAACAACGCCCATCCGCCATCTTGGAAGCATTTTTACTGCTACAACAACACACCGAACTAGAGGGTATGGGCGCCATGCTGTTACGAAGCATGCAATGGGCCAAATCGCTGATCAACCGCGACTTCCGGCAAGACCCGCAGAACAAAAAATGCTTTTTACAGATTTTATCTCAGCCTCAGCACATCCATCATGTCATGCGCGCCATGAATCGCTATGACATATTAGGTCGCTACATTCCGGCTTTTGGCAAAATTATCGGCCAGATGCAGCATGACTTATTTCATGTTTATACGGTAGATGAACACATCTTGCACGTGTTAGCCAATTTGCGCCGCTTTTCAAAACCAGAACTTAAACACGAGTTTCCGCTCTGTAGCAGGCTATTCTCAGCGTTTGATTCGCCCCATTTACTTTATCTGGCAGCCTTATTTCACGACATCGCAAAAGGCAGAGGGGGAGATCACTCAACCCTAGGCACCCTAGATGCGCTTAGATTTTGCCTCCACCATGGTCTCGCAAAAGAGGATGCGGCACTCGTCGCATGGCTGGTAGAGTCCCATCTAAAAATGTCTTCCACCGCACAAAAATCCGATCTATCGGACCCCAGTGTGATAGAAACGTTTGCCAATTACGTACAAAATGAGCGGAGATTAAATGCACTGTACCTGCTGACAGTGGCCGATATTCGCGGCACCAGTCCGGCTGTCTGGAACGCGTGGAAAGCCAGACTGCTTGAGAGCTTATATGATGCCACTCTGCACGCGATCCAAACGCCAGATTTCCATGCAAAATGCATCATCGCCGCACGCATCCAAGAGGCCTCAGAAAAGCTCGATCGATTTGGCTTAAGTCCGCATTCATACCAACAATTGTGGCAACAATTCGGCGACCATTATTTCTCCCGTTACGAAAGCGACGAGATTGCCTGGCAGAGTCGCCTGCTGACCCCTCACCTCAACACCGCCAAGCCGATTGTGCGCGCTCGCTTGAGCCCGCATGGCGATGGCATTCAGGTCATGATCTACAGCAAAGACCAAAATGATCTCTTTGCCAGAATCTGCAACTTCTTTGATCGCATGGGTTATAGCATCGTTGAAGCAAAGATTTACACAACCCAGCATCACTATGCCTTAGACAGCTTTTTGATTCTTGACCAATCCGGAAAGTCTGTCAGCTATAACGGCTTGCTGAAATTCATTGAGAGCGAGCTGAGCAAGAAACTGGGAGCGGACAGTCCTCTGGAAAACCCGCTCCAAGGCCGCATGAACCGACAAGTCAAACTCATGCCTATCCCAACTCAGGTGCAGCTGTCAGAAGAGTCGGATTATCATCACAAACTTGACATCATCGCCGGAGATCGACCAGGTCTACTAGCCACACTGGCGCAGCAGCTTTTAAAGCATGACATTGCATTACACAACGCAAAAATCAATACGCTAGGTAACCGTGCTGAAGACAGCTTTCTCATTTCCGCCAGAAACAATCAGAAACTACAAACATCCTGCATCCAGTCGCTATATGAAGCACTGATCGCAGAAATCTGAAGCCCGTGCGACAATGAATCTTGCTTAACCTAGCTGATAATGCTTGCGCAAAGGCTTCTTAACACTCCAAGTACAAGACAAGCCCGCAGGGAAAGTGACTAGATCACCCGCACCAAAGCTCACTGGCTCACCCCCTTTCGGCGTTACCGTCACTTCACCTTCCAGCACATAGGCGATTTCTTGTGTACTAAAACTCCAAGGAAATTGTGAAATCTCCTTAGACCACGTCGGCCAGCGACTGACGCCCAAAGAATCCAACTTTTCCTTACTTGGTTTTTCAACTGTGATTTTACTCATGTCATTCTCCTAAAAAAATAGGGCCCTACTATGGGCCCTATTTTATGCTTTATCAGCTGAGTTGCAATTAAGAATGCTTATAGTGCTTCTTCAGTTGTTTAGTCACTTCCCAGTTTGATTTCAAACCTTTAGGGAATACAACAAAATCACCAGCCTTGATCACGACTGTTTCACCGCCGACTGGGGTCACGCGAATCTCGCCTTCCAGCACATAAGCGCTTTCAGTTGCTGAGTCAAAATTCAGCGGAAACTTAGAAGGAGCACAATCCCAGATAGACCAGCTAGCGACGCCTAACTCCTTTAATTTCTCTTGTGATGGATTGTGATCGATGATGATTTGAACCATGGTTTTATCCTTTAAAAATGAATGCTATTAAAACAAATGCCGCTTAATGAAAGCGGCATTGAAATTCTTGGCGGAAGAGGTGAGATTCGAACTCACGGTGGGCGTGAACCCACGACAGTTTTCAAGACTGTAGCATTAAACCGCTCTGCCACTCTTCCAAATAAAAAATATTACACAACGAAGCCGAAATTATAGCAACAAATTAATCATCTTGGAAATCCTGATTAGGAAAAAATACGTCCGTAAAACCAAAATCCTTCAAATGATGAATACGCATCGGATATAACACGCCATCTAGATGATCACATTCATGCTGAACGACCCGCGCATGAAATCCACTCACTACCCGCTCGATCGGATGACCAAACGGGTCGAAGCCCGCATAGTGGAGCTGTTGGTAGCGAGGCACAACGCCACGCATCCCGGGCACGGACAAACATCCCTCCCAGCCATCCTCCATTGCCGTACCCATGGGAGTAATCACAGGATTAATCAGCACAGTATAGGGCACACGATCCGCATCAGGATAGCGCGTATTCTGGTGCTGATCCTCCTCCTTCTGGCCGAAAATCACGACCCTGGCACTCACGCCGATTTGCGGCGCAGCAATCCCAGCCCCCTCCATATGGCGCATAGTATCTTCCATGTCCTGTATCAGGCAATGTAATTCGAACGTATCAAACACCTTAACCGGTGCTGCCTTTAATAACAGGCACGGATTCCCCATCCGCAATACTTCTCTAACTGCCACTCACATACACCTAGACATGATCCTAGCGGTCGGACGCTGTATTGCAATAATGCCGCTTCACTAACTCAGCAATAATGGCATGAACACGCAGCATGGTTCGACTCAAGCTAACAACCATCTCTTCATAATCAATCTGATGCACACTCCCCCCCCTGCCAGCCGCATAGTTGACCACCGGGCTGATTGCCGCATAACTCATGCCAAGCTCTCGCGCCAGTGCCGCCTCAGGCATGCCGGTCATACCGACGATAGTGGCCCCATCCCTTTCAAGACGATCGATCTCAGCGGCTGTTTCCAATCTAGGCCCCTGCGTTGCGGCATAGACCCCATGGCTGACAATCGGCTCACCGATCGACAATGCTGCCAACTCCCATTTGGCGCGCATGTAATGGCAGTATGGCTGGGTGAAGTCTATGTGTTTGACCGGTTGATTGATGCCATCGTAGAACGTACTCTTGCGTCCATGAGTATAATCAATGATCTGATGTGGAATCACGATCACACCGGGCGATAAGTCACGATGGATACCCCCTACCGTTGCCACTGCGGCCACTTCGGTCACGCCCAACAAATGCAACGCATAAATATTAGCGCAATAATTCACCTGATGAGGAAGAATGGTATGACCACCACCATGTCTTGCAAGAAAAATGACTTCGTGACCGCATATCTCGCCAAACAGTAGCGGATGAGATGGCTCACCAAACGGGGTCCGCACAATCTCACGCTTAGTGATTGTTAAATTATCGAGCTGTGTTAGCCCTGTACCACCGATGATACCTAACATTACAACGCCTTTCTGGTAGCAAAACTATCCCCGACCATTTCCATCACACTATAGTTCTGGAATTCAGGCAAATTGGTCACATCCACACTCCTTGTATCCTGAAAAACGCAGTTGATATAATACAAACGAGACCTTTGCACGAAGCAGACTAAATGAGCAATCGTCACAAATCTCGTCATTCCAGCGCAATCCCTTCATGTGCGAATCATGCACTAACACACATCGCCACTATAGCACGCCTGGACATTGTGTCTCCAAAGTCCCGCGATTGATTTTTCACACTCACAGCAAAAGCCACGCCAACCTTAGGCTCCAATGGCTATCATCGAGCGGTGCTAACCAGCTAGCACTTGCATCAAGCAAACACCTGATTCCACAGCCTGATTACACTGTCAGCATACTGCTCCACCTCATTTTGTCTAACAGATGACTGCGTGGCACTCTGCAACTTGATCATGTGTTGCATATGACGTAATGCGCGATACGCCAATACCGCCTGCTCTGCGGATTCCGCATCAATCAGTTTGCGCTCTGCCATCATTCTTAACAAAGCGATATTCCCGATATTAGCAGTTAATTCGGGATAGGCACCGGCATTCGCCAGCACCAGATATTGTACCAAAAACTCGACATCGATCATGCCGCCATTACTCTGTTTCAAGTCAAACACCCCCGCTTCACAATGCTGTACAGCACGCATTTTTTCCCGCATTGTGATCACTTCCGACTTCAGTTGATTTGAGTCACGCGTCAGTGTCATCACCTCGCTACGGATTGCATCGAATGTTTTTCCTATCGTTTCATCTCCAGCCACAAATCGAGCACGCGTAATCGCCTGATGCTCCCACACCCAGGCTTTATGTAACTGATATTCTCTAAATGCGGCTACACTACTCACCAACAAGCCACTATTCCCGTCTGGTCTGAGTTGCAAATCAGTTTCATAAAGTAAGCCGGCTGAAGTTAAACTGTTAAACCAGTTGTTAATGCGCTGCGCAAAGCGGGCATACACCTCGCCGGCTTCCGGCGCATCGTCATCGTATAGAAAAATAATGTCCAGATCCGAGGCGTAGCCAAGTTCCTTTCCGCCCAGCTTGCCATAGCCAATCACCGCAAACTTAGGCGTGTCGATATGTCGTCCACGCACATTCGGCCAAATGACTTCCAGCGCCACTTGCATGATCAAATCTGCCAGCGCACTTAAATAATCAGAAATCACTTCCAGCGCTAATTCACCATTAACATCCTGTGCCGCAAAGCGGAAGATACAGGCGTGCTTAAAGTGACGCATGATGTCCATTTGCCGTTCAATATCTCCAGCCGCCTCGGCCACACGTTGCTGCAATTCGCTACGCAATGCGCCAAAATCAGGTTGCGCATACAAAGTACGCATATCCAACAGCTCATCCAGCAAAATGGGGTGCTGGCTCAAATAAGTGGCCAACCAAGGACTGCTGCTACACAACCTGACCAATAACTGCATGGCATGTGGATGCTCTGCCAGCAACGCCAAATAACTTGCGCGGCGACAGATACTCTCCAACAAGTCTGTGACGCGCGTAAGCGTCGCATCGGCATTGGCCATTTTTGCCGCATGTGTAATGACATGGGGCATGACGGCATCAAAACGCTGACGGCTGATCTCAGGTAATTGTAAATAGCGGCCACTCTGATGCAACACACATAAGCGCCTGTAGCTTTCTTGTGCATCCGCATACCCCAAGGCAGTCAATTGCTTTGTCGCCACTTGAGGCGCTATCGCGCCATTCCAGATAGATTTCTCTATATGTAGCGTATCCGATGCCTCATTCGCATCACTAAAGGTTTCATCAAAATGCTTCTGCACCCGCACGCGGTAATGATCCAGCTGTGCTAAAAAATCTGCCCAATGTTCATACCCCATGCCTTTCGCAATGCGGGTCTGGGTTTCATTAGATTGCGGGAGCTCCTGTGTCTGTGCATCTTCCACATACATCAGACGATGTTCCAGATTACGCAGAAAAACATACGCTTCACTAAGCTCTGCCACAGTTTCTTCCGGCAATAAGCCTTTGTCTTTTAATAACTGCAATACAGCAAGCGTCGGTTTGACTTGCAGACTTGCATCTCTCCCGCCCCGTATCAACTGGAACACCTGCGCAATAAACTCAATCTCACGAATCCCGCCCCGCCCCAGTTTGATATTATCGTGCATGCCTTTACTGTTCACATCGCGTTGAATCTGTACTTTCAGATCGCGCATACTGGCAAAAGCACCAAAATCGAGATATTTACGAAACACAAACGGTTTCAATAACTTGGAAACCGCATCGCCGCCAGTCACTTCATTGCCTTTAATCCAAGCATAGCGCTCCCACTCACGTCCGTTATTTTGATAGTATTCTTCAAGCGCATCCAAATTGCTGACCAGTGCGCCTTCCGAGCCAAACGGGCGCAAACGCATATCCACTCTAAATACAAAACCATCTTCGGTCATCTCATCAATCGCTGCAATCAGCTTCTTAGCCACTCGCGTAAAGAAATCCTGATGACTAATGGATCGCCCGCCCTGCGTTTCGCCTTCTGTCTCATACGCAAAAATCAGGTCAATATCGGAGGACACATTGAGCTCCCCGCCTCCCAGCTTCCCCATCCCAATCACGATCATACGTTGCACCTTACCCTGCGCATCCAATGGCTGTCCGTAAATAGCCGCCAGCCATTGTTGGATACAGTCCAGTGCGACGTTGATCGTACAAGTCGCCAAATTCGATGTCGTCTGCATGACTTCGTGCAAATCAGCCAACTGATTAAGGTCTCGCGTAATAATTCTTGCCATGACCTCACTGCGCAATAGCCGCAATGCGCGTTTCAAGCTTGACTCATCTGTGATGGTCTGTGCAGATAAAAAACGCTGCATCTCATCCATCGTGAAAGGCTGCGAAAAATCCGCCATCAAGCGTGATAGCAATGACACGTCCCTGCCTAACAAACGTTCTAGAAAAGGACTGCATGCCACGGCATGAATCACATGGCTTTCTTCTGGAGTTGGGAGGTGTTCCAGCGCGAGTAAATTATCAAGTGTGAGCGTCATGTTTTTTTCAGGTAATATATGGCTAGGTCTTTACACTGCTGATGTAGGCAGTCATTAGGGCGCTTCTATAAATGCAGAGTTCGAGATGCAGTACCAGGTGCACGGAACGCAGAAACCGAGAAAACCAACATAGTGTTTCGGCGTAGGCTAATATCGCGAAGCGATGTTAAGCGTAGCGGCCAGAGCCACAGTATGGGGTATACAGCGAGGTTGCGAGTACCGCGCAACGCAGTAATGCGCTCGAAAAATGTATTTATAGAAGTGCCCATTATAAGTGCGCATCAAATTTTAAGGGGATTTTAAGCATGTCCATCGAGTCTATTCTGCATGAAAACCGCGTTTTTAACCCGAGCGCCGATTTTGTCAAATCCGCCAATGTCTCAGGCATGGCGGCATACCATGCACTGTGCGCCGAGGCCACGGCAGACTACGAAGGATTCTGGGCAAAACTGGCTCGCGAGCTTTTAGTGTGGCATCAACCATTCACCAAGACACTTAATCAGGACCATGCACCTTTCTACAAATGGTTCGAAGATGGTGAACTGAATATTTCTGCCAACTGCTTAGACAAACACCTCGCCACCATCCCCAATAAAACGGCCATTATTTTTGAGGCCGATGACGGCAGCTCAAAAAAAATCAGCTATAAAGAACTGTACCATCAGGTCTGCCAGCTCGCGAACGGCTTAAAGAAACTGAACCTGAATGTGGGTGACCGCGTCATCATCTACTTGCCAATGGGCATCGAAGCTATCGTCGCCATGCAAGCCTGCGCACGCATTGGCTTGGTTCACTCGGTGGTATTTGGTGGCTTTTCATCTAAGAGCCTGAACGAGCGTATCATCGACGCAGGTGCAAGGGCTGTCATCACCGCTGACGGTCAGTTCCGCGGTGGCAAGACCATGCCGCTAAAAGCCGCAGTAGATGAAGGCATTGCCATGGGCGGTTGCGATGCTATTGAGAAAGTCGTCGTGCTAAAAAAAACCGGACAAGATGTCGCATGGAACGCCCAGGACATCTGGTGGCATGATCTGACCTCAGACTGTGCTAATACCTGCGAACCTGTCATGGTAGGTGCTGAACATCCATTGTTCCTGCTCTACACCTCAGGCTCCACAGGCAAACCCAAAGGCGTACAACATAGCTGCGCCGGCTACCTACTCCACGCCATGAACACCATGCGCTGGACCTTTGACATTCACAATGATGACATCTTTTGGTGTACCGCAGATGTAGGCTGGATTACAGGCCACAGCTATGTCACTTACGGCCCACTGGCCATGGGAGCTACGCAAGTTGTGTTTGAAGGTATCCCCACCTACCCAAACGCTGGCCGCTTCTGGCAGATGATAGAAAAACACCAAGTGAGCATTTTTTATACTGCGCCCACGGCGATTCGTTCTTTGATTAAAGCATCCGAAACCACGCCTGAAGCACATCCAAGAAACTACAATCTCTCCAGTTTGCGTTTGTTGGGTTCCGTAGGAGAGCCTATCAATCCAGAAGCTTGGATGTGGTATTACGAGCAAGTGGGCGGCAGTCGCTGCCCGATTGCCGACACTTTTTGGCAAACCGAAACCGGCGGTCACGTCATTACGCCATTGCCTGGAGCTACACCATTAGTGCCTGGCTCATGCACACTACCCTTCCCCGGCATTGATATTGACGTGGTGGACGAAACCGGCAAAGATGTGCCTTGGGGTACGGGTGGGTTGCTAGTGATTAAAAAGCCTTGGCCCTCCATGATTCGTACCGTTTGGAATGATCCAGAGCGCTTCGTGAAAAGCTATTATCCGACTGATTTGGGTGGCAAACTCTATCTGGCAGGCGACGGCGCTGTGCGCGATGCGAATACCGGATTCTTTACCATTATGGGGCGCATTGACGACGTGCTCAATGTGTCAGGGCACCGCTTAGGCACAATGGAGATTGAATCGGCGCTGGTGGCCAACCATCTCGTTGCAGAAGCTGCTGTAGTGGGTAAACCACACGACGTGAAAGGCGAATCAGTGGTCGCTTATGTAGTACTCAAAGGAGCACGCCCTCAAGGTGATGAGGCGAAGAAAATCGTTGCTGAACTGCGCGACTGGGTAGGTAAAGAGATTGGCCCCATCGCCAAGCCGGATGAAATACGCTTTGGTGACAACCTGCCAAAAACCCGTTCCGGTAAGATTATGCGCAGGCTTTTACGCACCCTAGCGAAGGGTGAAGAAATCACTTCCGACATTTCAACCTTGGACAATCCCGCCATTCTTGAGCAATTCAAAGAAATCGTGCGTTAATGTGGCTTCCCCGTGAAATAAAATCGCATTATTCGCACGTGAAGGAATTGCGGCGATCTATATTATTTCCAACGGCGTTTTCCAGGATGATGCGGAAGTAAAACGACCGTGGCCGTTCAAGAAAATAAGAAAGCAAAAGAGGTATACCTTTCGGCATACCTCTTCTCTTTTCCAGCATATCAGTAACTATCTGTTAGTTAATGATTTTTACATATTGGCGGAGTGGACGGGGCTCGAACCCGCGACCCCCGGCGTGACAGGCCGGTATTCTAACCAACTGAACTACCACTCCAAAACTAAAGCGTCTCTAAAAAAATAAAGAGTGCCCCAACCACAGGCACTCTGAATTGACTCATTTAAAGCGGCCAAGAACAAATGTCGACTCAATGGTGGGTGCTAACGGGGTCGAACCGCTGACATTCGCCTTGTAAGGGCGACGCTCTACCAACTGAGCTAAGCACCCTGCCTAACCAACAAGGGTGCTAGTTTACAGCATCCTTAAGGGATTTACCAGCTCTAAATTTCGGTGAATTTGCAGCCGCAATCTTGATTGTAGCCCCTGTACGCGGGTTACGACCATTACGTGCCTCGCGCTTACCTACGTAAAATGTACCAAAACCAATCAATGTTACTAAATCACCCTTTTTCATAGCCTTTGCGATTGCTGCAGTTGTTGCATCCAACGCACGTCCAGCAGCAGCCTTAGAAATACCTGCAGCACCAGCAATCTCGTTAATCAATTCTGATTTATTCACTTATATCCCCTCTCTAGGTTTTTTTAAATAAGAACAGCCAAGCTTCTGGATGACTCACATCCGTATCGTCTTTATATCAAGCACAACGAGCATGTGTCAAGCGTCTAACTTGGAATTTAGCATAAATTTATTAATGTTTCGTTGCATCCGCCGTAGATTGATCATTTTCAACGACAACTTCAGCGGATACCACAGGCTGATCCACATCCAATTTGACTGCTTTTTCTTCGTTAATAGGCACTGGTTTTGATGTTAACGCTAGCGACAACACATCATCAATCCATTGCACCGCATGGATATCCAAATGATTTTTAATGTTATCTGGAATCTCAGACAGATCTTTCACATTCTGCTGAGGAATCAGAACCGTCTTGATGCCACCTCGATGTGCAGCCAATAACTTCTCTTTTAGGCCTCCGATAGGCAACACCTCACCCCTCAAAGTAATTTCACCCGTCATTGCCACATCGGCCCGCACGGGAATGCCCGTCAAAATAGAAACCAGTGCAGTCGTAATGGCAATTCCCGCACTTGGACCATCTTTAGGTGTGGCGCCTTCAGGAAAGTGAATGTGAATATCATGCTCTTCATAAAAATTACTGTTGATACCCAATCGGCTCGCCCGACTGCGCACCACGCTCATGGCCGCTTGCGTTGACTCTTTCATGACGTCACCCAACTTGCCCGTGGTTGTCGTCTTGCCTTTGCCAGGTAACAACACCGCCTCAATGGTCAGCAACTCTCCTCCCACAGAGGTCCAAGCCAATCCCGTCACCTGCCCTACCTGGTTTTCTTTTGCAGCAATGCCAAAATCGTACCTTTGCACACCAAGATACTTGTTCAAACTCTTGGGCGTAACACTGATCCTCTTGGTGGTTTTTTCATCCTTTTTCACTTTTATAGTGAGTAGTTCCTTGACTACTTTGCGACATACTTTCGCAATTTCCTGCTCCAACCAGCGGACACCTGCCTCACGCGTATAAAAACGTACAATATCGCGAATCACCGACTCACCCATATGCACTTCGTGTTCTTTAAGTCCATGTGCTTTGAGTTGTTTTGGCAACAAATAGCGCATGGCAATATTAACCTTCTCGTCTTCAGTGTAGCCTGAGAGATTAATAATCTCCATACGGTCCAGCAAAGGTGCTGGAATATTCATCGAGTTGGCCGTGGCCACGAACATCACATCTGACAAATCGTATTCCACTTCAACATAGTGGTCGGCAAAAGTATGGTTTTGTTCAGGATCCAGCACCTCCAGCAAAGCGGAAGAAGGATCACCTCTGAAGTCCTGCCCCAACTTGTCTACTTCATCCAGCAAGAACAATGGGTTCTTGACCCCAACTTTGGCCATACTTTGCAATATCTTGCCTGGCATTGAACCGATATAGGTCCGTCGATGACCTCGAATCTCAGACTCATCACGCACCCCACCCAGCGCCATACGGATGAATTTACGATTAACCGCCTTGGCAATACTTTGCCCCAATGAAGTCTTACCTACACCTGGCGGTCCGACCAAACACAAGATAGGCGCTTTGATTTTATCCACGCGCTGCTGAACAGCAAGATACTCGACGATGCGTTCTTTGACTTTTTCCAAACCAAAATGGTCATCATCAAGCACCGCTTCAGCCTTAAGCAGATCTTTACTGATTTTCGTTTTTTTCTTCCAGGGCAAATTGATCAAGATATCAATGTAGTTTCGAACAACTGACGCCTCCGCTGACATCGGCGACATCAGCTTGAGTTTCTTCAGCTCACTTGAAACTTTAGCCAGCGCTTCTTTAGGCATATGAGCCTCTTCGATGCGCTTCTCCAGCTCATCCATCTCGGCATTCTCGTCATGCTCACCGAGCTCTTTCTGAATCGCTTTTACCTGCTCATTCAGATAATATTCACGCTGTGTTTTTTCCATCTGGCGCTTCACACGACCGCGAATGCGCTTCTCGACTTGCAAGATATCAATCTCGCCTTCCATCAAATGTAACAAATGCTCTAGTCGCGCAGCCACATCAAACATCTCAAGAATCTTTTGTTTTTCTTCCAGCTTGAGGGTTAGATGGGCGGCAATGGTATCTGCCAAACGTCCTGCTTCATCAATACTTGCCAATGAGGTTAAGATTTCTGGCGGTATTTTTTTATTCAATTTCACATACTGGTCAAATTGAGCAAAAACAGTTCGCATCAGTGCCTGTATCTCAACATCCGTCTCAGTGTCAGCAATCAACTCCGCTTTAGCCGCAAAACACTCTTCAGTTTCTGTGAAATGACTCACCTTTGCGCGCTGCACACCTTCAACCAAAACTTTAACCGTGCCATCTGGCAATTTAAGCATCTGCAACACGGTTGCTACAGTACCAATCTCGTAAAGGTCTTCCGCCACTGGATCATCTTTATTCGCGGATTTCTGCGCTACTAGCAATACCTGCTTATTGCCTGCTGAGGCAAGCTCCAAGGCCTTAACAGATCTTGATCTACCAACAAAGAGTGGAATGACCAAATGCGGATAGACAACCACATCGCGTAATGGCAAAAGTGGCAACATGTCGCCATCTAAGTTAAATGAAGGTAATGATTGCGTCATAAACAGAAACTCTCAAAATGAAAAACGAAGCTACGCCCCTTAATCTATTGATGGGGCTGACTCAAAACAGTTCAAGTGCAATTTAATATTTAACCTAGAAAAGCACTCTTTTTGCGATAGCTGCTGAAAGTTGGCGATATTGCCCTTCCAGTTATACGATGACAAGTGTTTATTGTGCAGGATTTACAGAAAACTTGATATGAAAATCTCAGCCAAAAACTTGCAAAGAGCCACAAAGCTGAGATGATAGAAATAGTGGTTTTAAGAGCTAACTATCCAGCCACCTCTTCAGCTGTCTTGTTCGCATAGATCAAGATTGGCGCGGAGTCACCACGAATCGCACCTTCATCGATAACCACTTTGTTTAAATTTTTCAATGAAGGAAGCTCATACATAATCTCCAGCAAAGCGTGCTCCATGATAGAGCGCAAACCACGTGCGCCGGTCTTGCGTTCTAATGCTTTTTTAGCAATGAGCAACAGTGCTGATTCTCTGAATTCAAGATCAACTCCTTCCATCTTGAATAACTTGATATATTGTTTAGTCAGCGCATTCTTAGGCTCAGTCAGAATGGTGACTAATGCAGCTTCATCAAGAGACTCCAGTGTTGCTACCACAGGTAGACGACCGATGAATTCTGGGATCAAACCAAATTTAATTAAGTCTTCAGGCTCAACATCGCGCAACACCGCCCCCACCTCACGCACATCAGCTTTACCCTTTACTTCAGCACCAAAGCCGATGCCGCCTTTCTCAGAGCGTAGACGAATGACTTTTTCCAAGCCATCAAATGCGCCACCACAAATAAAGAGAATGTTCGTTGTATCTAACTGCACAAATTCTTGATTTGGATGCTTACGTCCACCCTGCGGAGGAATCGAAGCTACCGTTCCTTCAATCAACTTCAGCAATGCCTGTTGCACACCTTCACCAGAAACATCACGCGTAATAGAAGGATTATCAGACTTACGAGAAATCTTATCGACTTCATCGATATAAACGATACCGCGCTGTGCTTTTTCTATATCGTAGTCACATTTCTGCAGCAATTTCTGCATAATGTTTTCTACGTCTTCCCCCACATAACCAGCCTCGGTCAAGGTCGTGGCATCTGCCATCACAAATGGCACGTCCAGCAATCTTGCCAAGGTTTGGGCCAGCAAGGTCTTACCCGAGCCCGTTGGACCTATCAGCAAAATGTTGCTCTTGGCAATATCCACCTCGTCCTTTTGTCCACCATTTGACAACGCATTATGACCAAGCCGTTTATAGTGGTTATATACAGCAACGGCGAGATTCTTTTTTGCCTGCGTTTGACCAATGACGTATTGATCAAGTATCTTACAGATTTCCTGGGGGGTGGGCAGACTGGCTTCGGCTGATTTCAGACTTTCGGAGTTTTGAACTTCTTCTTTGATGATGTCATTGCACAAGTCCACACACTCGTTACAAATAAAGACAGAAGGACCTGCAATGAGCTTTTTCACTTCATGCTGACTTTTACCGCAGAATGAGCAATAAAGTAATTTGTCGTCGTTGGCTTTAGATGCCATGAACCTTATCCTATGAAATACTTAGCCAGAATACGCGCTAGCCAATAAGAAACAAGTGTTAAGCCACTTCGTTACGATTGCCAATGACTTTGTCAATCATACCATATACCACTGACTGCTCTGCACTCATAAAGTTATCGCGCTCAGTATCACGATCGATTTCTTCAGCAGTCCTACCAGTATGGTGCGCAAGAATCTCATTGAGTTTAGCGCGCAAATATAGAATCTCTTTTGCGTGAATTTCAATATCACTGGACTGACCTTGAAATCCACCAGAGGGCTGATGAATCATGACGCGAGAGTTTGGCAGGCTGAAACGCTTACCTTTGGCGCCTGCTGCAAGTAAAAATGCACCCATGCTGGCCGCTTGTCCAATACACAGCGTGCTGACATCAGGCTTGATAAACTGCATGGTGTCATAAATCGACATGCCGGCAGTGACAGAACCCCCTGGCGAGTTGATGTAAAGAAAGATATCCTTATCCGGATTCTCAGCCTCCAAAAACAACAACTGTGCAACCACCAAATTGGCCGACATATCATTGACCGGACCGACCAAAAACACCACTCGCTCTTTTAGCAAGCGTGAGTAGATATCGAAAGAACGCTCACCACGGCCACTTTGCTCAATCACCATTGGAATGTATCCCAACCCCATTGGCGTTAAATCGCTTTGCACTTGTGACTGTCGCATTTCGTTCATCACTTAGTTCCCATCAGCTCGTCGAATTTAACTTTCTTGTCTGTCACTTTGGCCTTTGACAATACCCAGCTTACTGCGTTCTCTTCAGTCGCCAATGCGGCAGGCTCATCCAAACGTTTTGGGTCAGCATAATACCAAGCCACCACCTCAGATGGGCGCTCAAAACTTTGCGCAAACACATCCACCATCGCACGCACTTGATCAGCACTTGCATGCAAGCCATTGCCATTTATTAACTCGCCAAGAACCAGACGTAACTTAGCGCTACGCTTTGCTTGATCTTCAAACATTGCCGGCTCCAGTCGGACGTTACTCATATCTGCGCCACGTTGCTTAAGATTTTGCTCCGCAGATTCCATCATCCGACCAATTTCAGTCTGCAAGATAATGCGCGGAATATCAAATTCTGAAGTGTCTATCAGGGTTTGGAACACTTGCTCTTTCACCTCAGCGCTCACACGCTTAGCAACTTCTTGTTTCAAGCTCTCAGCCACTTCGGCCTTCATTTTCTCAACATCGCCGTCAGCCACTCCCAAGCTCTTAGCAAAATCTGCATCAATCTCAGGATATTTCGGCTGTGAAACCGTCACAAATGTCACTTTATAACCGACAGCCTTACCTGCCAACTGTGCCGGATTGTGGTCTTCTGGATATACGATTTCGAATGTTTTAGTGACACCAGTTTTGCCGCCGGTCAATTCATCATCAAAACCAGCCATACGACCTGGCTCACCCAAAACCAACTCGATGCCTTCGTCTCCAGTCGATTCAACTTCTTGACCATCAATAAAGGCCTTCAAGGTCACTTTTACACGATCACCTTTTTTAGCGGCACGCTTAACAGGCTCGAAAGATACGCGCTGTTTTACCAGCACGTCCAAGGTTTTCTTAACATCAGCGTCCGCCACTTCTAAAGCTGGCCGCTCAATCTTGACCTTGGATAAATCACCGATCTTCACTTCAGGAAAAATCTCAAAAGTCGCGGTGTATTCGAGCGTCTCTGAAGCCTGATCAAATGGCTTATGTTCGATATTAGGGAAGCCCGCCACGCGCAACTTGGCCTGCTCAACCGCATCACCAAAACTCTTCTCCACTGCGCCAGAATACACTTCATCGCGCACTTGGTGACCATAGTGCTGATTCACCAAACCCAGCGGTGCCTTGCCCGGTCTGAAACCAGGAAATTTTGCGGTGCGGGAAAGTTGACTCAAACGCTGCTTAATTTGTGCCTCAAGCGGCTGAAGTGGGACAGTGATTGTGACTCTGCGTTCTAAATTGCTGAGCGTTTCAACATTTAAAGCCATGCTGTAATTCCTAAATTCTTAGCCGAAAACCGTAGAAAAAGCACCTTAAATCAAGATGCAACTTCACAGAAAAGCCATTCAATTAAATTAAAGTTATGGTGCGAAAGGAGAGACTCGAACTCTCACGCCCTGCGGCGCTGGAACCTAAATCCAGTGCGTCTACCAATTCCGCCACTTTCGCAGTAGTGTTACGACCATCATTATCAGGCCGATTAGACAATTTGCAATTGTATCTCAAGTTTAACGATTACGAGAAGCCTTAATCAAAAAAGTAAACGGATTTATCAAAACAACCTCATAAAGTAACGCCAATTTTTACAAATCTAATCTTGATTATGCGAAAATGGTCAGAGAAAATTTACACTCGCACAGAACCCAACCATACCGGGAGCACGCATATGCAACACACCATCAATCAAAATGAGATTAACATGCTGCGCACAGAGTTAGAGCTATTGATGCGCGAGCGACAATCTTTACTCAAAATAACTGGGATTGCAGCTGGGCTGATTGCAGAGTTGGATAGTCATAATCTTCCTGTTGCCACAATCGAAGCCGCCGACCTGCTAGCAACCTCCATCAATGGTCTGAGTGAGGAGACACTGCAGGAAGCGCTGAATGCCGTCCACGCTGAAATTATCTAAATCATTAAAGTCTGGTGCTTTATTTTAAGTGAGTATCCTTCCTAGACAACCACAAGTCCTGAGCGCCATGATTCGCATGTGCGTTTGCATAATCGGCATCCCGATGCTGATGAGCGGGTGCGGATTTCAGCAGTATTTCGCAAAGCCGCTTGAGCCCCAGGCAATTAGCTCAAAATTAAAAAATAAAAGTATCGGCAACGAGGCGTTTATCCAATATCTGGTGCTTAATGGCTATAGTCGCGACCAGATTCCCTTTAAGCATTGGGGAGTAGATGAGCTGACATACTGCGCATTATTTTTTCACCCGAGTCTGGATGTAGCGCGTGCGCAATGGCGCGCTGCTGTTGCAAATCAAGCCAGTGCATCTGAAAAACCCATCCCATCGGTCTCCACGCGCTATGCACGTAGCAACAACGTCAACCAAGACGTGAGTCCCTGGCTGTTTGAATTCGGCATCGACATTCCCTTCGAGACTGCCAACAAGCGTGATATCCGCATCGAAAATGCCAATCACCTTTCCGAAGTAGCCAAGCTTGAGATCGCTCAACGTGCCTGGATACTTAGAAATATGGTTGCACAGGCTTTGCATGCCTATCAATTGAATGAGAAACAGCTTGCCGCCATATCAAATGAATACGCCATAAAAAAAGAAATTGTCGACATTTTTCAAAAGCGCCTGGATCTTGGTGCCGCGACTATCGTTGATCTCAGCAATGCAAAACTGCAACTGCAATCTACGACCGCAGAACAGAATGCTTTGCTACAAAAAAGATTCTTACTACATGCCGACCTAGCAAGCCATATTGGACTGCCACTGGAGGTGGTAAAAGCCATGCCGCTGATGCAGGCTGAAGAATTCGCACCTATCCTAGCTGATTCACGGTCAGAAACTGAGGAAATAGCACTGTTAAATCGTCTGGATATTCGCATTGCGCTAGAACGCTATGCAACTGCAGAAGCAAAAATTAAACTTGAAATAGCCAATCAATACCCAAACATCGTATTCAGCCCTGCCTATATCTATGAATTTGGTAGCAGGCTATGGTCACTCGGCTTTTCAGGTCTGCTGACTGTGCTCAACAAAAATAAATTGGCCATCGCCGAAGCGCAACAACTGCGCGAGGTAGAGGCTGCACAATTTGAAGCCTTACAAAACACGGTAATCGCTGAAGTCAATACCGCGTTCGCCAATGTGATACAGACCACGCTTGTCGCAGAAGAGCAAAAAAGACTGCATACCCTGCAAAAAAACAATACGATGCGTGTCAAGAGCAGATTATCTGCTGGTGAAGCAGACCGACTTGAGATGACCTATGCAAAACTGGAAGAAACGCTTAGCGAAAAGAACGTTACCAATGCCGATTTCGAACTGCGCCGTGCGCTCATTGCATTAGAAAATGTACGGCAAGTCCCGCTCAACAAAAGACCCCTTCACATTGACCCCCTAAGATTTGATGATAGGAATCCACACTCATGAATCGTAAACTGGCCCTCATTATGGGTTTACAGGCAATTCTGATTGTCACGCTGTTATGGATGCTGGTGTTCTATGGCAAAGATGAGTTTGACCTCATGGCACGGGAAACGGAAGAAGAGATTGAAACACTTGACTATATCACCCGTGTAGATGGCATAACAGTGATTACCATCAGCCCCGCCACACAGAAACAGAGCGGTATTGAAACCAGCGCCCTTTCTGCCAGCTCTCATCAAGCAAGCATCAGTACTTATGGCAACGTAGTTGCAATAGATAGTTTAATCGAGCTACGCACACGCTATTTATCTGCCGTGGCAGATGCACAGGTGTTGCGCACTTCTTTGGCTCAAAACAAGCAGGAATATACCCGACTACAAATTCTTAATCAGGATAATAAAAATGTCTCGGATAAAGTCGTCAGCATTGCCTCAGCCAACGTGAAGGCTGATGAAGCAAAAATTATTGCGGCTGAATCCAACGCAAAGAATCTCGCTGACAGTATGCGTCAAACTTGGGGAGACACCCTTACAAAACATGCCACAGCGCAAAACACCAGTCCACTGTTACAAAATCTTATTTCTAATCAAAACGTATTGGTTAAAACGACACTCCCTTTTGATGCAGCAGAACCCCGAGAAAACAGTAGCATTGTCATTGCCCCGACCGCAGCCCCATCACACAAAATCAAAGCCAGTTTCATTTCACCAGCGCCTGTCAGCAACACGACCATTCAAGGAAAAACCTATTACTATTTAGCCAAGGGAACTGAGTTACGCACGGGTATGCAAATCAACGCGCTAACTGCGACCTCCAACAAAAGTAGCAATGGTGTAGTGATCCCCAACACGGCCATTGTCTGGTACTCGGGTAAACCATGGGTCTATCAAAAAACGGCGAGTCATCAATTCAGCCGACTTCCCATCAATACAGATATCGAATTAGATAACGGATGGTTTTATCAAGGCACACTAAAAGCCGATGACCAAGTCGTCACCAGTGGCGCACAACTCCTGCTCTCTGAGGAATTTAAATCACAAATCACCAATGAGAATGAGGACTAGCCTGCCATGATGTCGGCCTTAGTTCGGTTTTCCATTCGCTTTAGTGGTGTCATCATTGGCTTGGCGACGCTGGTAGTCGTTTACGGACTATATAGCCTGATGCGCAGCAACCTGAACGTATTTCCAGAATTCTCGCCAACACAGATCATTATTCAAACAGAGTCACCTGGCTTATCTTCGGAGCTGGTAGAAAGTCTAGTAACTCAGCCAATTGAATCCAGCATTGCCGGTACGGTCGGTATTGAAAGCATGCGATCACAATCCATCCCGGGATTATCAATCGTTACCATCATTTTTGATGAAAAAACTGATATTTATCGTAACAGACAGGTCATTGCAGAGCGCTTATCCACACTGCATAACAAGCTACCGCAAGGCATTACGCCTAATATCACACCGCTGACTTCCTCAGCGAGTACCGTACTCGGCTTTGGCATCACTTCACAACACCGCAGCCTGACTGAAATTCGCACGCTAGTTGACTGGACGATTGTGCCACATCTTCTGGCAATTCCTGGCGTGGCTGATGTCAATGTCTTTGGTGGCAACGTGCGTCAGTTCCAAGTGCAAGTAGACCCAGAAAAAATGATTCGCTATGGTGTCTCGTTATTGCAAGTTGAAGCAGCAGTAATGAAAGCGACTGGCGTTCGCGGTAATGGATTTATTGAAAATAAAAACCAACGCATCATCATCAATACCGAAGGTCAGGCATTGTCGCCACAAAAACTAGCATTAGCGATATTGCTCCATCAAGATGGGCAAACAATCCGCTTAGGCGACATTGGGAAAGTCGTTGAAGGTGAATCCCCTTCAATCAGCGCAGCGGCTATCAATGAGGAAACTGGCGTTTATCTTTCTGTGCAAAGTCAATTGGGGGCCAACACACATGGTGTAACAAAAGCCATTGAAGCGGCGCTACAGGAATTAAAACCCAGTTTAGTCTCTGAAAAAGTCGTATTACATGAGGGATTATTTAGACCAGACAACTTCATTGAAGTCGCCATTAAAGGTGTTAGAACGGACATTCTCATCGGCTCGGCACTCGTGATTACCACTCTATTCCTATTTCTGTTCAATGTGCGTACCGCATTGATCTCAGCAACAGCGATTCCATTGTCACTGCTTACCGCTGTTGTTGTCATGAGTTACTTTAACGTTGGCTTAAATATCATGGTCCTAGGCGGATTGGCAATCGCACTGGGAGAAGTCGTTGATGACGCCATTATTGATACTGAAAACATTTTTAGAAGATTGCGTGAAAACAGGCTACTAGCCACTCCATTGCCCACACATCGCGTCGTATTTGATGCCTCGATGGAGGTGCGCAGTTCAGTGGTTTATGCCACGATTATCGTGGCACTGGTTTTTTTACCTTTATTAGCGCTGGGAGGTGTCGCTGGCAAATTATTTGCACCGCTTGGCTTTGCTTACATTGCGTCGATCATGGCCTCTTTACTGGTTGCACTGACCCTGACACCAGCGCTTTGTTATCTGATGCTGGGCCATGCAAAACTTACATCTGAAGATCCGCCAATGATACATGCCATCAAAAAATGGTACACCCAATCCCTGCTTAAAATCGAAACGCATTACAAAGCAATCATCATCACGAGTTTTATCCTGATCGCTACTGGCCTGAGCACACTACCACTCTTCAAAAGCCAGTTCATACCAGCCTTGCATGAAGGGCACTACATCATGCATATGACAGTGGCGCCAGGCACATCGGCGCAAGAGTCTCTGCGTATCGGCAAAAAGGTATCGGCGCTGATTCGAAAAATCGAAGGGGTGAAATCTGTCACCCAATGGGTGGGTCGCGCACCCAATGGCGCTGATACTTTTGGCACGCATTACAGTGAGTTCGAAATTGAAATAGGTGCCATTTCAGGCGAAGAGCAACGCCGCATACTGAATGAGATTCGCGAAGAGTTAGCCGGTGAAGAAATTGACGATGATGGCGACGGGAAAGCAGAAGCTGGATTCGTAGGAATGAATTTCGCCATCAATACTTTTCTAACCGAACGTATCGAAGAGACCATCTCAGGCTACGCAGCTTCAACCGTGATTAATATTTACGGTCAGGATTTGGATGCCTTAGACCGCGACGCGAATGCAGTGGCACGTATCGTGAGCAGCATCAATGGCGCAAAGGATGTGCTTGTGCAGTCCCCCCCAGGCACGCCTCAACTAGTCGTTCGCCTGCGCCCAGATAAAATGGCACAGATTGGTCTACACCCTACCGAGGTGCTCGACAACGTCCGCGCAGCATATGAAGGTGTGCCCATTACCCAGGTTTATCAGGGTAACCGTGTGATTGGGGTGAGTGTGCTACTGGATATGGAAGCCCGTGACGACGTACAAGAGGCAGGCAACTTACCTTTATTCAACCCAGATGGCAAGTTGGTACGCTTACGCGATGTCGCTGACATCACGCAGGAAAACGGTCGCGCTAAAATATTGCACTCAGGTGCAAAACGCATACAAACCGTTACACTCAACGTAGTGGGTCGGGACATCGATTCATTCACGAACGAATTGAAAGCCAAATTAAATGATCAACTGGCTTTGTCTCAAGGGACTTATCTTGAATTTACGGGTGAAGCTGAAGCCAATGCAAAATCAAGAGAATCTCTTATCTTTCAATCCGTACTTGCGGGCGCAACGGTGTTCTTGATGCTCTATATCGCGTTTGGTCGATTACGCAATCTGTTGCTTACCTTTGCCAATCTGCCTTTTGCGCTTATTGGCGGGGTGGTGGCCGTGATGTTTACAGGAGGCTGGATATCGCTAGGCTCACTGGTTGGTTTCGTGACGCTATTTGGCATTACCCTGCGCAACTCCATTATGATGGTTTCGCACTTTCAGCACTTGGTCGATAAGGAAAACTGCACATGGAATCTGGAAACCTGCATACGTGGCGCCTCAGAACGCTTACCGTCCATTCTAATGACTGCATTGGTGACTTCACTCGGTTTATTACCATTAGCCGCTGGCAGCGGTCAGCCAGGTCGAGAAATCGAGGGGCCTATGGCAACGATTATTGTAGGGGGACTGGTCACATCCACTATTCTCAATCTACTCATACTGCCGACTATCATGCTACATTTCGGCCGATTCGAGAAATCCCAACTCCGTGAAGCCTAGCCTATTAGCACACTTACTCACTCTGCTGCTCTTCTAAACGATAGAGCCATGCGAGTATCTCCGCTATTGCCTTGTACAATTCTGGCGGAATATGGCTATCCATATCCACTTGCATCAGCAAAGCCACTAAATCTTTAGACTCATGCACAAAAATGTGATGCTGCTTAGCGCGCTCTATAATTTGCTCGGCAATCACTCCCCGGCCCTTTGCGATGACTTTAGGGGCATAATCCCCCTCAGCATAATGAAGCGCAATTGCCTGCCGTTTGATATCAGCTCTAGGCTGATCGTGCTCATTAGAGTTCATATTCAGCCTATTTAAAAGTACCAATAGAATACGACATCACCCCTAGAAACCGCATGCTCAACATGTTTAACTGCGGTTTCTAGGTTAAACAAATACATCAGCACATCATTCCGTGCTTCATAAAGTAACAATTTAGGTTAAAATGGCGCTGGCGGGCCTCCCCGCATTGTGAAGTAGCCAACCTGGTCAGGTGCGGAAGCAAGCAGCCACAACTATTAAGCAAGTGCCGGGGTCAAGGCTCGCCTTTTTTCATGATGCCATTTTCATTTAGACGAAATGATAATTTTGCGCTAAAGTTCAGCCTATGTCATATCAAGTTTTAGCGCGTAAATGGCGCCCAAAATCATTCGAAACACTGGTCGGCCAAGACCACGTGGTACGCGCTCTGACCAATGCGTTAACACATAACCGCTTACATCATGCCTACCTATTCACTGGCACACGGGGCGTAGGCAAAACCACACTTGCCCGCATTTTAGCCAAATCACTCAATTGCGAAACTGGCATTAGCGCAACACCTTGTGGTGTTTGTAATACCTGTGTTGAAATCGACAAAGGGCGTTTTATTGATCTCATCGAAGTTGACGCCGCCAGCAACACGCAGGTCGACGCAATGCGCGACCTGCTGGATAATGCCCAATATGCCCCTACCTCAGGACGCTTCAAGGTTTACATTATCGACGAAGTACATATGCTGTCAAAAAGCGCGTTCAATGCGATGCTCAAGACATTGGAAGAGCCTCCTGCACACGTTAAATTCATCTTAGCAACGACTGACCCACAAAAAGTCCCCGTCACGGTGCTGTCACGGTGCCTGCAATTCAATTTGCGCCAGATGGCTGGCACTTCCATTACAAGTCATTTACAAAATATACTCCAGCAAGAAAATATCCCCTTTGAACCCACGGCACTCCACCTAATCTCACGTGCTGCAGCAGGCAGTATGCGTGATGCCCTTTCTCTGACTGACCAAGCCATCGCCTACGGCGGCCAGACTGTCAACGAAGTAGAAGTGCGTGCCATGCTAGGCGCGGTCGATCAAAGTTATTTACATCAATTACTCGATGCCTTACTCGAACATGATGGTTCTCGACTGATGCAACAAGCTCAGATGATGGAAGAACGCAGCCTCTCATTCGATGTCGCACTAAATGACCTGGCTCAACTCCTACATCAAATTGCTGTGATACAAACTGTTCCAGAAATTGTCGCCAACGATTGGCCAGAACGTGACCGATTACTCCATTTGGCTCAAGCAATACCTCCTGAGACACTGCAACTTTATTACCAGATAGCCCTGTTAGGTCGTCGTGACATCGGCCTTGCACCGGATGAGTTTGCAGGGTTTACCATGACCATGTTGCGTATGCTGGCCTTCACACCGAATGACGGCCAAACACTCGCACAAGCGCCTCAGCCTATCAGCATCAGTACCGGAGCAAGCTCTGCCAACACCCCCACAGCGCCTCAGCAACGAAAGACAGCACCTGATGACCCCGTCGTCACCCATGAGAATTTTGCACAAGCTGCGGGCAGCCCCTCGCCTGACGTGGCGAACGAGGAAAAGCGCGTTCATTTCAATGGCAATTGGCGTGGCTTAGTGGACAACTTGAAACTTGGGCTCGCAAGAGAATTGGCTAGGCATTGCGAACTCGTCTCTTATGATGCGCATACTATTTCGCTTAATGTCCCCGAAGCACAAAAACACCTACTTTCTCCCAACTACCAAGAAAAACTAGGCACTGCAATTTCTCATTTTTTTGATAAAAAGATAAAACTGCAATTCAGCATAGGCGGCACAGGAAACACCCCAGCCAAGCAAGTCTCAGAAGAACGTGCAGAAGCACAAGCCAATGCCGAAAGCGCGATTGAGCAAGATGCTTTCGTGCAGACCCTCATCAACGATTTTGGCGCAACAGTCATACCCAACTCAATTAAACCAATCCCTCACTAAGGAGAACAAAATGATGAAAGGCGGCATGGGCAATCTCATGAAACAAGCCCAGCAAATGCAAGTAAACATGCAAAAAGCGCAAGAGGAGCTCGCGAATATTGAAGTTGAAGGCATTGCAGCCAACGGCTTGGTCAAGGTGCAAATGACTTGTAAAAACGAAGTAAAACGCGTCACCTTAGATGATAGCGTCATGGATGACAAAGAGACTCTAGAAGATCTACTGATGATTGCACTTAAAGATGCCACCACCAAAGTTGAAGCCACCACCTCGGCTCGCCTGCAAAACTTTATGCCAGCCGGTATGAAATTCCCGTTTTAAACCCCGATTTTCCACCTTAAGTTCGCTTGCATGAAAAATCCACCAGCGCTTGAACAACTGATAGAAGGTCTGCGTTGCCTGCCTGGAGTGGGACCAAAATCTGCTCAGCGCATGGCCTACCATCTGTTACAACGCGACAGAAATGGTGCAAACAATTTGGCTAACGCCTTGAACCATGCGCTGCAATTGGTCGGACATTGCAAACTCTGCAATTCATTCAGTGAACAGCCTATTTGTCCTCTATGTGAATCCACACAAAGAGACAACCGACTCTTATGTGTAGTAGAAATGCCGACAGACCTCATGATGCTGGAAAATACACGCACCTACACCGGCATGTATTTTGTGCTGATGGGGCGACTGTCCCCTCTGGATGGCGTCGGTCCCAAAGAAATTCACCTCGACAAACTGATCAAACGCGCGCACGATGGCGTAGTCCAGGAAGTCATCTTGGCGACAAATTATAGCGTTGAAGGAGACGCTACTGCGCATTACATCAGTGAATTATTGCGTGCTCGCAACATTAAAGTCAGCCGTATCGCTCGTGGCATGCCAATGGGAGGCGAAATAGAATATGTGGATAGCGGAACACTGGCACAGGCCATGCTGGAGCGCAGAAGCCTCTAGCCCAAGTAGGGGTTCTTAACTTTTAATTAGCAGAGAAAATGGGGGATACCGCTTACTTAAAGAAGTCGCACTAAAACGGACTAAAGATCGCGAGCCTGCTGCAGCGCCTGCTCTAATCTCTCCACGGCATACACGCAGATGCCATCAATTTTTTGCTTGGGCGCATTGGCTTTCGGAACAATGGCGTATGTGAATCCTAATTTGGCAGCCTCTTTCAAACGCTCTTGGCCTCGCTGCACCGGACGAACCTCCCCAGCCAAACCAACTTCACCAAACACTATAAGTTTACTATCTAATGCTTTGTTTTTTAATGAAGATGTGATGGATAACAACGCCGCAAGATCCACTGCTGGCTCTGATATTTTCACCCCGCCCACCGCATTGATGAACACATCCTGATCAAAACACGCGACCCCTGCATGGCGATGTAGCACCGCCAGTAACATCGCCAAGCGATTCTGCTCCAGGCCGACACACAGACGTTTCGGATTAGGTGCATGTGCCTCATCGACCAAGGCCTGTATCTCAATCAGCAATGGACGTGTGCCTTCCATCGTCACCGTGATGCAGGAGCCCGCTACTTGTTCACTGTGATGCGATAAAAACAAGGCTGAAGGATTGCTTACTTCGCGCAAGCCCTTTTCTGTCATGGCAAACACACCCAGCTCGTTCACGGCACCGAAACGGTTTTTAAAAGCACGTATCAACCTGAACGATGAGCTTTGATCGCCTTCAAAATACAGTACGGTGTCCACAATATGCTCAAGCACACGCGGTCCCGCCAGCGAACCTTCTTTAGTGACATGCCCCACCAGAATCACCGTGATTCCCGCCTGCTTCGCCAAGCGAGTCAGTTGAGCAGAACATTCACGCACCTGCGCTACCGAACCGGGCGCAGATTGTAGCGCTTCAGAATATACGGTCTGAATGGAATCAATGACGGCAATATCCGGTTTGTGTTTTTGCAGCGTGCTGATGATCTTTTCCAGATTGATCTCGGCCAGCAACGAAATTGGGCTCGCATCCAAACCCAGACGTTTTGCCCGCATGGCAATCTGCTGTGGCGATTCCTCACCACTCACGTAGATGGCTTTGCGCGCATGACCGATGTGACACAAGGTTTGCAACAACAAGGTTGATTTGCCAATCCCCGGGTCACCGCCAATGAGCACTACGCCACCTGAGACCAAACCACCACCCAGCACGCGATCGAACTCGCTAACACCTGTCGGCTGACGCGGCACTTCGGCTGCTTCTACCTCGGCCAATTTCTGCAGACCGGCTGTTTCAGCCAGCGGCGCAAAACGGCTAGTGCTTACAGTCTCGGTAAGCGTTTCAACCAGTGTATTCCATGCATGGCAGCTCGGGCACTGCCCTTGCCATTTGGGTTCAGACGCGCCACATTCGGTACAGGTGTAGTTTGTTTTGGTCTTTGCCATCAATCGACTACTCGAATCAGCACGCGAGGAGACACTGCACAGAGTAATTCATAACCTATTGTGCCGGATGCCTGTGCGACTGCATCCACCGGCACATGTTCGCCCCATAGCTCAACAGAAGCGCCAATACCGGCTTCTGGCATAGTGGTCAGGTCACAGAACAGCATGTCCATCGACACGCGCCCCAGTGTTCTTGTCAGCTTACCTGCGACCGCGATAGGTGCGCCCTGCTGCGCTGAGGCATCTGCACCTGTCAACAGACCTGCATGCCTAGGATAGCCATCTGCATAACCACAAGCAACCACGCCCACCCGTGTTGTTTGGGTTGCTGTGAAGCGGTTACCATAACCTAGGGACTCACCGGTTTTAAGTGTCTGTACGCTGATAATCTCACTGGTGAATTTCATTACCGGCTTAAGGTGATAAGCGTGTGCATCCACATCGCTAACAGGAGTTGCGCCATATAGCATGATGCCTGGCCTTACCCAATCCGCATGCGTTTTGGAGTGGCGCAATATCGCCGCCGAATTGGCAAGTGAAACAGGATGATCCAAACCTGCGGTAGTTTGCTGAAAAAGAGCGAGTGGCGCATCAATTCCGGGAGCATCATCTGCGGTGGCAAAGTGTGTCATCAGCGTGATTTCACCGACATTCTTGCAAGCTTTGAGGCGTGCCAAGGCTTGTATAAAATCTGCGGGCTTGAAACCGAGCCGATTCATGCCAGAGTTCATTTTTAGATGCACATCGACCGGTTTAATCAACTTGGCGTGTTCCAGCATCTCAATCTGTGACACAGTATGCACCACAACATCCAACATCAGACCGGCAGCAGCCGCAAGCTCATGACTGCGAAACACCCCTTCCAACAACAGGATTTTTTGTTCAAAACCAGCATCTCGCAGATCAATCGCTTCATTCAGCCCTAATACTGCAAAACCATCTGCCGCATTGAGTCCATGTGCAACATTGATGAGGCCATGACCATAGCCATTGGCCTTCACCACCGCCATCACTCTAGCATGTGGCGCCCGTTGCTTGACCACTGAAAGATTGTGTCTAAGTGCCTCTTGTGAAATGGTAGCTAAGATCGGACGCATTAATAATCATCAGCCATGTGTGCGCTACCAGCGAAATTCTCGAAACGCGTGTGTTGTCCTAAGAAAGTGAGTCGTACACGACCAATTGGACCATTCCGTTGTTTACCGATGATGATCTCTGCTGTTCCTTTATCTGCACTGTCTGGGTTATACACCTCGTCACGATAGATAAACAGAATCAAATCTGCATCCTGTTCGATCGCACCTGACTCACGCAGGTCACTCATCACAGGGCGCTTGTCTGGTCGTTGCTCCACACTGCGATTAAGCTGAGACAGGGCAATTACCGGCACATCCAGCTCTTTTGCCAATGCTTTCAATGAACGTGAAATCTCAGAAATCTCTGTTG
>Ga0194120_10001029_pt1 | contig 51982 bp, 47 predicted proteins | sample TA2MahCa65mmetaG_FD_148642 | JGI IMG/M metagenome (GOLD analysis project Ga0194120, IMG submission 148642) | Freshwater microbial communities from Lake Tanganyika, Tanzania - TA2015019 Mahale Deep Cast 65m | ecosystem: Environmental > Aquatic > Freshwater > Lake | place: Tanzania: Lake... | reverse complement strand
CATGATGAACGTAGCCCGTGCCCACGTCGACGTGGTGGCCCTCGGCGAGGTGCGACAACTCGTAGCGGAAGTCGGTGATGAACTGCCGGAAGTCGAGGAGCGCGAAGGGGGTGCCGGCGAGGAAGCCGAGGAGCATGACCGGCGCGGCTGCGGCGCCGGCGCGGGCATCGCGACGCAAGGCGGCCGCGAGGGCGATCGGCGCGGCGAGCAGCGCGGCGTTGTACTTCACGCTGGTGGCCAACCCCGCCACCAGCGCGGCCGCGAGCAACAGGCGCCGATCTCCGTCGCGCGTGTAGCGGTGCGCGAGCAAGGCCGCGCCCGTGACCGCCGTGGTCATCGTGATGTCGGTGACGCCGAAGTGACTGTCACGCACGTGCAGGAAGTTCACCGCGAGCAAGGCCGCCCCCCACAGGCGCCCAGGAGCCCGCGCCAGTAGCGCCACGCCGAGGGTACCCATCGCCACGCTCCACAAGCGCATCAGCAAGCGGAACTCGCTTTCAGCCGCGAAGAAGGCGCGGAGGAAGTCGTCCTGCCCAGCGAAGCGGCCGAGCAGGCGCCCCACCGCGTAGTCGCCACCAAACAGCACGAACACGATGTACTTGAAGAGGCTCGGGTAGTTGAAGGAGTGAGGGTTGAGGTCGCCGCGGCCGAACTTCATGGCCTGGTAGGCGATCGTCTGCTCGTCGGGCCGTGCCTCCGCCATCGGGAGACCGAACTGCACGCCCACCACGCGCAGGGCGAGGGCGACGATCACCACCGCTACGAGGAGAGCCCGGCGAGACGGCATCCGCACAGGCCCCGGGATAACCGCCCGCATGCCCGTTTTCCGCGTCAGCTCGCGGGTTCATGGCAGCGTGGATCTCGAGGCCGCCAACTGGCTCATCGCCATGGGCGAGGGCCTCGAGCGGCTCGGCGTGCGCACCTCGCCCGACCGCATCGCCTGCGAGCGCCTTCCAAATGGCACATTCCTCGTGCGCGACGTGCGCAGCGGCGAGGGCTTCGCCGTGCAGCCGCTCGAGGTCGACGCCGAGCCCTTGCCCGACGAGGCCAGCGAGGAGCTGTTCAGCGCCCCGCCCGACGAGGAAGAAGACAACGCGAGCCGGCTCGACTTCGAGACGGAAGACGTGGCGCCGACGTCGCAAGTGCTCAACGTAGCGATCGACTCCATCAACCGCGCCATCGACACCGAGGCCGCGCTCGGCATCGCGGTGTCGGCCGGCGTGAGGCTTACCCGGGCGCTGGGCGGCTCGGCCCTCCTCCGCGAGGGCGATAGCCTGCGCTTCCGCTACGTCGTCGGCGACCACGCGCATCGGCTGCGCGCCATGCGCATTCCTGCCACTGCCGGCGTGGCCGGCTACAGCGTGGGCCACGGCACCGCGCTCATCGTCAACAACGCCTACGCCGACCCCCGCTTCTACCGGAACGTCGACCGCCACACCGGCCACCGCACGCGCACGCTCCTGTGCGTGCCCATCACCGCGGGCATCGGGCGAGCCCTCGGCTGCATCGAGATGGTCGACACGCACGATCCGCGGGGCTTCACCGACGAGCAGCTCCGCGAGATGGCCTTCCTCGCCACCGCCGTGGCCAATCGCCTCGCCCTGCTCGGCTTCAGTTCACCGCGACCGACTTGACCAGGGTGGTCTTGACCTCGGTGCGCAGCTGGTCTTGCAGCTTGGTGTACATGCCCATGTCTTCCTCGTTCTCGCCGTTCTCGCTGGGCTCGTCTTGCTCGCGGGCGGTGTGCTTGTAGAGCCAGAACTCCGCCGCCGCGCCGTCGTCGGTGGTGAAGCGCCACTTGTGGCGGTTGTTCACCACGCCCTTGCTCCCGTCTTTCATGACGAGGTTGGCCGTGGTCTTCAGCGTACACTCGTACATCCAGGGCGAGAAGTCCGAGGAATAGGTGCAGTCGGCGTCGGTGACGGCCGCCGGCGTGATCGACACGCTCTTGATGTCGGTCCAGGCGACGTTCTTCTCGGTGGAGCCCACCTCGATGGTGATCTTCAGGTCCTTGGCCTCGCTCGACCAGCCCTGGTCGCCCATGAAGTCGACGCTCCGCTCGATGCCGGTGACGGCGAGCTTCTGGGTGCTGCCGTCGGCCCGCGTGAGGGTGACGCTGAGGTTGGCGTTCTTGGGCCTGCTCGCGCCCTCCGCGGGGGCAGCAGGCGCGTCGTCGGCGAGGGCTACGGAAAGGAGAAAGGCGATCATGGCGCGCGGTTTAACCGCGCCGAGCCCCGGACTCATCCCTCATCCAGCCGGTGAGCGCAATGGCGCCCAGGGAGACGAGCGCCAACTGTTGCAGTCGCACCAGTAATGCCAGCGCAACCGCCGTCGCGACATCAACGCCAGCAGAGGTGGCGAGGAGGCTGGCGAACATCGCGTCCCAGCCGAGCTGAGAGCCCGGGAAGGCGAACAGCACGATCGCCCCGGCCGTGCTCGCCGCGTAGGTGAACACGAGCCCGGGCAACAAGGGCGCCTGCCCCATGGCGTACCCCGCGATCCACACGCCCCCCATCACGCAGCCGTGGCCGACCAGGGCCCAGCCGGCCGCCCGCAGGTAGGGAACCGGGCCCGCGCCGCGAAGCAGCGCCAGGGCCTCGGCGAAACGATGCACGGAGGCATCCAGCCGCCGGAGCAGCCGCACCCGTCCCAGGGTGGCGGTGGAGAGCGCCGCCAGCCGCGCCGGGAACGCCGAGAGCGTGGCCAGCACCACGGCCCCGCCGCCGATGGCCACCGTCGCCAGCTCGATCCAGGTGTCCGCCCCCTCCGGGAGCGGCACCACCCCGCTGCTCACCATCGCGATGGCCCCGAGCCCCGAGAGGCCGAGGCCGATGAAGCGGGCGTGGACCCCGGCCGCGAAGGCGGCCTCCGCCGGGAAGCGGAAGCGTCGCCCCGCCATTGCCGCGCCCACGAACTCGCCCACCGGGCCCGGGAGCGCGTAGTTGAGCAACGTGCCCACCAGCAAAACCGTGGTCAGCGGCGCCACGTCGGCCTGCACGCCGGGCGGGAACAACGCCCGCCAGCGGAGCGCGAGGCACACCACGCCGGCCGACATCACCGCCGCCGCCGCGAGCAGCCACGGCACGGAGAGGCGCGAGAGCAAGGCGCCGACCGCCTCGCGTTGCTCGCCCACCGTGGTCACCACCGCCGCCACGCCGAGGGCAAGGACCATGAAGACCAGCGCCCAGCCGAGCCCCCGCCGCGCGGCACCTTCTAGGCTCGGGACTTCGGGCTCGGCGCTCACGGCGCCGCGCCTAAGCTACTCGCTGTCCTGCAACATCATCGACATCGACACCGCGATGAAGGGCGGCGTGGGCACCAGCCCCCCGGTCACCTCGGCGTAGGGCACCTGGACATCGAGCGTGAGCGTGTCGGGCGTGCCGGCAGCATCGCCCGTGATGTCGCTGTAGCTTCCGGCGATCGTCGCGGCGCTCAGGTCGAAGTTGAGGTCGGTGAGCACGGTCTCGCAGCGCGTTTCCGCCAGCGTGATGGGGTCGGGCACGCTGGTCTGCGGCATCACCACCGCGTAGCGAACGCCCTCGCGCACCGCGCGCGTGACCTCGCTGCGGCGGTACAGGAGCCAGCCGTACTCCACGATGGCGAGCAGGATCACCGAGATGACCGGCAACCACAGGCCGAACTCGACGGCGGCCACGCCTCGGCGAGAAGGGCGCGCGCGCATCAGTCCTGCATCTCCAGGTACATCGACATCTGGGCGTTGACGTTGTCGGGCAGTTGCCACGTGAACAGGCCGATCAACGGCTCGAAGGGCATCGACGCTGCCACGATGAGCACCTCGCTCGGGGTGCTGCCCTCGTAGGTGGCAGAGATCGTGGTGAGCGCTGGGTCCATGCCGTAGTCGGTGAGGTTCTCCTCGGTGTACTGGACGGCGGCGCTGGCGGGGTCGAGCGTGGCGTCGCTCTGCGAGCGGGTGACGGCGCGGCGGGTGCCGTCGAGCACCGCGTCCATGAACTGGCTGCGCTGGAAGAAGTACCAGCCCCAGTCCATGATCGCGAAAATCATGCCGAAGAACACGATCATGATCATCGCGAACTCGATCGACGTCGTGCCTCGGCGGAGCCGCATGCGCACAGTCTACTCCACCAGGGCGATGGGGATCGACTGTGCGATCTCGAGGAGGATCTCCTGGAGGTCGCTGGAGCGGGCGGTGTTGTAGGCCTTGCCGTAGCCGCGCACCAGGGAGGCCATGAACGCCTCCTGCGCCGTGCTTCGCGACGTGTTCATCGACACCGTGAAGATGTTGGTGCCGCTGGCGTAGGCAGCGTCGGCCTGGGAGTATGCGTAGGCGGCGCGCGCAAGGGCGCAGGGGTTGTTCTCGCTGTTGCTGTAGCCGGGGCAGGTGGGGCGACCGTCGCTGATGAGCACGATCACCTTGGTGTTGCCATAGGTGTCGTTGGTGTCGAGGTGCTGGCGCGCGACGCGGAGACCGGGGCCCTGGCTCGTCCAGCCGCTCACGCCGTCGTCACCCACCATGTTGCACGACTGCATCCAGGAGCCCGGGATGTTGCGCCGGTACATGCTGCCGCAGTAGCTGCGGTTGCCGCAGGCCGTCTGGTAGCAGTTGGTCAGCCCCCGGGTCTTGCGGGGGTCCTTGTTCAACCGCCCGTCGCCGTACCAGGTTGACCGGATGGAGCTGTAGTTGCCGTCGATCTCGCGCAGCGTGGTGACCATCTGGCTGCCACCGGTGAAGGTGTTGAGCCCGATGCGATCGTTCGGCAGGCGACGGGAGTTCATCTCGTCGAGGAACAACACCACCGCGGCGGCGGCGTCGTTCATCTCCTCGAGGAACGAGCCCGTGACGTCCAGCACCAGCATCACGTCGCGACTACGGAAGGCGCCCACGGCGTCGGCGGCCACGTCGGCGCTGTCGAACTCGAACATCGGGCCGAGCAGGAGGGCGACCGGGCCATCGGGCACCGCCTCGCTGCGGTCGGCGCGAACCCGCACCGCGTTGGTCAGCGCGCTGCCGGGGAGGAAGGTGGAGGAGGCGTAGTCCCACTCGCCGTAGGTGAAGGCGGACGAGTCGATGGTGACGTGCTCGCCGGCCGCGACGTTGAGCTCGCCGAGCTCCTGTCCCAGCTGGGTGGCGGCCCGCTGGTCGCCCGAGCGTCGCAACTCCACCAGCGCGGCGTGCGCAGCCGCGTCGGCGGCGTTGTGCAACTCGAACTGAGTAGTTCGCACGTAGGTAAAGTCGATGGCCAGCGCCGCGAACAGCAACAGCGTGAGCGTCACGACCAGCATGACGATCGAGACCGTGCCCCGGCGACACGCACGGCGTGCCCGGGGGTCGGGCTGAGTCCACATCATCCCGTACCTCTGCGGTACGCAGAGCCTAGAACAGGCGGCCGCTGTCCGCAACATGTCAAAGACAAAAATCCTAAAATGGGATGTAGAAGGGCCAGCCCACGGTGCGCTCCGCCTCCACGCACTCGGGAAGCGTCGTCCCGTCCACCGAGACCGCCGCGCAGTCGCCGCAGAGCCCCTCGGCGTCGCCACTGGGCGGCGACACGTCGAGGTCGGAGTCGGAGTCGGTGTCGGTGTCGGTGTCGGTGTCGGCGTCGCCGGTGTCCCAGTTGCCACTGTCGCTGCCCTCGGCCGGCGGCGGGGCCTTGGCCTCGCTCTCGAGGGCCTTGAAGCTGAACACCGCCTCGTTGGCCGCGAACACGCCGATGGTCCCCGCGTAGTGCTTGGCGTAGGCGCAGCCGTTCACCGTGGCGAGCGGCACGCGGTTGGCGTCGATCTGGGCGGTACCCCAGTCGCCCAGGCCGACCGTGCCGTAGAAGTGGTCGAAGTAGGCGGCGCCGTCGTAGTAGGTCAGGCTGCCGTCGGTGCTGTGGTAAAATACGCGGTTTCCATCGGCATTCTCGCTGATACTCGTCATCTGGAGGTCGCTGTGTACCCGGTCGCCGAGCCCGCTGGTGGTGCGGGTGACGGTGACGGTGCCGAAGGCCGTCCAGGCGTCGTCGGCGCCGCTGTCGGGGCCGAAGTCGTCGAACGAGAAGACGATGGCACCGCCGGCCCCGAAGGTAGCCGTGGCCGAGCCCACCCAGTGAACGCCCGAGGAGTCGAGGCAGCCGTCGGCGTCGGTGACGATGCTGAGCACCTGGTCGGTCACCGTGACGATCGGGCAGTCGCGGTAGTCCTCGTAGGAGAGCTGCGCGATCGTGAACCAGAGGTTCATCGGCAGGTCGGGGGAGCTGACGCTCAGCAGGTCGGGGAGCACGTCCTCGTCGACCGTGCCGGGGGCGTTCGGCACCTCCGCAGGCAGGGTGACGCAGGCGGTGCAGCCCCAGAGGCCCGCCAGGACGATCATCATTGCGCGACCGTGGCGGTGACGGTGGGGGTGCCCTTCTCGGTGTCGGTGGCGGCCTTGCGAACCTGCTCGCGCGTGGCGAGGGCATCCTTGCCCGCGAGCGCGTAGGCGTCGTCGGCCGCCGAGGCGCGATCGAGCGTAGCCTGCGTGGCGGTGGCCTCGTTGAAGGAGCGGCCGAAGTCGTACTGCAGGTGGGCGGGCTGGCCACAGGCGAAAAGCGTCAAAAGCGCGATCATGGTCAGTACTCCTGGAGCAGGCGGGTGAGGGCGGCCGCTGCCTGGGGGTGGCCCGGCTGGGCGGAAACGGCTGCCTGGTAGCTGGTGATGGCGCCGGCGCGATCGCCTGCGGACTCGCAGGCCACGCCGAAGTTGTAGCGCGCGTCGGGCTCGGCGTTGGCGGCGCGGAAGGCCTCGAGCGCCTCGTCGTAGCGATCCAGGCGCACCAGCGCGAAGCCGAGGTTGTTGCGCGTGCGCCTGGACGCGGGGTCGATCTTCAGTGCGGCCCGGAAGGCGTCGATCGCCGCCTCGTTCTCCCGGGCGGAGAGGAGCACGAAGCCCAGGTTGTTCTGGATGTCTGCGTTCCCAGGCGCCAGCTTGGCGGCCCGGCGCAGCGCCGTCTCGGCCTCGTCCAGCTTGCCGCCGTCGGCGTACACCACGCCCAGTTGCGACCAGGCCGAGGCCTCGCGCGGGTGTTTCTTCACCACGCCGAGCAAGAGCTCGGTGGCGTCGGTGGCGAGCCCACGCATGTGCATGGCGCGCGCCTGCGCCACGTCGAGCCGCACGCCGAACGACCCCGCTTTCCGCATCTCGCTCACCATCTCCAGCGCCTGCTCCGCCATCCCAGCGTCGAGCAGCGCGTCGAGCACGTCGAGCTGGGTGGCCTCCCTCACCGCGGGGTCGGCGAGGTCGGGACCGGCACCCTCGGGTGCATCGGCGAGCGCGTGGGCCAGCGTGGCGAGCAACAGCATGTTCACTCGTTCGCCGTGGGCCGCGCGGCCGCGGCGGGGATGAGGATGTTCTTCATCGAGATCGCGGCGGGGCCGAGCAGGATGATCAGCAGGGTGGGGAGGATGAAGATGATCATCACGATAGTGAGCTTGGGCGACACCTGCGCGGCCTTGGTTTCCGCGCGCTGCATCCGCTTCACGCGGATGTGCTCGGACTGGATACGCAGCGCTCGCGACACCGAGGAACCGAAACGCTCGGCCTGCACGAGCACGTTGACGAGCGATCCCACCTCGTCGAGGCCGATGCGCTCGTCGAGGTGACGGAGGGCCTCGACCCGCGGCACGCCCGCCATCACCTCGTGCGACACCAGCTGGAGCTCCATGGCCAGCTCCGGCGCCGCGATGTCCATCTCGTCGGCCACCCGCCGGAACGCGCTGTCCAGGCCGAGACCCGCCTCCACCGCCGACACCAGCAAGTCGAGCGCGTCGGGGAAGCCGCGGAGGATTCGCTCCTTGCGCTTCTGGAGCGTGTTCGTCACGTAGATGAAGGGACCGTAGTAGCCGCCCGCCGCCCCGACCATGGCCCCGGAGGCGAGCCAGAGCAACTCGGTCTTGCGCATCAGCATCAGGAGCAAGAACACCGCCAGCGCCCCGAACACCAGGCCCACCGTCCGCGAGGCGCTGTACACCTCGGGCGCCGCCTTGCCGCGGAAACCCGCCTGCACCAGCCACCGCCGCGTGGCCGCGAGCTCGGTTTCCGTGCCCGAGGCGAGCCGCGCCGCCTGCCGGGTGAGCACGTTCAGGCGCGTGGGGAAGGCCGTGTCGGCCGCCGGGCCGCCGGTGAACTCCGCGAGCTTGTCGACCGGGCTCCGCGCGGGCGACACCACTTGCCAGATGCCATAGGCCAGGAACAGCACGAACAGGATCGTGGCCGCGACCGCGCCGAGAATGAGCGGGTCGTTCACAGGTCGACCTGCGCCAGCTCGCGCATGATGAACACGCCGAGGCCGAACATCGTGGCGCCCACGAGGAGGAGCAGGTGCCCGAAGGGGTCGGTGAACAGCGGGCGGATGTAGGCGGGGGAGAAGACGGTGATCAGCGTGCCGATGGCGAAGGGAAGGCCGCCGAGCACGAACGCGGTGAAGCGCGCCTCCGAGGTGAGCGCCTGCACCTTGCCCTGGAAGACGAATCGCCCGCGGATGGTGTTGGCGATGCTCTGCAAGATCTCGACGATGTTGCCACCGGTGTCGCGCTGCAGCAGCACGGAGCTGACGAAAATGCGAAGGTCGAAGCTACGGGGGTTACGACGACACAAGTTCTGGAAGCACTCGCGGGTATCGCGACCGAGATTCTGCTCCTCGAACACCCGCCCGAACTCGCTGGCGAGGGGTTCCGGCATCTCCTCGGCCACCAGGCGCATGCTCTCGCCCATCCCGTGCCCCGCCTGCAAGGATCGCGCGAGCAAGTCGAGCCCGTCGGGCAACTGCTCGGTGAGCTTGTTCATCCGCGCCTCGGCCTGCTGCGAGAGGATCAGCAACGGGACGAAGACGCCCACGGCACCGACGACCGCGAGGCCGTTGCGGAAGAGCAAGAAGGCCACGGCCATGCCGACGAGGCCACCGAGCGCGCAGCGCTGGTACAGCGACGCGACGGGGTAGGGGCTACCCGCCTGGCGGAGGTTCTCCTCCACCGCCTGCAGCAGGCCCTCGCTCCCCCGGGGCTTTTCCTGGAACTTGATGAGCGGCGAGGCGACTGCCTCCTGCACGTTGCCGATGCGCCGCGCCAACTCCCGCTGCTCCTCCTCGCGCCGCGACATCCACGTCCAGTAGGCGAACTGGCCAAAGAGGATCATCGCGGCCACGACCACCGCCACCGCGATGGCGAGCAGGACGTTGTCGGTGCTAGACATCCTGCTCAAACCTGAATAGTTCAGGATGGAGATCGATGCCGAACTTCGCGAGACGTGTCGCGAAGCGAGGACGCACGCCGGTGGCGCGGAAGGCGCCGCGCACGCGCCCCTCCTCGTCGATGGTGCGCTGGTCGAACACGAAGATGTCCTGCGTCGTCACCACGTTGCCTTCCATGCCGATCACCTCGGTGACGGCGAGCACGCGCCGCGCGCCGTCGTTGAGGCGATCGAGCTGGACGATCACGTCGACCGCGCGCGCGATCATCTCGCGGATGTTCTTGTCGGACAGGTTGGGCATGCCCATGCCCACCATCGTCTCGAGGCGGGCCACGGCGTCGCGGGTGCTGTTGGCGTGGATCGTGGCCAGGGAGCCGTCGTGACCGGTGTTCATCGCCTGGAGCATGTCGATCGCCTCGCCGCCGCGGATCTCGCCGAGGATGATGCGATCGGGCCGCATGCGCAGGCAGTTTTTCACCAGCTCGCGCTGTGTCACTTCGCCACGCCCCTCCACGTTGGGCGGGCGCGTTTCCAGTCGGACGACGTGGTTTTGCTGGAGTTGCAGTTCTGCGGAGTCCTCGATGGTGATGATGCGCTCGCCATCGGGGATGAAGCCGGAGAGCACGTTCAGCAGGGTCGTCTTCCCCGAGCCGGTGCCCCCCGAGATGATGGTGTTGAGCTTGCTCCGGACCACGCCGCGCAGCACTTCCATCATCGGCCGGGGGCAAGAGCCGAAGGCGATGAGGTCTTCGTGGGTGATCTGGCGCGTGCCGAAACGCCGGATCGACACCGCCGGGCCGTCGAGCGAGAGCGGCGGGATGATGGCGTTGAAGCGGCTGCCGTCGAGCAGTCGGGCATCGACCATCGGGCTCGTCTCGTCGATACGGCGGCCGACCGCCGACACGATGCGCTCGATCACCTGCATCAGGTGTCGATTGTCGTGGAAGCGCGCGTCGACGCGCTGCAAGAGGCCGCGCTTCTCCACCCACACCTGGTCGAAACCGTTGACGAGGATGTCGCTCACGTCGGGGTCTTTGAGCAAGGGCTCGAGCGGCCCGAGGCCGAGGATGTCGTCGAGGATCTCCTCGACGAGCCGTTCCCGCTCCATGCGGTTGAGCGGCAACGCGCGTCCTTCAACCTCGATGGTCAGGGTCTCCCGCAGCTTTTCCGCGAGCTCGTCGCGCGGCGTGGAGCCCACCTGCTCGAAGTCCAGCGACTCGATGATCTCGTTGTGCAGGGCGCGCTTGATGCGCTCGTACTCCTCCTGGTTGGTCGAGCCCGGGGCCTGGCGGAACCGCGCCTGGGCGCCACGGACACGGTCAATGAGGCGAGAAGACAACGGTCACCTCAGCGCCCAAAAAGGCGTGACATGAAGCTATTGGAACGGGCCTCGGCCTGGACTTCCTCGCCGGTGAGCAGGCCGACCGCCGCCTCGATGTCGCGGGCGCCCTGGCACTTCCGGTCGATCTCGCGGAGCAGCCGCCCCTCGTTGACCGCCCGCATGGCGAGCTTGTCCTCCACGATCGTCGCATCCACCTTCCGGCCGAGGTTCTGCTGGATGTCGTCGAGGCTCAACGCGGCCGTCTTGCGATCCCACCGCGACACCACCAGCCGGATGCACTCGCGCTCCAGGCCGAGCTTCTCGACGAACTGCAGGCGGCGCCACGTATTCTTCACCGACGGGATGTCGGGCGTGGTGACGATGATGATGTGGTCAGCCACGGTGGCGGCCGTCACGCTGGCCTCGTCGAGGGAGGCCCCGCAGTCGGCAATCACGTACTGGTAGCTGCGCGAGGCGGCCGTGAGCACGCGCATGACGAGATCGCCCCGCGGCTCTTCCCGTTGCTCGAGATCGACCGGCTGGCCGAGCACATGCACCTTGCTGGCGTGGACGGCGACGCTGCCCGACAGCATGCGCTCGTCGAGCCGGCTGATGTTGCGGAACACGTCGGCGATCGACTGGGGCACCGCCACGTCGAGGAAGGCCGCCACGTCGCCCATGGCGAAGTCGAGGTCGACCGCCACCACGCGGTGTACCGGGCTCAACTCGCCGGCGAGGTTGACGGCGAGGAAGGTGGTTCCGACGCCGCCCTTGCTGCCCCAGAGCGCCACCACCTCGCCCGACTCGTCGTCGCTCTCCTCGGCGAAGGTGGCCTCGTGCACGGCCTGGCGCAGCAGCTCGGCGTCGGCGGGGAGGACCACGAACTCCCGGTAGCCCGCGCGCATGGCGGCGCGGATTCGATCCGGGTCGGCGCCCGAGGACAACGCGACGAGATGGGTGCGCGAGCTCTCCTGGAGGATGGCCGGGGCGAGCCGCACCGCCTCCTCGAAGTCGCTGTCGAAGCCGGTGATCACCACGTCGGGACGCTGCTTTCGCACCGCGTGGATGGCCTCCTCGTACTGCACCGGCGCCACCGGCAGCACCGCCTCGGTGCCTAGCGTCTCGCGGATCTGGCCCATGGCGCGTGCATCGACGCCGACGACGATGACCGTGGCGGCGTTGGAGGCGGTGCTGGGCGTGGACTGCCGCATCGTGCGCTACCGCTTCATGCCGAAGGCGCCCGTGGGCTGGGCGGTGCGGGTGCCGGCCTCGACCATCTGTCCCATCATGAACAGCTCGAAGTCGTTGGGATTGTAGCCCTCGGTGGTGCCCGGCGCGGGCGGCACCTCGCCCGGTGCCAGCGGCCGCACCAGCCGCGGCGTGACGAACACGACGAGCTCCGTCTCCTTGCGCTCGTGCTTGACGTAGCGGAAGAGGGCGCCCACCACCGGGAGATCACCCAGCAGCGGGACGGCAGCGCGGGTGGCCTCCACGCGCTCGTCGAGGATGCCGGCCATGGCGAAGGTCTTGCCGTTCTCCACGCGCACGTGTGACTTGTACTTGCGCGATACGATGCCGGGAATCTCGATACCCGAGAGGCGGGTCGAAGTGTTCGGGTCGACACCGCTGACCTCGACGTACATCCGCACGTCGACCACCTCGCCCTCGAGCACCGTCGGGACGAAGATGAGCTTCACCCCGTATTCCTTGTACTCGATGGTGATGCGGTTGCCGACCTGCGACACCGGGATGGGGATCTCGCCGCCCACGAGTGACTCGGCCTGCTGGCCCGACAAGGCCACCAGGTTGGGCTGGGCGAGGGTCTTGGCGAGGTTGTACTGCTCGAGCACCGAGAGCACGCTGGCGATGTTCACCGCGCCGGTGACCATGCCGACGACGCTGAACGCCTCGGCCGAGGCCGCCTGCGCCGCGCCGTAATTCACGTTGGGAATCGCCTCCGGATCCCACAGCGATGCGTCGAAGGCCGAGCTCGACTGCGGGCCCTGGATGCCCCCGAGCGCGGTGCCGGCGCTGCCGATGAGATTGAGCCCCATCTCCCGGAGCCCCGTGCGGCTCAGCTCGGCGAAGACCACCTGGAGCTGCACCTGGTGGTCGCCCTGCACCGACATCAGGTTGATGAACTCGGGATCGTAGACGCGCGCGATCGCCGCGATGCGCTCGAGCGTGTCCATGTCGGGGACGGGACCCTCCACGCAGAGGCGATCTCTCAGCGGGTACACCCGTGGCGGCTCGGCGCCGCGCACGGTTTCCCTGATGCGACGCTCCATGTCGCTCAGGTCGTTGGTGACCAGCACGCGGTAGGACTTGGGCCGCGCCTCGTCGCCCCGGAACCAGACGTAGAGGTCGGTGTTGCCGACTTCGAGGCCGCGCACCTGGTACTGGCCCTCTTCCAGGAGCCGCAGCTCCGCCACGTCGGGGTCGCTCAGCAGCACCCGCGTGATGGGGCGACCCTCGCGCACGATGGTGGAGGTGCCCACGCCCACGTCGATGACGAGGCCGTCGTCGGCGCGGGCGGAGTAGGGGCTGACCAGCAGGGCCGCAGCCACGGCTGCGGCCAGATTCCATCGGTTCATCGGTTCTTCTTCCGCTTGTCGGTGGTTTCGGTGCTGGTGCCGTCGGCGTTGAACTTCACGTCGGTGCGGCTGCTCCCCACGATCACCGTGGCCGAGGGGCCGGAACTCTCGGGCTGCGACGGCGGCTTGTCGGTCTTCGGCTGGTCGATCGGCGACGGCGGGCCGGCGGGGAAGCCGATGAGCGCGCGCGAGGTGATGGGCCCGTGGTCGGTGTACTGGAAGTTGTCGATGTCGCTGCGGAGCACAACGTGGATGTCGCCCTGCGCAACCGCCAGCGCGAGCTTCTCGGCCTCCTCGGGCGTGACCTCGAGGGTGATGCTCGGCTTCATCCGTCGCATCATGTCTTGCTGGCTACCCGGCTGCGCGGTGGTGGTGGTGCGCTTCTTCCCGTCCTCGCCGGGCGCGCTGGTGACCGTCTTCGTCTGGTCGGCCGCGGACTGGGAGAGCGAGCCGCCCACGGCCAGCACCTTGATCGTCTGCAGGATGGTGTCGGTGGCCCACTTGGCGTTGGCGGCCGCCGGGTCTTCAGGCTTGATGGTGACGATGATGTCGACGTAGTTGCCCGGCTGGAGCAAGCCCGCCACTGCGTCTTCGGTGTTGGTGGCCACCGTCATCGCCCGCTTGCCGGGGGTGACCACGGCGTTGAGCCCAATGCCCTGCGCCGGGCGCGCGAGTCGCTCGTCGCGGATGGGCTCGTCGACGAGGATGCGCTCCTTCGGGGTGCGACCCACGACGTCGTCGAGGCTGCTGAAGATGCCTTCCTCGGGCACGGAGCCCAGGGGCAACTGGCGCAGCACCACGTCCTGGTCGCCGATGGACAGGCCCATGTAGAGGTCGCGCTGGGCGACCACGACATCGACGGTATTGCTGGGCTTCGCCGCCTCGTTGAGCTGCTCCTGGCTCCGCTTGACGATGCGGAAGACGAGCCCGGCCGCGAGCACCGCCAACAGCAGCGAGCCGACGAGAAATAGGCCCGCTCGGGAACGTCCCGGGGACTGCGGTCTTTGCATCGTGTGCTACTCCCTGCGCGCCGCCGCTATGCTAACAAACACGACGGGCGGGGCGCCCGTGTGGACCCCCCGCCCGCGTGATTCTGCGGCCCGGTTTCTAGGCGCCGCTGATGGTGCTGCTGATGGTGGAGAACAGGTCGTCGAGGCTGGTGCCGAGCGCGGTGAGCGCCACGATGATGGCGACCGAGACGAGGCCGGCGATGAGGCCGTACTCGATTGCGGTGGCGCCGGCTTCGTCGTTGATGAACTGCTTGATCATGGGGTGTTCCTCACGGTGAGAGAGAGCCGAGCCCTGGGGGGCACCACCATCATATGCTCGGCGTCGGGCAAGGCAACCATCAATCAGGGTCAAAAACACAAAAAACCCTATCTGTCGTCTATCGCTATTGTTGGACTCCACTTTCCTCGCACGGAAATAGCCGTCCTTTCTCGGGTAAAATCTAGAAACGCCGCACCCAATGCCTGGAGCCGCCAGTGCGCGATCTGCAATCCTTTTAGAATGTAGTCTACTTCACGTTCCTGCAGGACGAGGGCCGCGGCAACTCCTCCCTCCACCTCCGCCAGGCGAGCCGCGAGGCGCAAGGCGTCGGCGGCAAGGCCGGTGATCGGCGCGAGCGGGACCGGCAACCGGTCCGCTCCGGCGAGAATGCCGAGAATCGTGGCCCCGTGCTGCTTCCACACCTGCGACGGCATGCGGCGATTCTCGCGCATCGCCTCGGCGGATTGCGGGCGGCGCCGGGCCAGGTCGACCAGGACGTGGTCGGGGGCGATGGAGTGGGGGGGCACGTCGGAGAAGCGCGCGGACTTCTCGCGCCAGGCCGCGAGCGCGGCGACGATGGCGCGCTCGCGATCGTCGAGCAGGTGGGCGCTGGGCACCCGGCGCCAGGCCAGCTCGTCGGCCGGCGCCGCGTGCGCCTCCGCCAGTCGCTCTCCGAGGCAGGCCTCGAGGCCAGCCGCGTGTCCCATCGCCTCCACCCTTTCCCGGAGCGCCGTGGCCAGCGGAGCCAGGACCAGCACGTCGTCGGCCGCGTAGCGCAGCTGCTCGGCGCTCAGCGGGCGACGCGACCAGTCCGAGAGCGTCTCGCCCTTGTCCATCGCGCGACCGAGCACGGCCAGCACGAGGTCGCCGAGCCGGCGCGGGTAGCCGAGGCCGCAGAAACCGGCCGCGACCTGGGTGTCGAACCACCGGGTGGCGCGGCCGCCGGTCGCGCGGGCGAGCAGGTCGACGTCCTGCTCGCCGCCGTGCACCAGGAGCACCTTCGACTCGATCAGCGGGCTGAGCAGTCGCAGGTCGACGTCGCCGCGCGGATCGATGAGCAGCACCTCGCCCTCGTCGCCCCGCAGCTGCACGAGCATCAGCTCGGGGAAGTACTTGCGCTCCGGGTGGAACTCGGTGTCGACGGCGAGCACCTGGCAACTCGCGAGGCGCTCGACCCAGTGGCGGAGCTCGGCGGTGCTGCGGATGAACACGGGCATGGCGCGGCGTCTAAGCCCCCGCCGCCGGGGCGGCATAGACGGCGGCGTGGTCTTCCTCGCCTACCTCAAGGAGCGCTTCCCGCCCGGGCCCTACGCGCTGCTCGTCGCGAGCTTCTATGGCGCGGGGGCGGTCTTCGCGCACCGGGTGTGCCGCGGCACGCCCACCTGGTGGCTGGCGCCGGTCATCCTGCTGGTCTTCTTCCACCTGCGGGTGTTCGACGAGCACAAGGACCACGAGAAGGACAGGATCTCCCATCCCGAGCGATTGCTGTCCCGGGGCGTCGTCACGTTGCGTATGCTCAAGGCCTGGGGCGCGGTCGCCATCGCCGCCGAGGTGGTGCTGGCGGCGCTCGGCGGACGCGACGTGCTCATCTGGTGGGCGGCGGTCTTCGCGTTCACCGTGGCCATGCGTTTCGAGTTCGGCGTGGGCCGCTGGCTCAACAAGCACATCCTCGTCTACGCCATTACCCACAACCCGGTGGTGGCGTTGCTCGCGGTGTTCACCTGGGCCACCACCCACGGTCGCTGGGACGACCGGTTCAACTGGTTCATCTGGCTGGCCTCCACCACGAGCCTGGCCTTCGAGATCGCCCGCAAGACGCGCCTGCCCGCCGAGGAGGTGCCGGGCGTCGAGAGCTACTCGTCGGTGCATGGCCGCGAGCGAGCGGGGACGATGGTCTATGCGCTGGTTGCCGTGTCGGGGGTGCTCACCGTGGGCGCGCTGACCTCGTTCACCCGGGACTGGCGCTACGCCATCCCCGCGCTCGTGGGCGCCTTGCTCGGTCGTTTCCTCACCCGGGCGGGGATGCCGCAGAAAAGGGTGGAGCTGGCCGCCTCGCTGGCGATGTTGCTCGACTTCGGCTCGCTCTGGGCCGGGGCGGCTTTCGCGTGAGCCCGCGCATCGGCGGCAAGGCAGCCGGCCTCGCCCGCCTGCAGCAAGCCGGGGTGGCCGTGCCGCCGTACGTGGTCATCGAACCCGACGCCGACCCCGAGGCCGCGCGCGGGGCCATCGAGGCGCTCGGCCTGCCCCTCGCCGTGAGGTCGAGCGCCCTGGGCGAAGACAGCGCCACCCACAGCTTCGCCGGCCAGTACGTGTCGGTGCTGGGCGTGTCGTCCTGGGACGGCGTACTCAACGCGGTCGCGACCTGCCGCGCATCCGGCCAGAGCGATCGCGTACTCGCCTACTGCGCGGCGCACCGCATCGAGCCCTCGCCGGTGGCGGTGGTGGTGCAGCGCATGGTGGTGGGCGAGGCGAGCGGCGTGTGCTTCACCGCCACCCCCGACGACCCCGACCGGGTGCTCGTCTCCGCCGCCTTCGGGCTCGGCGAGGGGGTGGTGCAGGGATCGGTCCCATGCGACACCTACCGGGTCACCGAAGCGGGCGAGGTCGAGGCCACCGTGGTCCACAAGGACGCGGCCGTGGTCCTCGTCGACGGCGCCCCGCGCGAGGTGACGATCGACCGTCGCGACCCCGTCCTCGCCGACGACGCCGTCCGCGACCTCGCTACGGGGGCGCGCCGCCTGCGCAAGAGCTTCGGCCACGAGCTCGACATCGAGTTCACCGTCGAAGGCGGAAAGGTGTGGTTCCTCCAGGCACGACCGGTGACGACGCCCATCCCGCGCGGCCGACGCCTGTTGTGGGACAACAGCAACATCATCGAGAGCTACAACGGCGTCACCACGCCGCTCACCTACAGCTTCGCCCAGCACGCCTACACCATCGTCTACCAGCTGTTCCTGCGGGTGATGGGCGTCAGCGAGGCCGAGATCCTCGCCCAGAGCTCGGTGTACCCGCGCATGATCGGCCTCGTCCGCGGGCGCGTCTACTACAACCTCAACGCCTGGTACCGCCTGGTGCAGATCCTGCCCGGGTACAAGTACAACGCCGCGTTCATGGAACAGATGATGGGCGTGGCCGAGGTGGCCCGCGAGCAAGACGTGGGCGACGCCAAGCCCGCCCGCTCGCTGCGCGACGGCCTGCGACTCTTGAAGCTCATCGGCGTGCTCGGCTGGCGTCTCCGCACCATCGATGGCGACGTGGCCACTTTCCACGCCCACTTCGACCGGGTGTACCAGCCCTGGCGCAGGCGCGACCTGTCCCGCATGGCGCCGGAGGACCTGGTGGAAGCCTACGAGGTGCTCGAGCGGGAGCTCCTCTGGGCCTGGTCGACCCCCATCGTCAACGACTTCCTCACGATGATCTTCTACGGCACGCTGCGGAAGCTGTGCGCGAGCTGGTGCGGCGATGTCGATGCCCAGGGCGCGCAGGGACAGCTCCACAACGAGTTGCTCAGCGGCGAGGGTGGCCTCGAGAGCGTGGCGCCCATGCATGCTGCGCTGGCGATGGCGGAGCTGTTGCGCGGCAAGGTAGTGCCTGAGTTCTCGCTGGACGAGGCTCGCGCCGTGCCGGGCTTCGTCGCGGCCTGGGACAGCTACATCGACAAGTACGGCGACCGCTGCGTGAACGAGCTCAAGCTCGAGACGCCGTCGTTGCGACAGGACCCTTCCTTCCTCGTGGCGTCGCTGCGGAACTACCTGCGCGCGCCGCCGATGGATCCCAGCGCCGAGGGACGGGTGCGGGCCGAGGCGGAGCAGAGAGCCTTCGCTCGCCTCTCGGGCTGGCGAAAGCTCGCCTTCTCCCGCGTGCTCGCCCAGGCGCGGGCGCGCGTGCGCGACCGGGAGAACCTCCGCTTCCTTCGCACCCGCATCTTCGGCCTGTGCCGCGACATCTTCCGGGCCCTGGGCGCTCACCTCGTCGATGCCCGCGCCATCGACCGCGTGGAAGACGTGTTCTACCTCGCCGTCCCGGAGCTGCTGGGGATGGTGCGCGGGACGGCGGTGAGCGTGGCGCTGCGCGAGACCATCGCGCTGCGTCGCCGTGAATTCGAGGGCTACCAGGCAGGCGCGGTGCCCGACGACCGGTTCTACACGCGAGGCGCGGTCCACCTTCACAACCCCTTCAAGCGCCCGCGAACAGCGACCACCGGCGAGGGCCTGGTCGGCACCGGCGTGTGCCCCGGCGTGGTGGAGAAGGAGGTGATGGTGCTCGCCGACCCGCACGAGGGGGCGAGGCTCGACGGCCAGATCCTCGCCGCGTTCCGCACCGACCCCGGCTGGGTGCCCCTCTACCCCGCGATCTCCGGGCTCCTCGTGGAGCGGGGCTCGCTGCTGAGCCACTCGGCGGTGGTGGCGCGCGAGATGGGCCTGCCGACGATTATCGGCATCCCCGGCCTCACCGCGGCGGTGCGCACCGGCGATCGCCTCCGCATGGACGGATCCACGGGGAAGGTGGAGAAGCTGTGAGCGAACTGCGGTCGACCGTGGAGGGCTCGATCCTCGCCCGCGCGATCTCCTACGCGCAGTGCTGGGAAGATCCCGCGGTGCTGGAAGCGGCGCTCGACATCCAGCCCGGCGACGACGTGCTCTCCATCTGCTCGGCCGGCGACAACAGCTTCGCGCTGGCCATCGCCGGGGCGCGTTCCGTCACCTGCATCGACCTCTCCTTCCCGCAGATCGCGCTCGCCGAGCTCAAGCTCGCCGCCGTGCGCGCGCTCCCCGTCCAGTCGGTGCGCTCGATGTTCGGGCTCGGTCACTTCGGGCGTCGCGTGTGGTTCTACCACTCTGTCCGCGAGAACCTCCGTCCCGAGGTGCGCGCCTACTGGGACCACCACGAGGAGCTGATCCGCCTCGGCTTGCTCGGCCAGGGTCGTTTCGAGCGCTACCTCGACACCTTCCGCACCCGCGTGCTGCCCCTGGTTCACGGTCGCGACACCATCGACGCGATGCTCGCCTGTACCTCGCTCGACGAGCAGCGCGCCTTGTACGCGGAACGCTGGGACACCTGGCGCTGGCGCGGCCTGTTCAAGCTGTTCTTCTCGCGCTTCGTGATGTCACGCAGCGGTCGCAGCCCCGAGCACTTCGCCCAGGTGGAGGGCGCGGTGGCCGATCGGTTCCTCGCGCGGGCGAAGCACGCGCTCACCGAGATCCCGGTGGCCGACAACTTCTTCCTCCGCTGGATGCTCACCGGCGAGCACGGCGACCTGGAGCTCGGGCCGCCCTGGCTCACGACCGGCGGGCACGCGAAGCTCAGGGCTGCCGCGGAGAAGCTGTGCTTCGTCCACGCCTCGCTCGAGGACTACTTGCCCCGGGCCCCCAGGTCATTCAGCAAGTTCAACTACTCGAACTTGTTTGAGTATGTGCCAGCCCCGCACCACGTCGCCCTGCTCGATCTCTCCATCCAGCACGCCGCCCCCGGCGCCCGCCTCGCCTACTGGAATCTACTCGTCCCCCGGTCGCGACCGGAGTCGCTCGCCGGGCAACTGCGGCCCGATCCCGAGCGGGCGGCGTCGCTGCTCGCCCGCGACCGCGCCTTCGTGTACGGCGGGTTCAACGTGGAGACGGTGACGTAGGAGCGTGCCGGGCGTGGGAGAGGAGCCCGCGGTAGCGGCGCGTTACTCGGCGTCGCATGAGCGTCGGCGAGCGCGTCGTGGAGTGGATCTTGCGCCTGCGCTGGCCGCTGCTCGCGCTCGTCGCCGTCGTCACCGGGCTATGTGCGCACTGGGCCCGCGGCATCGGCGTCGACAACGCGGTGGAGGTGTGGTTCGTCGAGGGCGACCCGGCGCTGGTGGCCTACCACGACTTCCAGCGTGCCTTCGGTAACGACGAGGTGGTGGCCATCGCCGTCCACGACGAGGCCGGCATTTTCACGCCCGCGGCGATGCAGAGGGTGCGCGACGTGGGCGAGGCCGCCGCCCGGGTCGATGGCGTGGCGAGGGTCACGTCGATTGCGACCGTCGACGACATCCGCGGCGAGCTCGACGCCGACGGCTTCCCCGTGCTCACCGTGGGCAACCTGGTGGACGAGGATCCCGACTGGGCGGCCACCGCCGCGCGCGCGCTCGGCGACCCGCAGGTGGCGGGACGGCTGCTGTCGCCCGACGGCAAGACCGCGCTGGTCATCGTGCAGATGGCCACGATGGCGGGCTTCGACCAGGCGCGAGATCGCGTGCTTGCCGACCTGCGCAGCGCCGTCGATCCGCTCCTTGGCACCGACCATCGCGAGGCAGGGATCGGCGTCATCTACGCGGCGCTGAACCGGCTCTCCACCGTCGACTCGGTGGTGTTCATCGGTGCCAGCTACCTGTTGATCGTCGCCGTGCTGTGGGTGCTCATGGGCCGGGTGGCGGCGATGGGGGTGGCGATGGTGTCGGTGGGCGTGGGCGCGGCCTGGCTCATGGGAGCATACGGCCTGGCCGGTCGCGACATCAACATGGTCACGATGATCTTGCCCACCCTCGTGCTGGTGATCGGCGTGTCGGACTGCGTACACGTGATGAACCACACCGCCGAGTTGAGCGAGGGGTGGACGGGCACGCGCTGGGAGCTGGTGCGGAAGGCCGCTGGCTTCGTGTTCATGCCCTGCCTGTTCAACACGGTCACGACGGTCGTGGGCTTCGCCTCGCTGGCCACGGCGCCGATGGCGGTGCTCCGCGACCTCGGTGTCTACGCGGCCGTCGGCCTCTCGGTGGCCTTCCTCCTCGCCTTCATCTTCTGCCCCGTGGCGCTGTTGTGGCCGGCCTTCCAGCCCACCGTGTCGAACCACGGCAAGCTCCAGGCCTTCGTCGACGCCTGCGCCGAACTCGCCCTGTCGCGACCGCTACCCGTGCTCGCCGCCACGGCGGTGCTGGCGCTGGTGTCGATGCTGGGGATCAGCAAGATCGTGGTGGACACCTACTCGCTGGACTACTTCCGCGAGTCGCACAAGGTGCGCGTCGACTCCGCGTGGATCGAACAAGCCGTGGGTCCCTACACGCCACTGGAATTCGTGGTCCGGGGCCCAGACCGGGTCGACGACCCCGCGCTCCTCGCCGCCGTCGACCGCTGGGAGCGCCGGATGGAGGCCGACCCCGAGGTGGCATGGGCGTCGAGCGTGGCCGACGTGGCGAAGCGCCTCAACCGCGAGCTGTCGGTCGATCGCAGCGACACCGTGCCCGCCGATCCAGCGGCGCTGACGCAGGCCTTCCTGTTGTACCAGTCTTCCCCGGAGATCGACCTCTCCGCGCAGGTGGAGGGTGACTGGAAGTCGGCACGGGTGACGGTGGGGATCCCGATGCTCTCCGCCGCCGAGATGGGCAAGCTCATCACCCGGCTCGTCGCGATGGCGGAGTTGCCCGCGGGCGTCACCGTCACGCCCACCGGCTACCTCCCGCTCTACGTCCACATGATGGACTACATCGTGCAGAGCCAACTGAGCAGCTTCGGCCTTGCCTTCGTCCTCATCTTCGGCCTCATCGCCCTCTTGTTCCGGAGCCTGCGCCTCGCCGCGCTCGCCGTGCCCGCCAACCTCGTGCCCATCCTGCTCACCCTCGGGGTGATGGGCTTCGCCGGCATCCGCCTCGACGTGGCCACCGTCACCATCGGCGCCATCGTGCTCGGCCTCGTCGTCGACGACACCGTGCAATTCCTCTACCGCTTCCAGCACGAGCTGGCGTCGCGAGGCGACGTCAACGAGGCGACGCGGGTGACGGTGCGCGGGGTGGGACGGTCGCTCGTGATCACCGCGCTCGGCTTGTCGCTTGGCTTCTCGGTCCTCGGCCTCGCCGCGGTGAAGTCGGTGGCGTGGTTCGGGCTGCTGGTGGCCCTCGCGCTCGGCACGGGCGTGTTTGGCGACCTGCTCGTGTTGCCCGCGATGCTGGCGCTCTTGCCGCGGGGGCTCGTGAAGGAGAAGGCCGCCTGATCCGAGGGTGGACTAGACTCGCACATGCCCACCGACGGCGACCTCCGCCGCATCCTCACCGAGAACCGCTCGGTGGCGGTGCTCGGTGCCAAGGACTCTCCCCACGAGGCCGCGTTCTACGTGCCCGCCTACCTGCGCCAGCACGGGTGGCGCGTCGTGGGCGTCAACCCGAAGCTCCGCGGGGATTGGCTCGGCGCGCCGGCGCTGGCCACCCTCGCCGAGCTCGGTCCCGTCGACGTGATCGAGATCTTTCGGCGGCCGGAGTTCCTCCTCGGCCACGCCCGGGAAATCCTCGCCCTGCCCTGGAAGCCGCGCGTGGCCTGGTTCCAGCTCGGGATCCGCCACGACGAGGCCGCCGCGCGCCTCCGGGCGGCAGGCATCGAGGTGGTGCAAGACCGCTGCATGATGCCGGAGCACCGCCGGCTGGTGGGCTGAGCGCCTACAACAGCGCCGCGGCGTTGCTGTTCAAGAAACCCCAGGCCATCGCGAGCGCCCCCGCCACCGCGAGGCCCGCCCAGCGCAGCGCCAGCCGCTCCTGGTTGCGCACCATGTCGGCCTCGTCGCGGTCGCTGATCACGTAGACATCGTTCTCCTTGCGCATCTCCCACCCGTCACCCGTGTTCACCACGGTGCCGACAGCGTGGAGCCGGTCGCCCGGATTGACCACCTCCTCGCGGTAGCGCAGGTAGGGGCCCGCCAGGCCTTCTGGCGCCTCGCGCAACCGCTCCAGCACCTCCGACAACTGGGCACTCGGGTACCCGAAGATACCGCCCGTCCCCCGCGCGCCCAGGGTGACGATGACGTCGGCGTCGATCGGCGAGATTGCCACGCGGCCGCCGCCGTCGTCGAGCCAGCAGGGTACCGCCTCGCGCTTGTCGACGAGTGTCTCCCATCGGTTGCGACGTCGCTGCTCGATGATCATGCGCCAGTAGACACACGTCTGTCGCGACAAAGGGGACTCGACCGCGCCCTCGCCGTGGACCACGCCCAGAACCTCGTGCAGGCCGGGCTCCAGCGCCGGGATCGGCGTGGGCGGCGTGGCGCTGAGCACGCGCGCGAGGCGGAACGTGCGCACGCCGAAGACGAGGCCGAGCACGAGCGCGAGCGTGCCGAGCCCGAGGGCCGCCCACGCGATGATGACCTGTGCTTCCACGCGGCGCCGATCCTAGCACGCCCCCCCTGGGAGCACGTTAGCCGACGCCGATGCACAGCCTGCAAGCTGCGGTCGAGGCCCGCGATCCCGAGGCCATCCGCGAGGCCGTCGCTCGGCTCGACCGGGGCGAGCTCCGCGTGGCCGAGAAGGTCGATGGCGAGTGGGTGGTCCATGCCTGGGTGAAGCAGGCCATCCTCGGCTTCTTCGGCGTGTCGCAGATGGAAGTCCACGAGGTGGGACCCTTCGAGTTCCACGACAAGATCCCCCTGAAGCGGGGGCTCGCGGCGGCTGGGGTGCGCGTCGTCCCGCCAGGCACGGTGCGCTACGGCGCCTTCCTCGAGCGGGGCGCCGTCGTGATGCCCGGCTACGTCAACATCGGCGCGCGCGTCGGCAGCGGCACGATGGTCGACACCTGGGCCACCGTCGGATCCTGCGCCCAGGTAGGCCGCAACGTACACCTGTCCGGCGGCGTGGGCATCGGCGGCGTCCTCGAGCCGCCCGGCGCCCGGCCGGTCATCGTGGAAGACGGCGCGTTCATCGGCAGCCGGTGCATCGTGGTGGAGGGCGTGGTGGTGGGCGAGGAGGCCGTGCTCGGCGCCAACGTCGTCCTCACCGCTTCCACCCAGGTGATCGACGTCACCGGGCCAGAGGAGGTGGTCTACAAGGGCCACGTGCCGCCCCGGAGCGTCGTGATCCCCGGAACCCGCCAGAAACGTTTCCCGGCCGGCGACTACGGCGTGCCCTGCGCGCTCATCATCGGCCGCCGCCAGGCCAGCACCGACCAGAAGGTGTCGCTCAACGCTGCCCTGCGCGATTTCGCGGTCGCGGTGTAGGAAGGCGCCATGACGACGCTCAGGGAGCGGATCGCCCGGCGCACGCTCGAGCTGTGCCGCGTGCCGAGCGTCACCGGCGACGAGGCCGCCTGCGCCGACCTCGTCGAGGCGCAACTGCGCGACACCGGGCTCGGCGTGTCGCGACTCGGCAACAGCGTGATGGCGCGCACGCCGCAACGGGGTCGCCCGCTGGTGCTGCTGGTGGGCCACACCGACACGGTGCCGCCGCGGCCGGGCGACGGTCCACCGCGCATCGAGGGTGGCCGCGTGCGGGGCGTGGGCGCCAGCGACATGAAGGGCGGCCTCGCCGTGATGCTGGAGATCGCCGTCGCCGTCGCCGCGCGCGCCCGCTTCGACCTCGGCCTGGTGTTCTACGACCGGGAGGAGGGACCGTGGGTCGACAGCGGCCTCGGCCCGGTGCTCGACCAGGTGGGTTGGCTCGGCCGCGCCGACCTCGCCTTCTGCCTCGAGCCGAGCGACAACGTGGTGCAAGTCGGGTGCCTCGGCACGCTGCACTTGCGGGTGACCTACCGTGGCCGCGCCGCGCACTCGGCCCGGCCGTGGCAAGGCGACAACGCCATACACAAGGCGGCGCCGCTGCTCTCGCACCTCGCGTCGCGACCTCCGCGCGACGTCGCGATCGACGGCTTCACCTTTCGCGAGGTGCTCTCCGCCACGCTCGCGCAGGGGGGCAACACCCGCAACGTGATCCCCGACCACTTCTCGCTCAACCTCAACTTCCGCTTCGCCCCCGGGCGCGAGATCGACGAGGCCATCGACGAGGTCCGCGCCCTGGTGGGCGAGGCCGAGATCGAAGTGGTGGAGGCAGCGCCCAGCGGCCGGGTGGTCACCGAGAACCCGCTCCTGCGCGAGTTTCTCGCCCGCAACGGCAATGCGGTGGCGGCCAAGCAGGCGTGGACCGACGTGGCGCGACTCACCGCGCGGGGAATCGACGCGGTGAACCTCGGGCCGGGCCTCGCGGCACAGGCCCACCAGGCCGGGGAGTACGCCGAGGTGGCGCTCATCGAGGAGAGCTACCTCCAGTTCGAGCGTTTTCTCGTTGGCTAGGCCGTGAGCTTCACCCTCCGCGTGGTGCTCGCGGCCGTGGCCGTGGCGGCGATGGCGCTGCCGAAACCACCGGTGGTGGACGAGGAGTCCTACCTCTGGCTCGGGCGGACGGTGGGCTGGGCCGACCCCTATGCCTGGACGCGGTCCTGGCAGGGGGGCGACGGCTTCCTCTACGCCCACCCGCCGCTCCACCTGTGGTGGATGAAGCTGATCTCGCCTCTCGGCCTCGGCGGCCGCCTGCCTGCGCTCGGCTGGGTGGCGCTCTACGCCTGGGCCGCCGCCACGTGGATGGCGCGCGCGTGCAAGCACCCCGGGTACGCCGCGGCCGCCTGGCTCGCGTCATCGACGGTGCTGCTCGGCCTGCAAGACAGCCTGATGATCGACCTGCCGATGGTGGCGCTGGCCACTGCCGGTCTCGCTGCCTACCGAGAGGCCTTGTCTCGCGACAACGCCGGCGGGATCTATGCGGTCGCCGGCCTCGCTCTCGGCGCGGCCATCGAGACCAAGTACCCGGCGGTACTGGTGGCCGGGGTGGTCGCGATCCACGCCTTTCGCATCCGGTTGTCGCCGCGCCACGCCGCGGCCCTGTTCCTGCCCCTGATCGCCCTGCCCGCGGCCATCGAGGGTGCGATCTACGTGCAGCACGGCGCCTTTCACCCGCTCGTGGCCTGGGAGAGTCGCGACATCATCGCAAGCGGACCCCTGGAGGGGCGGGCGCTGGGCACGCTCGCGCGCCTCGCGCTGCTGCCCACCTGCCTCGGCCTCGCGCTGGCCGCGCCCGTCCACCTCGTGGCGGGCACCGCCCTCGGCCTGGCGGCGCTGCTCTGGGTGCGCCCCGGGGGCCTCGACGCCAGCGGGGCCCTCGCCCTGCTGGTGTTCGCCGCGCTCGGCGGCACCGCCCTGTCGCGCGCGGCGCTCGCCTGCGTCTCGCCCGTCACCCGCCGTCGCAAGGGAGACCGTCTCGATTCCTTCATGCTCGGCAGCGTCGTCATCGCCGTCGTCCTCGGCGTGGTCGGGGTCCACAACTACGCCTCGGCCCGCTACCTCCTCCCCGCCGCCGTGCCGGTGGCCATCCTCGCCGCCCGTTCCGCCGAGGAGGTGGCCCACGGCAAGCGCGCCCTGGCCGTGGCCACCGGCCTCGCCGGGGCACTCGGGCTGGCCACCGTGGCCGCCGACTGGGCCTACGCGCGGGCCTCGGCGGAGGTCGCCACCGGGATGATCGAGCAGCACCGCGCCTCGCTGTTCCGGGGGGAGTGGACCTTCCGTCACGCGATGGAAGCGGCCGGCGCCTCCCGGGTAGACGAGCCCACGCCCGGCACCCTCGTGGCCGTCGACGAGCAGTCGGGGGGCGCGGTGCCCGCCGCCTGGGAGCCGATGGCCCGCGTGGTGTCGACCAGCCGCTTCCCGCTCCGCGTGGTGGACGTGCGCGCCGGCGCGGGCCTCTACGCCGAGACCCTCGGGCCGCTCCCGGTGGCGCTCGGCCACGGCCCGCTGGCGGCCGCCACGCTCTACGAGGTGCGCTAGTGGCAACGCCCCAGGAGGAGCGGAGCTGGGAGCGGGCGGAGAAGCGCCTCGACTTCTACCTGCGCGACCGCCCGCTCGCGACGGTGGGCCTCTGCCTCTTCCTCGTGGGCTTCTATGCCTATAGTTGCGTGGCTGACTTCGGTCGCGGGCAGCCGTGGTGGAAGGCACTGGCCTGGAACCGCACCCGCGAACTCATGGGCGATCTCGGGGCGCGCACCGGCGACCTGGTGCACGACGGCGAGTACTACCGTCTCTTGCGCTACGGTTTCCTTCACTGGAACGCGGGGCACCTCGCGATGAACGTCGCCGCCCTCTGGGCGATCGGCGAGGTCCTCGAGGCGGTTTACGGGCCCACCCGGGTGTTGATGCTCTTCGCCTTCTCCACCATCACGGGCGGGATCGGCTCGATGATCGGCGGCGGCGAGGTGACGGTGGGGGCGAGCGGAGGCGCCTTCGGCTTCCTCGGCGCGATGGTGGCCTTCGGCTGGCGCTGGGGCGGGCGCCTCTCGCCTCACACCCGGCGCTGGTTTGGACCGCTGTTGTGGCCGTGGGTGGCGGGGAACCTCGCGCTGGGCGTGGTGCTCCCCTTCATCGACAACGGCGCCCACGTCGGTGGCTTGCTCGGGGGCCTCGTCCTCGGCGCGGCGTACGGCAACCGGGTGACCGACCATGGCGAGTCGGGCGACCTCGCTCGCTGGGCCGCCCGCGCGCTGACCCTCGCGCTCTACGCCTGGGCGCTGCTCCAGCTCTAGCGAGTCCAGACCCCCACCACGCTGCCCACCGCCGCCACGACGAGCACCAGCGCCGCCGACACCCCGAGCATCCAGCGAGCGACACGGTTGTGGCTGCCGTCGCGACGCGAGAGCACCATCAACGCGGCGGTGCCCGCGAGCACCACGGCAACGAACGCGAGGTGTTCCTTGCGCTCGAACCAGAGGGCGAGGGGGAAGTCCTGCTGCATCAACGCGGGACGTTCTCGCTCCCGGTAGCCGGGGTACAGCGCGAGGCCGGAGGCGTACACCGCGGCCAGCATGCCCGCGCCCGCGCCCACGGCCCAGCGCTGGGGCCTCGACAGGGGGCGTCCCGGCCGGAGGAAGACCACCGGGTGCAGCAGCGCCGCCGCCGCGAGCACGCCCGCGTGCCCGTGCATGGACCGCGCCAGCTCCACCCAGTCGATCATCGACGGCGAGTATCGCGGGCAACAGGCTGGGCAGCGCGCCTGCGTTACGCGCCGCCGCCCCAAGCCCACCCCGGAGCGTCCCATGCCCTCGCCACTCGGTCTCCGCCGTCGCCTCAAGAAGTTGCTCGGCCTCGGCGACCAGGCCGCCGCGCCCCGGGAGGAAGTTCCCAAGGTCCAGCTCGTCGTGGTCGGCCCCGACGGCAGCGAGCAGTCGTCCGAGGTCGACGTGGGCACCACCATCGTCGGCGGCACCAGTCGCTTCAAGCGCCCCATCGCCACCGGCTGCTCGGAGGCGAGCTGCGGCACCTGCCGGGTCGAGGTCCTGGACGGCGCCGAGGGCATCGCCGAGCAGTCGCCCCGGGAGCGGGCCACTCTCAAGGAAAACGGCTTCCCCAGCACCATGCGCCTGGCCTGTCGCGCCGAGCTGGTGAAGGGCTCGGTGAGGGTGAAGGCCGCCGAGTTGATGTAGGGCTGCTAGTCGTCGCCGGTGAAGACGCTGGCGGCGAGCGCCAGCGGGGGTGCCTCGGCGCGCCGCGCACCCGACTCCTCCTTGCCCCCGAGAAGCACGTGGAACGGGTCGGCCTCCGGCGGCCGGTCGACCAGGCCCCTCGCCTTGAGCAACTGCCGCTCGGCGCGCAGGAGCAAGTCGTCGGGGCCCTCGGCCATGCCCACGCTGAAGCCCGCGCCCGCGATGCGCTCGTCGGCGGCCACCTGGAGGCCGAAGCGGCGCCGGATGCCGTCCACGCGCTCCCGGGCGAGGGCCAGCGAGAAGCCCGGCATGAGGAGCAGGAAGCCATACGACCCGATGAGGCCCACGCTGTCGGTGTCGCGCACGCACACGCCGACGGTGCGCGCGAGCAGGCGCATGGCGCCGTCGGTGGCAATCGCGCCCGCGCGCCGGGCGAGCTCAAGCGGCTCGTCGAGCTCGAAGCGCACCGCAACGAGCGCGTCGCCCCGCCGCCGCGCGAGGGCCACCTCGCGGTCGGCCGCGTTGAGGATGGCCCCCTGGCTAAGGCTACCGGTGAGCTCGTCGTGCTCGCGCATGGCGCGCTCCCGGCGCCGCTCGTCGAGCAGGCCGAACACGCGCGCGCGGAACACCTCGGGGCGCACGTCGCGATCGATCACCCCGTGACCACCGGCAATGGGCGGCGGCGGCGCGTCGGGGTCGCGCACGAAGATGCGCGGCAAGGCCGAGTAACGCTGGTGGGTGCGCAACATGGCCGCCAGGTCCGGGCCGGGGATGCCGTCCATGGGGAGACCGATCACGAGGAGGTCGGGCGAGTGGCGCTCGATCGCCTCCAGCAGCTTGAAGCCCCCCACCGCCGTGAGCGTCGCGATCTCCTCGGAGCCGATGGCGGCAGCGAGGCACTGGGCGCGTTCCTCCGTGCGATCCCCCACGAGTACCCGCCACGCGCTGGTGCGCCACGCGGCGATGCGCCCGCGGACCTCGCGCAGCGCCGCCCGCAGGTCGAGGGGCTCGGGCAGGTACTGGACGGCGCCGATGCGCGCCGCCTGGAGGCGAGCGCCGATGTCGTTGTCGGGCCCATACACCAGCAGCAAGCGGTCGCGCAGCGCGGCGCGGCAGTGGCTCGCGAGCTCGGGGACGGCCGACACCGGGGCCACGACGGCGCCTGCATCGTCGGCCATGGCGGTGTGGATGGCGGTGGCGACGTCGGGCACCACCCGGATGGCGGTGGCCAGCACGGCGGCGCTGGCTCGCAGCGCAGTTGTGTTGTCGCGCGTGCCCACGGCGACGATCGGCCGGAGGAGCGCCGTGGTGCGCAGCCCGCCCGTGCACGTGTCGAGCAGTTCCTCTAGGATCTCGTCGCGCTCGGGTGACGAGAGGCCCCGCAGCGCCCGCAGCGCCGCCCGCTCCACGTGAGACAAGCCCAGCGTCCTGGCGGTGTCGCGCACGCGGGCCACCATTCCCTCGAGCGCGTCGAGCAGGTCGGGGTCGCGTCGCACGTCGCGAGCGAGGTGGACCGCCTCCGCCGCTTGGCGGCGCAGGACCTCGCTCACGTGCAGGTGGAGCCTCGGTTGCTCCGCCAGGGGATTCGACATGGGCGCCGATCATACTCCGCGTCGGGACAGAAAGCGCGGGGATCGCGGGCGGCGCGGGAGCACGCCTCGCCCGACTCGATATCGGTAGCTTGACCGAGGAACAATGCCCGTCACTTGCCGACCTCCAGATGTGGGGCTAATGTCGCTCCCGCCCATGTTCGCCGTCGTACGCCTCGCGTCCGCCTTGCTGCTTACAACCTTGGCCGCCTGCGCGGCCGATGGCGCCGACTCCAGCCTCGGCAGCGAAGCCGCCCCCACCTGGTTCCAGGACGTGCGGCCGATTGTCGCGGAAAACTGCACGGCGTGTCACCAGGAGGGCTACAACCCCATCGTGCTCGGCAACCCCGAGCAGTTCGGCGCCTACGGGAAGCTGTCGCTCGAGAAGATGGTGGGCGACGATCACGCGCCCTACGTCATGCCACCCTGGCCCAGTCCCGACTCCAAGACGTGCGCACCGCCTGCCCCCTGGCTCGACGACCCGCGGCTCTCCGACGAGGACATCGACACGGTGCGCCGCTGGCTCACCGGCGGCATGCAGCTCGGCGACGAGGCCACCGCGGTCGACGTCACCCCCGTCCCCCCGCCGATGCTGTCCGGCGACAACGTCGAGTTCCTGCCCGGTCCCGAGGCCGAGATCCCCGGCGACCCCGACTCCCTCGACTACAACCTGTGTTTCAGCTTCCCTCTTGGCCAGGGGGTCGAGGGCTACATCGACGCCCTGCAGATCATCCCCGACCCGGGGAACATGATCCACCACATCATCGTGGCCTCCGACCCCACGGGCGTCACCGCGCCCGCCGACGGCAGCAACGGGGTGAACAGCTGCCCCACGCAGGAGATCCCCGACACCCGCCTGTTGTTCACGTGGATCACCAACACCGGTCCCATGTACTTCCCGCCCAACTCGGGGCTCACCGTCCAGCCGAACGAACGGATCATCCTCACCTTCCACTACCACCAGGCCGACGAGGCCCAGTACGACAACACCTCGATCGCGGTGCGCTGGCTCGACCAGAAGCCCCGCTACCGGGTGTGGATGGACCGCTTCGGCGGCGCCCACGCCACCGAGGTGAACTGGAGCCCCGTGGCCTACCGCGGCGGCTGGTCCGACGGCCACTTCGGCATCCCCTCGGGCAAGTACAACCACGAGGAAGTGTGGCTGGAAACCTGGGGCCAGCAAGACCGCGACGATGGCTTCTCCGAGAACGAGTACCCGATCTGGGGCGTCTTCCCCCACATGCACTACGCGGGCCTCGACATCCGGATGGACCTCCACAACGTGGAGGGTGAAACCCAGTGCCTCTCGCACATCGAGCGCTTCGACTCGGCGTGGCAGCAGACCTACCTCTACGACGCGCCCATCGACGAGCTCCCCACGCTGTCGCCAGACGACCAGATCGAGATCACCTGCCACTACGACAACACCCTCGACAACGACCGCCTTCGCGACGCGCTGGTCAAGGACGGCTTCGCCGAGCCCTTCGACGTCACCGTGGGCGACAAGGCCTTCGACGAGATGTGCGTGATGCACTACGGCCTGCTCGCCGAGAACGAGTTCCCGTAGCCCGCGCGTTTAGCTTGGCCGCATGAACCCCATCCGACAGGTGGCGCCGCTGCGGTCGCCCCCGTGGCCCACGCTCGACCCCTTCCTCTTCTGCGTGCACCACGACGACCGCTACCCGGCGGGCAACGACCAGATGGGGCCCGCGTCCTCGCTCGCCGGTCGCCACATCGGATCCGACTTCTCGAGTCGCGACGGCTGGAGCATGTACCACGGTCGCGACGTGCCTGGGTTCCCCGCGCACCCGCATCGCGGCTTCGAGACTGTCACGCTGGCGCGGCGAGGCCGCATCGACCACAGCGACTCGCTGGGCGCCACCGCGCGCTTCGGCGACGGCGACGTGCAGTGGATGACGGCCGGGCGGGGGGTGGTACACAGCGAGATGTTCCCCCTGTTGCGCCGCGACGGCGACAACCACGCGGAGTTGTTCCAGATCTGGCTGAATCTCCCGCGGGAGTCGAAGATGGTCGCCCCCTACTTCACCATGCTCTGGGCCGACAGCATCCCGGTGATCGAGCGCGAGGGCGCCCGGGTGACGGTGGTGGCGGGACGCTTCGACGGCATCACCGGCCCGGGGACCCCGCCCGACTCCTGGGCGGCCGACCCGGCACACGAGGTCGGCATCTGGACCATCGCCCTTGCTCCCGGTGGCCGGGTCGAGCTGGCGCTGTCGCGACCCGATATCAACCGTGCGCTCTACGCCTGGCAAGGCGTCATCGAGGTGAACGGGCAGGCGGTCGCCCCGGGACAGCTGCTCGCTTTGCGCGCGGATGTCGCGACCACACTCAGCGCCGCCGCCGGTGCGGAGGTGCTCGTCCTCCAGGGGCAGCCCATCGGCGAGCCAGTGGCGGCACACGGTCCCTTCGTGATGAACACGGCGAGCGAGATCCACCAGGCCTACGCGGACTACCAGCGGACCCGCTTCGGCGGCTGGCCCTTCGCGCGGCCCGACCCGGTGCACCCCCGCGAGCAGGGCCGCTTCGCGCGCCACGCCGACGGGCGAGTGGAAGAGCGCCGGTAGAACGCCCGCGCCGCGTGGGGGACTACACGCCCTCGCAGGCCGCGTCGAGGTCGGTCAGCTCCCCGCCGTAGCTGAACTGCACGGTGCCGGGGTCTTCCACCAGCGGCATCTCGCAGGTGGCCTGCACCAGCCCGCAGTCCGTGGTGCATACCTCCCCTTGCGACTCGATCACCGCCTTGGCGTGGACCTCCAGGACGCCGTCGACCAGCTCGGCGGTACACTCGGCGCTCACCAGCGTGTCGCACGACGACGACAGGCAGTCGGGGAAGGTGACCTGCACCTGTCCCTCGTCGTCGAGGCACACGCTGCCCTCGTCCTCCAGGGTGCGAGTGGTGACCTCCGGGGCGCAGGCGAGCAACAGGACAAGGATCATGGTTCAACTCCGGTCTGCATCAAAGCAAAGCGCATGCCAGCTCCGGCCGCGGCCGGGAATCTACCTCTGCTACCGGGCGCCGCGACGCCGACGTCGTGCCAGGGGCACCGCCAGCACCAGCGGCGCGACGAGGGGTGTCGCGAAGGCGCTACAGCTCGCGGGGGACTCCGGCCGGGAGAGCGTCGCCTGTCCCGGCGCCGGGGCGTCGGGCTGGTCGGCGCCGCCCCCGTCGTCCCCGGGCTCGTCATCGCCCCCGTCCACCGGCACCGGCCACGTCGCCGCGTCGTCGACCATCGCCCAGAAGGCCGGGTCGCGTCCCTCGTAGTCGAGCGCCCAAAAACCGACCCCGGCGACCTCTCGGTCGACCGCGTACTCGATCCGCTCGCGCACGCTGTCGTGGTCGGGGTACCACACCTGCTCGCCGCTGGGCAGGTAGTAGGGCGAGCGAGTGACGTCGTCGTACAGGGCGCCGTACACCTCGGCCTCGGCCATCGCCTCGACCATGGTGACCGCCCAGCCGGTTTCGTAGGCGCTGCCGGGCACCTCGTGGTTGGCCTCCCAGGCCTGCCCGTAGAGCGGCAGGCCGAGGATCACCTTGGCGGGGTCGGCGTCGTGGGCGAGGTAGTCATCGACAGACCAGTCCAGCGAGTAGTCGCTCCAGGGGTCGCCGCCGTAGAGTGGATCGTTCGGCCCCGGGTTGCTGCCGGTGTAGTGGTAGCCGTAGCCCATGATGAACAGGCCGTCGGAGGCGTCGCTGAGCGCCGAGTAGTCCCAGGCCCCCGACCAGTCGACGGCGGGCGTGGCCAGCACCACCTCCCCCACCTCGGCGCGCAGGTCGATGACGAAGTCGACCATGTCTTCCCGGTAGGCGCTGGAGAGGCCCTCGAAGTCGACGTTGACGCCGTCGGCGCCGTAGTCGCGCACGAGGTCCGCCAGCTCGCCGATCAGTCGCGACCGCACCGTGTCGCTACCGAAGACGGCGTCGTGCTGCGAGTCGTCGAAGGCGGTGACGCACAGGTGTACCTTCACGCCCTGGGCGTGCGCGGCAGCCACCACGCCGGCGGCCACGCTGGTCCAGCGGCTGGTGGACGAGACGGTGCCGTCGGTTTCCACGTCGACGTTGAAGATCGACACGTGAGTGAGCGAGTCGAAGTCGAGGGTGACCGGGTCGTCGGTCCAGTATGCGTGGTAGCCGTACACCACGGGCCGTTCGGCCGCGAAAACGAGGGACAGGCCGAGGAGCATGGCAACGACGCTAACCCCACCAGCGACGGCGCGAACGCCTGTGCTACCCTCCACGCCCCCGCGAGGCGCCCGTGCTCCTGTCCCTCCTCCTTGCCTGTCCCGACGCCAGCGACACGGGCGACACCGAGGCCACCGGCGTCCCCGACACCAGCGATACCGGCAGCCCGCCCGCGACCACCTGCGACGACGGCACCCCGGTGGTGCCCTGGGTGGAGGCCGAGGAGAGCGACGCGCTCTACGCCACCGTCACCGACTTCACGATCCAGACCGCCGAGGGTGGGTGGACCCTGTCCGAGCACTGGACCGGTTGCGACACGGTATTGATCATCCCCTCCCAGCCCGACCAGGCCACCGGCTGGCCCGACCACCTCTGGGACAACAAGCGTGACACCAAGGGTCTCTTCGAGGCCCTGCCCCGCAACACCTATGTCATCTTCATCTCGTCGGAGAAAGACGAGGCCGACCGCCTCGCCGAGCTGGCGCTGCTCGACAGCGGCATCGAGAACTTCCTGGAAGACCTGTCCGACGAGGATCGCGCCCACTGGGAAGCCCACATCCTGCGCGTCACCAGCGACTACCGCGACGCCGGCGGCTGGCTCACCGACAACATGCGCAGCCCCAACTGGGGCGTGGGCATCGATCGTTTCCAGCGGCTCCGCTACATCGGCAGCTTCGCCAACCCCGAGCGCTACAACAGCAGCTACGGCTGGTTCGAGCCCGACATCTCCATGGCCGCCAACGAGGCGGTGTTCTACAACTTCGAGGCCACCCGCGAGATGGCGCTCGAGGCCGAGGGCGCCACGGTGGTCCCGGTGTTCACCGGCCAGGAGGTGAGCGACCCCGGCTGGGCCGGCGAGATGGACTACGTCACCGTCACCCTGCCCGACGCGGCCACGATGCAGACCTTCGACACCCTGACACTCGATCACTACCTCGGGTGCGTGGGCGACGGGGAGTACGGCACCTGCCCCGCGTGGGACTACATCAACTGGCTGCTGGTGTGCGATGCCGACCAGTCCAACTGCGTGGAGCTCGGTCGCTACATCACGACCTACCACCGCGAGGGACGGTGGGTACACGACGTGTCGTCGCTGCTGCCGTACTTCAACGCCGGCGGCAACTTCACCTTCGCCTACTACACCCAGCAGCCCTACGAGGTGTCACTCGACCTTCGATTGTCCAACCAGGGCAAGGACGTCCGGCCGCAGGAGCTGCAGACCTTCATCAGCGGCGGCTACACCAGCGCCACCTACAACGAGCGCGACCCGGTGGAGATCGACATCCCGGCCACCGCCACCCGGGTCGAGATCGCCATCAGCTTCAGCGGGCATGGGCAGGAGGGCAACCAGGCCTGCGCAGAGTTCTGCAACTTCGACCATCACTTCTACGTCAACGGCACTGAGCACGTGGTGGAGTTTCCGATCGCGGGCAGCACCTACGGCTGCATGGAGCAGGTCAACGACGGCACCGTGCCCAACCAGTACGGCACGTGGTGGTACGGCCGGAACGGCTGGTGCCCCGGCAAGGAGGTGGAGCACGTGCTCGTCGACATCACCCCCGAGGTGACCATCGGCGGCACCAACAGCTTCGACTACGAGGCCTTCTGGGAGGGCGAGCTCTACGAGGGCGGCGGCGGCAACCTGCTGCTCACCTCGTGGCTGGTGTACTCCTACTGATCTCGGCCTCGTACTTCACCTCGATGGTGGGCACCTCGATGTCGCCCTCGGGCAAGAGGCATCGCAACAGCACGTAGCCGGCGAGGTGCCCGGTGGTGTCGATCCAGTTGGGGTGCCCCGGGTCGCGGTGGGCGAGGCAGATCTCGTAGCGGTCGCCATCGAGTGTCACCTGCGCGTGGTTGAGCGACACGCGCGCGTGCCGGTAGTCCCCCGACTCCATCCACACGTTGTAGAGGCAGTAGCTCCAGTAGCGGGCCCCCGGTGCTTTCCCTCGGATGTACATCACCTGGTCTCGCCCGAAGCGGTACCAGCAGGCGAGGTAGGTGTTGTCGGGGGTGGGGAAGAGCGCCGCGCCGTCGAGCTGCACGAAGCGGTTGAGCAGGCCCACGCGGGCCATCTGCCAGGTGCCGAGGGTGCGGGCAAACACGGCCTCGAGGTTGCGACGGGCGCGGTCGAGGTCGCGGGCGAGGTCGCGAGGTTCGAGTGCCGACGGAGAGGCGTGGCCCAGGAACTCGATGTGCAGGTCGATCGGCGCCTCGACGGCGCGATCCGCGAAGTACTGCCGCACCATCACCGCCGTCTCGTCGCCCTCGCCGCGGAAGTCGGCCCCCTCGCCAGCGGAGAGAATCAGCTCGAAGCGCCCGTCTTTGACGAACTCGCGATCGGGCATGTAGCGGCCCACCACGCCGCCCTTCCGGTAGTAGAGGATGCCGATGTAGGTGGTGCCGGCCGGGACGGTTCCTGACACCCGGTAACGACGTCCGTCGCCGAGCCGCACCGGGGCCCGCCAGTAGTCAGCATCGGGGTTGTCGGCGAACATCTTGCGGGTTGGGCCCTCGGCGTGGTGGAACTGGGGACGGTCTGGGTCGCCCTGCTCCACCATCAGGTCCACGCTCATGGAGAGCATGCGCAACAGGAAACGCCGCCCTTCCACCGCGTCGAGATCGCTGGGCATGCGCATGTCGGACTCGAGCTTGCGGGCGCTGTCGAACAGGGCCGCCATCGCCGAGCTGACGCTGGCCATGGGCGGCGCCGCCAGCGCGCCGAGGTCGTAGCCAAGCTCGCGCGCGAGGCGATGCGTGTCGGGCGAGACGCTCGACGGGTCGAAGCCTTCCAGCCACTTCGTGGCGAGCGACGGGTCGACCTTGCCGTGGCCAGCCAGGTTCGGATCGCCGACCGCTCGCGCCCCCGAGGGGCCCTCCCGCATCCGGTCGCCCTCGTAGGGCGTGAGCAACGCCTCGTGGAATGTGAGTCCGATGTCGCGACAGAGGACATGCATCGCCTTGCGACCGTCGCCCACCATGTCCTCGTAGCGGATGGTCGCCTTGCGTCCCTCGGGAATATCACCGAGGAAGCTCTGGATGGTCCGGTTGGCGAAGTACCAGATGTCGCGCGCGTCGGGCGCGTAGCCCTGGAGCATCACCTCCGCCATGGGCATGTTCTCGATGCTCCGGGTGACGCTCCCGGGGTGGCGCACGATCCACACCCAGCGCGCCGCCGGGAACCAGCGCGCCAGTCGCGACAGCGCCGCCGGATCGGCGGAGAGGTGGGGACACTTGTCCACCAGCACCCGCTCGCCGAGCTGGGCCTGGATCCAGGCGTACACCTCGGGAACGGTGCGTTCCTCCAGCGACGCTTCCACCGCCTTCGCCTCGTCCACGCCGCAGGCCTGAAGCTCCATGATCGCCCGGCGCAGGCCGCCCTTCTCCCAGAAGCGCTCGTCGAGCTTCTTCCGGCGCTCCGCCATCGTGGCGAACGGCGCGATCACCATCTCGGGCGGCGAGAACAACTCGGGATGTCCCGCCAGCATCACGCGCAGGAGCGTGGTGCCGCTGCGCGGGGCGCCGAGGACAAGAATGGGGTCGGGCAAGGGCGCTCCGCGGGGGTGGGCCGCCCCGGTATCCAGCGGCCGGGATACCGCCCGCCCCGTGCCGCCCTTCTCGCGATCCGAGCTCCTCGCCGCCGCCCAGTGCGAGCGACGGGCGTGGCTGCACCTGAGCCCCCGCCCCACCGCCCAGACGGCCACCATCGAGCTGCCGGTCAAGGGCGTGGGCGGGCCCCGGCCGGAGGACATCGACGAGGTACGCGCGCTGGCGCGGGCCCTCTACCCGGGGGGCGTGGCCATCTCGCAGGCGGGCACCTGGACCGACCGGGCGAGTCGAACCCGCGCGGCGATGGCGCAGGCTGTGCCCGCCCTCTTCGACGCCACCTTCGTGGCCGACGACGTGGCCGTGCGCGCCAGCATCCTGGTGCGCGACGGGAAGGGATGGATGGTCGCCGAGTCGAAGGTGGCCAACACGGTGGGCCTCGCCCAGGAGCTCGACGTGGCGGCGGTGGGGTGGGTGGCCGCCGGCGCGGGCGTGGCCGTCACCGGCTTGCGGCTGTTTCACCTCGATCGCGACTACACGCGGGGCGACGGCCCCGTCGATCCGGCGCAACTGTTCGTCTCGAGCGAGGTCGACCCCGTCGACTTTGCCGAGGACCGCGACCGCCTCGTCCGCGCGGCCGCAGCGCGCACCGAGCCCGAGGTGGCGCCCGGCCCGCAGTGCCACTCCCCGCGCGCCTGCCCGTTCCAGGACCACTGCATCGCCGCGCCCGGGCCCTACAGCGTACAGCTCCTGCCCGGCGGCGGTCGGCTCCACCAGGAGCTCCTCGCCCGGGGCATCCACGACGTGAGGAAGATCCCGAGCGAGATCCGGATGAACCCCACGCAGCAGCACGCGGCGTGGGCGATAACCGAGGGCAAGGAATACGTCGGCCAGGGACTCGCGCCCGCGCTGGGTCGCCTCGCATGGCCGCTGCGATTCGTAGATTTTGAGGCTTGCAATCCAGCGGTGCCCCGCTGGCCCGGGTCGCGGCCCTTCGAGCAGATCCCCACCCAGTGGTCGATCCACACCCTCGTGCCCGGCGGGAAGCTGTCACACGCCGAGTTCCTGCATGTCGACGACACCGATCCCCGCCCCGCGTTCGCGCGTTCGCTCGTGGCCGCGTGTGGCAGCGAGGGTTCCATCATCGTATATGGTGCCTTCGAGGCAGCTATCGTCCGCCAACTCGCCGCGCGTTTTCCCGAGATGTGGGGCGACCTGGACCAGGTGCATGACCGCATTGTCGACTTCCAACCCATCCTGCGCCACCACTACTACCATCCCGAACTTCGCGGCAGTTTCAGCATGAAGGCGGTGCTCGGCGCGGCCTGTCCCGACCTGGGCTACGGCGACCTCGCCATCGCCGACGGGTTCACCGCCGCTCGGGCCTGGCTCCGGATGGTGGACGCTCGGACCAGCCGCGAGGAGCGCGAGCGCCTGGAGACCCACCTCCTCGCGTACTGCGCGCGTGATTCCCTCGCGATGGTGAAGGTGCGCGAGGCGCTGATGCGACGGGGGGGGATCACCAGCGGGGGCTAGGGGCGTGCTATGGTTGTGTCGATGCCCGCCGCCGCGCTCGCCCACAAGTATGTCACCTACGCCGAGTACCTCGCGAAGGAGGCCATCGCGACCGAGAAGCACGAGTGGTACGACGGTCACGTCCTGGCGATGGCCGGGGGCACGCCGGAGCACTCGTACCTGTCGCTGGCCGTGGGCGCCGAGCTCCGCGCTGCGCTCCGCGGCGGCCCCTGCCGCCCCTTCGAGTCGAACCAGCGCCTTCGCAGCGAGACGACCGGGCTCGCCACCTACGCCGACGCCGTCGTCATCTGCGGCCCCATGCGACCCCACCCCGAGGACCCCGACGCCGCCACCAACCCCACGGTGATCGTCGAGGTGCTGAGCCCCAGCACCGAGGCCTACGACCGGGGCCAGAAGTTCGAGCACTACCGCACCTTCCCCTCGCTCCGCGACTTCCTGCTCGTGACCACCGGGCGCAACCACGTCGATCACTTCACCCGCAACGACGACGGCACCTGGACGCTGCGCCCCGTCGACGCCGGCGGGCGAATCGGCCTGGCTGGGGTGGAGGTGGTGCTGGATCTCGACGCCATCTACGAGGGCGTGGAGATCACTCGGGCTAGTGGCTGACTGTCCCCTTGAGCTGGGCCACCAGCGAGTCGACCATCTTGCGCGCGTCGCCAAACAACATCAGCGTGTTGTCGCGGTAGTACAGGGGGTTGTCGATCCCCGCGAATCCCGGGTTGAGCGAGCGTTTCACCGCCACCACTGTCTGCGCCTTCCACACTTCCAAGACCGGCATCCCGGCCAGCGCTGACTTGGGGTTCTCCAGGGCGTCGGGGTTGACGATGTCGTTGGCCCCGAGCACCAGCACGATGTCGGTTTCCACCATGTCGGGGTTGATCTCGTCCATCTCCAGCACGATGGGGTACGGGATGTTGGCCTCGGCGAGCAACACGTTCATGTGACCGGGCAGCCGCCCGGCCACCGGGTGGATGGCGAAGCGCACCGTCGTCCCATTCTTCTGCATCAACTCGGTCATCTCGCGGACCGCGTGCTGCGCCTGCGCCACCGCCATGCCGTAGCCGGGGACGATGATGACACTGCGCGCCGACTTGAGCATCTCGGCCACGTCCTCCGGGCCGGCCCGGTTGACACCCTTCTTCGAGAAGGCCTCGGCGCGATCGTCGGGCCCGCTGGCCTCGGCGCCGAAGCCACCGAGGATGACGGACACGAAGCTGCGGTTCATCGCCTTGCACATGATGTAGCTGAGGATGGCACCCGAGCTGCCCACGAGCGCGCCCACGATGATGAGCAGGTCGTTGCCGAGCAAGAAGCCCGTGGCCGACGCCGCCCAGCCCGAGTAGCTGTTGAGCATCGACACCACCACCGGCATGTCGGCGCCGCCGATGCCCATGACGAGGAGCACGCCGAGAACGCCGAAGAGGACCATCGCCAGGTACAGCGGCAGTCCGGCCTGGGCCACGACGAACCAGCCAAGGCAGGCGAGTGTCAGTAACGCCAGGAGCGCGTTGACACCGTGCCGGAAGGGGAACACCAGGGGCTTGCTCTTGATGAGCTCCTTGAGCTTGCCGAAGGCGATCACCGAGCCGGTGAAGGTGAGCGAGCCGATGATCACGCCGAGGAAACACTCAACGAGGTGGATCACCCGCAGCGCGTCGAGCTCGCCGTGGGGATGGGCGAGGTAGCCGGCCACGCCCACGAGCACGGCGGCGAGGCCCACGAAGCTGTGGAGGATGGCCACCAGCTCGGGCATCGCCGTCATCGCCACGCGCTTGGCGAGCACCGCGCCGATGGTGCCGCCCACCACCAGCGCGCCCGCGAAGGCGGCGAGGCTCTGGGTGGCCGGCAGGGTGGCGACGAGCGCGATCGCCATGCCGACGATGCCCAGCGTGTTGCCGCGGCGCGCCGTGGACGGGGCGCTGAGCCCGCCGAGCGACAGGACGAAACACACGGCGGCGGCGAGATAAGCAAGCTCGACCATCACTTCTTCCTGAACATGCCGAGCATGCGCTGGGTGACGAGGAATCCACCCGCCACGTTGATGCTGGCCACGAAGATGGCAATCGCCGCGAGGATGGTCTGCGCCGAGCTGAGCTCGGGCGAGAGCGACAACATCGCGCCCACCACGATGATGCCGCTGATGGCGTTGGTGACACTCATCAGCGGCGTGTGCAAGGCCGGGGTGACCTTCCACACCACCTGGTAGCCCACGAAGCAGGCGAGCACGAAGACGGTGAGGTGCTGGACAAAGGCTTCCATCAGTTGGCTCCCTTCCAGGCGTCGACGCGCCCCTCGCCCCCGTGCATGATGCTCACGGGGCCGGTGATCTCGTCGGCGAGGTCGATGTTGAAGCCCTCCTTGCCGTGCATGTGCACCAGGAGGTTGAGGATGTTGCGGGCGTAGAGCCGCGAGGCATCGAAGGGCATGCGCCCGGCGAGGTTGGTGTAGCCGATGACGGTGGTGCCGTTGACCTCCACCGCCTCGCCGCGCCGCGTGCATGCCACGTTGCCGCCGCCCTCCACCGCGAGGTCGACGACGACACTGCCGGGCTTCATCTGCTCCACCGTGTGCGCCTCGATGAGCCGCGGCGCGGTGCGCCCGCCCACGAGCGCGGTGGTGATGACGATGTCGCTCTGCACGGCGGCGTCGTGGAGCAGGGCCCGGATCTTGCCGAGCATCTCCTCGCTCGCAGCGCGGGCGTAGCCGCCCTTGTCTTCCGCGTCGGCCTGCGTCGCGTCGAGCTGGAGGAACTCGCCGCCCACCGACTTCACCTGGTCTTTCACGGCGGGGCGGGTGTCGAAGGCCTTCACCACCGCGCCGAGGCGCTTCGCCGTCGCGATAGCGGAGAGACCGGCCACGCCGGCGCCGACCACCAGCACCTGCGCCGGGGGCACCCGCCCGGCGGCGGTCATCAACAGCGGCAGGTAGCGAGGGAAGATGTAGCTGGCCTCGATCACGGCGCGGTAGCCGGCGATGTTGGCCATCGAGGAGAGGGCGTCCATCGTCTGCGCACGGCTGATGCGCGGGACGGCCTCCATCGCGAACACCGTGGCCTTCTTCTGGCGCAGCACGGCCGCGAGCTCGTCGTCGCCGCCTGGGTACACGAAGCTCACGACGACCGCGCCCTCGCGCAGGCCGGCCGCTTCCTCGGCGGTGGGCTTCTGCACCTTGAGCACCATGTCGGCGCCCCAGGCCTCGGCAGACGCGACCACCTTCGCCCCGGCAGCCACGAACTCGGCGTCGGGGATCGAGCAGGCCGAACCTGCCCCGTTCTCGACGAGGAGCTCGTGCCCCTTGCCGATCAGCTTCTTGGCGGTCTCGGGCGTGGCGGCGACTCGCCGCTCGTCGGCCCGAGTTTCCCGCACGACTCCGATGCGCATGACGTCTCCGGGCCGGCCCTTTCACCCGTTTGGCGGTGAGGCGCTATACGGCACCTGGAGCCCCCCATGCGCCGCTTCTTCAACACCACCGGTCCCTGCGACCCCGAACGGCACTACATGCTGCCGCCCGAGAGCCGGTTGCCCGACCTCCTGCCGCTGGTGGAGCGCGCGCAGTACTTCGTGATTCACGCCGCCCGGCAGACGGGCAAGACGACGGCGATGCGGGCGCTGGCCGCGCGACTGCGCGGGAAAGGCATGGTGGCGCTGCACACCACGCTGGAAGCGAGCCAGGAGGAAGCCGACGTGGCCGCGGCGGAGGCCCGCTGGATCAGCGCGATCGCCTGGTCGGCCGCACATCTACCCCCCGGCGACCGCCCACCTGCGCCCCCTGGGGCCGCGCCCGGCACGCGACTCGCGGCGTGGTTCCAGGCCTGGGCCAGCGCTGTCGCGCCACGCTCGCTGGTGTTGTTCCTCGACGAGGCCGACGTCGTCACCGGCGTGCCCATGGTGAACCTCCTGCGCCAGCTCCGCTCGGGCTTTCCCGACCGGCCCGGCGGATTTCCCGCGTCCGTCGCGCTCGTTGGCATGCGCGACCTCCGCGACTACCTCACGGCCTCGAAGGACGGCGTGCCCGTGAACCCAGGCTCGCCCTTCAACATCAAGAGCGAGTCGATCACCCTGCGCAACTTCACCGAGGCGGAGGTGGGTGAGCTCTACGCGCAGCACACCGCCGACACCGGCCAGCCGTTCGCGCCAGCGGCCGTGGCCCGGGGCTTCTACTGGACACAAGGGCAGCCCTTCCTCGTGAACAAGCTCGCCGCCACCTGTGTCGACGTGCTCGCGACCGACCGCTCCGTGGTGATCGAGGCCGGGCACATCGACGAGGCCAAGGAGCGCCTGGTGCTCTCGCGCACCACGCACCTCGACGCCCTGGCTCAGCGGCTCCGCGAGCCCCGCGTGGCGCGCGTCGTGCAGGCGGTGCTCCTCGGCGACGAGGCCATCGACTACGGTCACGACGACTTCCAGTACACGATCGACCTGGGCCTCTTGCGACGCGCCCGCGCCGGCGCCGAGCCCGCCAACCCCATCTACCGGGAAGTGTTGGCCCGCGAGGTGTCGTACAACATGCAGGAGAACGCGCCCCTGCCGTGGTGGCCCTGGGAACGTGCCCCGGGCAAGCTCGATTTCCCGGCGCTGGTGGCGGCCTTCCGCGAGTGGTGGCGCGACAACGGCGAGTTCCTCGGTGAAACGGTTCCGGGATACCCCGAGGCGGTGGCGCACGTGGCGGTGATGGGCTTCCTCCAGCGCGTGGTCAATGGCGGCGGGCGCGTGGAGCGGGAGTTCGCCGCCGGGCGCGGCGCGGTCGACCTCGTCGTGCATTTCGGTGGCGAGCGGTTCGTCGTCGAGATCAAGCGCGTGCGTGCCGGTCGCGACAGTCTCGAGCGGATTCGCGAGAAAGGGCTGACCCAGATCGGGCGTTACCTCGCGAGTCTCGGCGAGACCGAGGGCTGGCTATTCATCTTCGACCAGCGCCCGGGACGAACCTGGGACCAGCGGATGTGGACCGAGACCGTCGTGAGCGAGGGGCGGACCATGCACCTGGTTGGGGGCTAGCCCCCCGCCACCCGCAACATCAACGCGGACAGCCGCTGCGTGAGCCCCGACACGTCGTCGACGTGCCCCTCGGCGAGCTGGGCGTAGTCGTAGAGCAAGCGCGCCAGCGGCTCGGCGCCCGCGGTGTCGCCAGCGGCGTGCATCGCCACCAGCTTCTTCACCAGCGCGTGCTCGGGGTTGACCTCCAGCACCCGCCGCGCCTTCGGGCCGTCCTGCCGCGCGGCCCGGAGGATGCGCTCGAGGTTGGCGCTCACGTTGCCCTCGTCCACCAGCACGGCCGGGCTGTCGGTGAGGCGCTTGCTGGGACGCACGCCCGCCACCAGCTCGCCGAGCAGCTCCTTGGCCCACGCGGTGAAGGGCTCGGCCTGCTTGCGGGCCTCCTCGGCGATGGGGTCGTCGTCGGCTTCCACGTCGCCCTGGGCCACGCTCACGAGCTTGACGCCGTCGAACTCGTTGAGGTTCATCACCACCCACTCGTCTACCGGGTCGGAGAGCAAGAGCACCTCCCATCCCTTCTTCTTCCAGCGCTCGAGCTGGGGCGAGTTGCGCAGGCGGCCGAGGTCGAGGCCGGTGAGGTAGCCGATCTCCTTCTGGCCGTCCTTCATGTCGGCCTTGACCTGCGCCAGCTCGCGCCACTCGTCGCCCGCCGTGGTGCGGAAACGCAAGAGCGGCACGAGGTTGTCGTGGTTGTCGCGGTCTTCCGCCACGCCTTCTTTCAGGGTGGCGCCGAAGGCCTCCCAGAACTGGGTGTACGTCGCGACATCCTCGCGCGACAGCTCGCGCAGGCGGCGCAGCACGCGCTTGACCACCTGGTTCTTGATGGAGCGCAACACGGGCGTGTTCTGCAGGATCTCTCGCGACACGTTGAGCGACACCTCGGGCGCGTCGATCACCCCCTTCACGTAGCGCAGGTAGCGAGGCAGGAACTGGTCGCTCGCCTCGGCGATGAGCACCCGGCGCTGGTAGAGCCGTACCCCGCGCTTGCCATCCGGGTAGTCGAGATCGTAGGGCTTGCGCGAGGGGAAGAAGAGCACCGCCTGGTACTCGAGCGGCGCCTCGGCGCGGAAGTGGACCCAACTCGAGGGCTCGTCCCACTCGCCGAGACCCTGCATGTAGAAGGCCTTGTAGTCGTCGTCGCTCACCTCGGCGGGGCTGCGCATCCACAGGGCCTGCGGCTCGTTGAGCTGCTCCCCGTCGAACTTCACGGGGTAGGCGACGAAGCCGCTGTGTTTCTTGACGATGTCCTTGATCTTCCAGCCATCGAGAAACTCGTGACAGTCGGAGCGCAAATGCAGCGTCACCGCCGTCCCCCGGGTGGCGCGGCTGCCGGGCTCCACCGAGAACTCGCCGCCGCCGTCGCTGGTCCAGATCACCGGCTCGGCGCCGGGCTCCGCCGAGCGCGTGTGTACCTCCACGCGAGAGGCCACCATGAAGCTCGCGTAGAAGCCCACGCCGAACTGGCCGATGAGGCCGTCGGCGGTGTCGCCCTTTTCCTTGAGCGACTGCGCGAAGGCCCTGGTGCCGGAGCGGGCGATGGTCCCGAGGTGCTCCACCGCCTGCTCGCGGGTCATGCCGATGCCGTTGTCTCTCACCACGAGCACGCCGCGGTCGCGGTTGACCTCGATCTCGATGGCCGGCTCGCCCTCGGCGGCCACCAGGTCGTTGCGCGTGAGCCCGAGGATACGCGCGCGGTCGATGGCGTCGGACGCGTTGGACACCAGCTCGCGGAGGAAGATCTCGCGGTCGGAGTAGAGGCTGTGAACCACGAGGTCGAGGAGTTGCTTGACCTCGGCTTGGAAGGGCAGGGTGTCGGCCATGTGAAGGTCTCCGGCGCGAGCGGGTAGGCACCGGGGCGGGGAGAGTCAACCCGCTGGCTACCTCGAGACGGCTTTGAGCTCCTCGAACCCCGGCAACTGTGACAGGTCGGGCACGACCACGATCTCGATGCGCCGGTTGCTGGCGCGGCCGTCCACGCTGGCGTTGTCGGCCACGGGGCGGGTGTCGGCGTAGCTGGCGGCGCTCACGCGGCTGGCCGGCACGCCGGCGGCCACCAGGGTCTTGACCACCACGATGGCCCGGGCGCTGGCCAGCTCCCAGTTCGAGGGGAACTTGTCGGTTTGAATCGGCACGTTGTCGGTGTGGCCCTCCACCTGGAAGCTGCGCTCCGACAGGCTCGCAAGCACCGCGCCCACCTGGGCGAGGGATGTCTTGCCCGCCTCGGAGAGATCCGCCTTGCCACTGGCAAACAGGATGTCGGTGGCCAGCTCCACCACCATGCGTCCATCGACGATCTTCACCCGGAGCTGCCCGGCATCGATGAGCTTCTGGAACTTCTGCAAGAGCTCGCGGAACTGGGCCACCCGCGCCTCGGCCTGCGCGCGCCGCTCGGCGGCCTCGCGCAAGGCGCCCTCCATCTCGGCCACGCTCGACTTCAGGCGGGCGCGGTCGCCCATCAACGCCGCCTTCTCCTCGATCCACGCCGAACGTTCACCGTCGAGGGTCTTGCGGGCCGACTCGAGATCGGCGGAGAGCTTCGCCTCCTTCTCGCGCAGGGCCGCGAGTCTTTCCAACTCGGCCGCCAGCTCGGCCTCCACCCCCTGCTTCTTCGCGCTGGTGTCGGCGTGGGCGGCCTTCTCGCTGGCCAGCTCGGCGGCGAGGGCGTCGAAGTCCTTCTTGGGGACGCAGGCGAGGAGGAAGGGGATGATCAGCATCCCCGCGCCCTATCCCCGTGCCTACGGCGCCGTGTAGCGGATTGGGTACTCGAAGGAAAAGCCGTCGGGCATGTCGTGCGCGGGGAAGGGCGCGTAGGCCAGGCGCTCGGTCACGCAGCGGGCCACGCTGTCGTCGAGGCCGCCATCGTCGAGCACCTGGGCGCTGGTCACCCGGCCGGAACAGGCGACGTTGAGCTCCACGCTCAGCGTGCCCGAGGGCGCGTCGCGGAAACAATCCAGCGCCTTTGGCAAGAAGCCGCGCATCGTCCCCTGCACCTGGTCGACGTCGAGGCCGGCCGAGGCGGCCACGCCCATCTCCTCGCCCTCGTCCACCTCGCTGGGCCCCGAGAGACAGGGCTGCTCGCGGGGCAGCGACAGGCGAGGCGCCGACACCGCGCCGCTCAGCGCCGGCGTCGCGACCGTGCCCTCGATCTGGCCGGCCGGCTGGAGCGAGAGCACGTAGGCGGCCCCGCCCGCGACGAGGGCGGCACCGAGGCCAGCAAACACCAGCGCGGCGTGGAGCGGCTTCATGAGGAGTCAATAGCTACGCGCGAGGCGGCCCGCCATTCACGGTGGGTTAGAAGCCGGGGCTTCCGGACCCCGCCAGATGGACCCCATCGCCCGCAATCTCGTCAAGGTGCAGATCGAAGACGAGATGCGCTCGTCGTACCTTGACTATTCCATGTCGGTCATCATCGGCCGCGCCCTGCCCGACGTGCGGGACGGGCTCAAGCCGGTACACCGCCGCATCCTCTACGCGATGTTCCGCGAGGGCCTGCTCAGCAACCGTCGCTACAGCAAGTGTGCCGGCGTGGTCGGCGAGGTGCTGAAGAAGTACCATCCCCACGGCGACAACGCCGTGTACGACGCGCTGGTGCGCATGGCCCAGCCCTGGAACCTCCGCTACCTGCTGGTCGACGGGCAAGGGAACTTCGGCAGCGTCGACGGCGACAACGCCGCCGCCTACCGCTACACCGAGTGCCGCATGACGGCGCTCGCCGAGGAACTCCTCGCCGATATCGACAAGGAAACCGTCGACTTCGGCCCGAACTTCGATGGCAGCCACGAGGAGCCCGACGTGCTCCCCGCCGCCTTCCCCCACCTGCTCGTCAACGGCAGCGAGGGCATCGCCGTGGGCATGGCCACCAAGATCCCGCCCCACAACCTCGGCGAGGTGATCGACGGCTGCGTGGCGATGATCGACAACCCCGACATCACCTCGATGCAGCTCATGGCCCACGTACACGGGCCCGACTTCCCCACCCACGGCATCATCTGCGGGCGCGCCGGCATCCGCGACGCCTACGAGACCGGGCGCGGCAGCCTCACCATCCGCGGGCGGGTGGAGTACGAAGACATCGATGGCCGCGAGGCGATCATCGTCACGGAGCTGCCCTACCAGGTGAACAAGGCGCGTTTCCAGGAGCACATCGCCGAGCTGGTGCGCGAGAAGCGGCTCGAGGGCATCCACGGCCTGAGAGACGAGACCAGCCGCGAGGGCACGCGGGTGGTGATCGAGCTCAAGCGCGACGCGATCCGCGACCTGGTGGTCAACCACCTCTACAAGCACACCCAGCTCCAGACGACCTTCGGCATCATCATGCTGGCGATCGTCCAGCAGCGGCCGCGCGTGTTGCCGCTGCGCGACATGCTCCAGCTCTTCCTGTCGCACCGCCGCGAGGTCACGGTGCGGCGCACTCGCTACGAGCTGCGCAAGGCCCGGGAACGCGCGCACATCCTCGAGGGGCTGCGCATCGCGCTCGACCACATCGACGCGGTGATCGCGCTCATCCGCGCCAGCCGCACCACCGAGGAGGCGCGCGACGGGCTCATGTCGACCTTCGGGCTGAGCGAGCTCCAGGCGCAGGCCATCCTCGACATGCGCCTGGCCAAGCTCACCGGCTTGGAGCGCGACAAGCTGGAGGAAGAGTACGCCGAGCTGATGCGGCAGGTGGAGTACCTGCAGTCCTTGCTCGACGACGAGCAGAAGCTGTGGGGCGTGATCCGCGCCGAGCTCCTGGAGGTGAAGCGCCGCTTCGGCGACGCCCGCCGCACCACCATCGAGGAGGCGGCCTCCGACCTCAACCGCCTCGATCTCGTGGCCGAGGAAGACCAGATCGTCACCCTCTCGCACGAGCAGTACGTCAAGCGCACGCCGCTCTCGGAGTACCGCACCCAGCGTCGCGGCGGCATGGGAAAGACCGGCATGAACGCGCGCGAGGGCGACTTCGTGAAAGACGTGCTCGTGGCCAACACCCACGGGCGGCTGCTGGTGTTCACCAACACCGGCCGCGTGTTCGACCTCGGGGTGATCGATCTCCCCGAGGCCGCCGCCAACGCGCGCGGCAAGCCCATCCAGAACCTCATTCCCTTCGCCGAGGGCGAGCGTGTCGCGACCGTGCTCCCGATTCGCGACTTCGACGAGGGTGGCGATCTCATCTTCGCCAGCAAGAACGGCCTCGTGAAGCGCACCGAGCTCGCCGCCTACGGCAACGTGCGCAGCAACGGCATCATCGCCGTCGACGTGGCCGAGGGCGACAGCCTCCTCGGCGTGGTGCATGCCAGCGGCGACAGCCAGCTCCTGTTCGCCACCGCCGACGGCATGTCGATTCGTTTCCGCATCGACAACGCGGAAGACCCGGAGTCGAGCCTTCGTCCCCTCGGGCGCGCGGCGCGCGGGGTCCGGGCCATCCGGCTGGAAGACGGCGACAGCGTGGTCGACTTCGCGGTGTGCCCGCCCGACACCAGCAGTTGTTTTGTCCTCACCGTCACCGAGCGCGGCTACGGCAAGCGCACCCCGCTCGGCACCGGGGGGCGCACCGGCGAGGACGAGGGCCTCTACCCCTGCCAGAACCGAGCCGGTAAGGGCGTCATCGACATCGTCACCGACGAGCGCAACGGCCACGTGGTGGGCAACCTCATCGTGGGCGACAGCGAGCAGGTGTTCCTCATCACCGACACCGGCCGCGCCATCCGCATGAAGGTCAGCGACGTGCGCACCGTCGGCCGCAACACCAAGGGCGTTCGCCTGATGCGCCTCGACGGCGACGAGAAGATCGTCGGCCTGGCCCGCGTGGACGACCCGGGCGACGACGAGGCAGGCGAGACGATCGAGCCGCCCGACAGCGACGACTCGGTGGGGAAGTAGGCCGGGGCTCGCCGTTGTTGTAAGCTCCCCGCCCCCACGGCGTTCACCCCCAGATGCTCCTCGGCCTCTCGCCCGCCCTCGCCGCCTCCGTGGCGCTCTTGCCCCTCGACGGGCGTGGCGTGGATGCAAACGTGGCCGCCGACGCGACGGAGGCCCTGCGCGACGCGCTCGCCGCCGAGGGCTCGGTGGAGGTGCCCACGGCGACGGCGCTCTCCGACCTGTTGCTCGACGGCCACGACACGGAGCTCCGCAAGGCACGCGAGCGCTACGCGGCAGGGCGAAAGGCATGGGAGGCCGCCGACACCGAGCTGGCCATCTCCGCGCTCATCGAGGCGCTGCGGCTTCACGGCATCGCGAGATCGGAGTGGACGCGACGCGGCGAGGTGGCCGACGCTCGCTGGATTCTCGCGCAGTGCCTGCTACGCGAGGGGCGGGTGCTGGAAGGGCGCGCCGAGCTCGAGAAGGTGGCCGCGGCGTGGCCCGGGTACACCCGGACGCGCGGGACGGCGGGGCCGGTACCCACCAAGATGCTCGCCGAGGTGGAGCTGGGGCTCGCGCGCCAGGCCTGGGCACCGCCCGATGGCGACGTGCTGGACGATCTCTTCAGGGCGGCCGGGCCCGACCTGCTGGTGGTGGGCGTCATCGACGCCACCGGCCTCGTGCGCCTGCGCAGCTTCGAGCCCGACGGCACCGAGCGCGAGGTGAGCGACCGGGTGGGCGTGCCCATCGACTCGATGGAAGAAGCCTGGGGCATCATGGCCACGCAGCTCGCCGGCCTCGCGGGGCCTCGGTCGATCGCAGCCCGGGCGGAAGAGGAGGAGGAGCCCGCGCCGGAGGACGAGGTCACGCCCACGGTCGCCCCGGCGCCCACGCGCGAGGCGCCGCCCACCTCCTCGCGACCAGTGCGCATCAAGGAGAGCGGCTCGGTGCGCTACGACGACCGCCCCGTCACCTCGCGCTGGTGGTTCTGGACGGCGCTGGTGGGCGTGATCGGCGGCAGTACCGCCGCCGCCATCGTGCTCGCCCAGCCGCCAGAGGTCGTTGAAGTTCACGACGAGGACGCCTGGAGCGTGTCCATCGTGTCCCCCGATGATTGACAAATCAGGCGGATCCCCGTAGGTTCGCCCGTTCTTTTTCGCCCGGGTCGAAAATCATGCGCGTCGTCTGCGATAACTGCGGTGCATCCTACAAGATCCCCGACTCCAAGCTCACCCGCGAGGTGAACAAGGCCACGTGCCGGAAGTGCGGGAACCCGATCCTCATCCGGCGGCCCGAGATGGCGGCCAAGGAAACCGCTGCCCACGGGCCCAACCCCAGCACCGAGGAGCGCACGCTCATCACCAGCGCCGCCGAGCTGGAGCGGCAGGCGCGGATGCGGGCGAGCAACGCGGGCCAGTCGGGCCTCGACGACGCGGCGATGGACCCTCGCCCCACCCAGGTGTCGCCCGACAACTCCCACACCGAGGCCACCGTGCCCCGGGACGATGCCGCCGACCGCGCCATCGCCGCGATGCAGGCGCCGTCGGACGCCTCGACGATCGTGCAGTCGCCGACCAGCTACGTCACTACCACGCTGGTGCCGGAGAACCTGGGCCCGCCGCGCGCCGCCGCCTCGCCGCCACCCTCGATGCAGGTGCCGGGTCCCATCCCGCCCCCGGCGCCGATGAACCAGGCCCGCGCCGTGGCCGCCTACGTGCCGGCCGC
>Ga0194120_10001027_pt1 | contig 51997 bp, 45 predicted proteins | sample TA2MahCa65mmetaG_FD_148642 | JGI IMG/M metagenome (GOLD analysis project Ga0194120, IMG submission 148642) | Freshwater microbial communities from Lake Tanganyika, Tanzania - TA2015019 Mahale Deep Cast 65m | ecosystem: Environmental > Aquatic > Freshwater > Lake | place: Tanzania: Lake... | reverse complement strand
GCTACAAATTTTTGAAGGAATTGGGGAATAGCCCCTTGTAGCACCAGCTTTCGAGTCAATGAATCTCTTTGTTTCCATTGGAATGCAGCCGCTTGTTCGTAAAATGCTACGCCAGTAGTGGCTACAGTTTGAGGCCAGTGCATTTGCTTAGAAGAGACACAGGCCTCCAAAAGCACAAGTAGAAAGATTAAATATATCCGGCAGATTCTCACTGCTGTTGTCTTACGATTTCAATCAACTTTTTATTTTGTTCCTCCAATGTCATTAAAAGGTGACGGTAAAATTGAAACCGCAGATAAAAAGATTCCACTTTAAATAAAGTGAGGGGGTCTTGAATAACTGTCTTTACTGTAGGCAGGTTGAGAATAAAATCACGATTAGCCTCGGAAGTACGATAACGAGCTGACAGCTGATCTGGCCCCCCGATTAAACTATCGATTTTCCTGTTATTTGTTGGCAGCGTAATGGGAAATTGATCATAATAAAATTTTCTCCCGTCATCATCATAGAGCGCATTGTTATCCAGTAGTTTTTTAAATAAAACTTCATAATAAAATGACAGCTCTTTTCTAAGATCTTTATTGACCACATAGCTCAACATACCTGAGGACTGCATATTCTTAAACGTGGTATTATTCATAAAAAAAGTATGATAGGATGGTAACTTTTCAATAGAAGCAATCCTGTTTTTCACCTGCTCCCAGTTTACTAAATTATCCTGGTATTGGTAGATAGCTTCCAAAAGCACTATCAAACCCTTTCTCTCTAAAATATTATCAGCCTGCAGTTCTTTTAATCGAACTGAATCCTGACGCAGGTCCTGCAGTAAGGCCTGATAGTTCTCCTCCATACGGTGGTCAATAATTTTATGCTCTCGGTAGTTTTCAGCAAAAAAACCCAGGGTGACTGCCGCAAATAGCATGATGAACTCGGTGATATACTCCTTCCAGTTCTTGGGTTTATGATGTGAATGGTGTACCTCCATATAAACGGTTATTGTTGTAAATTGGCAGACCTAAATATAAGACAGGTTAATTTACGGAAGTACACCACAAACACCACGCCCCTAAAAAATGGTCAGAGTATTTGACAGAATTTTTTATGCTATTTGCGGCAGTTACACTTGGCTTATCGGAAATTTAATAACTGACTATTGGCAACGCCACAAAACTGATAGAAAAAATACGTGAGGTCTACAAGATAGACTAACGCTACTTTTTGTCTCGGTAATGACGCCTGATTACAATCAGTACAAAAGCTAGAATAGCAAATAATACGGGAAGTGACATTTTTAAAATAAATTAAATTTACCCAAAAAAATATGAAAAAACTTCTACTTATTTTGGTCTTTGGCTGGCTACAACAAGGACTTCAAGCACAGCCCATTTTATCCGAGAGAGAACAAAGTCGCGTGGTAGATGAAATTTTAGAGGAGCGTTTCAATACAATTTTACCAGGATTGATGGAACGAACCGGCATTGATTTTTGGCTGCTTATCTCAAGAGAATATAACGAAGATCCCGTGCTGAGGACCATGCTTCCCTCCACTTGGCTATCGGCTCGAAGAACCACCATGCTGGCCTTCTACTTTAATGCTACTACTAAACAAGTTGAAAAGTTTGCAATTGCACGTTATAATATTGGGAAGTCTATACCCGCCGCATGGGACATGTCTGCGTTTCCTGATCAATGGGACGCATTGATTGAATTGATTAAAAAGAAAAACCCAAAGAAAATCGGGATCAATATTTCACAAGATTTTGGACATGCAGACGGACTGGATCATACGCATCACCAATTATTACTACAAAAATTACCAGCACAGCTAAAAAATAGAGTAGTATCCGCCGCCCCGCTTGCGGTAGGATGGCTGGAAACCAGAACTACACGTGAAATGCAGCTCTATCAAAAGTTGGTAGCTATTACGCATGAGATTATTGCAGAGGGATTCTCGAGTCGTGTAATCAACCCAGGGGTCACCACCACCGATGACTTGGTTTGGTGGTTCCGCCAACGAGTAACATCATTGGGATTGCCAACTTGGTTTCATCCCTCTGTGTCAGTACAACGAAGTGATACGGTCAATTTTGAACACCTGCGCAGTTTTTCAAATCGACCAGAGAATGAAGTAATTCTCCCAGGCGATTTATTGCATGTAGATTTTGGAATTACTTATTTGCGATTGAATACAGATATACAACAACATGCCTATGTGCTGCGTCCAGGAGAAGCAGATGCACCTGCCTACTTGAAAAAGGCATTTGCTACCAGCAATCGTTTACAGGATATCTTAACCAGCCAATTCAAAACAGGAATTACGGGGAATGATATCTTAAAAGCAGCAAGAGAACAAGCTATAAAAGAAGGAATTAAGCCAAGCATTTATACGCATCCCTTGGGTTTGCATGGTCATGCAGCCGGGCCCACCATTGGGCTTTGGGATAAGCAAGACGGGGTTCCCGGAAGCGGAGACTACCCTGTTTATTCCCATACCGCTTACTCCATTGAACTCAACAGCGCTTCCTTTATACCCGAGTGGGGTAAAGAAATACGAATTATGTTGGAGGAAGATGGCTATTTTGATGGACAAACTTTCCGATACATAGCAGGCAGACAAGAAAAATTGCGTCTGATTAGTTATTAATAAACCAACTTTCATAATTTCCATTCCCTTAAAATCTACAACGTGAATCAACTTCTTCTAACGATGATCAGCCTTTGCCTATTACTAAATGCATCGGCACAAAAAGTAAACTGGGAACAATTTAAAAATTGGAAACCCCGCAATATTGGCCCTGCCGGAATGAGTGGGCGGATCACTGCAGTTGATGCGGTGGTGGCTAATCCAAATATTATTTATTTAGGCGCGGCGTCAGGAGGTGTTTGGAAAACTGAAAACAGTGGACAAAACTGGACACCTGTTTTTGACGAGCAGCCTATCCAGAATATTGGATCAATTGCCATTCAGCAGAGTAATCCCAATATAGTATGGGTTGGAACCGGAGAAGGAAATCCACGCAATTCGTTGAATTTGGGAGCCGGCATTTACAAATCCTTGGACGCGGGTAAGACGTGGAAAAAAATGGGGTTAGACAAAACGGTTTGTATCCATCGTGTAGTTATTAATCCTACTAATCCCAATACCGTTTATGTAGCAGCTATTGGAAACCCCTATGCAGAGCACCCTGATCGAGGCGTATTTAAAACTACTGATGGCGGTGAAACCTGGTCTAAGATTTTATATGCGAACGACACAACGGGATGCGCTGATTTAGTGATGGATCCGTCTAACCCTAATAAGTTGATTGCGGCAATGTGGCAGTTTCGCAGGAAGCCATGGGAATTAAAAAGTGGAGGACCCGGCAGTGGATTACACATTACAATAGACGGGGGTAAGACTTGGAAAAAAATGGGTAAGGACGAAGGGCTGCCTGAGGGACCATTAGGCCGTATTGGCATTGCATTTGCTCGAAGTATGCCAAGCCGTGTGTATGCAAAAGTTGAAGCCACAAAAAATGGATTATACAAGAGTGATGACGGGGGATTTAATTGGCAGCTTGTCAATAGTACCCCTGGCGATGTAACTGATCGACCTTTTTACTACCAGGAAATCTATGTTGATCCTAAAAATGAAAACAGAATCTACGATGTGCACTCCACTATCACCTTTAGCGAAGACGGCGGAAAATCATTTGCAACCTTAATACCCTACTCTGGAATTCATCCGGACCACCATGCCTGGTGGATTAATCCCGATGACCCCAATTTGATTATTGAAGGAAATGATGGAGGAATTGGTATATCCAGAGACCGGGGTAAGAGTTGGAATTTTGATGAAAAAATTCCGGTAGGTCAGTTTTATCATATCAATGTTGATAATGAAATGCCCTACAATGTTATGGGTGGAATGCAAGACAATGGAAGCTGGCATGGACCGGCTTATGTCTGGATCAATGGAGGAATAAGAAATTATTATTGGCGTAATGTAGGAGGCGGGGATGGTTTTGATGTAATGCCTGATCCTGAAGATGCAAGTTGGGTTTACAGTGAAAGTCAGGGGGGAAGTTTCGGAAAAAGAAATTGGAAAACAGGTGAATCCTGGTATATCAAGCCACCTGCAACGGACCCTGCCCTAAAAATGCGTTTCAATTGGAATACACCAATGGCACAAGACCCCTTTGACACTAAAACTATTTATCTGGGAAGTCAGTTTGTTCACAAGAGCATAGATAAAGGAGCCAGCTGGCAGATGATCTCACCTGACCTCACCACTAATGATACGGTCAAGATCAAAGCCTTTCAAAATACCGGAGGATTAACCCTTGATATCACAGGCGCAGAAACGCATTGCAGTTTGTTGAGCATTGCCCCTTCCGCAATAGAGAGAGGAGTGATTTGGGTTAGCTCGGACGACGGGCAGGTTCATTTAACGAGGGATGGTGGTCAAAGCTGGTCTTCATTTGCTGGAAAAATTCCCGGACTTCCTGTTGGAGCCTGGATTCCACAAATAACTGCTTCTCGTCATAACGCAGGTGAGGCATTTGTGGTAGCTAACGATTATCGTCGAGGAGATTTTAAACCCTATATTTTTCGCACTACAGATTTTGGAAAAACATGGACCCGCTTAGTAGACGAGGCAAAAGTGAATGGTTATGCCCTCTGTATGATTCAAGATCCTACAGAACCTAATTTGATTTTTGTGGGAACGGAACATGGACTTTGGATCAGTGTAGACAATGGTGGCAATTTCTCACAATGGAAAAATGGATATCCATCAGTGTCTACCTACGACTTAGCCATTCAGGAGCGCGAAGCAGATCTTGTGATTGCAACATTCGGAAGAGCCCTTTGGGTGCTGGATGATATCCGCCCATTAAGAAAATTAGCAGCAAGCAGCAACAAAACTCCTGTAAATAACATTACGGTGTTCCCTGCTCCAGATGCCGTACAAGCACAATACAAACCTGCCGATGGATTTGAGTGGAGTATTATGGGAATCTGGGACGCAGAAAACAGAGCCCGTGGAGCAGCAGTTTCTTTCTATATCAATAAACCCAAAAAAGCTGATACTACTGTAACAAAAACTGATGCTCCAACACCTGAAGCAGTAGATAGCCAAGGCCCTCCAATGGGAGCAGGTGCGCGAGGTGCAGCTGGTGGTGGCCGAGGGTTTGGTAGTGGAAGCAGAGGACTTAGAGGAGGTAATCGCGGGGATTCTGTAAATGTGAAAATCTACAACGCAGAGCAGCAGTTAATTCGTTCACTTCGTTGGAATGCAGACACCGGGTTTAATAGATTGTTTTGGGGAATGGAGGAGAAAGGATTCCGTATGCCGGGATCGCCTAAGCCTCAACCAGGCGCGCAAGAACCAGGAGGCGCGCAGGTATTACCAGGAACCTATAAGCTTGTATTGACCTATGCCGGTCAAATGGATTCTACTACCATGCAAATAAAAGACGACCCTCGACTTGGAGATCGAAATGAGATAAAATTGGCTCAACGCAACGCACTTGAACGGCTTAGAAAAGCCGGTTCTAAATTGACTGAGGGAATGGATAGACTAACTGAAGCAGAAGAAGTATGTAATAAAATAATTGCACAACTCAAAGGAGTGGAAGGAAAGCCTGCGGATTCTCTTCGAAAAACAAGCAATGCAATACTTGATGAAATCAAAAAGATCAGAGAAAGCATCAGCGGAAAAACTTCTGATAAGCAAGGTATCACCCGCAGTCCTTTTGAGATAACCGTTATGACTGAATTGCAAAACGCCATGCAACCTATCAACGCCAAAATGATGGCGCCCGGTGCACAGGAAGAGAAGTTGATACAAAATGCAGAAGAGGCTGTCCGTAAAACGGTTGCCACCATTAATACCCTATTCACTGGTAAATGGATTGACTTTAGAAAACAAGTAGAGGAAACCAAAGTCAATCTATTCAAGGAGTATAGTCCGATTGAACAATAAAAATCTTGCCAACGGGAACATTGCTATAAGGGTAGTTTTGTTCCTGTTGTTGCAAAATGATAGCCTTCCTTTTCCAACCTGATTCGATCAGGATGCTTGCGCTGTAGCAATGGATTAGTATGATTGAAATGGGTAAAGTAAACACGCTCGCGTATTGTGCGAGGCAAAGCCGAAAGTAGTGTAACTGTTTCGCTAATAAATGGGTGGGGGATCTCACGCATAGGTCGATTTACTTCACCACCCGCAAAAAATGTTCCGTCTATAAAGGCATAATCAACTTTCTCAATCTCTGTAGCCAATAATCGATCCCACTTTTCCCACTTATCAATATCAGGAATAAACAAGAGTGATTTGCCGGCACCTTTGATTCTGAATCCCACTGTTTCTGAGAACTCATCCCTATGAGGAACTAACAGGGGTGTAATCTGAAAACTGCCCAACTGAACAGCTTGTTCCTGTGTTAGCGTTTGAAGCTGTATATTCTTTAATCGAATAAGCTGACTCCAAGGGCCATTTTCATTTAAGAAACGACCCATCCTGGGCATCACGTACACCGGCACATTACTAGCGTTCATCGACTCCCGGCCTAAAAATTGCAAGCCCGTATAATGACCAATATGGCCATGTGTTAAAAAAATAGAGCCCATTTTATACGTTGCAGGAAGGGATTGATAGATCCATTGAAATTGTGAGGCAATGTCGGGGGTAGCATCCAACAAATGAAATACCTGATTGGCTGAATCAATCAGCGCTATGGAGGAAACAAATTCTCTTTGCTTGATGTCTTTACAACAAGGTTTCAGACAACCCAACTGTGGACGACCTCCATCTTGCATGATTCCAACAACCAGCATGGAGGTTTTTTGTGCATGCAATAACAACGATGCACTGACCAGCAATGCAACCATGCAACATTCCTTAGCGGCAGCAACGCTGCTCATAATTCCACTACTATCACAGGTAAGCGCTGCTCTATGATCATTTTATTAAACCCTTGCAGCCCTTCGTCAAATACAATCTGTAGCTGTGCAACGGCCGCATCTACTTGTCTGGCTAATTCATTGAATACTTCACGCGCTTGTTGAGGTGGTGCCATATTTCCGCTATTAGCCATATTAAATACCCCACTGAGTTTATCGTCTAATCGAATGGGGAAATTCAACACATCCTGTCCACTCTTGGCTTTAGTTTGGTGTAGCAGTTCTTCAATAGCGGTCAACCGTTTGGCAAGACTATCACCCAAACTTTTTAATGATGCCGGACAAGTTTTACCCAACCGAGCGGTATATTCTGTTAACTGCTGCCGCGTGTTTTTTATTTTTCGAACAGCTTTCATCGTTTCGTTGAATTTATCCTGGACTTGTATCAAAAACGAAACCTGTGCTTCATAATCAGCCTGTGTGCATTTATAATTAGGATCAGCCAATAAATTAAATGACACGGTAGTACTATCAGCACCTAGTTGAACATGTGCGGTATACTTTCCAGGCGCAGCAGTAATACCTAAGGGAACTCCATTCCATAAAATCAAACCATCAGCTTTTTCAGCTTCCGGATATTTCAAATCCCATACAAACTGATTAAATCCATTCTTAACCACTAAAGGATTTTCTTTTGAACCCGTTGCAAATTTTTGAATCACTTTCCCTGCAGGACTCACAATGGTGATGGAAGCCTTGGTTGAATCGGCTATTGACTTCACCCAAAAATTAACTACAGCACCCTTAGGCGGATTCATGGCACTATTTGCAGGAACACTGGCCGGGCCCCAACGACTGAACGAGGCTGGAACCCGATAGGGATCATTTATTTGATAAACGTGCAGAGCCTTACTGGTAATTACCGGATCTAATTGCTGGACCATGGATAAATCGTCTAAGATCCATAGCGAACGGCCTTGTGTTGCTACCACCAGGTCGTTATTTTTAATAGTAAGATCCGTAATGGGAGTGATCGGTAAATTCAACTGAAAAGAATGCCAGTTGTTGCCTCCATTATAACTTACATACATACCAAATTCGGTTCCGGCATAAAGCAAATCCGGTCGTTTTTGATCAGCGCGCATCACACGAGTAAAATGCAGTGATGGAATTCCATTGGTAATTAGCCGCCAGCTCTGACCATAATCCTCGCTTTTATAGATGTACGGGTTAAAATCATCCAACTTATAACGTGTTCCAGTAATATAGATGACTCCTTTTTTAAATGGATCTGCCTCAATGGCGTTCCACATCATCCATTGCGGAACTCCTTTTGGCGTAACATTACTCCAGTTAACGCCACCATCTTTACTGAAATGAATCAATCCGTCGTCGCTACCTGTCCAAATATGATCTTTCTCCAACGGACTCTCCATTGCAGTAAAAATGGTACAATAGTACTCTACGGAAGTATTGTCTTTGGTAATGGGACCTCCACTTGAATATTGTCTGGACTTATCATTTGTTGTTAAATCAGGCGATAATTGTTTCCAACTGGCCCCCTCATTAGTAGTAACAAACAAGGCATTGCCTGCACAGTATAATTTTTGGGAATCATGTGGAGAGAAGAAGATGGGAAAATTCCATTGGAATCGATATTTGAGTACATCAGCACCGGCTCCCATTGGATTATCCGGCCAAACCGTTATGGCTCTGTTTTCTCCTGTTGTGTGATCATAACGAGAAAGATAACCGCCATAGTTTCCTCCATACACAACATTTGGATTTAAAGGATCAGCAACCACATAGCCACTTTCAGCACCGGCTGTAGGCTCCCAGTCTTGCTCAGTAATATAACTGCCATAGGTGGAGGAACGAATACGTATCGTTGAATTATCCTGTTGTGCAGCCAGTACGCGATATGGAAATGCATTATCCGTACTTACACGATATAATTGTGCAGTAGGCTGATTCATATAGGTGCTCCAATTCTGTGCTTCATCAAAGCTTACTTGTGCACCACCATCATCGGCAACAATCATTCGTTTTCCATCCTGCGGATCGATCCATAAATCGTGATGATCCCCGTGCGGTGTGCGCAATGATTGAAACGTTTTTCCTCCATCCCGGCTTTTCATAAAACCAACGTTTGGACAATACACCACATTTTCATTTTTGGGGTCCACAAAAACTTTGGTGTAATACCATGCACGCTGACGAATATTGTTATCACTGCTTTGCAGCGCCCACGTTTCCCCAGCGTCGTTACTACTATACAGACCTCCCTTGTCGTTCTCAATAATGGCATAAAGTTTATTGGAATTAGAGGGCGCTACGGCCACACCAACAATTCCCCAAGTACCTTTTGGTAATCCAGTTGCATTACTGATGCTTGTCCATGTTTCTCCACCGTCGGTGCTTTTCCATAGTCCGCTTCCTTCCCCTCCACTTTCAAGACTGTGCGGAGTGCGGATAACCCGCCAGATACCTGCGTATAATACAGCCGGATTTTCGGCATCAAGCACTAAGTCGCTACAGCCTGATTGTTCATTTACATACAATGTTTTTTTCCAAGTCAATCCGCCATCGATGGACTTGAAAACACCTCTTTCTTGGTTAGGGCCAAATAAATGCCCCATAACCCCTGCCCACACAATGGAAGGGTTTGAAGGGTGAACCAAAATATTAGTGATATGCCTGCCATCCGTTAGCCCAACATTCTTCCAGGTTTTGCCTGCATCCTCACTCTTCCAAACTCCTCCCAATCCTTCTGATACATTTCCACGCATGGTGTTTTCCCCTTCTCCAACATAAATCACTTTTTCATCAGAGGGAGCAATGGCAATGGCCCCAATAGAACTTCCAAAGTAACCATCACTAATGTTTTTCCAATTGCTGCCACCATCGGTGGTTTTCCAAACACCCCCTCCGGTTGCGCCGAAATAAAATGTATTTCTAAATTGTAAGCTACCCACAACTGCAGCACTTCTACCCCCTCTAAATGGGCCTATCAATCTATACTTGACGCCGCTAAGTAGTGTAATATCCTGTGTTGCAGCACTTAACGTTGCGGCTTTTATTTTTTTGGGTTGTGCCATTGTGCCGAGGCTAAGTACTGACAATGCAAAAAATAAGATCAATTTTTTCATTTGCTGATTTTAAGGAAATTGAAATTAACACTTTCCTTAAATCTCTACTTAAGTTCATTTTTTGTACATTTATCTCTATGAAGAACTTCATAGTTTTACCGATCCTCCTTGCAATCGGCATACTAACTGGATGCGGAAAAGACAGTCCTCCCCCCAGTGATCCCTGCCAAGGGGTAAGCATCACGGTAACCGGAAGCACTTCAAACCCATCCGGCACTTCTGCAAATGGTAGCATAAGCGCCACTGCCTCTGGCGGTACGGGGCCCTATACCTACAGCTTAAATGGAGGTCCTTTTCAAGCTAGCGGTCAATTTGCAAATTTGGCTGCAGGTGCCTATACAATAGTGGCAAAGAGTGCGGCAGGTTGTACTGGTAATGCAATATTTACATTAACCGCCACATCTCCTTGTGCAGGAGTAAACATCATCATTACCCCAACTGTAACCGGGACTACACCCTGCGTTACCGCCAGTGGTTCAATTCTAGTTAGTGCAACCGGGGGAACAGCACCTTACTCATACAATTTAAACAACGGCCCCTTTCAATCAACCTCCACATTCCAAGGACTAAACAATGGAACTTACCAAATTGGTGTGAAAGATGCAAATGGATGTACAGCAACGCTTACCGGAGTTACAGTGGAAAGCAGAGCGGAAGGACCCAAGTTCGCAGCTGTGAAAGCACTTGTACAAGCAAATTGCGTAAGCTGCCACAGTGCCTCTAACGCAAGTGGTGGTATGAACCTCAGTACCGACTGCTTTATTGTTTCTGCAAAAGATAGAATCAAAGCAAGAGCTGTTGATGGTAATCCAAGCCCAATGCCAAGTGGAGGACTTTTACCTGCCTCAGAGCGTCAAAAAATCACAGATTGGATTACAGCAGGAGGAAGAGTAATTGACTAAACACATTTCAGCTTTTTTGCAAAATTGTGGGCAAACCAATCCATAGGAAAATAAGACAGCAGCAGGTCGGTTATTGAAAACCATAAGGGAGATGGCATTCCCACAATGGTGGAGAGTCCTCCGAGGAAGAAAAAACCTGCGATCAGCATTGAATACCGAAAGGTATCTGACTTGGCAAAGCCAGAAACCAAAAATGCACCCGGAGGCAGGGGAATCACTCGACTCCCTAATAATAGCATCCCCATGTTCACCCCCATGCCAATAAAAAGAGCCGAAATAAAAATCACTATACTATTGTATCACATATAATTTTTCGCAATTTACAAAAAAGTAGAATTTGGACCAAAGAGCAATGCTGCATTTCGAGAGGTTATTTCAGCCACCTCATCAATGGATACTCTTTTAAGTGATGCAATTTTTTCCGCAATGATTTTAAGATAAGCGGATTCATTTCTTTTACCCCGATGTGGCACAGGAGCTAAATAAGGGGCATCTGTTTCCAACACCATATGATCGAGTGGTAATTGCTCCACAACAGCAGCAACACCTGCATTGTTATAAGTGAGCACGCCTCCTATGCCCAATAAAAATCCTTGTTTGATGATAGCACGCGCTTCCTCCAAGCTTCCACTGAAACAATGAAAAATTCCCTTGAGTGTCGTGTGCTTATACTCTTTCAATACCTCAATACAAGCTAATGTAGATTGTCTGGAGTGAATAACCACAGGAACTTTTTTATCCAGAGCCCAATCAATTTGTGCTCGAAAAGCAATGTATTGCTCCTGCTCAAAAGTCCGATCCCAATAAAAATCAAGCCCAATTTCCCCAACAGCAACAAATGGTCTTTTTTCCCACCACCCTCTGGCACAATCCAACTCTTCCTGGTAATTTGCTTTGACTGAACAGGGATGCACCCCCATCATAGCCTTGCTGGCAGGGTAACTGCTCTCAAACCGAATCATTGATTCATGGGTGGTGGAATCGATGGCCGGTAAATAAATCCGCCCCACACTTTCCCTTTTTGCCCTTTCCAGCATTTCAAAGCTATCTGATTCAAAATCAGATAGATATAAATGAGCATGGGTATCTATCAATTTGTGCATTTGTAGCAAAACTCATAAAAAAAACTTGTTTTTAAACCAAAAGTAAATTGCGCCATCCAAATACGGTAAATTTGTGATCTAATCCAAAAATTGTCAATGATGAAAAATACTCTTTTTGTGCATGGAGTCGCCTTGGCAGGATTACTTGCCTTAACGATGGTTGCTTGTAAGAAGGAAAAAAGCAACACCCAAGACCCTGCGGAGCAGTATGAGATAACTACTTCCAAATTATCAAGTGAGTCAGATGCAGAAGCCGAAGTGGTTTATGATGGTGTTTTTGATGATGTGATGGGTGCTAGTGATGAGGTTGGTGTATATGGTTCAGGTATTTTTGGAAGAGAATATGGTTTGGACACAGCACAGAGATGTTTCACAGTTCGTGTAGATCGTCCAAATGCACCTCGCCCTTTTCCTGTCATTATTACAGTTACATTTCCGCAATCAGGATGTATGGGTCCTGATGGAAGAGTAAGAAGAGGTCAAATAAAAACTGTTTACACAAACAGATTAATGATTCCTGGTGCAGAATCAGTTACAACTTTCCTTAATTATAGTGTAGATTCCGTCACAGTTGGAGGAACATACAGAATCAAAAATATAGTTGACCCAGTACAAATTATGATATTCCCTCCACAATACAATCATAAGTGGTTGGTTACAGTTGTAGGTGGAAGATTAGGCTATCCAAATGGAAATTTTGTTGAATGGAACTCAACAAAAACAATTGAACAAATTGAAGGTTCTCACTCACCTGTTCTTCGTGATGATGTATTCAAAATTACAGGTAACGCAGATGGTGTTGGAGTTAGAGGTTCTATTACCACAAGGTGGCTATCAGAAATTATTGATCCCTTAATCAGAAAAAATATTTGTAGATGGATTGTTAAAGGAAAAATTAGAACAGTTAGGAGAAACTTATCAAATACAAGTCCTTGGGTTGCTGTCCTTGACTTTGGAGATGGAAGATGTGATAACGTTGCGACCGTAACTATTAATAGAGTTACCTACGCCATAACCCTGCGTTGATTTTTTTGTTTTGTGAGTGAAACCCGGATCATTGGTCCGGGTTTTTTTATGGCAAGGCTTTTAAAGAATACCCCGCTGAGGTTGTAAAAGAAATAAGTGCTGGTAATAATGCTGCTAAACGACCCCACGCTTTTTCACTGTCGTGCAGTACAATTATTGATCCCGGACGAATATACCTGCAGCAGTACTCGAAACAAGCAGAGGCGGTCTGACGCTGATCAAAGTCTCCACTTAAAATATCCCACATTACAATTTGCGCAGGTGCTTTTATTACACTGGGAATCTGTTTGGCAATATACCAAGGTAGTTTTCCGTAAGGAGGACGAAACAAATTAGAATCTATCAACTTGGATGCCGTAGCAATGTCATTAATATAGTCCTGTTGATTAACATGCCATACGTTTAAGTGTTGATGTGTATGATTCCCCACGCGATGGCCCTGCTTGAGTATTTGCCGATAAACTGAAGGATGCGCAGCTACCCGACTACCTATACAAAAAAAACTGGCCTTTGCTCCGGCATGAGCTAATTGTTCCAATACAAATGGAGTGATTTCCGGGTGGGGACCGTCGTCAAAAGTCAAATAAACGCTTTGTTCCAGTGGATTCATTCGCCATAACCGTTTTGGATAAAACCGACGAATTAATTCAGGTGGCTGAATAAAGGGCTTATACATCAGAGACAAAGATACAAGCAGGGGTTATCTTTGCACCATGAGTAAAAAGGTGAGAGTTCGTTTTGCGCCTAGTCCTACAGGAGGTCTGCATGTAGGCGGTGTTCGTACCGTGCTATACAATTACTTATTCGCCAAGAAACTGGGAGGTCAGTTTATAGTTCGAGTCGAGGATACTGATCAAAGCAGATATGTACCGGGGGCTGAGGAATATATTTTTGATTGTTTGCGTTGGTGTGGATTAGAGCCAGACGAAAGCGTGCAACATGGAGGTCCATATGGGCCCTACCGGCAAAGTGAACGCAAAACACTTTACAGAGAATATGCTGCGCAATTGGTAGCGGCAGGTCATGCCTATTATGCATTTGATACTACAGCGGAGTTGGAGCAGATGCGTGAAAAATTTAGATCAACAGAAAATCCTTCTCCTCAATACGATCATCATCTTAGGCTAAAGATGCGCAACTCACTCACCCTACCAGCAGAGGAAATCAATAAATTATTGGCGGCAAAAACGCCACATGTAATTCGAATAATGATGCCTGTTGGGAAAACAGTGAGTTTTCAGGATATGATTCGTGGAGAGGTATGCTTTGATACTTCATTGGTAGATGACAAGGTGCTTCTTAAAGCAGATGGAATGCCCACCTATCATCTAGCCGTAGTGGTAGATGACTATCTCATGAAAATCACCCACGCATTTAGAGGAGAAGAATGGCTGCCTTCAGCGCCCGTTCATTTGTTGCTTTGGCAGTACTTATTTGGATGGGAGGAAATGCCACAATGGGCGCACTTTCCTTTGCTTCTGGGCCCCAGCGGGAAACTCAGCAAAAGAGATGGAGCTAAATATGGGTTTCCCGTATTTGCAATGAATTGGCAGGATCCAAAAACCGGAGAAACTACGGAGGGCTTTCGGGAAAAAGGATTTTTACCTTCAGCGTTTATCAATTTATTAGCGTTGCTGGGTTGGAATGATGGGTCCGAAAAAGAAATTTTTAGTAAAGGGGAATTAATAGCCTCTTTTGATATGGCTCGTGTTCATAGTAGTGGCGCCAAATTTGATTACGAAAAAGCAAAATGGTTCAACCACGAATGGATTAAACGTACCAGTGCCAGTGAATTATTACCACTAGTCAGCAACACTTTTGGAAAGGCAAATTTGCAGGTAACAAACGTAGCACTACTGGAACAAGTAATTACACTAGTAAAGGATCGCTGTACGTTATTGACTGATTTTATCGAACAAGGCAGCTTCTTTTTTAAAAGACCCACACAAATTGATACCGGCTCCATTCTGCCAAAGTGGAGCGTTGAAAAATCAACATTTTTCGATCAGCTGATTCATTATTACCAACAAACAAATTCCTGGACTGCCGCAGCATTGGAGAAAATCTGCAAGGAGTTAGCACAAACACACCAGCTTAAGACAGGTGAGTTATTGTTACCGCTTCGCATTATGTTGGTGGGTGGAAAGTTTGGTCCTGGTGTATTTGATATTGCCTGCTTGCTGGGTAAGGATGAAACCCTGGAGAGATTGGCTCAGGCAAAGCGCTTAATTTTGCAAGGAGTATAATGCTATGAAAAGACCTGTTCGCGTTTTGGTAGCAAAAGTTGGCTTAGATGGCCATGATCGTGGTGCTAAAGTTATTGCCACGGCCTTACGGGATGCGGGGATGGAAGTAATTTACACCGGACTTCGTCAAACACCTGAAATGGTTGTGAATACAGCCTTGCAAGAGGATGTAGATGCCATAGGAATATCGATCCTGTCCGGAGCACATAATACTGTTTTTCCAAAAGTGATTGCATTGATGCAAGAAAAAGGATTGAATGATGTATTGCTAACCGGGGGAGGTATTATTCCTGAGGAGGATGCCACTGCGCTGTATAAAATGGGGGTTGGAAAATTATTTCATCCCGGCTCCGACACCAGAGCAATTGCTGATTTTATCAAAGAATGGGTAGGCACCCATCGTTCCTAAATTAATTTTATGAACCAACAAAACTGGGGGTCCTTCAAAACTTTATTGGGCCATCTTGAAGAAAGTGTACTTACACTGACTATTAACAGGCCGGACAAAATGAACGCACTCAACCAAACTGTGCTTTCAGAATTGGCGCAGGTAATTGAACAACTGGAACAGGATCAAAACGTAAAAGGAGTGATCATTACAGGTGCAGGCGAAAAAGCATTTGTAGCAGGGGCAGACATAAGCGAATTTAATGGAGCAGATCTAAATAGAGCCATGGAAATAGCGTCAAAAGGCCAAGCCATTTTTGATCGGCTGGAAAAAAATAACAAGCCGATCATAGCGGCTGTAAATGGCTTTGCGCTTGGAGGAGGATGTGAATTAGCCATGGCATGCCATATTCGGATCGCTGCAGAGCAGGCTCGCTTTGGGCAACCAGAAGTTAATTTGGGTTTAATTCCAGGCTATGGTGGCACGCAAAGATTAACCCAACTGGTAGGAAGAGGTAAAGCGCTTGAACTAATGATGTCGGGAAATATGATTGATGCTTCACAAGCATTACAAATCGGGCTGGTCAATTATGTGGTGAACGCTACGGCGTTAATGGCCGAATCCAAAAAATTGATGCGTACCATTCTAACGAAAGGTCCGCAAGCTGTTGCAAGAGTGATTCAGGCCGTAGAGGCTTGTTTTGATAAAACAAAAAATGGGTATCGGAATGAAGTAACGCTATTTGGTCAGTGCTTTGGTACCGCAGAAATGCAGGAAGGCGTCAGTGCATTTCTGGAAAAAAGAAAGCCAAAGTTCAACTAACTTTGCAGGGCTATAACCCCCTATTAAAATGGAATACAGAATAGAGAAGGATACCATGGGAGACGTCAGGGTTCCTCTGGATGCCTATTATGGTGCACAAACACAACGCAGTATTGAAAATTTTAAAATTGCGCAAGACATCAACCGAATGCCCAAGGAAATTATCAGGGCATTTGCGCACTTGAAAAAAGCTGCAGCCTTAACCAATATGGACGCAGCTGTTTTACCAAAAAACAAGGCCAGTTTGATTGGAAAAGTTTGCGAGGAAATACTGCAAGGAAAACTAGATGCTTATTTTCCGTTGGTAGTCTGGCAAACAGGTAGCGGTACACAGAGCAACATGAATGTGAACGAAGTGATTGCCTATCGCGGACATGTGCTCAAAGGCGGAAAGCTTACCGATAAAGAAAAATTTCTTCATCCTAATGATGATGTTAATAAATCCCAGTCGTCCAATGATACCTTTCCGACCGCGATGCATATTGCAGCCTATACCGTGCTCGTGGAAAACACCATCCCAGGTGTAAAAAAATTAAGAGATACGCTTGCTAAAAAAAGTAAGCAATTCATGAAAATTGTCAAGATAGGTCGTACGCATTTTATGGATGCAACTCCCTTGACAGTAGGACAGGAATTCAGCGGTTATGTGTCACAACTGGATCATGGACTGAAGGCCATTAAAAATTCATTGGCACACCTTCGCGAATTAGCCTTGGGCGGAACAGCAGTAGGCACTGGGATCAATACTCCAAAAGATTACGATAAGAACGTGGCCAAGCATATTGCAAAACTAACCGGCTACCCATTTATAACAGCTGAGAATAAGTTTGAGGCATTAGCTGCACACGATGCTATAGTCGAGGCCCATGGTGCCTTGAAAACCGTAGCCGTTAGTCTAATGAAAATTGGCAATGATATCCGTATGCTTTCCTCGGGACCCCGTAGTGGAATTGGCGAACTGTTTATTCCGGATAACGAACCAGGCTCTTCCATTATGCCGGGTAAGGTAAACCCCACACAATGTGAGGCACTCACTATGATTGCCGCACAAGTATTGGGAAATGATGTTGCTATTAGCATCGGTGGGGCTTCCGGTCACTTTGAATTGAATGTATTCAAACCGGTAATGATTTACAATTTCCTGCACAGTGCCCGATTGATTGGAGAAGGGTGTGTGTCCTTTAATGATAAATGCGCTGTTGGCATTGAACCAATCCACGCCAATATCAAAAAGCATGTAGATAATTCCTTAATGCTGGTCACTGCATTAAACACTAAAATAGGTTATTACAAAGCGGCTGAGATTGCACAAAAAGCACATAAGCAGGGAACTACGCTAAGGCAAATGGCCATTCAACTTGGTTATGTTACCGAAGCAGAGTTTGACCAGTGGGTTAGTCCGGAGAATATGGTTGGAAAAATAAAATAAACATGTCTAAGAAAAACCAACTAGTTCTTTTGATCTTCCTGATATTGGCAGCTGATCAGTGTCTCAAATGTTGGGTTAAACTTTATCACCCCACCGGTGAAATTGTTCGTGTACTTGGAATGGATTGGTTTCGTTTGCATTTCATTGAAAACCCGGGGATGGCCTGGGGATGGAAATTTGGAAATGAAACAGGCAAGGCTATTCTTACTTTGTTTAGGCTGGTGGCCGTTGTTGTTGGTACCTGGTATCTGGGAAAATTTATCAGAGAAAAGTATACTTGTGGTTTTTTGATCTGCGCAGGTTTGATATATGCTGGAGCGGTTGGAAATTTAATTGATAGTCTTTTTTATGGAGCGATCTTTGACAAAGGATTACACTACAGTCCTATCCTCAATGACTATATTGGATATACAGGTATTGCTCAATTTTCAACAGCGGGCTACTCCTCTCTTTTACATGGTAGTGTAGTTGATATGTTATACTTTCCAATAGTACAAGGCCGTTTTCCCGGCTGGATTCCATTTATTGGAGATAATGCCTTTGAATTTTTTAGTCCCATTTTCAATATTGCTGATGCCTCCATCTCTGTTGGCATAGTTATCCTTTTTTTATTCCAGCAAAAATTGATTAGAAAAGAATCACAGGAGCTTCCTGTAACCGGAACCACCAATTCGGATGTTTCGGATCAAACACAGATCCTCTGATCAGCCCTGAAAATAAACACGCTTGACCCGTTGCGAGATCCCTGTTAGCATTTCATAAGGAATCGTGTCTGCCCATTTCGCTACCTGCTCTACGGGAAGCTCCTTGCCAAATAAAATAACCTGGTCACCAACCTGTGCAGTAGGTATATCCGTAATATCAACCATGAACATATCCATGCAAACGCTGCCTAACAGCGGAGCTAGTTTTCCTTGCACCATTACTTGTCCCTTCCGATTTCCAAGACAGCGGGGATATCCATCGGCATAACCCACTCTTACGGTAGCCAATCGAGTGGGCCTGTCTACAATTGTCTTACGATTATAACTCACGCTACTGCCGGCAGGGATTGTTTTGATTTGAGCAATGGAAGAATGCAAAGAGACAGCCGGGATCAAGTTAAGGGGTGAGGATGTTTCAACACCATATAACCCAATTCCAATTCTAACCATATCTAATTGTAATGATAAATGTCTGATTGCTCCAGCCGAATTAGCAATATGACTAATAAAACCAGTGCCCATTGCTAACTGTAGCAAATGGGTAAATGATTGGTACAACTCAAATTGCTTATAGGTGAACCTGTCTGCAGCCGGGTCCTCGCTGGCAGACAGGTGCGAAAAAACAGATTGAATTAAAAAGCTAGAGGCAGAAGTTAATCGCTTTATCAAAAGAGGCCATTCCTCTTCCACAAATCCCAGACGATTCATACCCGTTTCCATTTCCAGATGTACCGGATAATTAGTGATGCCCTGCTGCAGAAGAAATTGATCAAATGCTTCGAGTATTGAAACAGAAAACAAGGTGGGCTCGAGTTGGTAGTTTACCAGCGTATCAAAAGCAGCAGGCTCACTATTCATTACTAAGATAGGTGTGGTAATTCCAGCTTTGCGAAGCTCCACCCCTTCATCCGCATAAGCCACTCCAAAATAATCCACCCCTTGAAATTGTAAAACATGCGCAATTTCAGTAGCTCCGCTTCCATAGGCGAAGGCCTTTACCATGGCCATTATTTTTGTACCGGGCTTAAGTTGTTGACGATAGCAAGTGTAATTATGAGTGACCGCCTGTAGATCAATTTCCAGTCTTGTTTCATGTACTTTTTCTTCCAGCATCGCAACTACTTGCTCCAATCCAAAACTGCGGGCACCCTTGATCAAAATAATTTCGTCTCTGAATGAACGTAATTGTCCTTGCGCAAGAAAGGCAGTGGTGTCCGTATATTGTTCTAGTTGCCATAGGTCGGCCGTATGCAACAGTGCTGCCCCGCTAACGGGACCAATAGTAATTAATCGTGTAATGGGCACCTGTTCCAATAGCGCTTGAATGTCTGCATAAAGCTTGTGGGGCTTGCCCCCTGCTTGCATAAAATCAGAAAGTATTACCGTACGCTTCAAGGAACCGGCCTGTTGTTTCAAAAACGCAAGCGCTATCTCCAGCGAGTTTAGATCTGCACTATAGCTGTCATTGATCAATTGACAATGGTTTACCCCCTTCTTTAAACTCAATCGCATGTCAACCGCACTAAGACTTTTCATTCGCTCGGCAATAGTTGGCTGGGGCACTTTTAAGAACAATAATAATTCCCAACAACAAATGGCGTTCTGGATAGAGGCAGCATCGGTAAATGGAATTTCTATGTTGCCCCCCATTGGAAGTAAAGTGCCCTTGGCCGTAATAACAGCATACCTCCCTTTTGGTTCAACCGAAACCAGCGTTAACGAAGGAGGTAAAACAGCACGAGTAAAAAGTTTACGCTTTTCCTTTGCTTTTTGTTCATTGGACGCAAATCCCTCCCGATGGGCATCTCCAATATTGGTCAGGATGCCAATAGTAGGTTGAATAATTTTTTCTAAGCGCTCCATTTCGCCAGGTTGCGAAATACCCGCTTCAAAAATGGCTAACTGATGATATGACTTTAATTCCCAAACACTCAAAGGAACCCCCAATTGAGAGTTAAAACTCTTGGGACTTCTTGCAATAGAATAATCAGGTTGTAATAACTGAAACAACCACTCCTTGACTATGGTTTTTCCATTGCTTCCCGTAATACCGATTACCGGAATGGAAAACTGCGATCGATGTGCGGCCGCCAGCTGCTGTAAGGCAGTAACGGTATCGGCAACTTTGATAAAGTTGGCCAATGGGAAAGGAGTGGTATCGATGTTTTGGGTAATAACAAAACTGCGCACGCCTTTTTGGTAAAGCGCCCCTATGTAATCGTGGCCGTTTCTACGCGTTGTTGCAATAGCAAAGAATAGGGAGCGGGCCGGGGAAAATGCCCGTCGGCTGTCAATGATTAAATATTCAACAAGATGATCAGTAACTACCAGTGAAGTTGCACCCATTAGCCTTATCACTTGTTGTATGGTATACAAAACAAGATGTTTATTGGTTTAAGATGCTGTCGTCGACCTGATCGGCCGGTAGTCCTTTTTTCTGTATGAAGAGCGAATAAAAAATAGACCCGCTTATGCAAACAGCAATTACGCCCAAAGAAACAGCCACTTGAATTTGTTTTGGCATCCACTGATTGATCCAATGTTCTCCCAGCATTTTTATACCTATGAATACCAGGACAATAGCTATCCCCTGTTGTAGATAATCAAATTTGCTTACCGCCCCTCGCAACAAAAAGAAAAGCGATCGCAAGCCGAGTACGGCAAAAATGTTGGAAGTATAGATCACAAACCGATCGCGTGAAATCCCTATTACTGCCGGGATGGAATCCAGCGCAAAGATCAAGTCAATAGAAGCCAGCATAATGATAACCACAAATAAGGTAGTGTAAACCGGTTTCCCATTTTCACGAATCATGAATTTTCCTCCACCATCGTGCGGCGCCAACGGTAAAAAACGCTTCAAGAATAAATAAACCTTGCTCTCTTGAGGATTGAACTCTTCATGCTCATTTGCCTTTAACATGCTAAGTCCCGTGTATACAAGAAACACGCCAAACACATATAAAATCAAATGGAATTTTTCGACCAGCACAACGCCAACTGTAATAAAAATGATCCTGAACACAATAGCCATGAGAATGCCAATCAACAATACCCGTCCATAATTTTTTTCCTTAACTGCAAAAGCTGAGAAAATCAGAATGAACACAAATATGTTATCGATACTTAAGCTCCATTCCATTAAATAGGCGCTTAGGTATTCCAACGCTGATTGGTGTCCTTTCTCGACCCACACAAAAACAAAAAAAGCAAGGGCAAGACCCACCCAAAAAAAAGTTTGCTTTAAGGCTTGCCGTATGGAGACCGTTTGCTCTTTTTTACTCATCAGCCCTAAATCAAAAAATAAAGCCAATAGCAATACCAGGGCAAATATCAGATAGCTGATTTGATCAATATTCATGATGTCCGCAAAGTTAGGTGCTTAATGCCCCAATTGTCTTTTCCGGATCAATTGAAATAATACTCCCCCCGCAACGATCAGTAAAAGTGGAAATAGAATAAGTAGTAGTTGAACCCAAAGTCTGTATTGGTTTAACTTTTCACCATCGAGTAATCGCAATCTTATTTCTTTAGCGCGTAATTGACTAATTGCAGGATTACTTATCAGGTACTCCACGCTATTCAGCAAGAATTCTTTGTTGGCAACCGGTATAAAATAACGACCAGCCTCTCCTCCCGTCTGGTACTCAAAATAGGTGTAGGGATTCCATCCCATCTCCGTAGGCACCAATGGTGCTTGAGGATCGTACGCACCCTGTTGGTCTACAGCAGGAATGTAGTCGTTCAAGACCAGATCCCCATCGGCCACTAATAAAACACAGCCCTGCGATGCTTGCGCAATAAAGGAAATTCCGGCACGTTTCATCGAGTCGGCCTGAGCGCCAAATATTCGATTTCTAAAAAGCGAGGGAATTTTTCCTTCCAACAGCATCGCTACGGGAATCTCGCTACGGTTGAATGATTTATTTTCCGGAACAATACTGTTTTCGTTTAAAGAAATCAAAGCGGGCGTGCTGATAGTACGTGCCTGTGCAGAACTTGCCAAGAGTGGGGTTTTGCTGATACCGGGCGCTTCCACCGTATCTATGGAGTTAGCAAATCGCAAACCCACATAACCAGCGGTCTTTAACTTGTTGTCTGCAGCAGGTGCGCCTGCCAACGGAAAATAATTCCAGGGTAAAAATTCGTTCTGCGGTTGCTCAGCAGTGCCTCCCACTTGAAGATAGCTTACCTCACAACGCAGATCCATCACCAGGTCAGGATTAATTCTGGCACCATACCGAAAAAAAAGATCCCCTAAATTAAGGTCCCGGTCAAAAGCAACAATAGTAGGTTTTCGACCAAAGCTATCCATCTCTGCAACCAGGTTATCGATAAAGCAAAGCAGTCTGCCTCCACGCATTACAAACTGATCCATTTTCAGTTTTTCGGCCTCATTGAATCGGAGCGTTGGTTTTACCAGCAACAACAGATCAACACCTGCTGGTACAGCTGGCTGACGGGTAAGATCCAACGTGCGTAACTCATAGTCCTTTTGCAAAGCCATGCGTAACTGATAGGTACGTTGATCAGTGGGCTGGCCATGGCCAATTTCGTAGGCAATTCCTGACTTGCGTGGATGTACAAGTTTATCGATTACACTGGTAAATTGAAATTCCAATAAGGCCTCAGCCCTGTTTATTTCGGTTTGTGAAATAGCTCTGCTGGCACCAGGCAACAGCGTAACCAAAGATTGTTGCCCTTTGTATTGAACCAGTGCAACAGGAAATAATATATTACTACTTTGCCCGGCTTTTTTTTGAACGGTCAAATTTATATTCAATGCCCCCAAGAAAAGCAAAGAATCTCTCCAGCGTTTGCCTTCACTGACCTCTTCGAGGGGTGAAATAAAGCGGTACTGAAAAAAGGTGGGGTTTTGTTTTTGTAACAAAGAAAGAAACTGCTCAGTACTGGTGGCTAGTTTTTTGAAGCCTGAAGGAAATTCTCCTTTGAGAAAAACCGTGATCTCAATGGGGTCAGTTATTTCTTTCAGCTGTTGACGGGTGGCTTCATCGATAGTATACCTGTTCTCCTCCGTTAGATCCACTCGCCAATCAGAAAGCGAAGCCACACTATTCAAAAAAACAAGGGCAAGAATTACTCCCAACCGGTGAACCATTATCTTGTGTAGTATTTTTTTCATTTAACGAACACGAAGATTGTGAAGGGTAAATAAAAATAACAATAACAACAACGAGCTGAAATAAACCAGATCCCCAAGTACCAATAAACCCCTGCTTATGCTTCTGTAATGAAAATCTATTCCCGCCCACTCTATCAAGTAATCAATTCCTGCAGGAATACCCGGGATCAGACTGATGGCATGAAAGCCATAATAAAGTACCGCCATAAATATCAATGCCAGCAGAAAGGCAATAATGGTATTGGCGGATAAACTACTACACCATATTCCTATAGCGGTAAACACAGCCGCTAAAATATAGAGCCCCAGATAAGAGCCCATGGTGGCACCCCAATCTAATCCGGGACTAGCAGAAAGCTCCTGCAATAAAAAAGCATAAAAAAAAGTAGGCATTAAGGCTATAGCTACCACAGTGAAAGCGCCCAGGTATTTACCCAACATTAATTGCCATAAGGTAAGCGGTTGTGCCCGCAGCACTTCCCATGTACCTGTTCTGAATTCTTCTGCAAAACTCCGCATGGTGATAGCAGGTGCCAATAGCAAAAGTATCCAGGGCGAAAGTTCAAAAAAGCGATCCAGTGAAGCATACCCAAAATCAAGAATATTATCTTCAAACACAAATAACACCAATCCATTCACGATTAAAAAAATAACAATAGCAATAATGCCACTCAGGCTACTGAAAAATTGAGAAATCTCTTTTCTGTATAAAGCCCACATATGCCGCTAAATTACTAAGATCGCTACAACAAAAAAGCCGCTTCGTAAAAAGCGGCCATTCTTTAAAATGCTTGAACAGGTTTTAAACAGCAAAACTCTCCCCACATCCACAGGTACGGCTTGCATTGGGATTACTGAAAAAGAATCCTTTTCCATTCAATCCGTCTGAAAAATCAAGTGTAGTATTTACCAGGTATAAGAAACTTTTCAAATCCGTTACCATACGAATACCATTGTCCTCAAATTCCTGATCCATGGGTTTTTTCTCATTGTCAAAATCCAACTTATAGCTAAGACCTGAACAACCTCCTCCCACTACGCCAACCCTTAAAAAATAAGTTGGATCAGTTGCAACTCCCGCATCTGCCATTAGCTGGTTTACTTTCCCGCGCGCTTTATCACTCACATAAATGGTATTAGCCCTTTCTGCGGGAGCAACAGGGGTGGTTATTGTTTCGGCAGACATACGTTACTCAATAATTAATGAATAGCGCTCTCCTCATATTGTAATTCTTCCAACCCATTTTTCTTGCGGTAATCATTTATGGCTGCCTTGATAGCATCTTCGGCCAACACAGAGCAGTGAATTTTTACGGGGGGGAGATTCAACTCTTCTACAATGGTCATGTTATCAATCTTCACTGCTTCATCCACAGACTTACCTTTCAGCCATTCTGTAGCCAGGGAAGAAGAGGCAATAGCAGAGCCACAACCAAAAGTCTTGAACTTAGCGTCACGGATAACACCTGTAGCTTCGTCTACTTCAATTTGTAAGCGCATTACGTCTCCGCACTCTGGTGCACCCACCAATCCGGTTCCAACGTTGTTTTTACTTTTGTCCAGCATTCCCACGTTTTTGGGATGCTGATAGTGGTCAATTACTTTTTCTGAATATGCCATAGTGCAAAGTTAATTAATTTTAATTAATGATGCGCCCACTCAATGGTATTAAGGTCAATGCCGTCTTTGAACATTTCCCAAAGCGGACTCATTTCTCGTAATTTATTCGCCGCGTTGGTCACCTGCTCAATAGTGTAATCAATTTGTTCTTCCGTTGTAAAACGTCCTAAGCCAAAACGAAGTGAACTATGCGCCAGGTCGTCTCCAAGTCCCAGGGCTTTCAGCACATAAGAAGGTTCCAGGGACGCAGAGGTACAAGCGGACCCGGAAGAAAGAGCAATATTTTTATTAAAGCCCATCATCAGCCCCTCCCCTTCTACGTATTTGAATGAAATATTGGACACATGTGGCAGTCTGCTTTCCTTGTCGCCATTGAGATAAGTCTCTTCCACCTTTAATAATGCATTTTCCAATTTATCACGAAGAAAACTAATACGCTTGGCATCCGCCTCCATTTCCTGCATACAGATCTCACAGGCTTTACCAAACCCCACAATGCCAGGTACATTAAGCGTTCCGCTTCGCATACCGCGCTCATGTCCGCCACCATCAATCTGCGCTGTTACTTTTACACGAGGATTTTTACGACGAACGTACAAAGCGCCTACTCCTTTAGGACCATACATTTTGTGCGCAGTGAATGCCATCAGATCAATGCCATCTTTGTTGACTTCTACCGGAATTTTTCCAACCGCTTGAACTCCGTCTGTAAAAACCAGTACCCCATGTTTGCGAGCAATGGAACTGATCTCAGGTATAGGCATCACGGTTCCAATTTCGTTATTGGCATACATGATGGCAATGAGAATGGTAGCAGGCTTAATGGCAGCTTCCAACTCGGCCAGATCAATCAAGCCGTTAGGCTTTACGTTCAGGTAAGTTATTTCTGCCCCTTCTTTTTCCAAGTGGCGACAGGTATCCAAGACCGCCTTGTGCTCAATGTTGCAAGTGATAATATGATTACCCTTGCTGGCATACATTTCATAAACTCCCTTAATGGCAAGATTATCGCCTTCGGTAGCACCTGAAGTAAAGATGATTTCTTTAGGGTCTGCGCCAATCAATTTAGCCACCTGCTCGCGGGCTATATCCACGGCCTCCTCGGCCTGCCATCCAAAAGGGTGGTTACGGCTGGCTGCATTTCCAAACGCATGGGTAAAATATGGCACCATGGCTTCCACAACACGGGGATCGCAGGGGGTGGTGGCATTGTGATCCAGATATATAGGCAATTTTAACATATTCACTCTCAGCTTTATCCTCTATTAATTGCAAAATTATCTCAAAAATGTTTTGGGCTAATTGGCTAATTTCATGTTTAGAAATAAATTACCTATTTCGTAAATGCAGTAATTGGTTTACAATGAACAAAATAGAGCATATTGGCATAGCGGTAAAGTCTCTGGAGGAAGCCATTCCCCGGTATGAACAGCTTTTGCAGACTCCATGCTACAAAACGGAAAAAGTGGAAAGCGAACAGGTTAATACTGCGTTTTTTAGGGTGGCCGAATCCAAAATAGAGTTGTTAGAAAGTGCTGATCCTTTAGGGGTCATAGCCAAATTCATTGAAAAAAGAGGCGAAGGCCTGCATCATACGGCCTATGAAGTAACCAATATTGAGGCCGAAATGAGCCGTTTAAAAGAAGCCGGATTTGTGCTGTTGAGCGAAAAACCAAAAAAAGGGGCGGATAACAAATGGGTTTGTTTTGTTCACCCTAAAACTACCAATGGGGTGTTGATTGAACTTTGTCAGGAAATTCGTTGATCGGTACCCGTTCCTGATAATCCCAGTTTTTCAACGGCTGCCTGTGCAGCCAATTGTGAAGCATCTTTTTTATTGAATGCCTTTCCTTCTGCAAGGGGTTGCCCATCTAAGAGTGCTGCCACTGTAAATAAGCGTCTGCTGCCTTCCAGTTTTTCATCGATGGTTTCAAACTCCAGTGTGCTTCCGTTTCGGCTTGCCCAGCCATACAACTTGTTTTTGAAATTATATTCCTTACTCTCCAGCTGGTCAACGAACATATGTGGCAGGATGATGTTTTTCATCACCCAGCTTTCTGTTTGTTTATAGCCAATATCCAGATAAACAGCGCCAATCAATGCCTCAAGCGTATTTCCAAAAATATGACTGGTTCTAAGGGAGGAATCAGCTCTGTTGAAACGAATAATTTTTTTCAATCCCATTCGTAAGGCAATATGATTGAGTTGTTGGCGATTCACCATTTTACTTCGCATTTCAGTAAGATATCCTTCCCCTTTGTACGGATATCGCTTAAAAAGATAATCCGCAACCAATGCACTGAGTATGGCATCCCCAAGATACTCCAGCCTTTCGTTGTTTTGATCCGTATTTTCCCCCTGAGACCGATGGGTCAATGCTGTTTCATACAACTCCAGAGAATGCGGGTGGTACCCGAGTAAATGGGACAGCTCTCTGATAAAAGAATTTTTCTTTCGGAATCTGAACAAGAATGTAAACAAACGTACAAGCACTAGGGTTGATATTTCTTGGCAATCATACAAGCATTGTGCCCGCCAAAACCAAAGGTGTTACTTAACGCAGCACGCACGGTTCTTTGTTGAGCCTTATTGAATGTGAAGTTTAATTTGGGATCGATCTCCGGGTCGTCTGTAAAGTGATTGATTGTGGGTGGAATGATATCGTGCACCACCGCCATGATGCTGGCTATGGATTCAATCACCCCTGCTGCTCCTAAACAATGCCCGGTCATGGACTTGGTGGCACTGATGTTTAGTAAGTAAGCATGCTCTCCAAATACCTGGGTGATGGCTTTTACTTCGGCGCCATCTCCAATGGGAGTGGAAGTACCATGCGTATTGATATAGTCAATTTCATCAGCGCGCATTCCGGCATCGTCCAATGCGGATAACATTACATTTTTAGCGCCCAATCCCTCCGGATGTGGAGCTGTAATATGATAAGCATCAGCGGTAGCTCCACAACCAGCAACCTCTGCATAGATTTTTGCTCCTCTGGCAATAGCGTGATCCAAGGATTCCAATACTAACATGCCGGCTGCTTCTCCCATAACAAACCCATCACGATCCTTATCGTACGGGCGACTGGCCGTGGCAGGGTCGTCGTTGCGCTCACTCATGGCTTTCATTGCATTGAATCCTCCTACTCCCGCTTCACTGATTACGGACTCGCTTCCTCCGGTTAAAATAATATCTGCTTTGCCAAGCCGAATAAGATTAAAGGCATCCATGATAGCATTGGTACTGCTGGCACAGGCACTCACCACAGCAAAATTGGGACCCCTCAAATTGTGACGCATACTAATCTGACCGGCTGCAATATCAAGGATCATTTTTGGAATGAAGAACGGATTAAAACGAGGTGTTCCGTCTCCTTTTGCAAAATCAGTAACCTCGTGTTGGAAAGTTGTCAATCCTCCGATTCCACTTGCAAACACCACCCCTACTCGATCCGGGTTAACATTTTCCTTATTTAACCCTGCGTCTTGCATCGCCTGATCACTTACAGCAAGGGCCAGTTGCGCAAAACGATCCAATTTGCGAGCCTCTTTTTTATCCAGATACTGTGTTGGATCAAACCCTTTGATCTCACAAACAAAACGCGTTCTGAATTTGGAAGCATCAAATTGTGTAATAGGTCCGGCACCGGATACTCCGTTTTGCAAACCCATCCAGTATTCTTGAAGAGTGTTACCAATGGGGGTGATAGCTCCCATTCCAGTTACTACAACGCGCTTCAATTGCATAGTGGAAAGTTAAACGAGTTTTATTAAAAAAACCGCCTTCCTTAATGCCATTGTGTAGAAAAGAAGGCGGTGCAATTTATTTCCTGGTCAGGAAAAAGAAAAAGTGTAGAAAGATTACTTGGCGTACTCCTCGAGATAAGTGATGGCCTGACCAACGGTTGTAATGGCCTCAGCTTGCTCATCAGGGATGGAGATGTTGAATTCTTTTTCAAACTCCATGATCAACTCGACGGTGTCCAATGAATCGGCTCCAAGATCATTAGTGAAAGAAGCTTCATTGGTTACCTCAGCTTCTTCAACACCCAGTTTGTCAACGATGATCTTTTTTACTCTTGATGCAATGTCTGACATGTTTTTTTGGTTTGGTTTACAGGTTGCAAAAATATACTATTTGCTCAAAAACCATCCTTATTAAGAATTATTTATCTATAAAAGTTAAACAATTGGTTACGAGGGTTTCAGCGGTCATTGGCCTTTATTTTGAGCAACGCGAAACAATGAGGGGAGAAAAAGCTACTAAAATTGTTGTATTTTGAATAATATGGCACTTCAGCTAATTGAACACGGAAGCCCCGAGTATCAGCAAATGCTGAACCTGCGGAACTTGGTTTTACGAAAACCCCTGGGACTTGAATTTGATCCCATTGAGCTGGAAAAGGAAAGTCATGATATTTTAATTGGGGCCTTTGAAGATGGGGATATACTAGGTTGCTGCATGCTGATAGAGGAAAATCCGGCTACCCTTCGACTTCGCCAAATGGCTGTTTTCAACGAAAAACAAGGAAAAGGGATCGGGCGGGCCATGATGCATTTTGCAGAAAACCTGGCCAGAGAACGGGGATACAAAACGCTGAATATGCATGCCCGTAAAAACTCAGTAGGCTTCTATGAAAAAATGGGTTACCAAGTTACCAGTCAGGAATTTACTGAAGTAACCATTCCACATGTGATAATGGAGAAAAAATTGTAGCCGATTAATTATTTGCCGGATATCTTAAGATCAGTTTCCATCACTGACCAGCTGGCGATATTTTCTCCATTGATTCCCACAAAATCAGCCGTTAATTTTCGATGACCCCGAGGACCACTTATGGAAATACGCCCGTAATTCTGTTTTTGGTCAACCCCCACAATACGGTTTGGATTATTTTTTTCTTCCTTCCCAAACGAATGCGTACCAGAGGTCAATGGAGAAACCGTAATATCATACAAGGGGTAAAGTCCAGGACGTTCCACTTTGATAATTTCACTATGATGACGATCGCCCGTTAAAAAAATTACTCCATTAATAGGGTTTGCTGCTAAGAACTGAAGAAACTCCTGGTACTCGGCCGGAAAGCGCCCCCAACGATCAAACGGAGAAATCGGGTTGAGTACCTGACTCCCCACAGTTACAATTTTAAACGTTGCATTACTTAACAACAAAGCCCCTTTCAACCATTGGAGTTGCTGGCGTCCGATCATGGTCTTTTCAGGATTAGGTTTTCCTTGTACAGAATCCAATGCGTCATCGGCACTTCTCCACCAACGATCATCGAGCATAAAAAAATCTGCATCAGCCCAGGTTAGTTTGGTATAGATCCCCTGCCCATTTTCACCAGCAGATGCATTGGGAAAATAACTGGTAAACACTTTTCGACTGACCTCTTTAAGATGATAAGCTGCACCTGAATTATTGGGACCAAAATCGTGGTCGTCCCAAATTCCTACATGCGTCATTGATTTAAGAAAGGGCTGAAGAAAAGGAGTAGAACGATCCCTGCTGGCACGATACCAAAGTCCCCACTCACTATAATAGTCTACTTCACGTGTATACCAGGCATCGCCTAACCACACCATAAATGCGGCCTTTTCCTTGGCCATGGGTTCAAATATGGAAGGATCCTTTCCATGAGGAACTCCAGGTCTGTCGTAAGCAGTTTCATTGAAGTAGGAACAAGAACCGGTCAGAAAGCTAAAATCAGGAACGGGTTCGCGCCATTGCCATAATTTTTTTGTAGTGAATACCCCGCTTGCTTTGGTGGGTTTATCATTGGCCAGGATCACATACTCATACGTTGTATTGGGCTCTAATCCTCCTACGGTAAAAGTGATTGGATTAAAATCGTTGCCCAACTCGCCTTTGTAACTAATGGTACGCGAAGAAGTTTCGCCTTTTTTATTAATACTAATGGCCGCTTTTGAAATGGATGGGGATAGTTCAACCCAAATTTTTGCATCTCTTAATTCAATGATCCCTAACATGGGGCCGGAAACGATCTGAGAAAAGCCAACGGTAGGAACAAGAGAAACAAGCAATGATAAAATGAGAGAAAAGCGTATCATGAGATATGTTTTGGCAAAACTATCCTTTATCTACTTGTTTATCATCTGCTTCGCCTCAATGCTTAAGGTAGCATGGGGTACCGCACGAAGACGATCCTTATCTACTAACTTACCTGTAACACGGCAAATGCCATAGGTTTTGTTTTCTATACGCATCAGTGCTTTTTCCAAATGGTCAATAAAGGTAATTTGGCGGCTGGCCATTTGGCTCAACTGCTCCCTTTCCATACTAACGCTACCATCTTCCATGGTCATATAACGGGCATCGTCCATATCACCCCCCCCCTCGTCCCTACGGGTTATTAACCCTTGCAGGTAGTTCAATTCTTTTTTAGCCGCATCTAATTTTCGTACTATAATTTCTCTGAACTCATTCAAATCAGCATCTGAATATCGTTGTGATGGTCCAGCTTGGGCAGCCTCGACTTTATTGGCATCCAATATAGATTTGGTAAAATCCGGTTCATATTTGACGGCGGATTTTGTAGTAGTCTTAGGAATAACCACCTTGGTTGGTTTGGGCGGTTCCTTTTTAGTTACGGACTTTACTTTAGCTTTTATGGATACAAAAGAAAGCGGGTTCCCTTTTTTGGGCATAGGTAGTCGAAGTGGCATAGGCACAGGCTTTGCAGCAGAAGCTGTGGCTGGCTTTGGGGTCACTTTTCCAACAATAGCAGCTTTTACCGGGGCCGTTTTGGTTGAAGTTGGTTTTTTAGCAACAACCGTCGCTGCCTTTTTAGGGGCATGTTTTGCCGGTGCTGCTTTTTGAGGAGCAGATTTGTTGGCAGCGGGCTTTGCAGGTGCTATTTTTTTTGCAGCAGCTTTTACAGGTGCTGTTTTCTTGGGGGCAGGTTTCTTGGCTGCTGGCTGAGCGGCCTTTGCAGGTGCTTTTTTAGCAACGGGCTTTTTAGAAGCTGCGGTCTTTGTTTTTTTCTTCGGAGTAGATTTTTTCTTAACTGCCATGACTTAGCCTTTTTTGGTTACTTGTACCTGAAGGGTTTCTTCGTTGATTTCTATGGTGGTTGTATCCGGCATTTCATTGGAAAATTCCAGTGTGTCTGCAAGAATTTCGTCGCAAATATAGGTTTTAAAGGACACAAGTGAACTTGCTAAATCAGCAGAGGCCTGAACCTTAACAAGTACCCGGTCTGTAAGCTCAAATCCAGCATCTTTTCTGATTTTCTGAATACGATTTACAAACTCTCTTGCGTGACCTTCTGCTTCAAGTTTCGGTGTTACTGTAATATCAAGCGCTACGCTCAATTTCCCCTTTCCAGCCACCGTCCAACCTGGAATATCCTCGCTACTGATCTCGGTTTCCGCAAGCTGCAATACTAGGGCTTCACCTTCGACTTGCAAATTAATATGCCCTTCTTTTTCTAACAATGTTATCTGATCCTGTGAAAAATCGCTTAATGCCGCTGAGACCGCTTTCATTTTAGGACCCAACTTTTTTCCCAAAGCAATAAAATTGGGTTTGATTTTCTTTTTGATAAAGGTGTTATCAGCGCTCAAATACTCAATCGACTTTACATTTATTTCTGCCTTGATCAGGTCCTCTATTCGTTGAAGTTGTGCTTGCATCGAAGCATTGAGAACGGGGACCAATATGCGTTGTAAGGGTTGTCTGACCTTAATGTTAACTTTTTTACGTAAGGATAAAACAAGCGAGGAAACATCCTGCGCCATTTGCATTCGCTCTTCCAAAGACTGGTCAATAAAGGAATGGTCTGCAACTGGATAATTGACATGATGAACCGACTCCGCAGTATTACGGTTAGTCACAGCGTTCAACTGCAGGAACAGCGCATCACTGAAAAAGGGCGATATGGGGGCCATTAATCGAACCACCGTTTCTAAGCACTCATAAAGTGTTTGGTAGGCACTGATCTTATCCGCACTGTATTCGCCCTTCCAAAAACGTCTGCGACAAAGACGAACGTACCAATTACTCAATTGCTGGTCCACAAAATCCTCAATGATTCTGCCCGCCTGTGTGGGTTCGTAATCATCCATGGCGACTGTTACCTTTTGTATTAAGGTGTGTAAGGAGGAGAGAATCCAGCGATCAATTTCAGGCCTTTGCGATAGCGGAACAGAAGGCTCTTTGTAAGAAAATCCATCCACATTAGCATAAAGCGCAAAAAACTGATAGGTGTTGTATAGTGTGCCAAAGAATTTACGTTGTACTTCTTTGATTCCCTCGAGATCAAATTTTAAATTATCCCAAGGTGATGCATTGGTGATCAAATACCAGCGTGTGGCATCGGCCCCAAAGGATTCAATGGTCTGGAAGGGATCTACTACATTTCCCAACCGTTTACTCATTTTGTTTCCATTTTTATCCAATACCAATCCATTACTAATTACAGTTTGGTAGGCAACAGAATCAAAAAGCAAACCGGCAATGGCATGTAGTGTGTAAAACCAACCACGGGTTTGGTCTACTCCTTCTGCAATAAAACTGGCAGGAAAAGCTTGTGCGCTTATGGTACCATTGAGTGCATGATATTGAAAGAAGTTTTCCGGACTTAAGGGACCAAATTGATTAGAAGAAATATCGGGCAATCCCCATTGTGCATAGGGCATTGCACCTGAATCAAACCAAACATCGATCAGATCAGGAACCCGGTGCATTGGCTTTCCGGATGGACTCACTAAAATAATTTGATCAATAAATGGTTTATGTAAATCCGATAAAAGCTTTTCTATTTTTTGAGCAAGATCGACCTGTCCTTTTTTACAGTCGCGGCTTACTAAACCAGCCTCTACACTTTTAATAAGTTCCTCCCGGAGCTGAGCGATGGTGCCAATACAAATTTGTTCTTCTCCATCCGCTGTTCTCCAAATTGGCAATGGGGTTCCCCAATAGCGGCTTCGGCTAAGATTCCAGTCCACCATGTGTTCCAACCAGTTTCCAAAACGTCCTTCGCCAGTGGATTTAGGCTTCCAGTTGATGGTCTTGTTTAGGGCCACCATTTTATCCCGAACAGCTGTGGTACTAATAAACCAGGCATCCAGGGGATAATATAAAATAGGCTTATCCGTGCGCCAGCAATGTGGGTAATTGTGTTGGTACTTCTCAACACGAAATGCACGATTTTCTTTTTTAAGTTTTATAGCAATGTCAACGTTTACGTCAACATAATCAGTTTGATTTTTGTAATCCTTTACATAGCGTCCACTGAACTCTCCTACTCCCTCCACAAATTTTCCCTCACGATCTACCAGCGTAAGCATTCCAATTTCATACTTCTTACCCACCTTATAATCGTCTGCTCCAAAAGCAGGGGCTGTATGTACGATCCCGGTTCCATCCTCGGTTGTTACAAAAGAATCCAACAAGACACGAAAGGGTTTTGCGCCCGGAGTAATCAACTCAATTGCTGCAGTTGTATTTGCCTCGAAGGGAAGTAATTGTTCGTACAAAGCTCCTTCCAATTGAGATCCCGGAAAACGAGTGATTATTTTCCAAGGGAATATTTTTGTTTTTTCGTCAATGGCAGTAAAGTTGCCATTCTCCCCTTCGGGCTTAAAATATTTTCCAACCAATTCAGTAGCCAATACCACATTGATGGGCAATTGCGTGTAGGGATTGATTGTTTGAACTAATGCATACTCTATAGATGCGCCCATGGTCAGTCCAAGGTTGGAGGGAAGCGTCCAGAGTGTTGTGGTCCAGGCCATCAGGAATACTTCAGAAGAAGGTAACAACCTTACTGCATCAAATAAAAATGTGGAAGGTCCTTGATTCAACAAGTTAAACAGGGCCACACAACTGGTATCTTTTACATCCTTATACGAACCAGGCTGATTGAGTTCATGCGAACTCAATCCTGTTCCTGCAGCAGGGGAGTATGGTTGAATACTGACACTTTCATAGAGAAGCCCCTTTTTGTATAATTCACTGAGCAACCACCACAAGGTTTCGATATACTCATTCTTGAATGTGATATAGGGATCATTCAAATCAACCCAAAAACCCATTTTACGGGTAATATCGTCCCACTTGCCTTTGTAACGAAGCACAGCTTTCCTACACTTTTTATTGTAGTCCTCAACAGAAATTTTTACGCCAATGTCTTCCTTGGTAATTCCTAATTCCTTTTCCACCCCCAGCTCAATAGGCAAACCATGTGTATCCCATCCCCCTTTTCGTTTTACCTGAAAACCTTGCATGGTTTTGTAGCGGCAAACCAAATCCTTTAGCGTGCGTGAAATAACGTGGTGAATCCCGGGCATGCCATTGGCACTGGGCGGACCTTCAAAAAAAACAAAGGATGGAGCCCCTTCACGCAGGGACACGCTTTTCTCAAAAGTCTGTTTTTCAGACCATTGCTTCAAAACCTCCTGTTCAATAGCAGGTAGGTTTAGACCCGTTAATTCTTTGTATTTCACACGCATAAGCCGCGAAGGGACCCTCACTTAAAAGGCGGGATCAGCTATTAAGTGTGCAAAGGTACCAACTCTTAGTCAACGATAACAATGCCTTTGGCAGTTACGCGCACTTCTTTTTTAGGATCTGTTATCTGGTCAATTTCTGCTTGAGTTTTTTTAGCGTCCTCAGCATAGTGCTTTAGCTCAGCCACGGTAGTAGTTTTCATGATCACTTCTCCTTCAATAACTACCATTTTACCTTTGGCAGCTACGGGAAGGAAGAATGCATAGTCCTTCATCTTAACCATCACTTCTTCTCCTTGCGGAACCTCCAGTTTTAACCAGCATCCTTTTTTAGCACATACATCCGTTACCTTGGCCATGAATTTTACGTTGGCAAAATCGTTTCCACCCTTTACTTTTTTTACCACATCTGCAAAGGACAAGGCTTCCTCAGTGGTCATTTTTTCACCATAGGTTTCACCGGGCTTTGCCTCTCCAACGGGAGGCTGTGCAACTGCAAGTAAGGCAATACTCATGCAAATCAAACTTGATAAAAATTTTTTCATACGAGAGGGTATTAAGCGGGTGTAAAATTAGTTGATTTTTGTTTTCTTAAGTTGAAAAGTCCGGGACAGATTAAATCCAAATCGAATCTGTCCTTTGCCCCATTGTCCAGTGGTTTCAGTGATAAAAGCACGTTCATTCATACCGATAGCATTAGTCACATGCAATTGGAAAACGTGTCCACCGGTTTCAATATCTAACCCAATCGACAAGGGATTATAGTATCCTGAAGCAGGCATGCCCACCAACACATGGGTGTAATCCCAGGTCAATGCCATGCGTTTAGATAATTTAAGACGCCCTCCCACGCCCATGGCAAAAATATCATTGGGGTCGCTAGCCGCCTGTACCAGATTTTTATGCACCATGGTAGGCATTAGTTGAAGCGTGAAGCTTTCATTAAACTTACGTCCCAGAATAGCTTGATGATAAAAGGCAAGGCGAGAGGAAAAATAATTTTCACGAGCAGGGTCCGACCAAGGCAATCCATCTACCGTAACGCCAGAAACAAAAGCCAATGTTAAGGGCGAACTCGAAGAAAGACCTGTTGATTGTCGTATCAGCGCATATTTGATAAATGCATCCACCTCTTTTTTAAAAGTGCTACGCCCAGCACCTGCCATTAAGTTATGCAAGACACCAAAATCAAAACTCATTCGCATACTGGCTTGATCCAGTCCAAAAAAGTTCTTGTATCCTTGATCGAGTGTGCCAAATCGATGAAGGATTCTAAAATCCATGGTACCTGGATTTAAAAATTCCATAGCATGTGCATTGATTACCCGCGGAGATTTAAATGCAGATTTAATTCGCTCCTTTTTGGGCTTCTCTTCACCTAACAGACTTAATAAATCATCCTGCGCTTCTATACCCGTTGAAAAAAACAATAGAAAAAGAAAAGCTATTAGTTGTGTCTGCATTATTAAAATATTTAGCCGTACTTAACTCTTTAATGGTTCCAGGTTACAAGCCACTTCAATTTTAACCGTTTTATTCACCTTATCTGCTACCACACCCGGTATGGCCACTTTGTAGTCAGCTAGTAACACGGAAAAACTGGCTGTTGCATTAACATTACCATCCTGTACTACTATTTTGCCAGATGTTTCTACAGCGTTGGTTTGACCATGTATGGTAAGTTTTCCTTTTACGGTAACAGGATACGTTCCGTCCTTGGTATAATTGACCGTAGCATTATTTGACACCACACCTTTGAATTCGGCGTTTGGAAATTTATCGCTCTCCAGATAGTTTTCATTAAAATGCTCTTGCATCAAGGCACGCTCAAAAGTGAAGCCCTTGATCAATACAGCAAATTGCATGTTTCCATTGGCCGCATCAAGCACACATCTAACAGTTCGATTAACAGCTTGAATGGTTTCCGGAGAAGAGGGTGCTGTAGCGTTGAAATCAATTCGTCCTGCTTTTGTAAATAACTTTTGTGCATTAGCCAGGTTTGCTAAACAGACGCCAAATAATAAGATAAAAAATGATTTTTTCATAGAATGATTTTTATTTTTTTAAAATGGCACAACGCACCAGTGTAACATCTGACCCAAGCAAAGGGTCCGCCATGAAACCGGTACAAACACCACGAACAGTTACGTTCCCCCCTGGTTCTAAACTGCTGGCTTGTTCGCTGAAAGTGCTGTCTACACTACAAAGAACGGAGGAAAGTGAACCATCATCACCCAACGTAACTGTATATAATCCCATCTTGTCCTTGCTAACTGCACGAATAGCCCCCTCTACTTCTACAACTCGATCCCAATACCGTTGATTGGCCTTTGTTTCGTTTTCCTCGAAGTCTCCCAATAAAGTGGCCGTATTGGTTACAAAATCAACCGGTGCGTTTTCCATGCTAAGCGGCTTTCGATTATATGCTGTATACGCATACCAGCCTCCCAACGCAGCGGCTAGTAACACAAGGGGAACGATGATCTTGAGTTTCTTTTGCATAGTTTAATTTAATTATGCAGCATACCACCGTCAATCCATTTTTTTATTGTAGCTATCTGACAGTTACTCAGTTTAGCGGCACCCTTTGGCATAGGGGAGTAGCCACTGGCGTAACTAATGGTTCCATACAATTTTCCATTTTGTGCCATGGCCTTATCAGCAGCATAGGTTCCCATTAATTGGTTGCCTGAAGGATAACTCCCGGAATGACAACTATAGCAACTGGCTCTTAAAATGGGAACTACTTTTTGTGCATAGGAAACCGTACCGACAGAATCAGTACAGGGCTGATTGGCGCCCGCACCGTATAAGATTTCTTCGTGATCGTAATAACAGGCTGTCAGTGTAAGCAGGACTACTCCAATAAAAAAATAAGGAAATTTATTCATGGTTTATTCAATCAATTATTCAACGATCCGGCTGCAATCCAGCGACTAACATGTGTTATTTCGCAATTAGAAAGCTTAGCGCTGTTTTTAGGCATGGGAGAAAAACCTGACTGATGAGCAATACTTCCCAACAATGTACCGTTCAACGCTACTGCCTTGGTTCCGATATAAGTAGATAAATTCACATTGCCTCCAAGATTACCCGGCTTATGACAACCTACACATTTATTATCCATGATAGGTTTGATCACAGCTGCGTAAGTGAATTTTGATGTATCACAACTGCCAATGCAGAAATTGTTCTTTGCCCCTTGATCGATCCATTTTTTAATTTTAGCAATCTGTGTCGCGGTCATTGGGCTGAGGGGTGGCGGGGGCATTCGATCACCGGGGTCTGTATCTATGATAATTTTATATAATTTACTTTGAGGTGCATTGCCTGCTTTAACATACTTCATGATTTTTGTATAGTTGGTCAGATCAACACCATCTGCACGAGTTACCGCATCATGACAACCGCTCGTGGCACAATTGGAAGCAATAATAGGCATGACTTCATTGGTAAAGTAAACGGAATCGGGATGGCAATTGATGCTTACCGTTGGGGGAGGAATGCCCCCATTAGGGTAGGTCCCTTCATGCGTACACGCATAAATCCCGCCAAAAAAAGCAACTACAAATAGGGAAACAGGAATTTTATTCATCTATTGTGAAAATTGATATAAAGCTTTTCAAGGTAATTTATAAGCCAATATTGCAAAAATCTGGATGATTCATAAAGCTAAAAAAAACTATACCCATTACCGTAACAGTTCACAGGGTTTGCAGCCGGTATGTTTTTTGAATGCCGTAGAAAAATGAGAAATGGAAGAATATCCAAGAGAAAGCGACACTTCAGTTACGGTATGTCCCTTTTCGTATAATAAAAACTTGGCATGCTCCATACGGAGACCTTGATAAAAGTCAAATACCGTGGTACCAAATAATTCTTTGAATCCTTTTTTCAAGTAGCATTCATTAATGGCTGCTTTACGGCTTAGCTCCTTGATGGTAAGGGGGTCTCCAATATGCTTGATCAAGATTTCACGTGCTAACATAATTTTTTCCCGATCCGCCTCATTGTCCAGGAATTTGCAAGAACCCGTATCGGAACTTCCCTCCCCCATCATGGTGTCCAACGTATACAATAACAACATTTGGGTTTGGGCATAAATAAAAATGTTTTCCCTGGTATCGGTGTAACTATGATTTAAAATACTTTCTAATACTTCTATTGTTTTATCAGACAAAGGGGCTGATTTCTTAAACGGCAGCGGGTGCTTGAATTGAAGCACCTGATCCAATAAACTTGTTGATTTTTTCCCTTTAATAAATTGCCCAAGCTGGCTGGGCAAAAAGCGGAAGCTGACCAAATCAACGGATTCCACCCGCTCCAAACAAGTAGTTACGGTAGCAAGCTGACAACTATCACAATTCTTGGCCTTTTTTTCACAGTAAACTTTACCACTAAGGCAGTAATGAAGTTCCAAATAACAACTTGAATTGGCCGATTTCTGGTAATGGTAATCAAGCATCCCCATGTCCTCAAGATCCCAATGTGGCAGTTTATTATACCGTTTAATACTATATTGGATCGAACCCGGGATTTGTTGCACACGATTGTACAAAAGGTCTTGGTAATCAAGGGTAAACGCATTTTGTGTTGCCAATGCTACTATGTCAAATTGTGGATTCACCGCTGCAAAATTACTAATTAAAGTTATATTTGCCCCCCTACATGATTCACCCCCTTACCTACATCCATCCCAATGCAAAAGTGGCGCCTAACGTAAAGATCGATCCCTTTACGGTAATCCATCAGGACGTACATATTGGGGAAGGCACTTGGATCGGCTCTAATGCAACCATAATGGAAGGAGCCAGGATTGGGAAAAATTGTAAGATCTTCCCCGGAGCCGTTATTGCCGCTACACCACAGGACCTTAAATTTGACGGAGAGTATTCCACAGTACATATTGGCGACGACACTACCATTCGTGAATTTGTGACCATTAACCGTGGTACCAAGGATCGCGAAAAAACGGTCATAGGGAAAAACTGTCTCATCATGGCCTACTGTCACTTTGCACACGACTGCATAGTGGGAGACCACGTGATTACCAGCAATAACACACAGGTTGCCGGGCATGTGGTAATTGGTGATTGGTCCAGTCTGGGAGGCATGTGTGCCATTCATCAGTTTGTGAATGTTGGAGCCCATACGTTTGTAAGCGGTGGTTCATTAGTTAGCAAGGATATTCCGCCTTATATCAAAGCAGGTCGAAATCCACTCAGCTATGCAGGAGTAAATTCAGTGGGACTGAAGCGTAGAGGATTTAGTGTAGAACGCATCAATCATATCTTGGATATTTATCGGGTGATCTATAATAAAGGACTCAATACAGCACAAGCACTGGAATTTTTGGAAGAAGAAATGGCTGCCTCCGACGAACGAGACGAAATAATCACTTTTATTCAGGAAAGTAATCGCGGCATCATCAAACGATTTATCAAAGGCGCAACTGATGACAATTTCGCTATCTGATCTCGGGAAGCGATTTAACACAGACTGGATTTTCCGTCGTTTAACGTACAAATTCAGCGTAGGGAATAGTTATGCGTTGATCGGTCCAAACGGATCGGGGAAGAGCACGCTGTTGCAGGTGATCGGAGGCGCGTTATTTTTTAACGAAGGGACCCTTCAATATACAAATGCCACTCAACAAGTAATTAAGGATGAATGGGTATACCAACAAGTTTCTCTCGCAGCTCCTTATTTAGAACTAATCGAGGAAATGACAGGACAAGAACTATTGGATTTTCATCATTCTTTCAAACCTTTTATTGCAGGAAAAAATAGTTTTTCAATTTTGGAAGAAGTAGGACTCAGCAATGCTGCCCATAAACAAATACGTTACTATTCATCAGGGATGAAGCAACGATTAAAACTGGCGCAGAGTTTTTTTTGTAATACCTCCGTGTTATTGCTGGACGAGCCCTGTACCAATCTGGATCAAGAAGGAATTGAATTATATCACCGGCTTTTATCCCTTTATACAAAGGACCGCATTGTGATTATTGCCAGCAATGACCTGGTGGAATACAAATTTTGTCAACAGCAGCTATTGCTATGCGATTACAAAGGAAATTAACTGCTACTTGTCATGAGCAGGTTCAGGTCAGTATATTTTAATGCAAACCGCTGACTTAAATAATAATTAGTCAGGGCTCCGTTAAAGAGGTAGATGCCATTGCGCAAATGCATCTTTTTCCAGAGTAATTTTTCAAATCCTCCCACTTCACCGGCATCCAATAAAAGTGGCATCAATACATTACTGATAGCTTGCGAGGCCGTGCGTGCAAAACCTGAGGGAATATTAGGTACGCAATAATGAATCACGCCATAGCTGGTATAAACAGGCTGCTCATGTGAAGTAATTTTAGAGGTTTCGAAACAACCGCCTCTGTCGATGCTCACATCAATAATCACCGATCCCGGACGCATATTGCTGACCATCTCATCAGAAACCACCAAGGGAGTTCTGCCAGAAGTAGAGGAAAGGGCCCCTACGGCCACCTCGCAGGTTTTGAGCTGTTTGGCTAGTAGACGCGGCTCAATCACAGAGGTCCACATCCGCTGACCAACGTTATTCTGTAATCGTTTGAGGCGATAAATATTGTTGTCAAACACTTTCACGGAAGCCCCCAGCGCCAATGCTGTTCTTGCTGCATGTTCGCCTACAATACCTGCACCCAATATGATAACCTTGGCAGGTGCAATACCGGAGATGCCCCCAAGTAAAACACCTTTTCCATGATTAGCCGAACCTAAATATTGTCCGGCAATCAGCATTACGGCACTACCCGCAATTTCGCTCATGCTCCGTACAATAGGATAAGATCCGCTATCGTCCTTTAGATTTTCATAGGCAATAGCGGTAATTCTCTTCTCCATCATTTTTTGCAAAATGGAGGGTTGTAAAACAGAAAGATGAATAGGAGAAAAAATCAGTTGGTTAAATTGGAGCAATGGCAAATCCTCTTCAATGACAGGGGCACTTTTGATCAAGATGGGTGCCTGATAAACCGTAGCTCTACCCTGAACTATGCGAGCGCCCGCATCACTATAATCCTTGTCCTTAAAATGAGATCCCTCACCTGCCCCCTTCTCAATCATCACCTCATGCCCGTTACTGACCAGCACTTCCACGGCATCAGGCGTCAGGGAAATTCTGTTCTCCTGCAAAGCAGTTTCACGCGGAATTCCAATTAGCATTTTTTCAGCACGAGGAGGTATATCCAAGGTTTCCTCGAGTGACTCATAGCTAAATGAAGTTGAAATTGTAGGTTTAGGTTGACTCATGTGTTGTGTAAGTAAATGTACACAGATATCGGCTATCAACGTTGCCTGCAGGGGTAGAAACAGGTTGGTTCTCCATGCGGAGGTGTAAGGTATTATCCGGTAAAATTTCAGGCGCTTTTTCTGGCCACTCCACAAAACAAATAGCCCCACTATGTAAAATTTCCTCGATGCCTGCATCCCTTGCCTCCTGGTAATCCTTGATCCGATACAAGTCTATATGGTAGATTGAGGCACCTTCAGAGGTAACGTATTCATTTACCAAGGAAAAAGTGGGACTTGAGGGTTGTGCTTGTACGCGAATAGCCCTACAAAGCGCAGCGATAAAAGTTGTTTTACCCGTGCCCATGGGCGCATGAAAGGCAAAAACCCTATAGGGTTTAGCTTGCTCAAAAAACAAGCGGGCCGCCTGGTCAATGGATGAAAGGGTAAACTGAAGTTCCATGCGTAATTGATCCAAGCAGCAATATAGTGTAGATCTACTTGTTAGAGGCCACCTACTTTTGATAAATTTGCATCATGAAAGTTACCAAATGGAAAGTGAGAGGGATGGACTGTAGCACCTGCGCGCTAAATATCCAACGTTATTTGGATAAGGAGGGGATGAAAAACATACGGATCAATTTTGTTACCGGAGATTTACAGTTTGAACAATCAAACACCCGCAGTGAAGAATTGTTGAAAAAAGGCATTGAACGGTTAGGCTATGCCATAGAAAGGGAAAAGAATGGTTCCATAACTACGGAAAAAACCAATTCCTTGTCGCCCCAGCTCATTCGTTTTTTACTTTGCTTGCCACCCACACTGCTCTTACTTTTTTCACATACATTAAGTGGTTGGATAAATCTGGGAGGCTGGTTACATAACCCTTGGGCACAATTAGGACTCACCATTCCTGTTTACGCAATTGGTATGCACTTTTTTGGCGCCAGTGCCTGGAAAAGTATTCGGAACCGGATGCCCAACATGAACGTGTTGATTACATTGGGGGCCACCGCAGCATTTGGCTATAGCCTGTATGGCAGCTTCAGCGAACAAGCAGCCAATTTTATGTTTTATGAAACGGCTGCCACCATCATCACCTTGGTTTTTTTAGGTAATTATTTGGAAGATGCTTCCATTGCCTCTACTCAAAGAGCACTACAACAGTTAGTTAAATCACAAAAGGTGATGGCCACAATGATTGCCTTTGATGATGAACACCGCGAACAATATTTTTCCGTAGAGAATACGCAGCTGCAAGTGGGCGACCTGATATTGATTAAAACCGGCGAGCAGGTGCCAATTGATTGTAAAATTCTTTGGGGAGAATTACATGCCAATGAATCGATCATTACGGGCGAATCTCTCCCGGTTCGTCGCTTGGCCAAGGATAGATTAATTGGCGGCAGCTTAGTAACAGAGGGAACCGTAAAAGCGCAGGTAACGGCAACTGGAGATGAAACGGTACTCGCTGGCATCATTCAATTAGTGAAAGAGGCACAAGGCGAAAAGCCGCCCGTTCAACAATTAGCAGATCGCATCAGTACTATTTTTATTCCCAGTGTTTTGATAATTGCAGCTGGTTGTTTTGCATTGAATTATTTAATGCTGAATGATCTGGTGGCAGCGCTTTTAAGAAGCATCGCCGTATTGGTCATTGCCTGTCCCTGCGCCATGGGATTGGCAACTCCTGCAGCCATTGCGGTGGGACTGGGCCGTGCGGCCCGTAGCGGGATTCTTTTTCGTAATGCAAAAAGTTTAGAGTTATTCCAACAAATTGAACAAGTTGTATTTGATAAAACAGGCACACTAACAACCGGACAATTTGTGATCGGAAATTTTCACGTCACAGATTCAGCTACCAGCCAGGAGCAATTCAAGTTTCTGGCCTACTCATTGGAGAAATATTCTAACCATCCCATTGCACAGTGTGTCAGTAAAACATGGAAAACAAAGGACCAATTACAATTCAAAAAAATCGAAGAGATCAAAGGACTAGGGATGATAGCCACGGATCTCGAAGGCAACACCTACAGTATCGGTTCATGGAAAATGGTAGAAGGTCTCACACAGGAACGTGCACATAATCTTTATCTTCAAAAAAATAACACACTGCTGGGTTGGTTAGATATAGCAGATCAAGTAAGACCGGAGGCGCATGCAGTAATCAATTATTTACATCGAAAAAAAATCAACACTATTTTACTCAGCGGAGATACACTGGAACGTTGTGAAAAATTGGCACAACAACTTGGCATCGATGTGCTCTATGCAGAAAAAAGTCCTGCTGATAAATTAACCATTGTAGAATCACTGAATCTGGAAAAGCCTACCGTCATGGTGGGCGATGGAATCAACGATGCCCCAGCACTTGCCAAGGCCACTATTAGTATTTCCATGAACGATGCTTCGCAGCTAGCCGTTCAAACTGCACAAGTAGTGTTGATGAATCAGGGATTAAAGAAATTACCTGCTGCATTAGGATTGGGCCGCCACACCTATTTAACCATTAAACAAAATCTATTCTGGGCATTTGCCTATAATGTAATAGCAATCCCGGTTGCAGCATTTGGATACCTAACCCCCACCTTTGGTGCCTTAGTGATGGGGCTCAGCGATGTGGTCCTTGCCATCAATTCGGTCCGTTTGTTCGTAAAGCGGGTAGAATGAGTCAGTCAGCGGCTGTTTTAAAAAAATACTGGGGCCATACAGCATTCAAGCCTGGACAGCTTGCTACCATAGAAGCCATATTAGCGAGGAAAGACGTATTGGCATCTCTTCCTACCGGGGGAGGTAAATCAATTTGCTATCAGGCGCCAGCCTTACAATTACCCGGCATTTGTCTGGTCATATCTCCCCTGATTGCCCTTATGCGCGACCAGGTTGAAAACCTACGAAGCAAACAAATCACTGCTTTTGCCTTATACAGTGGCATGAGTCGCAAAGAGGTTATTAATACCTTACAAGTAGCCAGCACCAGTAATTGTAAATTTTTATACGTTTCCCCGGAAAGGCTGGAATCAGATCTGTTTCAGGAATATTTACCCGGATTAAATGTTCAGTTAATTGCAGTGGACGAAGCGCATTGTATTTCGCAATGGGGCTACGATTTCAGACCGCCTTATCTGCGTATTGCACAACTTAGAGAAGAACTGCCTGCCGTTCCAATTTTAGCACTGACGGCTTCTGCTACTCCAATGGTTCAAGAAGATATTATAGCAAAGCTTCAACTTCATGAACCCGTATTGGTAAAACAATCTTTTGCAAGGCACAATCTCTCTTACAGCGTATTTGAGGTAGAAATGGCCATCCCTAAAATAAATAGGATCCTAAATCAGGTAAAAGGAAGCAGTATCATCTATTGCAGAACCCGCAAGAGAACACAGGAAATTGCCACACTATTACAAGCACAGGGAATAGAAGCCAGCTTTTATCATGCGGGACTGGATGCCGCAACAAGACAGGAAAGACAGGCGGCTTGGAAAAATGATCAAACGCCGGTAATGGTATGCACCAATGCCTTTGGAATGGGAATTGATAAGCCAGATGTAAGAACGGTAATTCATGTTGGCATACCAGATTGTTTAGAAAATTACTATCAAGAAGCAGGTCGTGCCGGACGTGATGGAAATAAATCTTACGCGGTATTACTTTTTACTCCCCGGGATAAGCAAGAACTACTGGATTCCATCACCGATCGATTCCCTTCTCTTGCCTCGATTAGAGAAGTATATCAAGCAATTGCCAACTACTTGCAACTTCCGGTGGGAAGCGGAGAGGGACAGTATTTTGATTTTGACTGGACAGCTTTTATTCATCGCTTCAAATTACCGGCACCGCTGGTATTACAGTCCTTAAAAATATTAGGGCAGGAGGGATGGGTAAATTATAACGAAGCGGTTTTTATTCCACCTCGTATTCAATTTGTGGCAGCCCGCCTATTGATAGAATCATTGGAGCAAGATGATCTTGAGCTGGACAAGCTAAGTAAAACACTTTTAAGAACCTATAGCGGTATCTATGATCAACCTGTTAGCATTTCTGAAAAACAAATTGCCGCTCTGTTAAAATCTCCGGTAGAAGAAATACAAACACAGTTACAAGAATTACAAAAAAGAGGTGTGCTTTCTTATCATCCTCAAAAAGAGGAACCACAATTATTTTTTCCAGTACCCCGTATCCGGGCGGAGGAATTAGTGATTGATCAGGCAAACTTCAATAACAGAAAAAAACAATATGAGGAAAGACTGCGCACGATGCTTCAGTATACTGAGCATCAACAAAACTGCCGCAGTCTACTCATTGCAAACTATTTTGGAGATCTTTCTGCCAAGTCTTGTGGAACTTGTGATAATTGCCTGGCTGCTAAAAAAAAGTCCCTTTCTGGAGCAGGCTTTGAAGAAATCAAAACCCAGCTGCTGGCTTTATTAAAAAACGGCCCCCTGCCCTGCAGCACAATAACCGAATTGCTAATTAATAATGATGAAACAGAGGTGTTAGGCGTGCTTGACTTTTTACAGGCAGCCGAGATCATCCAGTTACATAAAGACGGAACAGTTACACTAACGTGAATACTTATTCTTTAACGATCAACCGGAAACCTTCTCCATGGATATTAACAATTTCAATACGGCCGTCTTCTTTTAGATACTTCCGTAATTTGGCGATGTAGACGTCCATACTTCTTCCGTTAAAATAAGTATCGCTACCCCATATTTTCTTTAAGGCTTTTTCGCGAGGCAACAAATCATTCAAATGTTCAACCAATAATTTAAGCAGATCATTTTCTTTGGGAGATAAGGTTTGCTTCCTGTCTCCTATGGACAATTCACGTAAGCGAGGATTAAAATGATAAGTAGCCAGATCAAATTCACGCTGTTCTGTTTCACGTTGCTGCTCCTCATTTCTCTTTAAAATTGCTTTGATCTTTAGCAACAACACTTCACTGTCAAATGGCTTGGTTACATAATCATCGGCACCTAATTTATAGCCTTGAATCAGATCCTCCTTCATGGTCTTGGCACTCAGGAAAAACAAAGGCACATCAGGGTCCACATCGCGTATTGCTTCAGCCAGGGCAAACCCGTCCATATTGGGCATCATCACGTCAAGCAAACACAGATCAACCCGTTCCCGCTGAAAAGCAGCCAGGCCTAGTCTGCCATCTCGCTCAAGAATAACATCAAAGTCATTCAGCTCCAAATAATTCTTAAGTACAACACCCAGATTTTTATCGTCTTCACAAAGCAGGATTTTTGATTTTTTGTTTTCCATAAACAGGCTAATTTAAGGTCCTATAGTTACAAATAAAAGCATTGCCAAGGGGTGAACGAAGGAAGTAGGCTGAATATTTTGTTAAAACAACGTGCCCGTTTCCTGAGGCCCTGTTTTTCCTAAATGTTCATAGGCCTTGCGAGTAACCTCACGTCCCCGGAGTGTACGTTGTAAAAATCCCTCTTGAATTAAAAAAGGCTCGTACACTTCTTCGATAGTTCCCGACTCCTCGCCAACAGCAGTGGCAATGGTGGTAATACCAACGGGGCCTCCTTTAAATTTATCAATGATGGTAGAAAGTATGCGGTTGTCCATTTCGTCGAGCCCATGTTCATCTACATGCAAGGCACGCAGCGCGTGTTGTGTAATTCCTAGATCAATGGCGCCATCATTCAATACCTGCGCAAAATCCCTTACCCGACGCAGCAGCCCATTGGCAATGCGGGGTGTTCCGCGGCTTCTTCGTCCAATTTCTGCCACTGCAGTATCCGAAATGCGCACTCCTAAAATAGAGGCGGATCTTTTTAAGATGGTATCTAGTACAGCAGCTTTGTAATATTCTAATCGAGATTTAATGGCAAACCGGGAAAGCAACGGAGCCGTGAGCAATCCACTTCTTGTAGTGGCACCAATCAACGTAAAAGGATGCAAATTAAGTTGAATGCTTCTGGCATTAGGACCGCTATCGATCATGATGTCTATTCGATAATCCTCCATAGCGGCGTATAGATATTCCTCCACCACTGTACTCAGTCGGTGAATCTCATCAATGAACAACACAGCATTGGGCTCCAGCGACGTTAATAAGCCGGCCAGATCTCCCGGTTTTTCAATTACTGGTCCGGAGGTTTCTTTTATTTGTACACCCAATTCATTAGCCAAAATTCTGGAAAGCGTTGTTTTACCTAATCCGGGCGGACCATGAAATAGCACATGATCCAAGGCCTCTCCCCGCATCTTAGCCGCTTTAATAAATACACGAAGGTTTTCTATCAACTGATCCTGGCCGGCAAATTCGCTGATCTGCGCCGGTCTGATATTATTCTCAAACTCTCGCTCAGCTGCAGAAAGCTGGTCTTTTGCACTATGTAAATTGGGATTAGCCATGTTCTGTAAAACTAATAAAAAAAGGCACCCCGATTGGAGTGCCTTTTGAAACGATGTTTTATCAATTAGTGAGCAATAAAAACCTGGTATGTTTTATCCGCACCGCGATCCATGCCATCTCCATAGTAGAGACGTACCATGTATGTGCCTGCTGCTAAATGATCCAGATTAACAGGAATCACTCGTGCAAATACCAATCCTCTCCACTGATTCACATACATTAATTGACCAGCTGCGTTGTAAACGCGCATACCCAAAACGTTGAAGCGGGTAGAATTTACACGAATATTGAACTGGCCACTGTTTGGATTTGGATAGAGAATAACCGCGCCATTATCAAGATCACGATTACGCTCCTCACAAGCTAGTACTGTGACTGTAGTGCTGGCTCTGTTCACGCAACCATTAGCATTGGCGTAGGTATAGGTTATTGGCCATGTACCCACATCTGTTGCAGGAGGCATGAAGTTGAGTCCGGAGATTCCAAATCCACTCCAGCTACCACCCACCGGTGTTCCATTCAAACGTACCAGGGTATCGCTGATACAGATACGACCAGGCAGTGTACCAGTTGTTACTACCGGCAACGGATTAACTGTGATCACAAAGCTGGTTGGTGCACCCACGCAAGTAGTACCGCCATTTGTAAAGCTTGGTGTTACAGTAATTGTTGCAGTAACAGGAGCAGAAGTTGTATTCAGCGCCGTGAAGGAGATATTTCCAGAGCCGCTGGCTGCAAGGCCAATAGCAGGGTTAGAATTGGTCCAGTTAAACACGGTTCCCGTAGTTGCGCCTGAGAATGCAGCTGCTGCAGTAGAGTTATGACAAACCGCAAAGCTGGCTACAGGGTTAACCGTTGGAATTGGATTAACAGTGATGGTGAACGTTCTTGGTGTTCCTGTACAAGTTACACCAGCGTTAGTGTATACCGGAGTTACCCTAACAGTACCGGAGATCGGAGCTGTGGTAGTATTAGTACCCACAAAGCTGGCAATGTTTCCGGTGCCGCTAGCAGCAAGACCGATAGCTGTATTACTATTTGTCCAATTGTAAACTGTTCCGGTAGTAGCTCCCGTAAAGGTTACAGCCGCCACGTTAGATCCACGACATACTGTTTGGTCAGCCACCGCATTAACAGTAGGTGTAGGATTAACCGTGTAGGTGTAGCTAATTGGCGAACCTACACAGCCCGTACCAGCGTTGGTGTAAGTTGGTGTTACGGTAACGGTAGCTGTTACAGGAGCAGCAGCAGTATTTATTGCCGCAAAGCTGGCAATGTTTCCTGTGCCGCTGGCTGCAAGGCCAATACCAGACAGGTTATTTGTCCAGGCATAAGAGGTTACTGCAGGCTGTAGTATTGTATAGTTGATAGTAATAGACCAATTAGTAAGTGTTCCTATGTCGGCACCAACATAATCTCTCATCCACAGTGTCCAATCTCCGGAACCAACTGAGTATAACCCGGCAAAGTTGGCAGCGGTAGAGAGCTGACCAGTAGGTCCAACCCCGATTGCCGCATCTGCTGCAAATGTTCCGGTAAACGGTGCGGCAGCGGTTGCCAAACTTACCGTACCGGTAGAGCTAATGGTTGTATTAGTGAAATTATCACCGGCACCACCACGTCTGTTGACAAGGTTCAGAATCTGGCCATTTGGTGCTTTCAGGTTAAAGACCATATCACTTACCCAAGTATGGGTCATGTTGAAGTTAACGCTCACCCCAGTGACAGTTGCACCAGAGGGAAGTGTTACAGGTAGTGTGTGACTAATACCCGCCGGAGCAAGTGCAGAAGGTGGATCAGGTACCACAATTGCAATTGTACCAGAGTTAGCCGTAACAGGTGTACCTGCGACAATGGTTCCGCCACCATTAACAGTTGCAAAGTTTACGGCAGTTGTATTAGATCCATTACACAATACTTGGCTGGAAACTGCATTTACCTGACCTACTGGATTAACAGTAATTGTGAAGGTGCGTGGTGTACCAGTACAAGTGACACCGCTGTTGGTAAAGCTTGGTGTAACAGTGATAGTAGCTATGATAGGTGTGGTACCAGTATTGGTTGGTGTGAACGAAAGGTTGCCTGTTCCGCTAGCAGCCAATCCAATAGAGGTAGTGCTGTTAGTCCAGCTATATACTGATCCAGTAGCATTGCCGCTGAAATTCACTGTTGAAAGTGAACCAGCACAGAATATTTGGTTAGCCACCGCGTTTACAGTTGCGGTAGGATTTACCGTATACGTAAATGTAGTTGGCGTTCCTGGGCAACTTGTGCCAGCGTTGAAGTATGTGGGCGTTACGGTAACAGTGGAAGTAACAGGAGCGCTTCCATTGTTTATAGCGGTAAAGCTTGGAATGTTTCCTGTACCACTTGCACCCAACCCAATAGAGGTAGTGCTGTTTGTCCAGTTCATGTTAGTGCCAAATGTACCCTGAACCGCATAGTCAAAGGAAA
>Ga0194120_10001025_pt1 | contig 52016 bp, 52 predicted proteins | sample TA2MahCa65mmetaG_FD_148642 | JGI IMG/M metagenome (GOLD analysis project Ga0194120, IMG submission 148642) | Freshwater microbial communities from Lake Tanganyika, Tanzania - TA2015019 Mahale Deep Cast 65m | ecosystem: Environmental > Aquatic > Freshwater > Lake | place: Tanzania: Lake... | reverse complement strand
ACTGTCGCATATGGCATCAGCAATTCAAAATCAAAACCAGTCTGCATGTTAACTCCCATGAAATCCATGGGTATTACTTTGACAGACTCGAACAGCTAAAAACAGATGCGGTTAGCCAACCGCTTACAGATAAAGAATCGGGTACACAGAATCAAGGGGGCGGGACTGCCAGGTTTTAACGTCCTCCACCACGGCATCTGTGATAGACGAGATCAAGGTGGGCGAGACCTCTGTGCCATACATTTCTTCAAGGTGGCTTTGAATCTCTCGCACCGTCATGCCGCGCGCATAAAGCGACAAAATCTTGTCGTCAAAGCCCGCCCAGCGAGTCTGATGTTTGGGTATCAACTGCGGCTCAAAGCTGCCTTGCCGGTCACGGGGAATCTCAATGGGCAACTCGCCAAATTCGCCTTTGAGCGTCTTCTTGCTTTTGCCATTGCGGGCGTTGCCATCGGGGTTGGTGACAGGTGCGTTCTTGTCGTGCCCAAGGTGCTCAGACATCTCGGCATCAAGCGCACGCTCGACAAGCAATTTGGTTAGCTGTTTTAAAAGTCCGTTCTCGCCAATCAAGTCTTCTGGCTTTTTGTAATCAGCCAGTAGACTGTCGATGAGATCTTTGGGTACTGCTTTCTTTGGATTTGCGATCATCTTCTCTCCTAGAAGTTCGGCGGTTACCCGCCATTAGACCGTTTACACAAAATTCAGTACACCCTCAAAACGCCGATTGCATTACAATGTCAATCGTAGTTGGGCTTGATTGATCTTCAGTCAAGAGATTCTGCTCTTTTTGGAGATTCAATGCGAACAGTACGTAAATCCGTCAAACAAAAACAGTGTTCAAGCCAAACCGCTTTGGCTAATGCTCGTAAACCACGCTTTTCTCGCGCATCTTTAATGCGCCTTCAGGCTTGTCTGATCATATTGATTGCACTTTTAAACATTGCCGATGGTTTTTTAACCTATTTTGGATTAACGCTTTTTGAGGTCTACGAAGCGAATCCGGTGCTTGATATGTTTAGCTCCAGATTAGGTCTTGGGTCTGCAATTATTTTTATTAAAGCCATTATTCTGTCAGGGCTCATTCTGTTGTTTTTCAAAAGAAGCTGTGCAAGATGCATGACGAACATCACGACTTTGGCTCTCGCGAATGTTCTTTATCTTTGGGTTGTCGGTAACAATACTGATCTCATCTTTTTTCATACTCTCTATTAAGCAATCTCAGCGAATTGTTATCAGTGCTTAATTCCTAACAACACGCTTTTTCCTCAGGTCTAGTTAGCCTTTTTATGTGTTTTCAAAACCATTAGCAAGCTTGCTTAATGGTTTTAATTGGCAATTTGCATCCATCTACCCGTTTTAAATGCGCATTTTTGCACCATCAATACTCATCAGGCACTATTGTGGTGCTTGAATATGTGCACTTTGTTGTTTGTCTCTTCAAGGCATCAGAACTGCGATGCTGATATCTTGCTGAAAAATCAAGCTAATCGATAAATTTAAAATAATTGGCATATAGTTTGCTTTAAAAAAGACATGCCCCTTATGGGTTGATTTTTTTTGCTCAGTGTTGAGCAATCTGGACAAAGGCGTCCTGAATGCGTGGAGACAACCGCGTATTCAGACGCCTTTTTTTTGTGCCTTACATTTAGGAAGACTTATGCAAACCACATCTAGCTTCTCAGTTAAAAAAATTGTGCTGACATTCTCAGCGCTTGCCTTTTCTGGACACTTGCTGGCAGCGGGTAAACCAGAAAAAGAAGACCTCAAATTTGGCTTCATCAAATTAACCGACATGGCACCTTTGGCCGTTGCCTATGAAAAAAGCTTTTTTGAAGCTGAAGGTTTATTTGTTCAGCTTGAAGCTCAGGCTAACTGGAAAGTGGTTATGGATCGGGTAGTAAATGGCGAACTGGATGGTTCGCATATGCTTGCTTCTGCACCATTAGCGGCTTCAAGTGGTTTTGGTACCAAATCAGACATTATTACTGCCTTTAGCATGGGTTTTAACGGTAGTGCGATTACCGTGTCTAATGATATCTGGAAGCAGATGAAGCCCAATGTTCCTCAAGAAGGCGGTAAACCTGTGCATCCGATTAAAGCAGATGCATTGAAACCAGTGGTAGAAAAGTTCAAAGCAGAAGGTAAGCCTTTTAACATGGCGATGACTTTTCCGGCTGGTACCCACAATCTTAAACTGCGTTACTGGTTAGCGGCTGGCGGAATCAATCCAGGCTACTACGCACCACCACAAGATACTTCTGGACAGGTCAATGCAGATGCCTTGTTATCAGTGACGCCACCACCTCAAATGCCAGCAACTTTGGATTCTGGCACTATTTTTGGTTATTGCGTAGGTGAGCCCTGGAATCAGCAATCTGTATTTAAATCCATCGGTGTGCCCGTTGTCACTGATGATGAGCTCTGGCGCGACACGCCTGAAAAAGTCTTTGGTGTGACTAAAGAATGGGCCGACAAGTATCCTAATACCTATTTAGCTGTCACCAAAGCCTTGATCCGTGCCTCAATGTGGCTGGATGCTGAAAGCAACAAAAATCGTAAGGAAGCGATTGAGATGTTGTCGCAAAAACAATATGTGGGTGCCGATGTTGAAGTATTAGCCAACAGTATGAATGGCGTATTCGAATATGAAAAAGGTGACAAACGTAACTTGCCTGATTTCAATACTTTCTTCCGTCATGGCGCCAGCTTTCCAGGCTACAGCAGTGCGGTTTGGTATCTGACACAACTACGTCGCTGGGGCATGATCAACGAATTCAAGCCCGACAACTGGTACATGGAAACAGCGAAAAAAGTCTATCGCCCAGACATTTATCTTCAAGCTGCTAAAGAATTGGTAGCCGAAGGTAAAGCTAAGGCAGAAGACTTTCCTGCTGACACCAATATCAAGCCTTCGCAAAACTTCTTTATCGATAAAGTCGCTTTTGACGCAACCAAGCCTAATGACTACCTAGGTAAATTTGCTATTGGTCTTAAAAATAAACAAACCGTAGTCGGTGGGAAAGTCACTGATTAGTTGCAATGAATGTGTGTGCAGGAATGTCGTATGTGCAGGGAAGCACTTTTTTAAAGCCAGACTTAATTCGCCTGCAACAACAATGGGCGAAATGAAAAGAGTCCTAATCCAGACAGGAAAAGACAATGAATAAGTTAATAAAATTCCTCAATATCACCGGATTAACCTGGTTTGTACCACTGGTTAAAATTGCCGGCGGTGAGAACGTCAACCAGCAGCTTAGACAGTTATGGTTGATTATGGGCGTGCCTATTCTGGCGTTTATCCTGTTTCTTGGAATGTGGAGTGTTTCAGCTTCAGGTGTCAATACCGCCTTAGGGGCTATTCCAGGACCTTTGGCGGTATGGGACGAAGTGGGTGGCTTAGTTGATGAGCACTTCAGCGAGCAACAGAAGAAACAAGAGTTCTATCTTAAACAAGAAGAACGTAATGCCGCCAAATTGGCTGAAGATCCTCAAGCTGAAATCAAAGTGCGTCCCTATAACGGTAAGCCGACCTACTTAGACAAAATTTTCACTAGTTTAAGAACCGTGTTTGCTGGTTTTGTTATTGCCAGTTTGATCGCGATTCCTATTGGTATTCTTTGTGGAATGAGTCCTGTGATGAATACGGCTATCAACCCCTTAATTCAGATATTTAAGCCGGTTTCACCTTTAGCCTGGTTGCCGATTGTTACGCTGGTAGTCAGTGCTGTTTATGTGACGACCGACGATTCCTTATTACCCAAATCATTTGTGACTTCGGCAATCACCGTAACCTTGTGTTCATTGTGGCCTACCTTGATTAATACTGCAGTTGGGGTGTCATCCATTGACCGGGATCTGGTCAATGTCGCCAAAGTCTTGAGACTCAATTGGTATACACAAATCAAAAGCATTATTTTGCCATCCGCGTTGCCATACATCTTTACCGGTATGCGTTTGTCTTTAGGGGTGGGTTGGATGGTGTTAATTGCCGCTGAAATGCTGGCGCAAAACCCTGGTTTAGGCAAATTCGTCTGGGATGAATTCCAAAATGGTAGTTCTAATTCCTTGGGTCGCATCATGGTCGCTGTATTCACGATCGGCATTATTGGTTTCATCCTGGATCGCATCATGCAGTCCTTCCAGAACTTGTTCTCATTCAGCAAAGCGTGAGGCGAATATGTCTGCAATTGCCAAAGTAAAACTCATGGAAAAGACCATGCCCCATACTGAAATCACCCTCATCCATCCTAAGCCTAGCAAAAGTCTGTTGCAACTTAAGCATGTCAGCAAAGCTTATGGAGAAGGCAAAGACCGTGTCTCAGTTTTAACGGATATTAATCTGGATATCAAAGAAGGGGAGTTCATCGCTATTGTGGGCTTCTCCGGGAGTGGTAAAACGACACTGATCTCTATGATAGCCGGTTTAATTCAGCCTGATAGTGGCGAAGTACTTAAAAATGGCCATTCTATTAAAGCACCGGGTCCTGATCGGGGTGTGGTATTTCAGAATTATTCTTTGATGCCATGGCTGACTGTTTATGAAAATGTGGCTTTAGCGGTCGATGCCATTTTTAAAGACTGGACGCCTGATCAACGTCGTGCCCATGCCGAGCGTTATATCAAAATGGTGAATCTGGGTCGGGCTATGGATAAAAAGCCCTCAGAATTATCAGGTGGTATGCGACAACGTGTCAACGTAGCCAGAGCCTTAGCGGCCAATCCGGATATCTTGTTACTTGATGAACCTTTGAGCGCCTTGGATGCCTTAACCCGAGGCAATTTGCAGGATGAAATTTTGCAAATATGGGAACAAGATAAAAAGACCGTCATTTTAATCACCAATGACGTTGATGAAGCTATTTATATGGCCGATCGCGTCATACCACTCAACCCAGGTCCTAACGCTACCTTTGGTCCTCATTTTGTCATTGATATTCCAAGACCTCGCGACCGCACAGCCTTAAATCATAATGAACAATTTAAGCGTTATCGCGCTGAAATTACCCGTCATATGATGCAGCTGGGTATCGAAAAATTACAGATAGAAAGCCAGGACAAAATCGTTCTTCCGGATGTTCGTCCAAATACCAGTAATGATTGGCAGCTGGATACCTCGGCACTTAAACCGAGTCAAAACGATTTAGGTCGGCCGCGCTATTTGGAAATCTCCAATGTATCTAAGATTTATCCAACACCTGATGGCAACAGTAGCGTTAAGGTAGTGGATGGCTTTGATCTGAAAATGAAGAAAGGCGAATTCATTTCTATTATTGGTCATTCCGGTTGCGGTAAATCGACGGTTTTATCGATGGCTGCTGGTCTGAATGAGATCTCAGAGGGTGGCATTATTTTGGATAACCGGGAAATATCGGGTGCCGGTCCAGATCGGGGCGTGGTATTTCAGGCGCCTAGTTTGTTCCCTTGGTTAACGGCTTTTGAAAACGTGATGCTCGGCGTCGATAAAGTTTATCCACATGCCACTAAAGCCGAACGTCAGGATATCGTTGAATACTATCTCACCCGGGTAGGCTTGGCAGATTCCTTACATAAAAAGGCCGCAGATTTATCCAATGGTATGCGCCAGCGGGTCGGTATTGCGCGTGCCTTTGCTTTATCACCCAAATTACTGCTATTAGATGAACCTTTCGGCATGCTGGATTCCTTAACCCGTTGGGAACTGCAAGAAGTGCTAATGGAAGTCTGGGAGCGAACCCAGGTTACGGCCATCGTGGTGACCCATGATGTGGATGAAGCGATTCTGCTGGCGGATCGTGTCGTGATGATGACTAATGGACCGCACGCCAAAATCGGCAAAATTCAGGAAATTGATTTGCCACGTCCTCGCAGTCGTAAAGCTCTGCTGGAACATCCTGATTATTACGCTTACCGGGAAAGTCTGCTGAGTTTCCTAAATGAATGTGATCACACCCATTAATTAAGTTTGATTTTTAATAAAATTGGAGAGGAGTATGCCCAAGTCATGCCCAAAATTTATCAAACGCCGCTTATATGCTAGTGTGATTGCACTTGCGTCATCAGGAGCCGTTCATGCGGATATCACTAAAGAAATCGAAGATGCACTGAATTTTTATCACTACGGCAGTAATGGTGCTGTTAAAGCCGATTTAAATTATCGATGGGAGAATGTTGATCAGGATGCTGGAACCACAAATACACATTCACTTTCTGATCCTAAAACAGCAAACGCCAATACTGCCCGATTAAGACTGGGTTATCTGACGCCCTATTTCCATGACTTTCAAGCTTATGGTGAATATGAAGGAAATTATGCCTTGCAGGAAGATTACAACAGTTCAGTCAATGGACGTTCGACCTATAGCACCATTAAAGATCCTGACAGAAGCGAGCTGAATCAATTTTGGCTGGCCTATAAAGGGATTAATGACACCCTGATTAAAGTGGGGCGCCAGCGCATTAAGCTGGATGATGACCGTTTTATTGGTAACGTGGGTTGGCGGCAGATGGAACAAACCTATGATTCGGTTTTGATTACGCACAATAATCAGACCTTATTCGGCCTAACCGTCAATGCGGGTTACATCGATCATGTTCAAGGTGTCGATGGCAAAACAGAATCATTAAATGCACCCATCTTGAACATGAACTATAAGGTCAACGACTGGGGTAACTTAGTGGGTTATGGCTACTGGCTGGATTACCGAGATTCTGCAGCCAATAAAGCGCTATCTTCTCAAACCTACGGTATACGATTTGACGGTAAATCACCTCAATTCTGGGACAGGGTTAACTTTTTGTATACCACCGAATGGAGTAACCAGTCCAATTATGCCGACAACCCCAATCAGTATCAGCTTGACCGTTTCAATTTTATGGGGGGCGCTACTGCGTTTAACTTGACCTTACAGGGCGCAGTTGAACAGCTGAATGGTCTGGGTGCCACTAAAGCTGATTCTAAATATGCTTTCCAGACGCCGCTAGGCACTAACCACGCCTTTCAAGGTTGGGCTGATTTATTCTTAACTACCCCGGGTCAAGGTATTCGTGATGTATTCGCGACTGCAAGCTACAAAATGCAAAACGATAGTTTGATCTTAACCGGTGTTTATCATGATTTTTACGATGATACCGGAAAGACCCAATATGGTAACGAATGGGATTTTTCTGCGCTGAAGAAATTTGGTAAGCATTATTCGGTGTTAGCGAAGTATGCTAATTTCAACACCAATAGTGGTTCTTTTACAGATACTCAGAAAATCTGGATACAAGGTAATATCAGTTTCTAATCAGTTTGTTAACCCCGAAGTTGCAGGCTTCGGGGTTACTTCAATAAATCAGCCATGGCAACCACGTTTCTGGCCATTTCACCAAGAGACAGTTTTCTATCCATCGCCAGTTTTCTCAAGGCATGATAGGCCTGATCTTCGTTATAGCCTTTGGATTTAATCAGTAAGGCTTTTGCTTGATCAATGAATTTACGATCATCGAGTTGATTGCGAGTTTTTTGTAATTCATCTTTAAGTGCCTGTTGTTCATGAAAACGAGCGATGGCAATTTCGATAATACTTTTTAAACGCCTCGGTTCTAATCCATCGACAATGTAGGCACTGACGCCTGAACGTATGACTTTGTTAATGGTTTCAGTTTGCTGATCTTCCGCGAACATAATCACCGGCAGGGGGTACTCCTGGTTAATCTGTTTCAGCATGGCCAGAATGGCAGCATTAGGTGAATAGAGATTTAAAACCACGGCATCGGGTTGTAACTGATTAATAATCTCCAAGGACTGAACGTTGCTCAAAAATAGAGTCACGGCGGCGTAGCCCAGCTGATTAAGGCTGGTCCCTAGAAGATTGTCGTTGTCAAACTGCTCAATGACAAGAATATTGCGATGATCGGTCATGATTCTAATTCGATTCTGATGACCGTGCCGTCAGGCTGGATTTCATTGATAAAGGTCCGCGGCTCTTCCAGCCAGACAGTGAGGAGCAATAAACTCAGACAACAGCAGGCCAGCAGTATGAAAAATTGGCTGGGCGATACCACACTATACAAAATCAGGAAAATGATCGCGCCGGCATTGCCATAAGCACCGACAATTCCTGCTACCTCGCCGGTAATCGGTCTGCGTATCAACGGAACAAAGGCAAAAATAGCGCCCTCAGCTGCCTGCATAAATACTGAACAAAACAGAATGATGAACACCGTCAGCCATAATGACCAGTCGCTGGCAATGAATGCCATTAAGGAATAACCGGCCGTTAAGCCAGTGCTGAATAAAAACAGGGCTAACCGACGACCGATCCGGTCGCTCAATAAGCCACCCAGCGGTCTGGCAATGATATTAGTGATGACAAAGCTGGATGCTAATAAACCTGCATTTTGCATGCTCAGTTGCTGTGTTTCAGCAAAGGTATTGAATAAAAACAAAGGCAGCATGGAAAGCACAGCGAGTTTGGATCCAAACGTAATCAGATAAGTAATAGCCAGAATAAAGACCTGGCTATAACGATATTGATAGATACTCGCTACTGGACGGCTTAAACGCACCGAATTGGTTTTGACCAGTTGATAAGCATGAAGCAAAAAGGTAAGTGTTACCAATCCCTGTAAGAAACAGGTGTTGATCAGGTCGAGTACGGCGAATTCCGGTGTATGAAGTTTCCAGATCAGAATGGCCAGTGACGCGTACAAAGGAATGAGGCTCAGCATATATAAGAATAAATCGCTGATGCTGCTGACTTCCATAGTCGATGCTTGTTTACTTTGTTCCCCTGCAAGTTCGGGTGGGAAATTCTCAACGTTTTGGTAATAAACCCATGCAAAGAGCAGGGCAATCAATCCGGTTAAAGCAATGGCATAACGCCAGCCTTCCTGATCATCAAAAAGAAATGCCAGACTTGGTAAGCTGATAGCAGCAAATGCCGCACCGAAATTTCCCCAGCCGGCATAAACCCCCTCAGCTGTGCCTATTTGGCTGGACGGAAACCAATCACCAATGATCCTTACCCCAACCACGAAGCCGGCTCCAATAAAGCCTAATAAAAACCGCGCCCAGGCCAATTGTTCAAAATTCTGCGCAAAAGCGAACATGAAGCAGGGGAGGCTGGATAAGGCGAGTAATACGCTGTAAGTGATTTTCGCACCCAGGCGATCGACGACCATGCCGACAATAACCCGTGCCGGTATGGTCAGTGCCACATTTAACAGTAACAGGATTTCAATTTCCCGCGATGAGATGCCGAGGCTGTGTTGTATGGACAGTAAGAGTGGTGCGTGGTTAAACCAGACAACAAAGCTGATGAAGAATGCAATCCAGCTGAGATGCAAGATTTTGGTTTTGCCCTGACAATCGAACAGGGTAAAAGAGCGAGCCGACATTAGAATAATCCAAAATTATGTACAGCTCATTCTTAGCAATTATCATTCCATTAAAATGCTCTTCTATGACCAGGAGATTAGGCGATGGCGTTTGATCAAGCCATGGTTCCCGCCTTCTTTTGGTGCAAAAGATTTGATTTGGTGCAAAAAACTCTGGGATGGGTATGCCTGTTGTAATGATAAGACGGCGCTTTTCATGCACTTAAAACAAATTATAAATTGGCATCGAATTTGCTAAATTAAAACTAAGTCTCATGATGAGACCCCTCCCATTTGTGAATTGGACAAAGGCGTCCTGTTTGAATGATTTTTTTCATTCATCAGGCCGCCTTTTTTTTTGCCTGAACAAATGTGGTCCTGAAGAGTTTTAACACCAGTGAAGTGAGCTGGTGCAATTGTGAGTGAAGAGGTTAACAATGCAAAGCAAACAAAGCTTAGTGGTGATTGGCAATGGCATGGTCGGTCAAAATTTTCTGGCGGGAATCGTAGCAGCCGGCCTACTCGATACCTATCATGTGGTGACCTTTTGTGAAGAACCCCGTCCGGCTTATGATCGCGTTCATTTATCGGAATTCTTTACCGGCAAAACTGCAGATGATCTGGCTTTGGTCATGACGGATTTCTTTACTCAACATCAAATTGAAATTCATCTGGGTGATAAAGCGGTAGAGATTGATCGTGAGGCTAAAATTGTTCGTTCATCTAAAGGATTGGAAATTGCCTACGACAAACTGGTGTTAGCAACCGGTTCATATCCATTTGTACCGCCAGTCGCTGGTCATGACCGAGCCCAGTGTTTAGTTTATCGCACTATAGAAGACCTTGAAGCGATTCAAGCGGCTGCTCGTCAATCTAAAATCGGTACAGTGGTTGGTGGTGGATTATTAGGTCTGGAAGCCGCTAAGGCACTGCATGATTTGGGTCTGGAAACCCATGTAGTGGAGTTTGCGCCGCGCTTAATGGCTGTTCAGCTGGATGAAGAGGGTGGAAAAGTTTTAAAACAAAAAATCGAAGCCTTAGGGGTGACAGTGCATTTGCAGAAAAACACCACCCTAATCGATGACGGTACTCAGTGTTTGCATAAAATGAATTTTGCTGATGGTGACAGCTTAGAAACCGATATCGTATTGTTTTCTGCCGGTATCAGACCTCGGGATGAACTGGCACGTCAATGCGGACTGGAGCTGGGTCCACGCGGTGGGATTGTCATTAATAATCAGTGTTTGACATCGGATAGCCACATATACGCTATCGGTGAATGTGCCTTATGGAATGGCCAGATATTTGGTTTGGTGGCACCGGGATACACGATGGCCCGAAGTGTGATTGCGCATTTAGCCGGACAAGAACAGCCCTTTACTGGTGCTGATATGAGTACTAAATTAAAACTCATGGGTGTTGATGTCGCCAGTATTGGTGATGCTCAGGCCAAAACTCCGGGTGCATTAAGTTTTCAATATACCGATGGCTTAAATCAGATTTATAAGCGTCTGATTGTCAGTGCCGATGCCAAACAGCTGTTAGGTGCAGTCCTGGTAGGGGACGCGAGTGCTTATGGTAGTTTGCTGCAATATTGTCTGAATGGCCTGACATTACCCGAAAATCCCGACAGTCTGATTTTGCCGCAACGCAATGGAGAATCAGCTTCAGTGGGTGTTGATGCATTGCCTGAGACCGCGCAAATTTGTTCTTGTTATGCCGTCAGTAAAGGTGATCTGTGTGGCGCTGTGGCGGAGGGTTGCAGCACTGTCGCTGAGCTGAAAGCAACGACTAAAGCCGGTACTGGCTGTGGTGGTTGCGTTAGTTTGATGAAATCGGTTCTGGATAATGAACTTAAAAAAGCCGGAATAGCGGTTAATACCGATATCTGTGAACATTTTCCTTATACCCGTCAGGATCTTTACCACCTGATTCGGGTCGGCGAGATTAAGACTTTCCAAGATTTAATTCATCAACATGGCAGTGGCTTAGGGTGTGAAGTCTGTAAGCAAGCAGTGGGTTCCATTCTCGCTTCGCAATGGAATGATTATGTTCTCAAGAAAGCTCATGTTGGCTTGCAGGATACCAACGACAGTTTTCTGGCCAATATTCAAAAAGACGGAACTTACTCGGTGGTGCCGCGTATTCCGGGTGGTGAAATTACCCCGGATGGATTAATTGCCATTGGTCAAGTAGCCAAAGAATATGGCTTATATACCAAAATCACCGGGGGTCAACGGGTGGATTTGTTTGGTGCCAGACTGGAACAATTACCGGTTATTTGGGAAAAACTAATCGCCGCTGGATTTGAAACCGGCCATGCCTATGGCAAATCTTTACGCACGGTTAAATCTTGTGTCGGCAGTACTTGGTGTCGCTATGGAGTTGATGACAGCGTCGGATTGGCGATCGAACTAGAGAATCGCTACAAAGGTCTCAGAGCGCCGCATAAAATTAAAATGGCAGTGTCTGGCTGTACTCGTGAATGTGCCGAGGCCCAGGGAAAAGACATCGGTGTCATTGCAACTGAAGGCGGTTGGAATCTGTATGTCTGTGGTAATGGTGGCATGAAACCGCGCCACGCCGATTTGTTAGCCACTAATCTGGATAAAGCCACACTGATACGTTTAATCGATCGTGTATTAGTTTTTTATGTTCGGACTGCTGACAGACTTCAAAGAACCTCAGTATGGCTGGATAACCTGGAAGGGGGGCTAGACTACTTAAAATCGGTTGTGATAGACGATAGCCTGGGCCTGGCACATGAACTTGAACAACACATGCAAAGCGTCATTGACAGCTATCAATGTGAATGGCAAACCACGGTAAATGATGAAAATCAGTTAAAGCGTTTTCGTCATTTCGTTAATAGCCCCAAGGGTGATGAAAGAGTGGTATTTGTGCAAGAGCGCGGTCAAATCAGACCGGCTACAGCCGATGAGATTCAACAACAGTCAACAGTGGAGCAAGTCGCATGAGTCATTGGATCAATGTCTGCCATCGGCAGGATTTACAAGAGGATTCGGGTGTTTGTGTGTTGGTGGATAAACAGCAGATTGCTGTGTTTTATTTCACTCAACTTGACCAAGTGTTTGCGGTGGGTAATTTCGATCCGATTGCTCAAGTCAATGTGTTGTCTCGGGGCATGGTCGGCGATCTGGGCGGAGAACCTATGATTGCCTCGCCCTTATATAAACAGCATTACAGTTTGTTAACCGGACGTTGTTTCGAAAAACCAGAATACTCAATTCCGGTCTATCCGGTCCGGATCATGGGTGATCAGGTATGTCTGCAACTGAGTGGCACCTAAGTCTATGAAAAAACTAAAGCTTGTGGTGATCGGTAACGGGATGGCAGGGATGCGCACCCTAGAAGAGTTGTTGTCTGCTGAACCGGATTTATATGACATTAGCGTGTTTGGTGCTGAAGCCCATGGTAACTACAACCGGATCCTGTTGTCTTCGGTATTGAGCGGTGAAAAGAATCTGGACGATATTGTCATCCACGATCAAGCTTGGTACCAGCGTCATCATATTCAGCTACATACCGGACCCGGAAAAGCTGTGGTTGAGATTAAACGAGGCTTAGGACGGGTCGTCACCGAAGACGGTTCGGTGGCTGAATTTGATCGCTTGCTAATCGCTACTGGTGCAAAGCCATTGATGCCTGATTTGCCAGGGAGCGGTTTAAAGGGCGTGATTGCCTTTAGAAATATAGAACATGTTGACACCATGTTGAAATACAGTGCAACACATCAACATGCTATTGTTTTGGGCGGCGGTTTACTGGGTTTGGAGGCTGCCAATGGTTTACTTCAAAGATGTATGTCGGTCACAGTGATTCACAACCATTCGGTCTTAATGAATCGCCAGTTAGATTCGGTGGCTGGACAATTGTTACAGGATCAGCTTCAGGCTAAGGGGATGACCTTTGAGTTGGCTGTCAGATTGCAAGCTATTCTAGGTAATAGTGAGCAACATGTTGAAGCCATTCAGCTGGATGATGGTCGGGTGCTGGCGTGTGATTTACTGGTCTGTGCGATTGGGATTCAACCGAATATACAACTGGCAAAACAAGCCGGTTTATATTGTGAACGCGGGATTGTGGTAAACGATACTTTACAGACCTATGATCCCAGTATCTATGCGGTAGGGGAATGCATTCAACACCGCGGTCAGACCTTTGGTTTAGTGGCACCCTTATATGAACAGGCGAAAATTTGCGCCAATCATTTGGCTGCCCATGGCATGGCAGAGTATGTGACTCCTCCTATGGCTACGCAATTAAAGGTCACGGGTATCCAGTTATTTTCTGTCGGTGATTTTATGGGAGATGCAGAGAGTGAAACACTGCAGTTTTCAGATAGTCTCTTAGGGGTCTACAAAAAAATAGTGATCAAAAATCATAAAATTCAGGGGGCTGTTTTATATGGTGATACCCATGATGGTCGCTGGTATCAGGACTTAATCGAACGGGAACACGATATAAGTGAATTACGCGAACAGTTATTGTTCGGCCAGCCAGCCATGAAGGCTGCGTCACTTACACATTAATCCGGTGCAGTTAATGTCACACAAAGCCTCTGAACAGCGTTTGATCAAAACCACTTGTCCTTATTGTGGAGTGGGTTGCGGTATTCAAGCTGAGGTCAGTCAAGAAAGTCGTCAGGTCAAAGTGATAGGCGATCAGGAGCATCCCGCTAATTTTGGGCGTTTATGTTCCAAGGGGTCTGCTTTGGCAGAAACTCTGAGTCTTGATTCGCGTTTATTAGTGCCCAAAATGCATGGACAAAGCTGTGACTGGGATCAGGCATTAGATGCAGTTGCCCAAGGCGTAAGCGCAATCATTAGTCAATACGGTCCCGATGCCGTCGCTTTGTACGGTTCAGGTCAGTTGCTCACTGAAGATTATTATGTAGCCAATAAATTCATGAAAGGCTTCGTGGGTACGGCGAATATGGATACCAATAGCCGTCTTTGTATGTCCTCTTCAGTGGCCGGTCATAAACGGGCTTTTGGCTCCGATACCGTACCGGGCTGTTATGAGGATTATGAACAGGCTGAATTAATTGTCCTGATCGGTTCAAACGCTGCCTGGTGTCATCCGGTCAGTTTTCAGCGTATCCGTGCCGCCAAAACGGCTAATCCACAAGTGAAAGTAGTGGTGATTGATCCGCGTGTGACTGCTAGCTGTGATATTGCTGATCTGCATTTGCCCTTAGCCAGTGGCACTGATGCCGTATTGTTTAATGGTCTGTTACGCTATTTAGAACAGCATCATGTCTTAGATCAGGACTATATCGCTGAACACACTGAGGGTTTTTTAAGCTGTTTGGATGCGGTACAGGCCTATGATGTGGAAACTGTAGCATCAGTCTGTGGACTGAGCGTGGAACAAGTCAGCCGTTTTTATCAGGACTTTGCTGAGCATCAGCGGGTCATGAGTTTGTACAGTCAGGGAATTAATCAATCCAGTTCAGGGGTTGATAAAGTCAACAGTATTATTAATTGTCACTTAGCGACAGGTCGGATAGGCCAGCCGGGTATGGGGCCCTTTTCCTTAACCGGTCAGCCCAATGCGATGGGTGGACGCGAAGTGGGCGGCTTGTCCCATCAGTTAGCCGCTCATATGGACTTTGCTAATCCAGAAGACTACGACAGGGTTGCCAGATTCTGGAACACTGAGCGTTTAGCAAAACAACCGGGTTTGCCTGCCGTTGAGCTGTTCGACGCGATCGATGCCGGTGAAATCAAAGCCATTTGGATTATGGGAACCAATCCGGTGGTGAGTCTGCCTAATGCTGACAAAATCAAACAAGCTTTACAGAAATGTCCTTTAGTGATCGTTTCAGATTGTATTGAGCAGACCGATACGACTGCCTTTGCACACATTCTATTACCCGCTGCACCTTGGAGCGAAAAAGACGGAACTGTCACCAACTCAGAACGAAGAATTTCACGGCAACGGGCTTTGTTGCCCACCGCAGGTTTTGCGAAACCCGATTGGTGGATCGTGTCGCAAGTGGCCAGACGTATGGGCTTTGTTGAGCAATTTAATTATGACAGCCCCTGGCAAATATTTGCAGAACATGCGTCCTTATCCGCCTATGAAAATGACAATACACATGGAATACGCGATTTCGATATTTCCGGATTGGCGAGTATGGATCAACAGCAATATGAGCAGATGCAGCCAATTCAGTGGCCAGTTAACAGCCACTATCCCAACGGTTGTCAGCGTATGTTTGCCGATGGTCATTTCTTTACCCGCTCTGGTAAGGCGCAATTCATCGCGATTACCCCTAAGTTGCCGGTTAAGCCAGTCGATTCTGAATACCCATTGAGACTCAATACCGGTCGGATTCGTGATCAATGGCACACCATGACGCGAACAGCCTTGTCGGCGCGCTTAAATCAGCATCGCTCTGAGCCGTATCTCGAAATTCATCCTGAAGATGCGGAACGTTATGCCCTCAGTCAGAATGGCTTAGCCGAAATTCAATCGGCCTGGGGTAAGATGCTGGCCAGAGTTGAAGTGACGGCAAATGTCAGTCCCGGGAATGTGTTTGTGCCTATGCATTGGAATTCACAATATGCTAAATCGGGACGTATGGGGGCTGTGGTCAATCCATTTGTTGATCCTATTTCTAAACAACCCGAATCTAAACATACACCGGTTGTCGTTAAACCCTTTGTCACAAATTGGCAGGGCTTTGTGATGAGTGCCAAGCCAATTAGTCCAGACCCTATCATAGATTATTGGGTAAAAATTCCTGCTCAGGCCTGCGTAAGATATGAAATTGCCGGTATCAATCGTCCCGATGACTGGTCTGCCAGCCTGCAAAGCTGGTTCCATGATGGAGTGAGTACCGACGGGGAATGGTTAAGTTACCAAGATGTCACTCAGGGTGATTATCGGATGGCACTTGTAGTGAAAGGACGGCTACAAGCCCTGGTCTTTATTAGTCAGAAGCCGCGAAATTTTGATAAAGCTTGGTTAGAAAGTCTGTTTTCCTTGCCAGAATTGTCACGTAGTGTTCGTCTAAATTGTCTGAGTGGACGGTCACCGGGTGATGAGGCCCAGACAGGTCCCGTGGTGTGCGCCTGTTTTAATGTAGGTCAAGCCAGTATTTGTCAGGCTATCACACAACAACAGTTAAGCGATTATCAGCAAGTCGGAAAAGTGACCCGCGCCGGAACCAATTGCGGATCCTGTATTCCGGAAATTAAAGCTTTGCTCGCACAAAGCAGCCAGTCTGCTTAAGCCCAACGTTGTTGCAGATAAGCTTGGCGGGTGTCAAAAATGGCCTGAAGGCGTTTGCCAATAATCAAAGTATGCAAGAGTTCACCGAATAACCACCCGGGCATGGTGTAAAACACAATGTCCTCAACCTGAGTGCCTGTTGGTGTAGCGGTCAGACGCACTTCATGGCTCCAGAATTTAAATGGCCCTTCTTGTTGTTGATAAATAAAGTATTGATGGGTTTGGCACTGGCTGACTTCAGACAGCCAGTCCATGGGGTAGCCGAATACGGCCTTCATACGATAACTGATCAGCAAACCCGCGTAAATTTCATCTGGAACTTTAGACTGAATTTCCACGTTAAAAAAATCTGGGGTAATTTCATTCAAAAAATAAGGCGATGAGAAGAACTTCCAGGCTTCTTCTACACTTAAATTCAGGGTTTGTTGACGATAGAGTTGATGAATTTTCATAAGCTTCAAGGTAAGGTTTTGCTTAAACCTTACCTTGATTTTCAGCCTTTGCTAATCAGACTTTTGGATTGGGCTTGATTCACCCAAATTGCACGCGGGTTTCGAGAGGATGACGCTGACGTGTGGCCAACTCTTTTTCTTGAAATTCTTCTGCCAGAACGCTGACATCGACCTGATATCCCACGGCAATGACTGCCAATGGTTTAACAGTCTCAGATAGGCCAAACTGGCTAATGACTAAAGCGCTATCAAAGCCACCCATACTATGCGTGCTTAAACCCAGTGCCGTCGCTTGCAGAGCCAAATTTTGTACCGCTGCGCCGGTGTCATAGGCAGCCCAAACATTGGCTTTATCGGAATTGCTAAAGTGTTGAGCAGCACTTGCCAGAATTAACACGGGTGCCTGGCTGGCCCATAACTGATTTTTGGCCATCAGGCAGTTGAGTAGTTTTTCCCAACTATCAGGATGGGTGGTTTTATCACAGACGATAAACCGCCAGGGTTGTTCGTTCATGCAAGAAGGGGCCCAGTGTGCGGCTTCTAGGAGTGCCGTCAGATCAGCGCCTGATATTGATTTATCGGCCTGAAAAGCGCGTGGACTCCAGCGGTTTTGAATGATGGGGTGTAACTCTTGCTTAGTGATGGCTGCTTTATGAGACATGATGACTCCTTATCCTAAAGGGTTTCCAATTTGGCAAAGGCTAGCATCAACCATTTAATGCCAGCCTGACGAAAATTAATCTGTACCCGCTCTTGTTCGCCATCGCCCTCGCTTTGCAGAACTACGCCTTCGCCGAATTTTTCGTGACGGACCATCTGGCCGATACGGAAGCGACTTTGACTATACGACTGGGTGGCTGGCGCGATACTGGCAGGGCGACTGACCTGAGCACGCAAGCGAATTTCCTCGAGTAGTTCGCTCGGTATTTCTTTTAAAAACCGCGAAGGGCGGGGGTAACTGTCTTTACCGTATAAACGGCGTGATTCGGCGTAACTGATAGTCAGTTGTTGCATGGCACGGGTGATGCCGACATAACATAAACGCCGTTCTTCTTGCAGACGCCCTGGATCATCCAGGGCTTGCTGTGAAGGAAACAGGCCTTCTTCAACGCCGACCATGAACACTTGCTTAAACTCTAGGCCCTTGGCGGCATGTAAGGTCATTAATTGCACACAGTCATCATCGACATCACCCTGCATTTCTCCCGCTTCTAAAGCCGCATGAGTGAGGAATAAGTCAATATCGCTTAAGTTGTCAGGGTTGTCGGTATCAAAATCAAACAACCGGGCGGCGTTGACTAATTCTTCTAAGTTCTCAACCCGGGTTTCGCCCTTATCTTGTTTTTCTTTTTTGTAGAGTTCGATTAAACCACTGGCTTCAATCACGTGTTGAACACTTTCATACAGTGCTTCATGTTGAGCATTCTGGATGCCGATATTTTTGATTAGGCTGAGAAAACTGTTCAGAGCTGTGGCCGCCCGCGCAGGTAGAAGCGCCTCGTGTAGCATCCATTCAGCCGCTTGCCAAAGTGATAATGAACGGTCACGCGCCAAAATACGCATATCATCGAGGGTTTTGGTGCCAATGCCGCGGGTGGGTGTATTGACCACGCGTTCAAAGGACGCATCATCTAATGGATTAGCCGACAAACGCAAATAGGCCAAGGCATTTTTGATTTCCATGCGTTCAAAAAAGCGCAAGCCGCCATAAACCCGATAGGGTGTGGCTGTGGTCATTAAACGCTCTTCAAACTGACGGGACTGCGCATTGGAACGGTAAAGAATGGCAATATCACGACGCGAGCCACCCTCACGCACCCATTGGCGAATCTTTTCGACAACAAAATAGGCTTCATCCTGTTCGTTAAAGGCTGCATATAAAGCAATGGCCTGACCCTCGCCGGCATGAGTCCAGAGTTCTTTACCCAAGCGGCTGTCATTATGGGCAATCAAGGCATTGGCAGCTTTGAGTATGGTGCCAGTGGAACGGTAGTTTTGTTCCAGACGAATCATCAGATGGTCAGGATAGTGATCACGAAACTGATAGATGTTTTCGATCTTGGCGCCTCGCCAGCCGTAGATTGATTGATCATCATCGCCGACAACGAACAGATTGTTGTTGCCTTCAGTCAGCAAACGTAGCCAAGCGTACTGAATGGTATTGGTGTCCTGAAATTCGTCGACATGGACCTGCTGGAAACGCTGTTTGTAGAAGTTGAGTAATTCTGGATTGTCTCTTAATAGCTCATGGGCACGCAGCAGTAATTCTGCAAAATCAACCAGTCCGGAGCGGTCGCACAACTCCTCGTAGGCTTTGTAAACCAATAGCAGTTGTTGGTAGAAAAAGTCGCCATGACCAGGCATATGCCTGGCGCGTATGCCTTCTTCCTTTTGACCATTGATGAATCCCTGGACCATTTTGGGTGGCCACTTGGTGTCATCAATTTGCAGGTTTTTAAGCAAGCGTTTAATGATACGTAGCTGATCATCACTGTCCATGACCTGAAAGGTTTCCGGTAAGCGGGCTTCCTTACAGTGCTGACGTAACAGGCGGTGGGCGAGGCCATGAAAAGTCCCTATCCACATTGATCGTGCCGACATTTGCAATAATTCTTCCACCCGCTGCCGCATTTCGTGAGCCGCTTTATTCGTAAAAGTTACCGCCAGAATATTGTGAGGAGCAATGTGATTGATCTCAATGTGCCAAGCAATTCTGTGCACCAACACCCGGGTTTTGCCACTTCCGGCACCCGCCAGAACCAGCATCGCTTGCGAAGGTGCAGAGACCGCGAGTCGTTGTGCATCATTCAAAGGATTTATGAGAGTAGAAACATCCATTTTTTATTGGCAGATTGTGAGTAGCTGTGTATATTGCCCTTGATGCAGAGCCTGCAGACAATATAAAAATACTGAAGAAAAGGGGAATGGCATGAGTTTCGATTATAAACGTTTGGTTAAATTTGAACACAACCTCGGTGCTAAGGACAAAAAAGTCCGTTTGTATTCGGGTGTTGTCTTATTGGCGGTTTCATTGTTTACCGCTAGCGTGTTAATGCTGCTAGTTGGTTTAGTCTTGGTGGCTACCAGTTATTTTGGCTGGTGTCCTGCTTATTCCGGCTTTAACAAAAGCACTGCATCCGCAGTCGTTACAGAATCTTCGGCTGACGCTGACGCGGAATAATCTTGCTACAGGGAAGTCTTACAAGGCTTCCCTGTGTCCTAGTCATCCTTTTTTTCAAACTCTGCTTCGATGACATTATCTGAATAGCTTGAGGTTTTTCTAAATGCATTTGCGCCTTGGACGACGAGCAAGTGATGTTCAATCAAATAACGAGCAATGCGTCGGCGTAAACTGGGTATCAAACACGCAAAGCCCAAAAAGTCGGTAAAAAAACCGGGCGTTAGCAGCAAAGCACCACCGATCAGAATGATAGGACCTTCGATCATTTCATAAGCAGGAATCTGACCTTGTTGTAGATTGGTCTGCAGACGTCGCCAAGTTTCAAAGCCCTGTTTTCTCAGTAACCACGCACCGAGAACTGCGGTAAACACCACCATGAAAATAGTCGGAAAAGCACCGATCAAGCCACCTACTTGCAGAAGCACGTAGATTTCAATGAAAGGCACGACTAAAAAAAATGCAAACAAGATCTGAATGGCTTTCATGTGCTAACTCGGATTTCAAAATTAATACGTCAATACTAAAGCATATGCCGTTAATTTACTGGATAATATTGCCCAGTTAATGATTTTTTCTAAATGGATGGATTCATGCTGGTTAACCGTATCGTGATATTAGTTTGTTTGCTGCTAGGTGTTAACTCGGCGTGGGCTGAGGAACAGAGCTTTTTGCCTCCTGAGCAGGCGTTCAAATTAAGCATGGGGACTGTGACGTCCGATACGGTGGAATTGCGTTTTCAGATTGCAACTGGCTACCATTTGTATCGCGATAAATTTAAGTTTGAATCCAAAACCCCGGCGATTGAGGTAGCAGTGAAAACGCTCCCAGAGGCTGAGTTAGATCATGACGCCGTATTAGGTGATGTCTATGTCTATCGTGGGGGGCAGTTAAGTATTCCTCTTGCGGTGCAAAATCACAGTGGCCAGCAGCACTTAAGTTTATTGATCAAACATCAGGGTTGTGCGGATCACGGTGTTTGTTACCCGCCGCAAAAAACCACCTTGGAAATCGATTTGCCTATCAGTCATCCACTGACTCAAGGTGTTAATGGATTTTTTCAGAGTATAAAGGGCTGGGGTGGTCAAGGAACGCTTGATGAACTACTTACACCAGAACAGGCTTTTCAATTTTTTGCTAGCGTTAAAGATGCCACTCATATTCATCTCAGCTGGATCGCGGCTGATGGCTATTATCTATATAAATCTAAATTAGCGGTCACCGCTGAACCTGACAGTGTTGTCCTAGGTCCGCTGAATTTGCCGCAAGGGATTCCACATGATGATCCGGAATATGGCAAAGTTGAAATATTTCGCCAGGAAACAGGCATAGATGTCGAGTTAAAACGGAGTCGCAGTGAATCGCAAACTGTGCAACTAACCGCAAAGTTTCAAGGGTGTGCTGATCGTGGTGTCTGTTATCCGCCTATGCAAACTCAGCTAAGTTTACAACTGCCAGCCATAACTTCAGCCAATACCCTGGCTAATGTTGCAAATGTGGCGCCTGAATCTGAACAAGATCAGATTGTGAATGCCCTTAAACATGACAGTCTACTACTGACCTTATTGAGTTTTTTTGGTTTTGGTGTGTTGTTGTCGCTGACACCGTGTATCTTTCCCATGGTGCCCATTTTGTCAGGGATTATTGTTGGCCAGGGTCATGATATTTCTAGTCGCAAAGGTTTTTTATTATCTTTAAGTTATGTATTGGCCTCCGCCTTGATGTATACCGTTTTTGGGGTGCTGGCGGCTTTATTTGGCAGTAATTTACAGGCAGCGTTTCAAGAGCCTTGGGTGATTGCACTGTTTAGTGCGGTGTTTGTCCTGCTGTCTTTGTCGATGTTTGATTTTTATCATCTGGCCGTTCCGCAGTTTATTCAAAACCGTTTGCATCAGTCGAGTGATGCCCATCGGGATGGTTCCTATCTGGGGGCTGCCATTATGGGTGCCTTTTCTTCATTGATTGTCGGTCCTTGTGTCGCGGCACCACTCGCAGCTGCTTTAATGTATATCGGTCAGACCGGTGATGTGTTCTTAGGGGGCTCGGCTCTGTTTGTGATGGGTTTGGGCATGGGGTTGCCATTATTACTGCTGGGTGCCTCGGCGGGACGCTTATTACCCAAAGCGGGTAGCTGGTTAAATACCACCAAAGCAGTGTTTGGTGTGATTATGCTGGCTGTAGCCTGGTGGATGCTATCCCGTATTTTGCCTTCACCTGTCAGTATGTTATTGCTCGCAATGTTATTGATAATTCCGGCGATTTATCTGGGAGCCATAGAGCCTCTAGCAGAAGCCGCTTCTGGCTGGCGTAAGCTCTGGAAGGGGTTTGGATTGATACTGCTGGTTTTGGGGGTATTGGAATTGATAGGGCTTGCGGCAGGTAACTCCGACATTCTACGACCTTTACAAGGTGTGATGACTCAGGAGAAAGCCAGTAAAACCCATTTGCAATTTAAACGCATCAAAACGATTGCTGAGCTTGATGCAGAACTGGCGCAGGCCGTTGCCAGCAAGCAGCCGGTTATGTTGGATTTTTATGCTGACTGGTGCGTGTCCTGTAAAGAACTGGAAGCCTACACGTTTACAGATCCGGCCGTTCAACAACAATTGGCCGGTTATCGCTTGCTTCAGGCGGATGTCACCGCGAATAATGCGGATGATCAAGCCTTGTTGAAACGCTTTAATCTGATAGGCCCACCTGGCATTCTCTTCTACGGAGCAGAGGGTCAGGAAAAATCTAAACAAAGAGTCATCGGTTTTCAGGAACCTAAGCGGTTTCTGCAAACCTTGCAGCAATTAAACTAAATTTCGGATACCGGAGTGTTAATTCGATGAGCCTTGAGGCCTTTTTACATAAAATTAAAACCGCAGAGCCGGTTAGTTTTCAGGACACCATGGCGGTGATCAGTGAGCATTATGACTATCAACCGACAGCATTTAGTAATGGTCTGCAGCATCCCGTTATTAGCCAAGCGGGTCAGAATGAAGGTTCCTGTAAGATTTTTAGTTTTGCCCAGTTGCAGCAACTCACTGAAGCGGAAACCTTGAGTTTGTTCGGTGATTATTACCATGTGGATGTCCTGCAAAATCCTGATGCCAACGATCATCAGAATATCCGTCGTTTTATGCAGGATGGCTGGTCAGGTATTGCCTTTGATGGCACTGCTTTAGTGGCTAAATAAATCCAGTGCAGATTGATCTGCTCATCATCGGCCAGGGATTAGCGGGCAGTTTGTTGGCTGTAGAAGCCCTAAACCAAGGTTTGAAGATCTTGGTGGTCGATGATGGCCAGGAAAATGCCTCAATGGTTGCTGCCGGTCTGGTGAATCCGCTCAGCGGTCTTCGCTTACTTAAAACTCAGGATCTTGATGACCTGTTAGCTGTGGCTAAAACCGTATATCGGCATCTGGAACAGCGCTACCAAAGGGTTTTCTGGCATGAGCGCGATATGTTGCGGGTAATGAAGTCGGCGCAGCAACGCCAGTATGCAGAGCTGCGCTTAGCTGATCCCGCCTATCAAAACTATCTGCATGCTTGGGCAGAGCCTGATAAACGCTTTGAATCACCTTTTGGCATTCTTCAGCAAACTGCGACAGCCTATCTGGATACTCGGGCTTTATTAGCCGCCATAAAATCTGAACTGATTGCCTCCGGCTGTCTAGTGGCGAGTCGCTTTGATCCGGCGCAATTACAGTTGCAAGCTCATTTGCAATGGCAGGGTATTCATAGTCGATGCGTCGTGTTTTGTGAGGGTCATCAAGCCCGTTTTAACCCTTGGTTCAAGGATTTACCCTGGCAGGTAGTTCAAGGGGATATTTTGACTGTTGCTACCGAACCGCAATTACCTCAATCCATCATCAATTATGGCCACTGGTTGTTACCCACAGCCACTCATCATGCCCGCCTGGGCGCCAGTTTTAATCTGTTACTGGACTTAAAACCCAATCCTATGGCGCGTGCAGAATTGTTAAATGGCATAGCTCAGGTGATGCCCGCTTTGGGCGAGGTGCGAGTGATCGATCATCAAGTGGGTATTCGTCCCGCGACACTGGACAAACAACCCTTAGTCGGCGCTCATCCGCAATTTCCTCAGTTAATGATTTTTAATGGCTTTGGTGCCAAAGGCAGTCTGCTTATTCCCGCTACAGCTCAGCGTATGCTGACCTGGATGCGCTCTAAACAGCCTTTGCCAGCCTATTGTGATATTCAGAGATTGTCATGGCCCGTTTAAGTTTAACCACCCAAGCCCAGCAATTGATTCTGAACCGTGTATCATCTGGCGATGCGGTGATTGATGCGACTTTGGGGAATGGCCATGATGCGCTGTTTCTGGCCCAGTGTATCGGCAGGCTAGGCGTGCTGTTTGGTTTTGATATCCAACCACAGGCACTTGCTAATACTCAGCAAAGCTTGGCTATGCTCACTCAACCCCCAGAAATCTGCTTGATGCGGGTGAGTCATGCCGAAATGTTGGAGCGTATTCCTGTCGTATTCCAGGGTCGAATTCAAGCGATTATGTTTAATCTCGGTTATTTACCAGGCGCGGATAAATTATGTATTACTCAGGCAGACAGCACCTTGATTGCCTTAAATGCAGCCATTGAGTTATTAGCTCCGGGCGGCATTGTGACCGTGATGGTCTATCCCGGGCATCCTGGGGGAGAGCGAGAGGCTGAAGCGGTCAGGCATTGGCTGGAGGCTTTGGATGAGAGTCGTTATTGCGTGGAATGTATAGCCAGTCACTCGGATAAAAGCAGTGCGCCTCGGCTTTTTGTTATTGATAAACGGGTAGATCTGCTATGATTGCCGTCCTTTTTTCCTAGTCAAAATTTGTTATGTCTGAATTTAATAATGTCACTATCGTTAAGAAAGCCAACGTCTATTTCGACGGTAAGGTCACTAGCCGAACCATTCGTTTTGCAGATGGTTCAAGTAAGACTTTAGGTTTTATGCAAATTGGTGAATACACTTTTAATACGGGTGCGCCCGAGGTGATGGAAATCTTGGCGGGTGAATTGGAAGTGCTGCTGCCAGGTCAAGAGCAATGGCAATTGGTTAAAGGCGGTGAGTCATTCAATGTGGACGGTAACGCCAGTTTTACCATGAAAGTTACCGTGCCTAGTGATTATTGCTGTTCGTTTTTGGCTGAATAACGATTGGCAATGGGTTGGGATTACAATCATCCCAACCTTAAAGTCTAAAAGTTAAAAAAGCTGTCGTTTTTGGGTTCCGGTTTGGCGGGTTCTTCTTTTGCTTTGGCTGTTGCATCATCGTTAAAGCTGAACAAACCAGTGACTTTTTCACGCATCGACTTATCAAATTCCCGTTTGGGCAAGTCTACTGTCGTTTCTGTGGATGGCTTTACGACTGGTAAGGTGCTGGGACGAATGTCGCCTTGTACACCCGCTAAACTGTCACCATTAAAGTAAAGAGACACGCGTTTCTGTAGTCTGTCGCCACCGTTTTTTTGCTCAGAATATAAATAATCCCAGCGTTTATCGTGAAAGGTGTCGGCAATCATCGGCGAACCCAAGATATACATCACTTGACGCTTAGTCATATTCGGGCGTAATTGGTCAATCAAGTCTTGATCGATCATATTGCCTTGCAAGATATCAATCGTATAAACACCGGGTATATTGCTCATGATGGTGGAGCAGCCAGTAGCCATTAAGGCGTAAGTGATCAGGCACAGTGACGGGTAGTGTTTCATGTAGTCCATTAGTAGCGATTTAATCCGGGGTCATTATCCCATAATTCCCAAGACGATCAGAGCCAAAAAAGCTACAATGTAATGGAAGGCCAAGATCAAACATGGAGACTTGATGTGGAGACACACGATTTACGTAACGTTGGGTTAAAAGTAACCATACCTCGACTCAAGATACTGGAGATTTTGGAAAAACAATTAGATGATAGACATTTATCGGCTGAACAGGTTTACAAAATTCTGTTGGCTGAAGGCGAAGAAATTGGTCTTGCAACCGTATATCGCGTCTTGACGCAATTCGAAGCGGCAGGTCTGGTCAGTCGTCATCATTTTGAGGGTGGTAATTCCATCTTTGAACTCAACAAAGGCTCACATCACGACCATGTGGTTTGCATGAAATGCGGCAAGGTCGACGAATTTACCGATGAACTCATTGAAAAACGCCAGGCAGAAATCGCTCATTCACTGGGCTATACACTCACGGATCACAGTCTCTATTTATACGGCTACTGCGCCAACTGCAAAAGCCATTAATACCCATGTTTAAACCTCTCATTCTTTATATTGGCTTGCGCTATACCCGCGCCAAGCGGCGTACACAATTTATTTCATTTATCACCTTGACCTCGGTTTTGGGCATAGCGCTTGGCGTGACCGCCTTGATCACGGTGCTGTCGGTCATGAATGGCTTTGAATCCGAATTACGTGAACGTATTTTGGGTATGACCTCGCACACGACTATCAGTGGACCTTACGGGGTTTTGGATAACTGGCAAAATCTGGAGCAAAAGACGCATCAGTTTAATCACGTCGAAGCTGCCGCGCCCTATATTACGGGACAGGTGATGGTAAATGCCGACCGGCAGGTCAGTGGAACTGTCTTACAAGGTATCTTGCCTGAGTTGGAACCTAAAGTTTCAGAAGTCGCTGCCAATATGAAAGTTGGGGCTATGCAAGATCTGGTTTCCGGCGAATTTAATATTATTCTGGGTTTAGAGCTTGCAAATCATCTCGGCGTCAGCGTCGGTGACAAGGTCACGATTATTACCCCGCAGGTTAACTCAACCCCGGCCGGCATTATGCCGCGTTTAAAACGTTTTAATGTAGTCGGTATGTTTCATGTGGGCATGTATGAATACGATCGCAACATGGCTTTGATCCACATTGATGACGCGGCCAAATTATTTCGTATTGAGCCAGCCGTATCAGGGCTGCGTTTAAAACTGGATGACTTGTTTAATGCGCCACGCATTACCCAGAATCTGGCGGATCAATTAGGCGACGATTATCGTGTCAGTGACTGGACCAAGGCGCACAGTAATTTCTTTAGAGCCGTTCAAACCGAAAAGCGCGTAATGTTTATTATTCTGATGCTGATCGTAGCGGTTGCAGCTTTTAATATCGTTTCGACTCTAGTCATGGTCGTCACGGATAAACGTGGGGATATTGCTATTTTAAAAACCCAGGGATTGTCGAATGCCTCGGTGATGGGTATCTTTATTGTATTGGGTGGCATTATTGGTTTAGTCGGCACTGCACTGGGCACTGTTGGCGGAATTTTGTTAGCCCTCAATGTTGAAACAATAGTTCCAGCCATCGAAAAAGCCTTTGGTATGCAATTTTTGGCGGCGGATGTGTATTACATCAATCAAGTACCGTCCAAATTGATCTGGATGGATGTCTACTGGATTGCTGCTACAGCCTTATTACTGTCCTTGTTGGCAACCTTATATCCCGCCTGGCAGGCCTCACGAATTAATCCTGCAGAGGTGTTACGCTATGAATAAGTCCATTATTCTGGAAGCTCGTCAGTTAAGCAAACGCTATACCCAAGGGACTATCGATGTAGAAGTTCTAAAAGGCGTGGATATACAAATCCAGTCAGGAGAACGGGTCGCCATTATGGGGGCATCCGGTTCCGGCAAAAGTACGCTGATGCATTTGTTAGGTGGACTGGAAAAGCCGACTTCAGGCAGTGTGCTGTTAGATGGTCATGACCTGAATAAAATCAGTGCGGCCCGCTTATGTCAGTTGCGTAATAGTGGTTTGGGTTTTATCTACCAGTTTCATCATTTACTGGGCGAATTTACCGTGCTGGAAAATGTCGCCATGCCTTTGCTGATAGGTTCTTCGGATATTAAAAGCGCACAACTACGTGCTAAATCGCTTTTGAATCGAGTCGGATTGGGGCATCGTATCGAACACAAACCGGGTGAATTATCGGGCGGTGAGAGACAGCGTGCAGCGATTGCCCGTGCTTTAATCAATAAGCCTAAATGCATACTCGCGGATGAGCCTACAGGTAATCTGGACAGTAAAACTGCTGAACAGGTTTATCAGTTGATGCTAGAACTGAATCGTGAATTAGAGGTCAGTTTTTTGGTTGTGACCCATGATCCGGATCTTGCCGTCCGTATGGATCGGGTCCTGCATATGGAAGATGGAATGTTCCTTAGTCGTTAAATGCTACTCGGAGTTGTAAGGGCTCAACCAGCACCATATCGCCGCTGTTCACTCCTTCAGAGTCATGACTTAATACAATGAAACAATTAGCCAGACTGGAACTGGCTAATTGATGAGAGTCTTGCCCGGCTACTGGCATTACACTCAGTTCGCCTGTGTCGTTCTGATACAAGATTCCACGCTGATATTCTTCCCGACCGGGTCGTTTGCGAAGTGTAGCCAGACAGCGGGCTGGTAAACGCATTGCGGCTTGCTGCGCGCCTCCCGCAAGTTTTAGTAAAGCCGGTTTAACAAATTTTTCTACACTCACCCAAACCGCGACCGGGTTGCCCGGCAAGCCAAAAAATAAACATTCTCCAATTCGTCCAAAAGCCAAAGGTTTGCCAGGTTTAATTGCAATCTTCCAAACATCAACCTGACCACATTTTTGCAGAGTTTCCTGAATAAAATCGGCGTCGCCTACTGAAGCGCCACCGGTTGAAATCAAAACATCCAAATGCGGGGCGGCGCTGTTGAGCGTTTGTTCAAGTAAATTTGGGTCATCGGCAATAATGCCTAAATCAATCAACTCATATAAGGGGTGGTCTAATAATGCACTTAATTGATAGCGATTGCTGTCATAGATTTGACCTAAACTCAGAGTACTACCGAGTGGGCTGAGTTCATCGCCACTGGAAAAGTAGCCAATCCGGAGTCGACGCGTCACCTGTACTTGACTAATTCCGGCTGCGGCAAGTAAGCCGATTGCCACTGGATTTAAGATAGTGCCTTTAGTGAGTAAATTTTTGCCAGCTTCTATATCACTGCCTGCGCAGCGAATGTTTTGATACCGAGCAGTTTGCGCCGGAAAGTGGACCCACTCTCCTGCTACGACAACCTGTTCCTGAGCAACTACGCAATCGACACCTTCAGGGACTACAGCCCCGGTGAAGATGCGGATACATTCATTGGCATGGATTGCTCCACTGTAGGGATGCCCGGCCCAACTAACGCCAACCTGACGACAACTAAATGCCTCAGCTTTAATGCTTTGACTGTGGAGACCATAGCCATCCATTGCCGCATTGTTGAAGGCGGGGATCGCTGCGGGTGAGGAGACGTTTGTTGCCAGAACCCGCGCTAAAGCCTGCTGAATGCTGATTGTTTCAAACTGCTGTAGAGGTGTGACCTTAGACAGTATTTGCGTCAGTGCTTGTTCAACACTCAATAAGTGATTAGTTTTGGAATAACAGATTTCAGTCATGTGCTAATTCTTGGTAATAATCCAATATAAAGGCGAGAATGGCTTGAATATCATTCAAATTCAGCAGGGGTAAATCAGCAGGTACAGGCAGATGGCTGTCACTGGCAATCGCAATGATATTGGGATCATGCGGGTAGAGTAAGGGCTTGCCTAAGCTGGGCCGGTGCAATTCGATTTTGGCAAACGCTTCCTGTCGGAAGCCTTCAACCAAAATGAGATCAAGTTCATAGTTTTGCAAAAGTGCCAATTGTTCGGCTAAGTTCACTGGAAGTTGCGGATCGTGTTCTGCAATTAATATCTGCCGATAGGCTGAGGCGAGTAAAACCGGCGTCGCTCCGGCCATGCGTAAACGAAAACTGTCTTTACCAGGTTGATCGATTTCAACATCATGATGGCTGTGTTTAACCACGGCCACCTTAAGTCCTTGTTGTTTGAGCAGGGGAAGCAACTGCGTTAACAAACTCGTCTTACCCGTGCCGCTAGAGGCGGCAAAACCGAGTACGAAAGGCAGTTTCTTGGTCATAGCAGGCAGGATCAGTTGTGGTTGAGACTGAATTTTAAGCTATTATGCACTGGCATGCCTGTACTGTTGCGAGGTTAAATTTGATACGCCTGTTTTTACTATTAGCTATTGTCATGATTCTATGGGCGTATTGGCTTGTTCCGAGGTTACAACCCAGTCCTGCACAATGGTTTAAAGACCGTATGAAGACTGTAGTCCTCGTTTTGGTGCTTGGGATTCTAGCTTTTTTGTTGCTGACTGGGCGTCTGAATTTTCTCATTGCTCTATTTGGGCTAATCGGTGCTGGTCTGGCACGTTTGCTGCCGCTGTTAATGAAATACGCGCCTTACATTCAGCAGTTTTGGCGGTGGCGTCAGCAACAGGCGCCATCCTATCGTACTCATCAACAAGTCGATAATGCCATTAATGGGGCGATGACCCGTGAACAAGCTTTAGCCATCTTAGGATTAGAAGCTAATGCCGACCAAGCCAGCATAATCGCTGCTCACCGGCGTTTAATGGCCAAGGTGCATCCTGACAAAGGCGGCACAGATTATCTGGCTGCACAACTGAACTTAGCCAAAAAAACCTTGTTGGGATCATGATGGCAAAGCCGCATATTGTGCTGTTAATCCTGATCATGGCCCTTACTGCCTGGTGTAGTCGAGACATCAATGATACTAAGCGTCAGACTGGCAATCAGTTGGCGCCGGCGCTGGGTCAGATTCCTGAACACTACACTGTGCTTAAAGGGGACACACTGATCATCATCAGTGTCAGGCTGGGTATACCTTATCAGACATTGGCGTTATGGAATGACTTACAGCCTCCTTTTCTCATCAAAGAAGGACAGATTTTGCGATTGAGGCCGCCTAAGGACTCTGTTAGAGTTTTTTCGACTTCAGTGCCCAAACTGGCAATGTCAGTACTTAATGTTTTCAAGCAGTCACAGACAGCAAAGCCAGCGATTAAATCCGATTGGCAATGGCCGGTTCGTGGTCGAGTACTTAAGTTCTTCGATCCTGAAAACAGCAAAGGCCTTGATCTGGCCGTAACATTGGGTCAGACCGTCAATGCGGCGGCCTCTGGGAAAGTGGTCTATGCGGGTGACGGTATCTTAGGGCATAGCAATTTATTGATCATTAAACATGATGAACATTGGTTAACCGCCTATGGCAACAACCGCTTATTGCGGGTGAAGTTGGGGGATGAAGTCAGCAGGGGACAGGTGATTGCCGAAGCTTCCGATAATGAGGCTTTGCCTTACCTACATTTTGAAATCAGAAACAACGGTGATCCGGTTAATCCACTTGAGTATTTGCCGCCACCATAGTTGCTTTCATGCTTCTAGCGGGAGACGGAAATGCCGGATGTGCAACCCAGTAGATTTGAATACGAAAGTTTAATCGAAAGTACCGACGAGACCCAGGCACCTTGTCATGAATTGGCGTGTGATGATGATTATTGGCAGTCGGATGCCTCTCCTGACGCTGCCCAAATTTATTTTCGGCAATTAGGCCGGTCAAAGCTGTTAAGTGTTGAAGAAGAAAGAGCTGTCGGTTATCTAGTCGCTCAAGGCGATGTTCTGGCTCGACAAACATTAATCGAAAGTAATCTGAAATTAGTCGTCAAAATAGCTAAACGGTATCGCTGTCGTGGACTCGGCGTTTTAGATTTAATCTCTGAAGGCAATTTAGGTTTGATACGCGCTGTGGATAAATTTGATGTCAGTCTAGGGTTTCGTTTTTCAACTTACGCCACCTGCTGGATCAGACAATTTATTGAAAACGCATTGTTAAGCCAGCAGCGTAATGTTCGTTTGCCTATCCATGTAGCAAAAGAAATCCAGTTCATGGTTAAGACTCGGCAACGATTAACCGCACAATTGGGTCGTGAACCCAGTTTGGAGGATTTAGCCATTTTTATCGAGAAACAGCCAGACTTGATTGGCCGTTTTCTGCGCTTGGATCAACCAGAATTATCCTTGGACATCTCAATAAATGCTGAGAGTGATAGTTGTTTGTTGGACGCCTTGCCAGACGATCAGGCCGGTTTGATCGAGACTTTGCATAGTGAAGCGATCACTATGCAATTGCCAGAGTGGTTGGAACAGATCCATGAGCGTCACAAGGAAGTACTATGCCGACGTTTCGGCTTGGCCGGTTTTGACGTCGAAACTTTGGAGACCATTGCTGAAAGCCTAGGGATTAGCCGGGAAAGAATCAGGCAAATCCAGTTGGCGGGATTAAAAGAACTACGAAAGCTTTTGGAAGATCGTGGCGTTATGGCGGACAGTCTGTTTGACTGAGTTCAGGCATCACCCCAAACACAATGGCCGGCGACTTTGGTGATTTTGGCCAGACGCTGGGTATGAGCGGCCAATTCCTCACTATCACACCCTATGATCTTCAGTGCAGGGCGATTGGCAGCCAAACGGTAGTGGGTTTGTTGTTGCTGATCGTTGAAGTCACTGTGTTCATCAAGCAAGGACGCTTGACCGCCCGTCATTAATAAATAGACTTCGGCCAGGATCTCGGCATCTAATAGAGCACCGTGTAATTCCCGGTGACTATTATCGATGCCATAACGTTTGCATAAAGCATCCAGGCTATTTCGGGCGCCGGGGTGTTTCTGGCGGGCATAGATCAAGGTGTCCATCACTGTACAATGCCTGTCTAGCAAGGTGTCACCGTGTCCCAGCAAACTGAATTCATGATTTATAAAGCCAACATCAAAGGGTGCGTTATGAATGATTAATTCAGCACCCTCGATAAACGCCAGAAAATCATCGGCAATATCAGGGAAATGAGGTTTGTCTTTTAGAAATTCATTGCTGATACCATGCACTTCAATCGCGCCTGCATCGATTTCCCGGTCAGGATTCAAATACACATGAAAACGATTAGTGGTTAAACGACGGTTAAGCAATTCCACACAGCCAATTTCTATAATCCGATGACCTTCCTTGGGGTTGATGCCTGTGGTTTCGGTATCGAGAACAATTTGACGTTGGATAGTGGTGGTAAGCATAAGGGTATTAACCGGCAATCGATTTAAGTAATTCGCTTTGGACTTGATAAGCAGGGCTATCAGCTGAATTGAGATGGATATATTGACCATCGTTTTGCAGCAACCAGGCTTGAGTATTATCCAAACTATACATATTCAGATCAGCCAAAATACGTTCAGCCAGTTTTTTGTCCGAGATGGGGAAACAGGTTTCTACGCGTTTAAACATATTCCTGTCCATTAAGTCGGCGCTGGACGCATAAACCAGCCAGTCGCCACCGTTTAAAAAAGCATAGATACGGGAATGCTCCAGAAAACGGCCTATGATGGCACGAACTTCAATATTGTCTGAGACACCCGGAATACCAGGACGTAAGCAGCAAATACCGCGCACGATAAGTTCAATTTTGACCCCAGCTTGCGAAGCGCGGTACAAAGCCTGAATGGCTTGTTCTTCAACGATGGCATTGACTTTGATGATAATACGCGCTGGTTTTCCTTTCCGGGCCTGCTCGGCTTCACGGTCTATCATACGGATCAGGCCGGAGTGCAATGTAAAGGGGGATTGCAGCAATTTATTCAGCTTACTGACTTTACCCAGACTGGTTAACTGCAAAAATACCCGACGTACATCTTCCCCCAGTTCCTTGTCACAGCTGAATAAGCCGTAGTCCGTATAAATTTTGGCGGTCTTAGGATGGTAATTGCCCGTGCTCAAATGCACATAATTGCGCAATACATTGCCTTCCTTGCGTAAAACCAAACACATTTTGGCATGGGTTTTATAACCGACGACGCCATACACCACGTGAGCAGCGGCTTCCTGCAGTTTAGCCGCCAGACCAATATTGTCTTTCTCATCAAAACGGGCGCGTAATTCGATGACCACGGTGACTTCTTTGCCAGCCCGCGCAGCTTTAATCAGTGCCGCCACGATAGGCGAATCAACACCCGTACGATACAGGGTTTGTTTAATCGCCAATACATCGGGATCAGCGGCCGCCTGACGAATAAACTCGACTACCGGTGAAAACGATTCATAGGGATGATGCAGTAATATGTCTTGACGACGGATTGCCGCAAAGATGTCTTTGCCCCGGCCCAAGCTATTGGGTACATGGGTTTTAAAAGAAGGAAACTTTAGGTCTGAGCGTTCTACCAGTCCATATATGGTTTGGATGCGACTAAGATTGACTGGACCGGTTGCCATAAATACTTTGTCTGCAGTCAGATCAAAGCGCGCTTGTAAAAAGCGTATGGTTTCTTCCGGACAATTCGCGTCAATTTCTAAGCGTACTTCATCACCGTAGTTACGCATTGCCAGTTCGCCGGCGACTGCCATCATTAAGTCATCGATTGCGTCGTCGTCCACGAAAAAATCACTGTTACGGGTGACACGAAATTGATGACAACCGGTCACCGTCATCCCCTTGAACAAGTCGTTGATGAAGGCATGAATAATGGACGACAAGAAAACAAAGTCATAGGGACCGCTATGGGTTTCAGCAGCAGGTAACTGAATGATGCGTGGCAAGGAACGAGGTGCCTGTAAGACCGCCCGACCGCTGTTGCGGCCAAAGGCATCTTTTCCAGTTAAAGAGATAATGAAATTTAAACTCTTGTTGAGGATGCGGGGGAATGGATGTGCCGAATCCAGGCCCACTGGGGTCAGGATGGGTAATAATTCTTCGTTAAAGAATTTTTCCAGCCATTGGCGTTGTTCTGAGCTCCATTTATCACGACGGACGAAACGAATGTTTTCGGCCGCTAACAGGGGAATCAATACTTCATTAAGGACGCGGTATTGTTCGGCAACCAGGGCATGGGCTTTTACAGCGATTTTGTCGAGCTGTTCATTAATGGTCAAGCCGTCACTACTGACAACATTGGCATCCATTTCCGCCATTTGTAATAGACTGGCGACCCGTACTTCATAAAACTCATCCAGATTAGAGCAGGAAATACATAAGTAGTTGAGACGTTCCAGTAAGGGCAGTTTTTCATCCAGGGCCTGAGCCAGAACCCGGACGTTAAATTCCAGTAAGCTTAATTCTCGATTAATGTAAAACTCAGGATTACTCAGTTCAGTCTCACTCATGCCTTAGATTCCTTGTTATGGGCTTTTCTGGATTATAGAGCAAATCAGGCTTAAGAATTGTTACGGTTACATGATTAATCAAAACGACTGGCGTCGGCCGGGAGTTGCGCAAAGATTGGGTGAATGGGGATGCCGCAGGAAGCCGGATAATACACCGCTAATAAATGTAAACCATCGGGTGGTGCCGTCATGGCTGCCCGATTGCGGTCTTTTAAGGCTAACAGATCCGCTAGCCATTCAGCGTCATGTTTGCCTCTCCCCACTTCGATCAAAGAACCTACAATATTTCGCACCATATGATGTAAAAAAGCATTGGCACAAATGTCGATAATGACCTGATCTTGCTGACGATAAACATGAACAAAATACAGATGCCGTTTCGGACTGACCGACTGGCAGCTCTGGGCCCGAAACGAAGAAAAATCATGTTCACCTAATAGAGCTTGTGCCGCATTGTGCATGCGTTTGGCATCCAGCGATTGATGAACCCAGGTTGCCTGACCTTGTAACAGAGCTGAATGGACGCCACGGTTCAATATGACATATCGATAACAGCGAGCGATGGCCTGATAGCGGGCGTGAAAATCACTCTCAACGGCTTGTGCCCAAATAATCCGGATATCTGGCGGTAAATAGGTATTCGCACCGCGCAGCCAGGCTGGCAGGGGGCGGGGGACCTCGGTATCAAAATGCACGACTTGTTCAAAGGCATGAACACCCGTGTCGGTGCGGCCGGCGCAATGTACAACAATCTCCTGATTCGCAATCACCGACAAAGCGTTTTGTAAGGCGGCTTGGACCGTGGCTTTTCCGGTTTGAAACTGCCAGCCGGCATAGGCCTGGCCGTTATATTCAATGCCTAGTGCAATGCGTTGTACCACTGCGTCAGTCATGAATCCAGACCTTAAAACCAGGCTGAACGCGCTCAAACAGGTCGATAATGTCAACGTTACGCATGCGAATACAACCGTGCGAAGACGGCTGGCCGATCAGATCTTCTTCGGCAGTGCCGTGAATGTAAATATAGCGCCAGGCACTATCGACATCATGGTAGCGGTTTTTACCGGCTTCCAGACCACTCAGCCACAAAATCCGGCTGAGAATCCAGTCACGCTGCGGAAACTGTGCAGCCAATTCAGTTGTAAATATTTCACCGGTAGCGCGGCGGCCGACAAAAACGCTATTGGGCGCGGCATGGGAACCAATTTTGGCACGAATCTGATGCCAACCGGTCGGCGTGCATTCACTGCCTTTGCGTTCACCGGCACCGTTTCTGGCAGTTGAAACGCTATATTCAGTCTGAATCTGACCATTTTCAATCAGACGCAGGCACTGTGCTTTGATCGAAATATCCAGATAAGCAGAACTGACTAGATTCATGGTTTAACGAATAAAGCGATAGACTCGACGTGGGCGGTTTGCGGAAACATATCCATCACACCGGCTTTCACCAGTTGATACCCTAATTCATTGACCAGAATCCCCGCGTCACGGGCTAATGTTGAGGGATTACACGACACATAAACAATGCGTTCGGGTTTCCAATGTTTAAAATTATGCAAAATTTCCGCTGCGCCGGCCCGGGATGGATCGAGTAAAACTTTATTAAAGCGTTTTTTGCTCCATGGCTGCTCACTGACGTCTTTAGTCAGATCCGCTGCATAAAATTCAACGTTTTTGATTTGATTGAGTTCTGCATTGCTTCGCGCATGACGAACTAGGGGCAAATCGCCTTCAATCCCGGTCACTGAAGCGGCGTAACGGGCCAGTGGTAAAGTGAAATTCCCCAGGCCACAAAACAGGTCCAGAACATGATCTTCTGCGGTTAATTCCAGGGCCTCAATAGCGCGACTGACCATTTTGCGGTTAATTTCATAATTAACCTGGGTAAACATGGCCGGACGGAATTCAAATTTAACTGAATGATCAGCCAGGCTGTAATGCGGTGTGACCTCTGCCTGACCTTCCAAGGGCACGATACTGTCTGGACCTTTAGGTTGCAGACAAATGCTGATGCCATGTTGTTGAGCGAACTCAGCCATGATGGCTTGGTCAGCTTGGGTGGCCGGTTCCAAGACCCGAAACGCCAGTACGCAGTCTTCGTCGCCAATCGCGACTTCTATTTGCGGAATTTTATCTTTGATACTCAACCGGGCAATCATTTCACCTAATGCGATCAGTTTTTCGCCAACGATAGGATGCATGACTTTACAGCTGTCGATTTCTGCCAGGAAGGGATTGCGGCGTTCTCTAAAACCGACCAACACCCGATTTTTTTTAGCGACAAACTTAACACCCATTCGGGCTTTGCGGCGGTAACCCCAATGCGGTCCGGTCAGGGCCGACCAGATTTCCGGAATATCGACTTTGCCGATTCTACGGAATTGTTCTTTCAGTAAATCTTCTTTAATGCTAATTTGCTGCTCATCGGCAACATGCTGAAAACTACAGCCACCACAGACCCCATAATGTGGGCAGGCAGCATCCACCCGTTGCGGTGAGCGGCTATGTAATTGCACCACTTTACCTTCTGCAAAATCTCGGCGAATATCGGTATAAACAAAATCAAGGTTTTCGCCGGGTAGGGCTTCGTCAATAAAAACTGCTTTCTGATTGACGTGGCTGACACCTCGTCCATCATGGGTCAAGGATTCAATGACAGTGGTAATCGCTTCTTGAGGTAATTTTTTTTTGGCCATAGGAGGAATTGTCGGTTGGCCATGCTGGCCAGCACCGTTCAGTTAGTTGGGGAATACCCCGGTAGAAAGATAACGGTCACCGCGATCACAGACAATTGCAACGATGACTGCATTTTCCAGTTGGGCTGATAATTGCAATGCGGTATAAACAGCACCACCGGAAGAAACACCCGCAAAAATCCCTTCTTGTGCGGCTAAGGCACGAGTCGTGTTTTCGGCAGCTTGTTGATTGACGTCAATGATGCGGTCAACTCGGCTGGCTTCATAAATTTTAGGCAAGTACTCTTGCGGCCAGCGGCGAATTCCAGGGATTTTAGAATCACCTTCCGGTTGCACGCCGACAATCTGAATCGCAGGGTTTTGTTCTTTTAGGTAGCGCGAAGTTCCCATAATTGTGCCGGTGGTGCCCATGGAGCTGACGAAATGGGTGATCGTACCTTGGGTGTCATGCCAGATTTCAGGACCGGTACTTTCATAATGGGCGCGCGGATTATCCGCATTAGCGAATTGATCCAGGATTTTACCTTTACCATTGTCTTGCATGGTGCGGGCCAGATCAATCGCAGCCTCCATACTGCCAGCAGCCGGGGTCAGAATAATGTCAGCTCCATAAGCTTTCATTGAGGCGATGCGTTCAGCACTCATGTTGTCGGGCATGATTAATACCATGCGATAACCTTTAATCGCGGCCGCCATCGCCAATGCAATACCCGTGTTACCACTGGTGGCTTCAATCAAACAATCCCCTGGTTTTATATCGCCTCGTGCTTCGGCGTGCTGAATCATACTCAGTGCAGGACGGTCCTTAACTGATCCGGCGGGGTTATTGCCTTCCAGTTTGACCAGGATAGTGTTGCTGGTTGAACCTGGTAAACGCTGCAAGCGAACCAACGGGGTATGACCAACAAACGACTCGATAGTGGGGAATTGCATGCCAGTTTCTCATCAATTTCTAATGAATAAAATTATATCAGAGCCTATCACTGCGGGTTTGACGCTTTAGCAAAATAATAATCCGGATTGCGATTGTCAGACTCGGTTGTGGCGGGTGGGTAATTCAACTAAAATTGCTGATTACCTGTTCCTTTGATGTGGTACTTTCATGAAACCTAAATACCTCTTGCTAGCGCTATTGTTGCCGAGTTTGTTGACCGGTTGTAGTAGCGATCTTTTGGGAACCAAGCCTGAACCTAAGCCTAAAAAAGTGGTAGCCAAGAAGGCAGAGAAAAAACATGCGGCTAAACCCGCTAAGCCGACTGATAATCCGACCACGACTTATGCCATAGATGATGGTAAAAATGATTTTAAAGTCGAAGCGATCAATCCTCCAGGTTTTCAGGGCCAGTTTACAACACCAGAACCAGGACAACAGCCGGTGATGACCGCACCGATTGAGAATAATCTGCAAGCCCAGACAGTTGCGCCTGCTTTGAATAATGCCCCTGTTAATGCTGGTATTGTTCAAGCCCCTAGCCATGCTGCGCAGGCAGTCAATACGCTACCAGCCAACGCCAATCCACCTGCTGCGTTAAATTCGGCAGCATCAGCAGCGGTTCAAGCAGTTACGCCGCCGAATGTGCCAACACCGGTTGCACCGGCATCACTGGGGATTACGGTTGAAGATGTGGTGGTGCCTGCCAGTGCTTCACCAGCGGTGTTTGCGCTATCGGCGCAAGCGGATGCCAGTCAAAAACGCGGCGATCTAGAGGGTGCGGTGGTGATTACCGAACGCGCCTTACGCATTGATTCGCGTAATCCTATCATCACCTATAAGCTGGCTTTGCTGCGTTTGAAGCAGAATAAACTACAGTTGGCGGAAGATTTAGCCGGTAAAGCCGCTTTGCTGGCGGGTAGTGATTTGGAAATGAAACGTAAAAGTTGGTTATTAATTGCCGAAGCGCGTCAAAATCAACAAAACTTTCAAGGCGCTAAAGACGCCAAAAATAAAGCTGAAAGCTTTTTTGGTCGTTAATTCCGCACGCACGTGACTGTAATTGACGCCGTATTTGCTGAAGAAGGACTGCTGGCTCAGGTCATTACGGGCTATCAGCCACGACAAGCTCAGATTGAAATGGCGCAAAGCATTGCCAGCGCCATTGATTCGCAACAAAACCTGATTGCTGAAGCCGGTACGGGTACGGGTAAAACTTTTGCTTATCTGATTCCGGCTATATTGTCGCGCAAAAAGGTCATCGTCTCGACTGGCACTAAAAATCTGCAAGACCAGTTATTCAATAAGGATCTGCCACTGATTCGCAGCGCCTTACCTAAAACGCCGTTTCGTGCCAGTTTGCTTAAAGGCCGCGCCAATTATCTCTGTAGCTATCGATTGGATCAGGCCCTGAATACGGCGTTCGGCTACAGTCAGGAAGATGCCAAAGCCTTATCCTTAATCCATGATTGGGGTCGGAAAACCCGCTATGGTGATATTTCAGAGGTGGCGGATGTTAACGAAGGTGATCCGGTCTGGTATCACGCTACCTCAACCGCGGATAATTGCCTGGGCCAAAACTGTCCCAAGGTGGGTGATTGTTTTTTGATCAAAGCCCGTAAACAAGCCCAAGAAGCGGATCTGGTCGTTGTCAATCATCATTTGCTGTGTGCAGACTGGTCAATCAGAGACACTGGCTTTGGCGAATTATTACCCGAAGCTGAAGTGGTAATCATTGACGAAGCGCATCAGTTGGCAGAAACGGCTTCCGGTTTCTTAGGGGTGACGGTTACCGGTAAGCAATTACAAGATCTGGCTGAAGATAGCATGGCTGAATATCTGACTGACGCCAAAGACATGCCTGAATTGCGCAGTGCCTGTGAAGATCTGCAACATGAAATTAAAGACCTCAGGTTAGCCTTTGGTCTGGAATTGCGACGCGGCGACTGGCAAGACATCATCGACAATCCCAAAATTCAGGGTGCTTTAGAAAACTTACAAAAACAACTGGCACGTCTGACCGATCAGCTAGAGCGGGCTTCTATTCGAAGTAAAGGCTTGGAATCTTGTTTCGATAGGGCTGAAGCCTTAGATACTCAACTCGATGTTTTGATGACTGATCAGGATGGTCAGTGGATAAAATGGTACGAAACCTACAGTAAGTCCTTTGCATTAAGCCGCACGCCTCTGGATATAGCCAAAGAATTTAGTGCTTTCATGCGGCGCTATTCTGCAACCTGGATATTTACCTCTGCGACATTAAGTGTTGCCAATAATTTTCAACATTTTTCCGCTAGTCTCGGGCTTTATGATGCGCGCACAGCAAGCTGGGATAGTCCGTTTGATTACCCCAAGCAAGCTTTGTTTTACCATCCACGCGGTTTGCCCGCACCTAATGATCCCGATTTTACTGACAAAATTGTCGACTATGTGTTGCCAGTTTTAAAAGCCAGCCGTGGTCGAGCTTTTTTTCTGTTTACCAGTCACCGGGCTTTGCAACGCGCCGCACACATTTTAGAACGAAAGCTTGATTATCCTTTGTTAGTGCAAGGTACCCGTTCCAAAGGTCAGCTTCTGGATGAATTTAAAAGCCTGGGGCATGCCGTGTTATTGGCGACAGCCAGCTTTTGGGAAGGCGTTGATGTCCGTGGTGAGGCTTTATCGTGTGTGATCATTGATAAACTACCTTTTGCATCACCTGGTGATCCGGTATTAAAAGCCCGTATGGCAGCAATGGAAAAACGTGGACGCAATCCCTTTTTTGAACACCAATTACCCAGCGCAATCATTATGTTGCGGCAAGGGGTGGGGCGTTTGATTCGTGATGTCGATGATAGAGGGGTGTTGATGGTCTGTGATCCGCGCTTACTCAAGCGTTCCTATGGCCAATTATTCCTCGACAGTCTGCCTGCTATGCGTCGCAGTCGCGAACTCAGAGATGTGGAACTGTTTTTTCAGGAAGAGACCAAAACATGAGAATTTTAGCTGTTGAAACGTCTACTGATGCCTGTTCGGCCGCATTATGGATTGATGGTGAATGTCATCAAGAATTCGCCCTCGCTCCGCGTGAACATACTCAATTGATTTTGCCAATGATAGCCAAGTTGATGAACGAAGCCGGCTTGCGTCCACAACAACTGAATGCCATCGCCTTAAGTCGGGGGCCAGGCTCATTTACCGGGGTGCGGATAGCCGGTGCCGTCGTGCAGGGCATTGCTTTAGGTGCTGACTTGCCAGTAGCGCCGGTTTCAACTCTGGCGGCACTCGCCCAAGACCACTTTAATCGCCAGAGCGAATCGCGAATGGCTTTTACCGCAATGGATGCCCGCATGGATGAGATTTTTTGGGGCTGTTATCAGCGCAGTGAACTGGGTTTGGCCCAATTGATCGGTGCAGAAAGCGTGACCTCTGCGGATGCGGTGTCCTTTCCTGATCAAGCGGGGTTTGGCGTGGGGTCAGGTTGGGGCGTGTATGCAGACATTTTGGGCAAAAGGCTGGCGTCCTGTCTTCAGGGGGTAGAATTTGAAATCTGGCCGACTGCAGCCTGTATCGCTCAGCTCGGCGCTATGATGGTGGCGAATGGTGAAACAGTTGCTGTTGAACAGGCAATGCCCGTTTATCTTCGCGATAAAGTCGCTAAAAAGCAAAGCGAAAGATAGAGTACAATGCCACGGTCTTAAGCCGTGATGGTTTTGTGTAATGGCCCAATTTTTTGAAATACATCCCGATAACCCACAGCAACGCCTGATCCGTCAAGCCGTTGAGATTATCAATCAAGGTGGCGTGATCGTTTATCCCACGGATTCGGCCTATGCATTGGGTTGTCATATCGGCGATAAAGCTGCTATGGACATCATTCGTTCCATCCGTCGTCTCGATGATAAACATAATTTCACTTTGTTGTGCAGTGATTTGAGTCAAGTTTCTAACTTTACCCGCATGGGTAATGATGCGCATCGATTAATCAAAAAACTGACCCCCGGGCCTTTTACCTTTTTGCTGGATGCCACCCATGAGGTGCCGCGTCGCCTGCAACACCCCAAGAAAAAAACGATAGGCGTCAGAATTCCCGATAATAAAATTGCGCAGATGCTGGTTGAAGAGTTAGGTGAGCCTTTGTTAACTTCTACTCTGATTATGCCGGGAGAAACTGAGCCCATGAATGATCCTTATGAAATTCGCGATTTACTTGAGCACCAGGTTGCCTTAGTCATGAGTAGTGGCTATCTGGACACCGAATTAACCACCGTTATTGCTTGCACTGATGGCGGTATCGAAGTCGTCAGACAAGGCAAAGGTCGCGCGTCTATGCTGGAGAATGGACTATGATGGACGAGCTAACACTGGTGCAGCGAGTTGTGGTGTGGTTTTTGCCAGTCGTGTTTGCGATTACGGTGCATGAGGTAGCTCATGGCTGGATGGCCAAACGTTTTGGAGATCCCACTGCAGCCCAGGCAGGGCGTCTGAGTCTCAATCCCATAAAACATATTGATTGGGTTGGTACGATTCTGATTCCGGGTTTGTTGTTATTAACCTTTACTGGCTTTATTTTCGGTTGGGCTAAGCCAGTGCCGGTTGATGGGCGTTATTTCAAAAATCCACGTCGTGATATGGCCTTTGTAGCCTTAGCGGGTCCTGTCTCAAATATACTCATGGCCATTTTCTGGGCGCTGCTGGCTCGTTTGGGCGTGAGCTTTTACCAATATGAATTTTTTGCTTTACCCTTGATCTACTCCGGCATAGCGGGTATCAGCATTAACTTGGTATTGGCTTTGATCAATTTATTACCCATCCCGCCTTTGGATGGTAGTCGAATATTATCAGGCGTATTACCAGATTACTGGGCCTGGCAATTCAATCGTATCGAACGCTTTGGCTTTGTGATTTTGCTAATCCTCTTATCCACCAACGCCTTGGGTATGATTTTGCAATATCCAATGTTCTACGCGCAACAATGGTTCTTTAGTCTGGCAGGTCTATAAAGACTATGGACAATCCAAGTCCCGTGTACGATACCGAAGTGCTCGCCGCGCCACCCCGTGCAATGGTATTGGGCGAACCCTATTGTGATGTGCCGGAAGATTTATACATACCACCTGATGCACTGGAAGTCATCCTAGATACTTTTGAAGGGCCTTTGGATTTGTTGCTGTATTTAATCCGTCGGCAAAATATTGATATTCTGAACATACCGATTGCGGAAATTACCCGGCAATATGTTGGCTACATCGAAATGATGGAGCAACTCAAGTTGGAGTTGGCAGCTGAATATCTGGTAATGGCGGCTTTACTGGCGGAAATTAAATCCCGTCTGTTATTGCCCCGTCCGCCAGAAACTGAGGAAGACGAGGAGGATCCCCGCGCCTTTTTGATTCGTAAACTTCAAGAGTACGAAGCGATTAAACGTGCAGCCGAAGAGATTGACAGCCTGCCACGTTTTGAACGTGATGTGTTTGAGGCGAGTGTTGATGTCAGTACCATAGGTCGACATCGACGCCAGCCTGATGTTGACCTCAAAGAAATATTGCTAGCCTTTCAGGATGTTCTAAAACGGGCTGAGCGCTTAACCCACCACCAAATTACCAAAGAACCCTTATCAGTCCGTGAACGAATGGCAACCATTTTGGAAGCACTTAACCGGGCAAATCACCTCGCTTTCACAGCGTGTTTTACCCGATGTGAAGGAAAAAACGGAGTGGTTGTCGCGTTTCTTGCCGTCCTTGAACTCAGCAAAGAAAACCTCCTCGATATCTATCAAGACCAGCCCTACAGCGAAATCCGAGTCCGCCTACGTGCCGGTGGAGGAGAGCCCGTTATATGAGCTTGCGGAGCCAGCGAAGCCTAAAGCCCGACGTAAAGCAAAAGCACCAAAACCGATTGTTCGCAAAGGACCCCGCTTGCTGTCAAGCTGGCATCAGCCTTTGGGATGGATCGCACCGGTTTCAATCGCCGATACGCTTCAACCATTGGCTGAGGCAAAGCCAACTCCAGCAATTCATCCTTCCAAGCCCAGTCAAGTTCGCTTGCCAATTAATATGGTCAGTGGCTGGTTGCCAATCTCGACCGCAATTGAACAGGATAAGCCAAAAATTCTTTTACAGGATGCAACAGCTGAAGGAGACGCTGTGAATACCAAACGTATAGTCGAAGCTTTGTTATTTGCTGCTAATCGCCCGATGACGATCAAGCAATTGCAGGAAGCATTTCCTGAATGGTCTGTACCAACAGCGCAGGCTATTGCTGACGCATTAGTATCGATTGCTGAAGACTATCAAGATCGACCCATAGGCTTAAAAGAACTGGCGAGTGGTTATCGTTTTCAGGTTAAAGACGGTATGGCCGAATGGGTCACGCGTTTGTTCGAAGAAAAGCCTCCGCGCTATTCGCGTGCCTTGCTGGAAACCATGGCGATTATTGCTTACCGTCAGCCTGTAACAAGGGGGGAGATCGAAGATATCCGGGGCGTCAGTGTCAGTACCAGTATTGTCCAGACCTTGCTGGAACGTGAATGGGTCCGGGTGATAGGGCATAAGGAAGTCCCGGGTCGTCCAGCGCTGTACTCTACCACCAAACAATTTTTAGACTATTTCAACTTAAGCTCATTAACTGAATTACCGACCCTGATGGAGATTGTCGATCTGGATCTGGGGGATGTGAATCAGTTGTCAAACGATCAGGAAAACCGTGAACAAAGACAAACCACCCTTCAACAAGACTCGGACTCAAACACCGATAGCCAAGCGCAAGCCGAATTCCGCGCCGATCCGCAACAAAGCCTCGACCACGAAATCGACCCAGAACGCCAGCTCCACTAAATCGCCTGCAACTCCGGCGGGCGGCGAGCGTATTCAGAAACTGCTGGCGCGGGCTGGCTTAGGTTCACGTCGAGAAATCGAGCGTTGGATTGAGGAAGGTCGTATGACCGTGAACGGTCAGCCGGTGACCTTGGGCTATCACCTGAAAAACGGTGACTATCTGCAAATTAACGGTCGGGTGGTTAAATGGGAAAAATACGCCGAACAACCCACTCGAGTGCTGGTTTACCACAAACCTGCGGGTGAATTGGTTACCCGCCGTGATCCCGAAGGTCGCCCGGTAGTGTTTAGTCGTTTACCCAAATTATCAGTTGGCCGGTGGATTGCCGTGGGGCGTCTCGATATCAATACTTCGGGTTTATTAATGCTCACTAATAATGGTGAACTTGCTAATCGTTTGATGCATCCCTCCCGTGAAGTAGAGCGAGAATACGCAGTGCGTGTTTTGGGAGAAGTGGATGACGCGACTATTGAACGACTGAAATCCGGCGTTGAACTGGAAGACGGTCCTGCGCATTTTGAAGATTTGCGTTTTTACGATGGCGAAGGCGCCAATAAATGGTATTACGTCACTGTAAAACAAGGTCGTAACCGTTTGGTTCGTCGTTTATGGGAATCACAAAACCTAAAAGTCAGTCGATTGATTCGGGTTCGCTATGGTGATGTCGTTCTTCCCGATACCGTCCGCGCTCAGAATTTCTTTGAGATTCAGGGTAAGGCGCTGGAAGATCTGATGCGTTCAGTTGAGATGTAGAACAGCTATTGTTGGTGGCAAGAAAAAGCCCTAACAAAATCTTGATAGGGCAAGAGGCAGGAGGGTGCGCCTTTGACGATCTTAAATATACGCTCATTCAATACAATGTCAAATTAAATAACTTATTTAAAACATTAAGTTGTATTAGTTAGTTAATGTGAATTCTTTTTTAAAAACCCAAATTGACCGTTCATTGGGCAAAAAAAACTCCGGAAACAATTAGAAACCGGAGTTGAAGTGTAAAAGCACACAGGGGAATTGTTGCATAGTCAATTTACCCTGCGAATAGCCGTAGTCAAGATAGCGGTCGATTTAGTTGTTGCGGGCCTTTTGACGTCTTGCGTCCATTGGATTGATTTTAAGCGGACGATAAATCTCAATACGGTCGCCATGGTGAACAGTCTGGCTTAATTCAGCTAATTGCCCAAAGATGCCTGTTTTCTGGCTATTCAGATTGATTTCCGGAAATCGGCTGAGCAAACCAGAGGCCTGAATGGCTTCGAGAATGTTTGTTGGATTATTCGTCTGAATTTGTATCACGACTTGTTGCTGTTCAGTCGCATAAGCAACTTCGACATCAATTAATTCATCAGCCATAAAGTTGTTTGGCACGTTGCGTAAATGAACTGACCATGGTGTTACAAATTTGATTAAACACGGGGCCAAAGGCCAGTGAGGCCAGTTTGCCTGAGACTTCAAATTCTAAATCCAAGGATATTTTGCTGGCATCTTCACGTAAGGGCATAAATTGCCATACGCCTTCTAAGGATGAAAAAGGGCCTTCCAGTAAATTCATATAAATTTTTTCACCAATGACTAAGCGATTGCGCGTTGCAAATGCTTTGTGAAAGCCGGCTTTGGCAATGACTATTTCACCGTCAACGATTTCACCTTCACGTTTCAGTATGCGTGTTCCACCACACCAGGGTAAAAACTCAGGGTAGGCTTCAATATTGTCCACAATGTCAAACATTTGTTGCGCTGAATATTTAACCAGCGCGCTTTTTTGTACCACACTCAGCATGTTATAAAATCCCAACCACGTGCAAGAACACCAGGAATACAGCACCTGGTGCAAGATAGCGACACAGAAATTGCCAGATCAAAAACAGTGGGGCACTCAGTCCCAATTCGCGTTCTGCATCGCGTGTGTGCATTTTCCAGCCAGCAAAAATTGCAATCCCCATACCTCCTAGCGGTAGCATGAGATTGGCGGTGAGGTAATCAAGTAACTCGAATAAGTTTTTTCCCATCAGGGTATATTCGGAGCCGATGTTAAACGAGAATACGACTGCAATTCCCAATAGCCAACAGCTTAGACCCGCTCGAATACAGGCTTGTTCACGACTTAACTGACGATTTTGAGTGAGCCAAGCAATAGCCGGTTCAATGAGAGAAATAGAGGAAGTTAACGCGGCAAAAAACAAGAGGATAAAAAACAAAATGCCAAACAGCCAGCCGCCTGTCATTTGTCCAAATGCCAATGGCAATGTTTGGAAGATCAGTCCAGGCCCAGAGGCCACTTCGAGATTATTCGCAAATACGAGTGGGAAGATAGCTAAACCCGCCAGTAATGCCACCAAGGTATCAGCACCGGCGATGATAAGTGTGGTTTGCGGAATTGAAACATGGCGCGGCAGGTAAGAACCGTAGACCATGATGGAACCCATGCCCAGACTGAGGGTGAAAAACGCATGCCCCATTGCAGTCAAAACCGCATGACTGTCAATTTTGCTGAAATCCGCATGAAATAAAAAGTCTAAGCCTTCTTGATATGAGCCTGAAGTCATCGCGTAAGCGATAAGTAACATCAAAATAATAAACAACGCGGGCATTAAAAAACGCACAGAACGCTCAAGACCAGCGCGCACACCTCGAACCACAACGAGTAAGGTAGCAGCCATAAAAACTGAATGCCAGATGATTTGCTGCAAAGGATTGGCCATCATTTGTTCAAACAGATGTTTCACCCTGGTCGCATCAGTGTTGATGAAATAACCAAACAGGGTTTTGACGATGTAGGATAAGGACCAACCCGCGATCACACTGTAATACGACATGATCAGAAAGCCGGCTAATACCCCCAGTCCACCAAGATACTGCCAGCGTGGGTCGCGTCTGGATTGATGGGCTAACAACTGCATGGTTGAAATGGGATCCTGATGACCGCGTCTACCCATCATAATTTCAGCCATCATGATCGGCAGGCCAATTCCGGCTACACACAGCAAATATACCAGTACAAAAGCGCCTCCGCCGTTTTGGCCAGTGATATAAGGAAATTTCCAGATATTCCCTAAACCGACTGCTGAGCCAGTTGCCGCCAAAATAAAGGCAAATCGTGAAGACCATTCACCGTGACCAGAGGTTTTTTTATATGACATTTCGATGCCTAGAGTATGTTTTTTAAATCGCTAATGCGTCTAGTCAGGTAAAATATCAAAAATAACGTTTACAGTCAGTTTAAAAAAACTTACACACCCTACATGTCCGGTAAAAAAACTTCCAAAAACAACAAAGCCAACGATAACACCATTGCTTTGAACAGGCAGGCTACTCATGAATATTTCATCGAGGAACAGTTCGAAGCAGGTTTGGTGTTGGAGGGTTGGGAAGTAAAAAGCCTGCGTGACGGTCGCATACAGTTGAAAGAAAGCTATATTGATATCCGTAAGGGGGAAGCCTGGCTTTGCGGTGCGCATATTTCCAGCATGTTAACTGCCTCTACGCATGTCAAACCGGATGCGGTTCGCAAAAAGAAACTGTTGTTACATGCCCGCGAGATTAGTCGTTTGATCGGCGCTGTTGAGCGTAAGGGCTACACCTTGATTCCACTGGCCATGTATTGGGTCCGTGGCAGAGCTAAATTAAAACTGGGTTTAGCCAAAGGTAAAAAGCTGCACGATAAACGCGCCAGTGCCAAAGAGAAAGATTGGCAACGTGACAAGCAACGAATTATGAAACACGCCTAAATCGTTATCTTGTCTATCGCTTACTAGCAATTCTGTTTAAGGAAATACGGATATGCGCATGCATACTTTTTTATTACTGTTGATGTTGTCGTTGCTGACTGCCTGTGCGCCGGATGCGCCGGAAATCATCAAGATTCAAGGTCAAGCCCAAGGTACGACATTCCATATCAACTACTGGAGTGCTACCCCCGTCGATCATCAGGCAGTGGCGACGGCTATCGAGCAAACTTTCGACCTTATCGACACCCACTTATCCAATTATCGACCTGATTCAGAGATTGAACAATTTAACAGTCAATTATCTACGCAAAGTCAGACAGTTGTGCCTGAAATAGTTGAACTGGTCCGCATAGCTGAAAAGGTCTATGAAAAAAGCCAGGGTTGTTTTGATTTAACCATCAAGCCAGTGTTTGATTTATGGGGATTTGCCGGTGAAACGCTCAATATTCCTGCTGCTGAGCAGTTGGCTGAACAAATGGCAAAAGTGGGTATGCCAAAAATTCAGGTACAGGACGATACGCATTTATCCAAACTTCAACAAGATGTTCGCATCGATGTATCTGCGGTTGCCCAAGGCTATAGTGTAGGCCGGATTAGCCAGGTTCTAGAGCAGATGGGTGTCAGTAATTATCTGGTTGAAATTGGTGGGGAACTGAAATCTAACGGCCTTAAACCCGATGGTCTGTCCTGGCGTGTTGCAATCGAAAAACCTTTGCCAGGTGAACGTAAGGTCCATAAAGTGATTACGATGCCAAAAGAATCGGCTATGTCGATCATGACCTCGGGTACTTATCGGCACTTTTATGAGCAGAACGGACAGCGGTACAGTCATATTTTGGATGCGCGAACTGGCAAACCAGTTACCCATGATCTGGTAGCCGTGACGGTGCTTCACGAGGATCCAACGATCGCAGATGCTTGGTCGACTGCTTTACTGTGTTTAGGACCAAGTGATGGGATGAAACTGGCCAATGCCGAAAAATTGAATGCCATATTTATTCGTTTACATGGCAGCGAATTATTGGAAACACGTAGTGAAGCTTTAAAAACGACCACTCTCGTTTCCATTCAATAACCCTAATGTAAATTTGTTCTGAGGCGAACTATGTTTTTTGATTTTGCAAGCAATCTGCTATTTTCTGTGCATGCAGGTGGTGAGGCAATTATTGTCATCATGGATATGTTGACACGTTTTCTGACTTTGCTGGAGCGCTTGCCGTTCCTGAGCTTTCATGAGGCTATGTTGGAATTATTGCCTGGAATTTTATCCTTGAGTAATTGGCATCCGTTGTTTGTGCATTTTCCTATTGTCCTTATCCCATTGTTCTTCCTGTTTGATTTAAGCGGGTTAGTGTTTAAAAAACAAGTATGGCGCGAAGTGGCCACTCAATTGTTATGGCTGAGTGTGATATTTGCAGGTCTGACCCTGTTGACCGGTTTATTGGCATCCAAGTCCATTCCACATTCTGAGGAAGTTCATTTAATCATGGAATCCCATAAGCATTTGGCGGTGTTAGTGTTCTTTTTGACAGTGGTATTGGCAATATGGCGTGTGAGTCATGCTCATCCACCTGTGGGTGTGGATGGCTGGTCGTTTCTAGGTATTGCAGGGCTAACGAGTTTATTAGTGGTATTCACAGCAGACATGGGGGGCTTAATGGTCTATCAGTACGGTGTTGCGGTAGCGCCGGTCATGCAAACCTCTGAGTTGCAGCATGCGGCTGAGGAGCACGAGCATGAACCCGGTCATACGCACGCGGATTAATCTACTCAGTCTATGTGGTATGCTACGCGACCTTTTTTGAGAGACTTATGATGCGAACCCGCGTTAAAATTTGCGGATTCACTCAAGTGGATAACGCCTTAGAAGCGGCCAGACTGGGCGCAGATGCCATTGGTCTGGTGTTTTACCCTGAGAGTCCTCGCAATGTGAGTATTGAGCAGGCGAGTAAAATTGCACGTGCCTTACCGGCATTCGTCAGCGTGGTAGCCTTGTTTGTGGATGCTGATGCGAGTTTTATTGAAACTGTGTTGTCCAAGGTGCCGGTTGATTGTATTCAGTTTCATGGTGACGAGACACCGGAAGCGTGTCGCCTGTTTGCTAAGCCTTATATTAAGGCGATACGGGTGCGGGATGATACGGATTTGGATGCTGTGCAGACACAATACTATGATGCTGCGGGCATTTTATTAGATGCCTACCATCCAGGGATACCGGGTGGATCAGGTTGCAGTTTTAACTGGGATCTCATTCCTCGCCAACCCAAATTGCCGATTATTCTGGCAGGTGGTTTGACAGTGGAAAATGTAGATCAGGCTATTCAACACGTTAAACCGTATGCAGTGGATGTCAGCAGCGGTGTTGAAGCAGGGAAGGGTATCAAGAGTGCAGAGAAAATGGCTGCGTTTATAAAAAGAACTATACGAGCGACTGAGAACTATGACTGATAATTACAATATGCCCGACGAGCGGGGACATTTTGGTCCCTATGGTGGTATTTTTGTGGCAGAAACCCTCATTCCTGCCATTACTGAGTTGAATGAGGCTTATCAGCGCTACATTCAGGACCCTGTGTTTTTAACTGAACT
>Ga0194120_10001024_pt1 | contig 52020 bp, 41 predicted proteins | sample TA2MahCa65mmetaG_FD_148642 | JGI IMG/M metagenome (GOLD analysis project Ga0194120, IMG submission 148642) | Freshwater microbial communities from Lake Tanganyika, Tanzania - TA2015019 Mahale Deep Cast 65m | ecosystem: Environmental > Aquatic > Freshwater > Lake | place: Tanzania: Lake... | reverse complement strand
TTTCGGGCGGCATCGCAACCGTCGTCACCGCCGCGGTGCTGGCCCTGTCCGGGCTCCCCCTGCTGCCCGCGATCGGGGTCGCCGCGATGCTGGTCGTCCCCGCCATGGCGCTCACGTACGGAGCCGTCATGGTCGCCGACTGGCTGCGGCAGCGTGCCGCGACCCGGCCCGCTGCCTCGAGTTCTGCATCGTCGTCGCCTGCCACGCCGAATCCGCCGCCCCCGGCAAGATCGGCGGCGACCGAGCGCGGAGGCGGGTCGGCTCGAAGACCGACCTGGGCGCGATAGGCCAGCCAGGCGAAGCGGTGAAGTAGCTTCACGACAGGAGCGGCGAGGAACACCAGCATGACCGTGACGACCTACGACCGCGACGGGATCTTGTCCTCCCGCGACGGTAGACCCATGGCCACGTCGGGGCTTCTCACCTTGGCGGCTCTCGGGCCGATGGTCGGTTGCGGCTCGTATGCGGCCCCGGCGCCGGAGGCTCCCGGTGCGAGATACCAGGTGGTCCAGGCGACCCGACCCGCGACGGCCGCGACCTCAGGGGCCGCCGCCCCGGCCGACGACCTCGCCAAGAACCCCTTCGTGGTCTGGGTCAAGAAGACCTATCCCGGCCAGGCGGCAGCCATCATCACCAGCTACATGAAGCAGGACGGCAAGGTCGATCCTGACCGCGATCTGCTCCGCAAGCAGGCCGTCGACCAGTGCGCAAGCGAGCTCGCCAGGCAGGTCGGCATCAGCTTGCCCAGGGGCCTGACGGCCAGGAAGGTCGCCAACTCTGCCCAGGTTTCGGGCGTTACCGAGTTCCAGGGCCAGGAGATCGCGATTCGCTTCGAGTTCCTCGTCAGCCTGCTGCCTTCGGGCTTCCTGCAGATCGACGTGCCGCCGACGTCGGTCTACGCCGGCTCGGCCAACGACAGTTTCCTGGTGGAACTCTTCGGTGGCGACCTGCGCGCCAAGGCACAGGCGGAGATCGCCAAGGCCCTCGACGTCGAGGGGCCCAAGAACGCCAGGCAGACGCCCGGCCTCACCTACAAGAAGGGCGGCGTATTCCTGATCGATCCTGGTGCAGCTTTCGTCAACATGCCCTCGTAGCCGAGGCGCGGCGGTCGCGTCCGCTACCCTGCAGTTGCCCGGTGCGTGCGCGAGTACGACGACTCCGCCCTCCGCATGCCAAGCCGCCGCGTACGCGGCCTTCCAGCCAGAGGACGCCGATCTCGCTGCCCCGAGATCCCCGCTTGGCTCACAGTGCCGCAAGTGGTCGCTCGGGCCTCTTCAATCCCCACGCCGGGCCAGCGGCAAGCGCTGGCCCGGCGCGAGGGTCTCGACTTGCCGGCTCAGTCGACCGGTTGATCCGGCTCGGTGTAGCGGATCTCCGTGTCCATCGCGGGGGCCTTCCGCTGGATGACCGTCAGGGGGATGCGATCGACCCGCTCCTCGCGGTGCTTCCGGTAGAACGCGTCCTGCTCGGTCGGCTCCATCGAGAAGAAGTCGGCGATCTTCTGCCAGAAGCTGCGCTTCCCGGTCCTGGGCTTTTGCGAGAAGTCGAGGGCGCCGTCGCCGTTCCAGTCGAACGCCTTCAGGTAGGCCCGCAGCTCCGCGCCGGTCGCCCGGCCGTCGCCGTCGGCGTCGGCCGCGTTGAAGAGGCTGGACCATGAGAGCACGTCCTGGTAGTACCTCGATCTGATCAGGCCCTCGTACTCCTTGGTCTTCTTGGTCAGGCGCTCGTCCCGCCCGCGGCCGTCAGCCTGCAGGTCGATCGCCCCGTTGCGGTTGTGGTCGTAGTCGCGCAGCAGTTCGCCCGCGAAGCTTTCGATGCGGATCATGGTTCCTCCTCCTACTCGTGCGGTTCCGGGCTCGTCATCGCGCCAGGCCGTAACAGCCGAATCACACACCGGGCCGGTGTGACGGCGACGTCGCCGTCGGTGTCCGCGGCCCGGATGAAGGCCTGCTCTTTGTCATAGCGGGTACCCCATCGCGTGAGCATCTCGTCCGGGGCCCACTCCTCGGACGTGTCCCTTTTTTGTACGAGACGCCGTCCACCTCGATCCTCTTGTCCTTCTTCTGGTTGCGCGGCAAGTCGATCTTGCCGTTGCGGTTGTGGTCGTAGCTGGCCACGTCGTGGCCGACCACGGCACCGATGGAACGCTGATACACGACGAACCTCCTCCTCTGGCTGCCAATAGCCGCGGGGAGTTACGCGCTAGTCACGTTCGGGATGCGCTTTCCGTTCAGCGAACCGAAAGCAGGAGATCGCCGGCTCGGGCTCCGCCAGCGATGGGGGATCGCGAATCCGGGCAAGCAAACAAGTCCTCTCGTGGGAGTTGTTGCGCCATCGCTTTCCCGCACAGGACAGAGTCGCGGGCGTTCGCCACGGCATTGACGATCTTGGTCATTAGCGACTACTTTATAAAACATGAAACGCGTTGGCATCGGTGAGTTAAAGGCGAAGCTGAGCGCATTCTTGCGGCTGGTTCAGGCCGGCGACATCGTCATCGTCACGGATCGCGGCCGGGAAATCGCTGAAATCCGTAGACCGGACCACCTGGCTCCGGGTCGTTCGGTCTATGCGAAGATGGTGGCCGCTGGCCGCATCATCCCTCCCGTCGAGCCGCAAGACGATCTGAGCTGGCTCCGCGAGCCCGGCCTCGGTTTGCGGCCCGGCTCCGCGCAGGAAGCAATCGACTTCGAGCGGAGCGAATGATGGAAGCCCTCTACGTGGAATCAAGCGCCCTCGCGGCAATCCTGCTCGAGGGGAACCGCGAGTTCGATGCGGCTTTCGAAAGGCGTTGCGCCCGAATTATGTCGTCGCTGACGCTCCTCGAGTCGCGGCGCGTCCTGCGTCGAGCGAACCTCGATGGCCGCGTGGGTCCGGAGGGGTGTGCGCGCTCCCTGCGGCGGATCGAGGCACTGCGAGGCCGGAGTCAGATCTTGCCGATCGATGAGGACGTCTTGCGGGAGGCCGAGCAGCGATTCCCGGTCGAGCCCGTGCGGAGCCTTGACGCCATCCACCTCGCGACCGCCTTGATCTGGAGTGCCGCCGTCGGGCCGGTCACGGTGGCCTCGCTCGATCGACGGATCCGTGACAACGCGGTGGCACTGGGTCTCACCGTCGTTCCTTGAGTGGATGCCAATTGCCCTCTCAGCCGATCCCGGAGCACCTGAGGAACCTCCTCTCGCCGCCGGTAGGCCCGACGATCAACGGGTGCTGGCCTTCGCCGACGACATTCAGTCCAGCACCGCCGAGTTGAGGAGCAGCGGCAGTTCGACGGCCACCCGGCGAATGACAGCAGCGTTGTAGTCGACGTCTTCCTGGGTGTCGGGATACCGGAGGCCGGGCACCGGGTTCGTGCCGAGGTACGTGCCCCAGTCGCCCTGGTGACGGGCGTCCCAGTAAAGTTCGCTCACCTTCCTGGTCTCGACGGAGTTGGCCATGCGGTTGAACTCGGAGGTGGTCATGTCCGGGTTCTCGTGCCACTTCCGAGCGATCTCCCGCCGCGTGGCGGGCTGATTGAAGATGTTCAGGGCGGTGATGAGGTTGCGATTGAACTGCGCCGGACACTCGGAGACGATGAGGTTGTTGAGGTTGAGCCGGACCATGTCGTAGACCGAGTTGAATGGCGGAAGCTGGCTCTGCCGGTTCTGGATGTCGCTCTCGCGCCAAGCCGACAGCCGCGACTCCGCCGCCCGATTCTCCGCTTGCTGCAGGTCGGCGAGCTTGCGAGCCCGCTCCTCGGCCACGTATGAGTCGAGTTGCCCGGCCTCGGTGATCGGGCGCTTGCTGCCCCAGAAGCCGCCGCTGCCGACGTACACCTGCTGGCCGGCCTGCAGAGCTGCCCGCGCTTCCCCGGCCCCGATCTTCGGGTGGTAGGGAATGAACCACAGGAACATGCGCCTGGTGCGCAGGCGCCCGGAAGCGGCCAGGAGCTCGAAAGGATCGGCCGAGACCTCGCCGGGATCGACCTTGCGAGCGCCCTCGGGCCGCGGCGGCAAGGGGATCCTCGGGATCTCGCGCCGCTCGGTGGGCAGGATGATGGGGTACGTCGGCTGCCAGTAGTAGCGTGGCTCCCGTACCTCCGGGGGCTCGGGCCGGTCCACTGGCGGCGGCTCGGGCCGGTTCACCGGCGGCGGCGCGGGACGGTTCACCGGCGGTGGCTCGGGACGATTCACCGGCGGCGGTTCGGGACGGTTCACCGGCGGCGGTTCGGGACGGTAGCCGGACGCTTCGTCAGAGAGGTACAGTCCGTCGCGGGCCAGGGCCAGGCCGCCACGCGAGAGGGCCGCGGCGAGTTCCTTGGCCGAGATGCGGTTGTCGGCTGCACCCCCGGCAAGGCCGTCGATGCGTGCCCGGGCTCGATCCGAGATGTGGAGATCGTCCTTCGAGACCCAGGCGTCGCCGTTTGCCAGGCCGCGGGCCACCTCGTCGGCATCCGGCTGATCGAGGGTGAAGTCCCTGATTTGCGCCCGGCCGGCGACGATCGCGTCGGCGGTCTCGCGGGTGCCCGCGATGCCGTTGTCGTTGCCTACCGCGCCCACGACGCGGCCTTCGTACGCGTCGATGCGGTTGTTGCGGTTGCGATCGATCCTCTTGATGAGGTCCGTCAGGGTTCCGTATGCGATGTCCATGGCCAGTTCCTCCTCCCGGGGCTCCGACGCCGGAGCCTTCCGCTGGAATGGCAATCCGAGCCAGGGATAACAGCGCAGTCACAACTGACCGGGCGCGGTTGCCACCAACGGCGACGGACCCGCCGGGAGGGTTTGCCGGCGGGTCCGTCTAGGAGAAAGAGCACGGTTTGGGGTTGTAAGCTTTTCAGTCGGCTCTGCGACTCACACGAATCATTTCACAGGCGCCAGCCACAATCGGGTTACAACCTGGCAGGATTCGCTCGACGCCCGGCTGGGGGCTGCGCCGGGCCTCGGAAGCGCGGATGCGAGCGAGTGCACGCGCAGCCGGCCCCACCCAGCATGGCGCCTGGGCGGGTGGCGCCGGCCTCCGTGCCGGCGACCGAGTGCGAAGTCATTGGAGCGCCGCAATGAAACCGACCTGTGACTCGCGAAGACGATGACAACCCCGGAAAAATCAATCGACCCTACCAGATCAATCGACCCTACCAACGCATCCCGAGCCCCCGGCGATCCCCTCCGGGGGCCCCTTTCTTGAGACTCGGTTGCGACTTGCCGGACGCACAAGGCTGACGAAGAGGAGGATAGGAACGATGAGTACGATCACCATCGCGGGGACGACCCTGCAGCCCACCAGGCTAGTGAAGCTGGATCCCGCCAACGACTTGCCGGCCAGGGACCTTGCCAAGGGCAACGGCGCCGACGACCTGTTCATCAAGGTCGGTGGCGACACCTACGTTGCCACGGGCCGCGGTCTGCCGCTCTCGGGCGTGAAGAAGGGGACTGCCGTGAAGGTCGGCGAGCGCTACGGCGTGGTCACGGCCGTGGACGCGCAGCTCAACTCGGCCGGCGAAGGGGCCCGGATCGGCCTCTGGACCGCGGCAGGGACGTTCGTGGTGTCGTTTCCGCTGATCCTGTTCATCTCGCTTCTCGGCAGCCCGGCACTGCTGCCGCTGGGGGCCGTCATCGCCACTTCGCTGGTCCTGACGGCGCTCGGCGGCCTGCTGGGCGGCGCTGCCGGCGCCCTGTTCGGCGCCAAGCGTCCGGTGGACACGGACACCTTCGAACAGCTGGGCAAGAGCGTGTAGGAGGTGCCCATCCGGGCATTGCCCCCCTCGCCCTCACCCGCAAGGGTGCCTCGGGCGAGGGGGGTAACTACATGACCGGTCGGAGCAGGGTGCCGACGATCTTCGCGATGCCCGCCATGGCCACCCCGGGCAGCGGTACCACGGCCGATTGCTGGAACTGGCGATCGAACAAGCCGCTCATCCTGCCGGCAAACTCGGCATCCTCCACGAGGATGTCGTTGTTCTCCTCGCCCGAGCGCCCCTCGACCGCGGTCAGGTTGTGGCTGCCGCCGACCACTGCCCCGTCGAGGACGCGCCCGCTTCCCGCCCGGCTGCGAATGAAGACGACGAACTTCTGGTGCGCCATCGCCGGCCCGGTTTCGGGCGTCTCCCACGAGCGCACCTGCACGGCCGTATGCGGCCCGGCCTCCCGGGCCATTCCAGCGGCCGCGTCGACGGTCACTATTTGCGAGGGCTCGGCGTCGCTCTTGCCGGGAATCAGGAACAGGACCGAGACATTGCGCCGGACGGCCGCCCGCAGCTTGGAAAGCGCCACCGGGTCGGTCACGTAGGGCATCGCGACGCGGATCTCCCGCACGCCGGGATCGTCGATGCGACGATACAGCTCGTCGGAGACCGGGCGCATGTCCCAGGTCAGGTTGTTGAGCGGCGTGACCCGCTTCCGGCCGGGACTCCCGCCACCGCCGCCGAAGTAAGTCCGCATGAGGTGCTCGGCCGCCCGGCTACCGTCGAGGCCTGGCGGCACGACCGCCACCCCGCGCTCGGCGAGTTGCCACAACTCGAAGCACAGCTGCTGCGTCGCGGCATCACCCAGCACCCGGAACGCGCCGTCGTTCCACGCGGGGACCGCGCCCCAGCCGCTGTACTTGTCATCCCAGCCCTGCCCGCCGGTGTAGTAGATCGGCCCGCTCTCCGAGTCGATCAGGGCGATCTTCTGGTGCTCCATGCGCTGGAACTTGAGCAACGAGTTCGCGGCGACCTGCACGCCCGCCTCCCGCATCTCGCGGACGATCTTGTCGGCACCGCCCCCGTAGACGCTGGTGCCGAACGTGTCGTAGGTCAGCGCCACCCGCACGCCGCGGCGGGCTGCCGCCACCAGGGCCCCGGCCATGCGCCGGCCCGTGATCGTATCGCTGATGATGAAGTTGTGGACGATCACGAAGCGGCGTGCCCGCTCGATGTCTGCCATCTGCCGAGCGAATGCCTCGCCCTGCGGTAGCCAGTCGACCGCGTTGTTCTCGCTGGCGCGAAAGCGAAGCGGCAGGTCCTGCCGCGCCAGGCCCCCACCGGCTGCTTGCCGGCTCAAGGCCGCGACCACGGTCTCCACGGCCTCGCGCGCGGAGTATGCCCGGGGAGTGGCAGCGGCTGCCAGATTCGCAGGCGGCGGCGGTCCAACCGGTGCGACCGGCAAGGAGCCGCAGGCAGTGAGCAGCAGGGGCAGCAGCAGGTTCGCTTTGCGCATGGCAGGCTTGTTGCCCGGCACCATCACACCCCCGTCACAGGGACATGGACCGGGACCGGTTCGACGCACGGCAGCCGTGTTATCCGGCTGTGACTCCGGTTGGTCACATCCCCCTTGCAAGAGGCAAGGAGGAGGAAACCAATGCAAGCGGCTCTCACCGCCGGGGGCAGGTCCCTGGCACCGGCTTCGATCGTCAAGATACAGGCGGGCCGCGAGCCCGGCGCCTACGAGGCGGCCAGGCGCAACGGCCTGGACGACGTCTTCTTTCGCATCGGGCAGGACACCTACGTCGCGTCGGGCCGCGGATTGAGCCCGGAAGGTGCCAGGGTTGGCGCCAACGTCCAGTTTGGCGACCGGCAGGGCCAGGTCGTGCGCGTCGACCAGGAAGTCAACACGGCCTCCGAGGGCGCCTGGATGGGCATCAGGTATGCCGGCCTCGGCGCGGCCATCGGCATCCTGGGACAAGGTGCCCTCGCCGTCGCCTCGCTGGCCCCCTGGGCGGCTGTCGCGGGCATCATGGCCATGTTCTTCCTGCCGCAGCTAGCGGTTCCACTGCTCATTCTCGGCGGCCTGGCGGCCTTCGGGAAGTGGGCGCTCGTGGCACTCGGCGTCGGCGGAACCCTTGGCGCAGCGTACGGCCACTACCGCAAGGGCGATGACCAGATCCTCGCGGCCTATGGCGAGGTCCAGACGGGAGGGTGACTCGCGTGCAACCCCGGCAGGGCGCCCAAGCGGCACGCCGCCAGATCGCCCTGCCGGCCCGACGATTCAAGCGGTAAGGACGTCGAAGCCTTCGGCCGCGGCTGCGGCGCTGAGCCGCCGATCGAACGATGAGAACGCCACCGGTCTGCCGCTGGCACCCGTTCGCAAGGCGATCGCCGCCGAGAGGTGGATTCCATCGAGGGCTCGCAGCTTGTGCCGGTAGGACACTTCACCAGCCGGCGGCCAGTCCACGGGTAGGCGCATGAGCTCGTGCCAGCGCGCGCGGAAGTCGCCCAGCACCTGCTGTGCCGCGCTGGAATCGAGGGAGATCCCGTCCAGCCGCCGCCCCACGGCCGAATGCACCTCGACGTAGGTCACGATGGACGTCGCAGTCTGGCTGGCACCTTCGATCCAGTGCCCGACGAGGTCGGAGTGGGGCTCCGTGAAGAAGAGCTTCAACAGGCTGCTCGTGTCGAGGTAGAGGATCAAACCCCACCCTCCCGGTCCTCGAGCATCGTTTCCGAGATCGGTCGGCCCACGATCGTGACCCGCCGGCCCGGAGGAGTGAACTTCCTGCCAGACCATTCGGCCCTGCCGGTCTTGACCATCTCCCAGAGGACCATCTCGTCTTCGCTGCGACCCAGCGGAACGAGCTCCGCGACCTCCCTGCCGTGATCGGTGACTATCACGCGCTCTCCCGAGTTCGCCAGCGCGACGTACTCGCTCAGCTTGGCCTTCAAGACCCGGATTCCCACCCTTGTCATTCGTTCCTCCGGATGTAGTCACAGACCACAATACCAGGACCACGTTAGTCGGTCAAGATGTCCGGTCGAAGATGCGTCCGCCCCGGCGGGAGTCCCGTCACAAGGGCTCGGCAGCCAGGTAGAGGATCCGGTACACGTACTGGTACCGGTCGGAAAAGACCAGGTTGCCTGCCGGGTCCAGCGCCAGGCGCGTGGGTTCGATGATGCCGCAGCGCGTGGCCTCGCCGTCGCGGAAGTTCGTCCCCCTGGCGACTCCGTCTCCGCCCGCGACCGTCCGGACGGCGCGGGATGGATCCGCGAGAGCGACTTGCCGGATCCGGAAGTTGTTGGTGTCGGCGAAAAAGAGGCGCCCCCCGCGCGCGTCGACCGCCAGGCCCCCCGGCGCCACCTGGAAGCGCGCCGGGTCGGCCAGATCGGTCAGGGCTCCCGGGCCATCCCCGTTCCAGCCGTTTCTGCCGGGCCCCGAGCCCACGAACGCCTCCGCTTGGGGAGCCGACGCTTCGCCAAGCCGGATGCGGACGATGGCGTTCTGGTTGGCTGCGTAGACGAACAGCTCGCCTGCCGTGGCGCCGGGCGATCCCGCCCAAGCCAGGTCGACGGGCCCCGATACGCTGACCGGCAGGGCCGTCACCACTCCGCTGCTCCGGTCGATGCGCAAGACGCGGTTGGCCAGGCGCTCGGCCACGAACAGGTTCCCCCGGCCGTCGAGGGCCATCCCTCCTGGCGCCTTGAGGGTCGTCTGCGCGGCCGGGACGTTGCCGGTAGCGTCGGCCGCGTCGGGGCTGCGGGCAGGCGGGTGGGACGTGGCCGTGCCGGCGATGCGGTAGATCTTGCCAGGGGCGATCTGCACCCCGTAAGCAGATTCGCTGGCGACTGCGACCAGCACGATCTGGTGGCTGGCCAGCGCGGCGACGAGGTTTCCGGAGCCGTCCACCACCAGGCTGCGCGGGTAGGGCAGCGCCGCCACGCGCCGGTCGGTGCCGTCGGGGGACAGCTGCGGGAACGGCTCGACCGAGGCGTCGCCTTCGAAGGCGCCGGCAAAAGGTCCGATGATCCCGTCAGGGCCGACTCTGCGGATTCGGTGATGGCCCTCCTCGGCCAGGTATGCGCTGCCGTCCGGTCCGAACGCGATCCCGGCGGGCCGGTTGAGCCTCGCCCGGATCGCCGGGCCGCCGTCGCCGTCGTTGCCCTGCCGCCAGCTCCCGGCGAACGTCCCCAGGGCCAGGGGCGCCCGGCCCAGCAGCGCCGACCAGAGCCCCGCAAGCTGGCGATCGGCGGCGGCCAGATCAACGAGGTAGCGATCGTGATCCGCGGCCGCGGCTCCCGAAACCAGCGTCGGGGCGCGCAGGCTCCCGGCCGCGAGGCCGTCGCGGGTTCGCGAGACAATTCGCCCGAGCGCGCCGACCATCTCGCCCGAGACGCTGTTGGTCCCGTCCCTTTCGCGCCAGAAGCCGAGCGCCAGCGTGCTCGCCGGCCCGAGCGTCACGGATCGCGAGCCCGCCTCGGCCGAGGCGAGAGCCTCGACGTGGCGGTTGCCGGGAAGCAAGGCGCCGACCACCACTGTGCTCGTGGCAGCCACCGGCCGGAAGGCAAACCGGCCGCCCGAATCCGTGGTGGTCCGGAGATCTCCAAGGGTGTCGCCGAGCGCCTCACCGCTCAGGGTGTCCAGGAAAACCGGCACGCCCGCCGCCGGCGCCTCGGCGTACGGACTCGCCGTGGCGACCGCGAAGACCTGCCCCGATATCGCGGCGGTATCGCCGGCTCCCGGGGGGCCCGTCGTCGGGCCGCCCGAAGGTGCGGACACCTTCCCATCCCCCGAGCCGCCCACGGTGCCAGGGCATCCCGCCACCAGGCATCCCGCCAGCGCGAGCCGCCACGCCGGCCTCACAGCCCGAACCTCGAAGACAATCGCCGCACGCGCTTGGTCTCGGCGATGAGGAGGTCGCCATGCCTGTCCAGGGCCAGGTAGGTCAACTGCCCGAGCGCGCTTCCCAGGGCGGCGCCATCGTCCGGCGGCGCCAGGGCGGGATCGGCGCCGGCGAGCGTCCGGATCGTCCCGCCGGCGAGATCGACCAGGCGCACCCGATGGTTGTCGCCGTCGGCGATCAGGACCGCCTCTCGGCCATCGATCACGGCGTGCAGCGCCTTTTGCGGAAAATCGAGCAGTGCCGACGCGGCGCGGCCGCCGTCACCCGCAAAACCGCCCAGGAGCAGCCGGGTCCCCAGCGGTGCGGTGCTCGCTCCCGCCACGGTCTCGATGTCCCCGGCCGGCCGGAAGGCGCGGATCCGGTGGTTGCCGGTGTCGGCTACCAGCAGCCGGCCGCCGCCCCAGGAAATCCCGTGAGGGACGCTCAAGCGTGCCGCCGACGCCGGTCCGCCGTCCCCGGCGTACCCGGGCGCCTCGCTCCCGGCGACCCGGATCGCCGAGTACGCCTCGCCCCCGGCCGGCCGAAGTTGCAGAACCCGATGGTTGGCCTGATCGACCACGTACAAGTCGCCCCTATCGTCGAACGTCAGGTCGGTCGGACTGCTCGCCGACCAGGGCGCCAAGCCGCCGGAGACCGCGTCGGCGACGGAAACCGTGGCGGTCGTGTCGCCGGCGGGATCGTAGACCCACAGCTTGGCGGAGCTTGCCGCATCCGAGTACCAGAGTCTGCCGGTGTAGGCGCCTGCCGGGTCCCGTTCGAGCGCCAGGCCGTAGGGCGAACTGAAAGCCCCCGGCCCGAGCCTGGGGGCGCGGTGCAAGGAGCGACTGCGCCGACTGCCGTCCGGGCTCACGTCCACGCGCCGAAGCTCGGCGATGGTCGAGGTCAGGCTCGCACCGTAGAGGATCTCCGGCGCCTCCTGGCGAAGATCCGCGGCGATTCCGACGTTGGACTGGCCAGGCTGGTCCGCGGTCGTGTAACCGAAGTCCTCGGTGGAAACTCCCAGCGGCCGGTGGCCGAGCAGCCCCTTCCAGGCGTCCGAGAGCGCGCGGTCCCGGCCGATCACCGCGAGGTACTCGGCCACCAGCGCGGGGATGCGGCTGATCGTCAGGTCCGGCCGGCCCGCCGCCACGTCCACGACCCCAAGGCGGCCGGCATCGAGCGCGTCCCCGGTCAGGGCCGTGATGGCCGGCAGCCTGGCCAGGTCGTAGGCGGCCATCGTGCGGCCCGCGAGGCGCGCTTCCTGGCGCAGCAACTCGGTGACGTAGGTCGTGGCCAGACTCACGTTCACGACGGTCTCGCCGGCCGGCACCGTGTAGCCGACCAGGCGGCGCTGCCGCCCGAGCAACACGCTCACGACGACCGGGCGCTGTCGCGGCGCGGCCTCGAAACGGTAGCGGCCCTCGGCGTCGGCCCGCTCGGCGGCCAGACGGCCGTCGGGATACCGGTAGAACGTCTCGTCGGGCGCGGTCATCACGACCAGCGCCCCCTTGGCCGGCGCCTCCTGGTACGCCAGGACGCGCAGCTTCCCGGATGGCCCGCTGGCCCCGGGCAAGCCCCCGAGCCCGGTCAGGAGGGCCGCCGGGCCGCGGGCCTGGCCGATCAGATTGCCAGCCGAGTCGCTGATCAGGTTGCCGGCAGAGTCGCTGATGAGATTTGCCGGCCCGGCCGGGATGCCGGCCAGATTCGCCAGCGGCGCGCCGGGCCCATCGCGCCCGGGCTGACAGCCTGCCAGGAGCAGGCTTGCCAGGCAAGCCACGATGCACCAGCGGCTATCCACGGCCAGGTTGTCCGCCAGCCGCGTCACAAGGCCGTCACAGCCAGCGCCGTGACGGTCAGCCGTCGCGGCGGTGCTTGATGTAGCGTGGCGTCGAGGCGCGGCTCGCTCGCTGGACGATCGAGTACTCGGGCGGCCGGGACCAGGGTCCCACCTCCTCGGCGCCGGCGACGCCTCCCGACCCATCCCCCACCGGGTCCTGCGGCAGGTAGGTGTTGTAAGCGGTGGCCGCCTCCCGGAGCCGCGTCTGGGCTTCCGGGCTGAGGTCCTCGATGCCGCGGAGTCCCACACCGGCCGAGAGGATCTCCTTGAGGAGGCCGGCGGTCTTGTAAGAGAAGGTCTTTGGCTCCTCCTTGAGGATCTTGAGGCTCGCTGCGGCGTAGCTCACCTCGCCGGCGATGCGCGAGCGATCCAGCGGGAAGCGCGCGCCGCCGCGCGCCGGATCGTAGTAGAAGTCGCCCTCCTTGGTCTTCTGGGCCAGCACCGCATGCAGCTTTCCGTCGGGGCGGCGCAGCACGACCGCCACCGGCTTGCCCGAGTCGAGCGCCCGCCGGGTGGCTCCCTGGTCGAAAGTCACCAGGCTGCGGAGACTGAAGGCCTTGTACAGGGCCGCGAGCTTCCGGGCCTGGACGCCTTCCTTGCCACCCTCGAACGCCTGGAGGAATGCCGACTGGAACGCCAGGCTGACCTCGCTCCGGCCCGCCGGATCGGGCAGGTCGGCCGGAACGCGATACTCGCGCTTTCCGACCCGCGTGCTTCCGGTCGCCACCAGATCCAGCGCGACGCGCGCGTACTCGGCGGGGGAGTCCTTGGCCAGCATCGTCTGCAGGATGGCGGCCGCGCAGGCAGCCGTGCCCGTGCCCTGGATGATCGGCACGTCCCCGGCCAGCTGCCCGATCACGATGGCCACGTCATGCGCGAGCGCCGGATCGCGAGCGCGCTCGGCAAGGATCTGGCCGAGGGTTCGGCCGTCGGAAGCCTTCGTCAGCAGCCGATCCCGGATCTTCTGGAGCGCCGCGGTTCGGGCGGCAGCGACATCCGGGGAGGCGTCGCGGACCAGGCCGGCTGCGATCGACTGGTGTACCTCGGCTTCGGGCTCGAGAAGGCGCTCGAGCCCGAGTTCTTTCAGGAGGAGGGCGTCCGCAGCCGGCTTCGCGTCCTTGGTTGTCTTGCCCTGTGTGTCGCCTCCCTTGGGTACGAGCCGCGAGCTGCTCCCCGGCTTGATCCTGGCGCTGTCCGACATGGCCGTTCTCCTTCCGCGAGCCTGGTACCTACGTATCCAAGAGGCGCGCGAACACGATGCTGCCAGGATCGTACCCGCGAAACCGCTGGCTTGCGCCTGTCAGATCTGGCAGGCGCTACCTGAGGTTGGCACTATCAGCCGCCCGGCCGAGAACGCCCGCAGCCGGATGATCGTGGCGCTGATCGTGGGCGGCCTCGAAAGGGCGATCGCCGGAGTCTGCGCCGCACTACTTTGCATGGTCTTGGTCCACCCTTAACTGCCGCTTTACCGATTGCTCGCGAGTGGTAGCGACGAACCTGCCAGGGCAACTGGTAGCTGTGGTGCAGGGAAGGAAAGAACCCGTGATACGAGCCGTGGCGGGCGCTTCTCAGGGTGCGACAATCGCGTACGCGTCGCCGTTTTCCCGGGGCTCGCGTGCCGCTTCCGGGACCGTGACCGCCGACGCGGGCGGTGGCCGCAGCGCAAGCGCCATTGTCGCGGCTTCGGTGCCGGTTTCCGCGTCCACGGGCGGAACGTCGGGCGGAGGGGCCCTGCTGGCGACGCTGGGAAACGCGATCGGCGGGTTCTTACAGAGGTTGGCGGATCTGTTCACGGGCGGCAGGGAACCGGCGCACCCCGTCCAGCCGGCAAACCCGTTCCAGCCGGTGCCGCCACCCGCGGGCGGCCCCGCTCAACCTGCCGTTCCCGCTCAGCCCCGGCCAGCGACGCCCCTGCCAGCTGCGCCTCCTCCCCGGTCGGAGCCGATTCCGCCCGGCGTTCCGGATTGGGACGGACCCTACGGCTTCGGGCCGCACAGTTTCCTGCTCGAGCCGACCGGGAGCGGACCCAATGGCTCGTACCGCTACAATTCGCTTCAGTTCGCAAGAAAGGAAGCCGCCGAGAAGGCTGCTTCGCTTCTGGGCGGCAAGGTGATCACGGTCGAGTACGACGGCCTGTTCCGCCTGCACGTGCCTTACTACCACATCCAGGTGGGTAAGGCGGTGCTCAACGCCGGTCTGGTGATCAACACCTTCATTCGCAACCCGCCGGAAGTGGCGATGAAGATGCTGCGGACCGAAATAGACGCCGAAAATGCCTCGCGGGTCTGACGCGCTGTACCCCGCACCCGGAGCGCCCTTGGCGGTTGCGCCGCTGGAGGCAAAGATCGAACTCGAGCGCCGTGATCTTGTGGTCGATGGCATCCGCGTGGCGGTCTTCGAGGGAGGCACGGGTGAACCTTGCCTCTTGCTGCACGGCTATCCGGAAAGTCACCGCTGCTGGAGGCGGGTGGTTCCGGAGCTCTCGAAGTCCCGGCGGGTATTCGCTCCCGACTGGTTCGGCTGGGGGGCATCCGAGCGGTCCTTGGCCGTGAACCTGGACTACGACTCGGAAGTCGAGCGGATCGGGAAGCTTCTCGACGAACTCGGCCTGGGCCGCGTCGACCTGGTCGGCCACGACTACGGCGGGTTCCTGTCGCTCGGCTTCGCAATCCGGCACCCGGAGCGCGTCCGCCGTCTGGCCGTGCTCAACAGCCGTGCCCAGCGCACGTTCAGCGGGATCTCGTACTTCCAGTTCGGCACTCTGTCGTTCCTGGCAGGATCCCCGCTCTTCGGGTGGCTTTTCGATCTGCTACCGCACCACGCGATCCATGCGAGTAAAATGCGGCGCTACGTGGCCAACGGGGCCTTCTCGACCGATGAACTTGACGGCTACATCGGCTGGCTCAAGGAGCGGGAGGGCAAGCGGTGGTTCCACCATTACTGGAGTTTCTACCGGGTCGACCCGCGTCCGGAGCTGGCGGTCGGGGCCGGGAGGCTAGCCATGCCCACCGCGCTGATCTGGGGCGATCGCGACCCCTACCTGCCGTTCGAGATCGCCGAGGAACTTGCCGCGAGCATCCCAGGTGCGCGCCTCACCAGGATCGCCGGGGGTGACCACTACATCGTCGAGGAGCGGCCGGCCGAAGTCGTCGTGGCGCTCCAGGAGTTGCTAGGCCGTCCGGCGCCCTGATGCGGCCACCTTTCACAACCAGTGGGGCGTCAAGGACATCCCGGCGCGACATCCCGGGGTGTGATTTGCCAAGAGGGAGGCCGGCGCCACCCGATTCTGCGCCTTTCCGGGTGGGGCCGGGCGTCCCTGCCGGCCGCGCAGGGTCGTTTGAGCCGCGCAATCACCCGGCGCGAGCGGCCACCGCCCCCAGGCGCTCCCGCGCCCGGGACAGCGCGTCGGTGGCCTCGCGGGTGACCTGATCGAGCATGGCCGGGGGGACTGCCACGTCGGAGTCGGCAAAGATCCGCGCCCACTCGCCGGCGCGCGCCAGGGCGTCCACGTCGGCCGACACGATCGCCCCGGTAGGCAGCAAGTGGCCATACACGGCCGCCATCAGGGCCGCCGGTGACTCACCCGGATCGCCGCGCTCGTCGAGCGCCCGGAAGGCCAGGGCCAGCGCGTCGCGCAGCAGCGGCAAGGCCTCGCCGGCCATACCGCCGGCGACGAGTTGCGCCGCCGCGGCCAGCTTCCGCTCCCCGGCCGCCAGGCGTCCCCTGCGGGCCTCCAGCAGCGGATCAATGGCATCGCCGGAAGCTTCATGGACGATCGCCGCCCCGGCAAGCGGCGAGGCCGCGCCAAGGCAGGCCAGTGCCTGCGCGGCGGCCGCCGACAGCACCATGGCGCCATCCGCGAGCGGTGCGGGCGGCTCGCCCGCCGTGATGCAGGCGAGCTGCCCGTCGCGCAATCGCAGCACCCGGATGAGCTGCCTGCCCACCAGGCCTACCAGCCGGGCGACTTGTGGTTCGGCGAGCGCGTCGGCGCGGCCCGCGTCCCGGTCGGCAAGCGCCGGCAGGGCGGGCCCGGGGCCGCCCGGAGCCGGTACCGCCGAAGTAAGACCGGGCACGGGCCCGATCGCGGGCTCGACCAACAGGGACTCGATCTCCCCGGTCCCCGGCGCGCAGGCCAGCGCGAGCTCCTCGGCCGGAGCCGCGGGTCCGGTCGCGGCGGCGAAGGCCTCCGAAAGCAGGGTGGCGATCTTGGAGGCCATCGACGCGCGTGCCACCTCGGTCGTGGCGGTATCGTCGCCGACGACCGCCTCGAAGAGGGATCGCTTGGCCGAGAGCGTCTGCTCCATCCGCTCCTCGAAGCTATCCTCGCTCACCAGCAGCACGACGTTGACCGGCTCGGTCTGACCGATCCGATGGATGCGAGCGATGCGCTGGCCCAGGACGGCCGGGTTCCATGGCAGGTCGAGGTTGATCAGGTAGCTCGCGGCCTGGAGGTTGAGGCCCACGCCACCTGCGTCGGTGGACAGGAAGACCTTGCAGCGGGGATCCTCCCGGAAGCGGTCGATCAGCGCCCCGCGATTGGCCGCCGGCACGCCGCCGTTCAGGCAGACATGGACGATCCCCAGGCGATCGCACATCTGGGCGGCCATCGCCTGCATGCGCTCCCACTCGGAAAAGACCACCACCTTGCGGCCGCCCTGGATGCAGATTTCGTCGAGGAGGCTCTCGAGTTCGGTGAGCTTGGGTGCGCCCTGGGTCTCCTTGTCCACCAGGCCTGCCGAGTCGCAGGCCATGCGCATGCGCTGGAAGGCCCGCATCAGGCGCTGCTCCTCCCTGGGATTGAGCGGGCGGCGCTTGAGGATGGCGAGCAAGATGCTCACCTGGTGCTCGGCGTCGGCGTGGATCGCCTGTTGTTCGATCGTCATCGGCACGAGCAGGCGATTGACTATTTGCGGCGGCAACTGGGTGAGCACATCCTCTTTGCGGCGCCGCAGCATGACCGGCGCCAGGCGCTCCCGGAGCCTGTCGAGGTGCTTGTAGCCAATCGGCCGCCCGCGCTCGTCGAGGTGCGAGAAGTCCGCGTTGAACTTCCACAGCGGCCCGAGCACGTGCTGATCGACCGCCTGCATCAGGCTGTAGAGATCGTCGAGGCGGTTCTCGAGCGGCGTCCCGGTGAGCACGAACGCGTACCGGGCCGCGATGCGCTTGATCTGCGACGCCGTGATCGTGCGCCAGTTCTTGATCCGCTGGGCCTCGTCGAGGATGAGCAGATCCGGTCCGTAGGCTTCGATTTCCCGGAAATCCGTCCTTGCGAGCTCGTAGCCGACGATGAGGACGTCCCGGGCATCGGCATACTGCTGCCGGCGTACCTCTCGCGGCCCGCCCACCACGGTCACCTGGCGTGCCGTCAGCGCCGTGAACCGGTGGATCTCCCGCTCCCACTGGTGCTTGAGCGAGGCGGGGCAGACCACCAGAGTGCGCCGCACGCCATCCTTGCGCATGAGCCGGGCCATCGCGGCGATCGCCTGCGCGGTCTTCCCCAGGCCCATGTCGTCGGCCAGCAGCGCCCGCTTGCGGCTGGCCAGAAACGCCACGCCCTCGACCTGATACGGGTAGAGCGTGGCGCGGAACCCCGGCTGCGCCGCCCCCGCGGCCAGCACCTCGCGCTCGGTCTCCGCCTGCCGGCGCCGGCGATCGGCCAGACTCCGGACGCGCGCCGCCAGCCGCCACACTTCGGCCGGGACCTCGACTTCATGCGCGCAAGCGGCCGCTTCGACGTCGGGCCAGACCTCGGCCAGATCGCCGGCCAGTAGGCCGTCCGCGTGGAACAGCCGCCCTAGCGCCGCCCTGGCCGGGGCGTCGACCTGTCCGACCAGCCGCAGGCCGACGCCAGCCTGCTCGCCGGCGGCGACGAACAGGTACGAGGCGGGCGGACCGGCGTCCCGCGCCAGGTCGAACGCCCGCCGATCTCGCCGCCGGGCATGGTGCAGGGCGGCCTCGACGTGCTTGCAGGTACCCAGCAGGTTGGTCTCGAAATCCGGGCAGGTGCAGCCGTTGTGCGGCCGATCGAGAGCACGAAGCACGACTTCGTAGCTGCGCGCGGAAGGCGACCCGACGCTGTAGCGCCCGTACACTCCGCCGGCCGGGCCGGCGACCTCGAAGAGATCCGATTCACCGCGCAACCGCCGCCGCTCGCGCTCGGCGACCGTGAGATCGCCGTCGGCCGCGCCAGGATCGGTCGCGATCTGCCAGCTCTCGAAGCGCTCGGCGCCGGTCAGCAGCAGGGCGACCGCCGCCGCATGCCGGCACGGCGCCAGGCTGCGACTGAGGCAATCGCAAGCCGAGCGGACCTTGCCGCCTGCAAGGTAGAGCGACACCTTGACGCGACCTCGGCGCGCGTCGGCGACGAAGGCGTCGATGCGGCGAGCCTTGACAGCGGGCTTCGAGACCCGGCCCCGGACGACGTCCTCCCGCGCCCACTCGAGCGAGCGCTCGGGCAGCCAGGTCTGGACGAAATCCAGCGTCAGCTCGTCGATCAAGTTCTGCATCGCCTACCTCGCGGTCGCCGAACGGTACAAGACCATTCTCCCCTTCCCGATCCCGGGCGTCCAGTGGAAAACGGCTCGGCAGGATCGGACCCCTGCGCCGGCCCGCCGCCAGGCGGCCCACCGCACCGCGCGGCGAGCGCAGCTGTGACGCCAGGATCGGCGTCAGGCCGGTCCTACCGGGGCCCCGGCGCAGCGAGGGGCTTCTCCATGACCCAGCAGGGCCGGCCTTCCGTGTCGGTCGTCTTCTTGACCACATGGAAGCCCTCGCGGCCCCAGAATCGCCTGGCGCGCCCGTTCGCGAGCAGCACTCCGATGCGCAACCGCTCCCACCCTTCGCCGGCCAGCGCATGCTCGATCGCCTGCAGGGCTTCCGCGCCGATTCCATGCCCCTGCGATTCACCATGCACGAGCAGCAGTCCGAGCCACGGCAGCCCATCGGACGGGTTGGGCACCAGGAGGCATGCGGTGCCGACGATCCGCGAGCCGGTGCGCTCGCGAAGCACCAGGCACCTCGAATCCTCCCGATCGATCTCCTCCGCCAGGTATCGCCCGGCATCGTCGAGGGTGTAGCTGGTCTTCCCCGGGACCTGCTCCTCGTTGGCGATGTACTCGGGGTTGCTGTTGAACACCGGCAGCAACTGGTCGGGTGGCGCCCCGGCAGCAGGCTCGATGATCAGCCGGGGGGTCTCCAGCTTCATGACTTGGTCGACCTCCGTGGTGGCCTCGCCCGCCTTGCCGCCTACCGGATCATCACCCGGTCGGCCTGGCCCGAGTAGTTGACGAAGACGGTCTTGAGCTCGGTGAAGAAGTTGAGGCCTTCCTCGGCCATCTCGCGTTCGCCCACGCCGGTCGCCTTGGTGCCGCCGAAGGGCAGTTGCGCCTCGCCGCCGATGGTGGGCTCGTTGACGTGCACCATGCCGGTCTCGACCTCTTCCACGAAGCGCATCACCGCATCGAGGTCGCGGGTGAAGATGGACGTCGTGAGCCCGAACTCCACGGCGTTGCCCATGCGGATGGCCTCGTCCAGGCCGTCCGCCGTGCTGACCGCCAGCACCGGGCCGAAGACCTCCTCGCGGAAGATGCGCATGGTCGGCGCCACGTTGTCGAAGATGGTGGCTTCGACGAAGAAGCCCTTGCCGTTGCCGCCGTTGGGCGTGCCACCGCCCACGACCAGCCGCGCGCCCTCTTCCTTTGCGATGGCGATGTAGTCGAGGTCGGTCTTGAACTGCTTTTCGTCCACCGCCGGGCCCATGTCGGTGCTCTCGTCGAGGCCCGGGCCCACCTTGATCTTGCGAGCCTTGTCGGCCAGGCGTTCCAGTAGCTCGTCCTTGATCGACGGGTGGGCGATCACCCGCGACGTGGCCGTGCAGCGCTGGCCGGTCGAGCCGAACGCGCCGGCGTGGATGGCCGTCGCCGCCTTGTCCAGATCGGCGTCCGCCAAGACGATGACCGCGTTCTTGCCGCCCATCTCGCAGGTGACCTTGGCGCCCCGCTTGGAGGCCTGGGTGTAGAGGGCGTTGCCCACGTCGTTGGAACCGGTGAACGACACGGCCCGCACCAGGGGCGAGTCCACGATGGCATTGCCGACCTTCGAGCCGGGGCCGACCACCATGTTGAAGACGCCCGCGGGCAGGCCGGCCTCGGCGTAGATCTCGCACAGGAGCGTCGCGGTGGCCGGCGTGAGTTCGGCCGGCTTGAACACGACGCAGTTGCCCGAGACCAGGGCCGGGGCGGTCTTCCACACCGGGATCGCCCACGGGAAGTTCCAGGGCGAGATGAGCCCCACAACGCCCATCGGCCGGCGGATGGTGTAGGTGAACGTGTCGCGCACCTCGGACGGCATCGTCTTGCCGTGCATGCGGAAGCCCTCGCCCGCATAGAACTCGAGGAGCGAGATCCCCTTCATCACCTCGCCCTTGGCCTCCTTGAGGATCTTGCCCTGCTCCCGGGTGAGGGTGCGGGCTATCTCGTCGGCCCGGCGGCGGGCGATGTCGGCGGCGCGCCACAGCACGCGCCCCCGCTCCGGACCGGGCACCCGCTTCCACTCGGCGAACGCGGCCTGCGCGGCCTCGATAGCGCGGTTGGCGTCGTCGCCCGAGCCGCTCGGGAACTCGGCGATGACGTCGTCGGTATCGGCGGGGTTGAGGTTACGGACCAGGCGGTCGGACTTGGGGTGGAACCACTGGCCGTTGACGTACGAACCGGTCTGCATGGAGGCCTCCTCGTGAGGGCGCGCGGGAGAGTTCCAGAGCATTACCAACCAAGGGCCCGAGCGTCAATTGTGGAGAAAACCCGGGCTCGCCTTCAGCGACCGCCCTGCCCGCAGGCCCCCAGGCGAGGCTGGAGGAACTTCTCGAGGGCTGCCAGGTCGCCGCCGGCGTAGCCGGTGATGGGGACGCGCAGGACTATTGCCCCGTCTGGCCCCACGACGAAGAGTTCCGAACTCTCGGCACCCACGCCATATGCCTTCGCGGTGCGCCGCTCCCAGTCGAAGAGCAAGGAAACCGGATAGCGCTTGTGCTTGACGGAGTCCTTGAAGAACCCGCGCGGCACCATGGGGGGTAGGCCGGCGGCGCCCGACACCACGAACACGCTTGCGTCCTGCCGCTTGCCATAGCACCCGGCCAGCCCCCCGGCCCAGCCCCAGATGTCCTCGCGCAGCGCCTGCGGGCCGAAGAGCAGGAAGACGACTTTGCCCTTGAGCTTTCGCGACTCGTGCCGCACCGAGTGCTGGTCCTCGAGTTCGAAGGCGGGGGCGGGATCGCCGGCCCTGGGCCCCGCTTCCGGGGCGGCCAAGGCCGCCGGCGCACCGAACACCAGCACGGCCATCGCAATCGATCGGCGCTTGCATATCGCTTTCACTATAGCCCCCCCGGAACTCCGTCACGCAGAGGCGGGCCCGCCCTTCAGACGAGCCCCGCCAGGAAGCGCTCGTAGTGCATCACCCGCACGCCAGACTCGGGGAAGAACTTGTCGCAGCCGGGCCGCGTGACGAGCTGGATCCGGACGGGAACCTCGAGGGCGGAGCCAAAGCGCACGAGGTTCGGGCATGGCGCCATCTCGTCGGACTTGCACTCGACCATCATCCAGGGCGCGCGGTCCCGCAGCACGAGGAAGTCCACCTCTCGCTTCTCCTTGTCGCGCACGTACCGGAGATCGAATTCGCCGTGAGCCAGGTCGGTCCAGTAGTGGCAGGCCTTGAGCAGGTGCAAGGCCACCAGGTTTTCCTGCCTGGCTGCGAGGCGGCCCGCGGGCAACTGCAGGGAGTCGTAGAGGTACAGCTTGGGCTCCAGCCGGAGCGCCCTCGCTACCCGGGCCGAGTAGGGCCGCACCAGGAAGACCAGGTAGAGGGCCTCGAACGCGGCCAGCCAGGCCCGCACCGTCGCGTACGCCACCCCGACGTCCTCGCGCAGCGAATTCACGGACAGCAGGCCGCAGGCCCGCTCGGGCAGCAGTTCCGCGAGCGTCCGAACCGCCTGCAGATCGCCGATGTTGCGGATGTCCCGGATATCCTCGCGGACCAGGCGCTCCTGCCGCAAGCGGCTCCAGCGCTGCGCCTTGGTCGCCGACCCGGCGAGCAGCGGTTCGGGAAAGCCGCCAAGCCGGATGATGTCTTCCCATGGGAAGGACGGCTCCCGCGCCTCCAGGATCTCGTCGGGTGTCGGCGGGGCCGGGCGCTCGGCGACCGAGAACGGGTGGAGGCGGGAAGGCAGGTAGCGCCCGAGCAGGCTTTCCCCGCCGCGCCGGTAGGTGTCGAGCCTCGCGCTCCCCGTCACCACGATCCCCACCTGGTCACCCCGTAGATCGTAGAGTCCCTTGAGGCGCCCCTTCCATTGCCGGTCCTTGTGCAGCTCGTCCAGGAGTATCGGACCTTCGCCCCTGCTGGCGACGGCATCCAGCGGCGAGCGGCTCCAGGCCGAGCGAAAGCGCGGATCGTCCCAGGAGAAATGGTTGCCGGGATCAAGCAGCAGGGCGCGACCCAGGGTTGTCTTGCCCACCTGGCGCGGTCCGCTGATGAACGCCATCTTTCCGCTAGCCAGCGCATCCCCGCGAATGGCCTCCTGGAGATAACGCGCGAGCACCGCCATTTCTTGACCTTTTATCAGTGACCTGATGAAAAGTCAAGACCAATTATCAATCTGGTGATAAAAGGTCATGGCCAGGACGGCCCGGTGAAGATACCTCACGCGTACTGCTCGTACACCGGCTCCCACATCGCCGACCGCACGAGCGCAAGCAGATCGTCCGGCCGCGGCACGCCGGCCAGGCCGTCCTCGAATGCCACCTCCGCCACCGCGGCGCCGATGGTGGCCGACAGGTCGCGGATGCGCGTGAGCGACGGGTAGATGCGGCCCATGGCCAGATCGCTCTCGAGGACCTCCCCGGCCAGTGCCCTGGCGGCCCGGGCGAACATCCGGTCCGTCACGTGCCGGGCCTCGCAGGCCACCACCCCCAGGCCCACGCCCGGGAAGATGTAGGCGTTGTTGCCCTGCCCCGGGACGAACGTGCGGCCCTCGTACGTGCAGGGCGGGAACGGACTGCCGCTGGCGTAGATCGCCCGCCCGCCCGACCACTGGTAGGCCTGCTCGGCCGAGCACTCGGCCTTCGACGTCGGGTTGGAGAGCGCGAAGACTATTGGCCGCGCATTGAGGCGCGAAATCGCCTCGATCACGTCGCGGGTGAACGATCCCGGGATGGTCGAGACCCCGATGATGGCGGTCGGCCGCAGCGCGTCGATCGCCGAAAGCAGATCGGTCTGGAACGCGAAATCGTGGGCGAACCGGAGCTTGTGCTCTGCCAGGTTGTCCCGGCCCTTCACCACCAGGCCCTTGGAGTCCACGAACCAGCACCTGGCCCGCGCCTCCTCGAGGGAGTCGCCCTCGGCGACCATGGCCGACGAGATCAGGTCGCCGATGCCGATTCCCGCCTCGCCGGCGCCCAGGAAGAGGATCCGCTGCTCGCGCAGCGCCCTGCCCGTGAGCCGCAATGCCGAATACAGGCCCGCAAGCGCGACCGCCGCGGTGCCCTGGATGTCGTCGTTGAAGGTGCAGATCCGGTCGCGCCACGAGTCGAGCAAGCGGAAAGCGTTGGTGTTGCCGAAGTCCTCGAATTGCACCAGGGCCCTGGGCATGTGCTGCTGCACCGCCTCGATGAACTCGGCCACGAAAGCGTCATACTCGGGTCCGCGGAGGCGATGCTGCCGGAGCCCCAGGTAGAGCGGATCGGCGAGGTATTCTTCGTTTTCGGTGCCCACATCCAGCATGACGGGCAGGGTGGTGGCCGGATGGATACCGGCGCAGGCCGTATAGAGCGATAGCTTGCCTATAGGGATGCCCATCCCGCCCTCGCCCTGGTCTCCCAGGCCCAGGATGCGCTCGCCGTCGGTCACGACGATGACGCGCACATCCTTGTGCGGCCAGGCCGCCACGATGTCGTTGACTCGCCCGCGATCCCGCAGCGACAGGTGCAGGCCGCGCGGCCGCCGCCACAGGTGCGCCCACTCCTGGCAGGCCTTGCCGACCGTGGGCGTGTAGATGATGGGCAGCACCTCTTCGAGGTGGTCGATCACGACGCGATAGAAGAGCGTCTCGTTGCGGTCCTGCAAGCCGGTGAGGTGCAGGTAGCGTTCGAGATCGTCGCTCTTGGCCCGGTTGTTGAGCATGACCCGCGCCACCTGATCGTCCATCGTCTGGACGGCCGACGGGAGCAGGCCGTCGAGGCCCAGGGCCGCGCGCTCGGCCGCCGTGAAGGCGGTGCCCTTGTTGAGGAGGGGATCGTGGAGCAACGCCTCGCCACGCGGAAGGGCGCGCCCGGCTTCGGGGTTCTGCAACAGTTCGTACATCGGCAAGATTCCTGACGGCCCGGGGACACACACCGTGTCTACCTCGCTGGCCGCTCCCATCGTACCGCCGGCCGCTTGCCGCGTAACCAGCAACTCGTGCGGACGTGGTACCGGATCAGCCCCGCGACGCCCGCGCCACGATTCGCTCGTACTGCGCCGCGTGGTCCTCGGACGGGATATCCGGGTGGTGGTCGCCGGTGGCGGGATCCTGGCGGTAGGTGCCCGCGATGTCGCCGCGGGCGATGCGAGCGAGGGCCTCGACGTCGACGCGGGTGTTGAACAGCCCGAACGTGGCACGGACGGCTCCGGGCACCCGCGACCGGATGCCGCATACGATTTCCTCGCGCACCAGGGCTTCGTCTTCCGGGCCGACCTCCAGGAGGCGCAGCAGATAAGGATGGGCGCAGAAGCAACCGTTGCGCACCGCGATCCCCGCCTCCCAGCCCAGGATCGCCGCCACCAGGCTGTGATGGTAGCCCGCCACGTTGAACGAGATCACCCCCAGGCGATCCGCCGCCGAATCCGGCGGCCCGTAGATGCGCACGCCGGGAATCCGGCGGAGCCGCTCCAGCGCGTAGGCCGTGATATCTCGCTCGTGAGCCGCGACCCGCTCCATGCCCACCGCCGAGAGGAAGCGCATCGCCGCCGCGAGGGCGACCGCCCCGACGGCGTTGGGCGAGCCGGCCTCCTCCTTTTCGGGCGGCTCGGACCACACGGCCTCGTCGAGGGTGACCATCTTGACCGTCCCGCCGCCCACCACGTCCGGGTCGCCCTGCAGAAACAGCGAGCGCGGTCCCACCAGCACGCCCACGCCGAACGGCGCGTACATCTTGTGCGCGGACAAGACCAGGTAGTCGAGGTGCTCGGGATCGGAAAGCGCACCCATCCGGATCGGCCGGTGGGGCGCCAGTTGCGCCGCGTCCACCACAACTTCGGCGCCATGGCGGTGGGCGATCGCCGCGATCCGGTGGATGGGCGGAATGGCACCCGTGACGTTGGAGCCGCCCGTCACGGCGACCAGGCGCACCCGGCCGCCATACCGTGCCAGCTTGGCTTCCAGGTCGGCCAGATCCAGGTGGCCGGCCGGGTCGATGTCGATGTAGTCCACCTGCGCCCGCGACCGCCACGGCAGCAGGTTGGAGTGGTGCTCCATCATCGAGCAGAGCACGACGTCGCCGGGCCCGAACGGCAGCCGGGCCGCAAGCTTGTTGAGCGCCTCGGTCGCGTTCTTGCCGTACACGACGAGCCGATCGTGCAGGTCGGCGCCGAGGAAGGCCGCCACCTCGGCCCGGGTGCGCTCGTAGATGGCCGTCGCGAGGCGCGACTTGTAGCCCGCCCCGCGGTGCACGCTGGCGTACCAGGGCAGGAAGTCCCGCACCGCGTCGGCCACGGGGCCGAGCGCGGGAGTCGTCGCCCCGCAATCCAGATTGATGTAGCGGGCGTGGGACCCGTCGAGCAAGGCCACCCGCTCGTCTCCGCCCACCACCAGGACGGGCCAGGTCGCAGGGGAATGGTCGATCGCCATCGTCGGGTCCTTCTTCGCGTCGTGGGGCTAGCGTCAGGCAGCCTAGCACCCTTTCGGGCCGTTCGGGGAACAAGGCCGGTATGAATTGCCCCGCTTGCAGTCGAGCCATGGAACAACTCGCCGCCGGCCCCATGACCGTGGACGCCTGCAAGGGCGGCTGCGGCGGGCTCTGGTTCGACAACTTCGAACTCCGGAAGTTCGACGAGGCGCACGAGCGTGCCGACCTTCTGCTGGAGATCCCGGTGGACCCGGCGGTCGCCGTCGACCATGAGCGCCGGCGCGCCTGCCCGAAGTGCGACGGCATCGTGATGCAGCGCCGGTTCTTCAGCCCGAAGCGGGGCGTGGAGGTGGATCACTGTCCGGGCTGCGCCGGCTACTTCCTCGACGCCGGCGAACTGGCCGCCATCCGGGCCGAGTACCCCTCCGAGGTAGAGCGGCGATCGGCCATGGAGGGCGAACTCGACGACCTCTTCGGCGCCGAGATGAATGCCGCCGCCGCACGCGGCGAGGCCGAACTCGCGGGCGTCCGGCGCTTCGCCAGCGCCGTCCGCCTCATCTGCCCGAGCTACTACATCCCCGGAAAGCAGAGCTGGGGCGCGTTCTGACGCCTGGCGGCCACGGCGGGCGATCCGCCGCCCGGATGCCGGATCCGTAAAAACCCTCGACGTGGTCGCGGGTCGGGGAGCGTCCCATGGCTTGTGAATCCCATGAAAATCGCACTCTTGAGCCCCAAGGGACCCCTGTACCGGCACCGCGGCGGGATCTTCCGCAAATCCCTGCGCTACGCGCCGCGCACGCTGCCGACGCTGGCGGCTCTGGTGCCCAAGGATCTCGATGCCGAGATCCGCATCATCGACGAGGGCATCGAGGAGATCCCCGACGACCTCCAGGCCGATCTGGTCGGCATGACCTGCATCACCGGCTCGTCCATTCGGGCCTACGAACTGGCCGGCCGCTTCCGGGAGCGCGGCATACCCGTCGTGCTCGGCGGGCCGCACATCACGCTCGCCCCGGCCGACGCCCAGCCACACGCCGACGCGATCGTGGTGGGCTACGCCGAGAAGACCTGGCCGCAGCTCCTGCGCGATCTCGCCGCGGGCAAGCTGCAGCCGCGCTACGACATGGCGCCGGGCCACAGCCTGGAGGGGATGCCGCATCCCCGCTGGGACCTGGTCAAGACCGAGCACTACTTCACCCACAACGTGTTCGAGGCCAGTCGCGGCTGCATCCACAACTGCGAGTTCTGCGTCGTGCCCGCCGCGTGGGGCAAGAAGCCCTACCTGCGCCCGGTCGAGGAGGTCGTGGCGGAAGTCCGCGCTCGCGGCGTGCGCAAGGCGCTCTTCATCGACCTCAACATCATCGCCGACGTCGACTGGGCCAAGGAGCTCTTCCGGGCCTTCATCCCGCTCAAGATCCGCTGGTTCGGCCTTTCCACGATGCTCATCACCCGCGACAAGGAATTGCTGGATCTCGCCACGCGCAGCGGCTGCGGCGGCCTCCTCATCGGCTACGAGTCGCTCACTCCCGAGGGCCTGCGCGGCACCTTCAAGACCTTCAACGCCCTCAAGGATCGCCAGCCGGGCGACGACGAGTGCCGGAGCGGCGTGGCGGCCGACTCGGAGGAGATCAAGGCCAAGTACCTGGAGGTGACGCGGGCGCTGCATGCCCGCGACATCGCCATCCAGGGCTGCTTCGTCTTCGGCCTCGATCACGACACGCCCGACAGCATCATGGAGACCGCGCGCTTTGCCGTCGAGGCGGGCATCGACCTGCCGCGCTTCGCCATCTCCACGCCCTTCCCGGGGACGGCGCTGTTCCATCGCCTCGAGAAGGAAGGGCGCATCCTCACGCGCGACTGGCAACTGTACGACGCGCAGCACGTGGTGTTCCAGCCCGCCAACATGACCCCGGCGCAACTCTACGACGCCCACGAGAAGGCCTGGAAGCTGGCCTACAGCTACCGCGGCATCGCGCGCCGCCTGGCCACCAGCCGCACGCAGGTGCCGCTGGCCATCGCCTCCAACCTGGGCTACCGCTTCTACGCCCACCACCTCCACACCTTCTACAACTGCGACTGGCACCTCGGGCGCGAGGCCACCCGACCTGCGAGCGAAACCGCGTGAGCAAGCCTTTTCACCTCACCATCATTCACCCTTGCATGGGGCGGCGGCCCGGCGAGCGGTACCTCCGCTCCTGGCAGATGGAATCGCTGCCGGCCGGCGTGCTGGCGGGCCTGACGCCGCCCGACGTCGAGATAGCTTTCTACGACGATCGGGTCGAGGACATCCCCTTCGAGGCGCCCACCGACCTGGTGGCCATCTCGATCGAGACGTTCACCGCAAGACGCGCCTACCAGATTGCGAGCACCTACCGCCGGCGGGGCGTGCCCGTCGTGATGGGCGGCTTCCACGCCACGCTTTGCCCCGACGAGGTGCAACGGTACGCCGAGGCGGTGGTGGTCGGCGAAGCCGAGGAGCTATGGGCGGAAGTGGTGGACGATTTCCGGCATCGCACGCCAAAGCGGATCTACCGGGGCCAGGGCCGGCCGGAACTGTTTCGCTCCAGCCCCGACCGGCGCATCTTCGCGGGCAAGCGCTACCTCCCAGTGGGGCTGGTGGAGACCAGCCGGGGCTGTCCGTTCCATTGCGAGTTCTGCGCGATCCAGGCGGCTTACTGCAGCACCCAGACCAGGCGGCCGCTCGAGCAGGTGATTGCCGAGGTGGCCAGTATCAAGGACCGGAGCCGCCTCTTCTTCTTCGTGGACGATAACCTCACCGGCAACGTCCGGGAAGCCAAGGACTTCCTGCGGGCCCTCGCGCCGCTGGGCATCCGCTGGGTGAGCCAGGGCAGCCTCAACATGGCCCAGGACGACGAACTGCTCGACCTGATGCGGCGGTCGGGCTGCCAGGGCCTGCTCATCGGTTTCGAGAGCCTGGAGCGCCGCAACCTCGAGGCGATGCGCAAGGAAGTCAACCTGGCCGAACGCGATCTGGCCGGCGCCATCGCCAACCTCCATCGCAACCGCATCCGCATCTACGGCACCTTCGTGTTCGGGTACGGTGCCGACACCGCGGAGACCGTGCAGACGGCCGTGGAGTTCGCCATCGACCAGGGCTTCTACCTGGCCGCCTTCGCGCAGCTCACGCCCTTCCCGGGCACGCCGCTGTACACGCGCCTGGAAAGCGAGGGCCGCCTGCTCTACGACACCTGGTGGCTGGATCCCGACTACAGCTTCAACCAGGTGGCCTTCATGCCCGAACGCCTGGCCCCGCGGGAACTCGAGCGGCTCTGTGTCGAGGCCCGCCGCCAGTTCTACTCGGCGACCAGCATGCTGCGCCGCTGGTTCCACCCGGTGAACCGGTCGGACGCCTTCATGTTCCGCCAGTTCATGCCGATCAACTGGCTGCACCGCATCGAGGTCGGTCCGCGCTATGGCCATCCGCTAGGCGATCCGCGCTACCGCGAACCGCTCCTCGAGTCAGCGGTGCGCGAGCCCCTGCTCGAATCGGGCTAGCGCGGCCATGAGGCTACCAGCGAACTCCAGACCGCGATCCAGCGCCGGCCTCACCTTCGATCTGGCAGCCCCCGCCGACGAACCCGAACTCCGCCGCCTGATGCGGGAATGCCACCTCGAGGGCGAGATCACCCTCGCCGTCGAACGGGAGCCCGACTTCTTCCTGGGCCAGACCATCGAAGGCCCCGCGCACCAGACCCTGGTGGCCCGCGATCCCGAGGGGCGCATCGCCGGGATGGGCAGTCGCTCGGTGCGCGAAGTCTGGATCGACGGCCACCCGCGGCGGATGGGCTACCTGGGCCAGTTGCGGCTCGAACCCGCCTACCGCGGCCTCCCCCGCATCATGCGCTCCGGCTGGAAGCTGCTCCGGCGACTGCACGAGGAAGGCGACGTCCCCTTCTACCTCACGTCTATTTCCGAGACCAACGCCGCGGCACGGCGGCTACTGGAGGCCGGCTTGCCCGGCTTTCCGACGTACCGGCCCGTCGCCGAACTCGCGACGCTGGTCGTGTCCACCGGGCGCGGCGCGACCGTTCCCGGCACGGAGGTGACACAGGCGGAGGCCGGCGATCTCGCGGAGATCGCGGAACTGCTTGCCAGGTACCACAGTGCGCACCAGTTCGCGCCCATCTGGACCGCGGAGGATCTGGCAAACCCGGAACGCGTCCGGGGGCTCGTTCCCGAGGATTTCCTGCTCGTTCGCCAGGCGGGACGCCTGGTCGGCTGCGCGGCCCTGTGGGATCAGCGCGCCTACAAGCAGGTCCGGGTGCACGGGTATGCCAGCCACCTCGGGCGCTGGCGGCCCGCCCTGGATCTCGCCTCGCGCATGGTGGGCCTGCCCCCCCTGCCCCGGCCGGGAGAACCCCTCGAGATGGCATACCTGTCCCACCTGGCCGCCGACCGGGAAGCCGTCGAGGTGTATCTGGCGCTCATCGGCGCGGCGCGCGCGCGGGCCGCCGGCCGCGGTCTGGCCTCGCTCGCCCTGGGCCTGTCCGCGGGCAGCCCCTTGCTGGCCGCGTTGCGGCAGCGCCTCCGCTTCATCGAGTACCGCACGCTCCTGTACCTCGTGCACTGGGAAGATGGCGCCGGCGCGGCCAGCGCCATCGGGCCCCGCCTCGCGCGGCCGGAGATCGCTGTCCTTTGAGCGGATTTGACATACCGACGTAAGCTGCCTGAGGGTTTAACTGAGGTTTTACGAAGATTTGCGCGCCGGGAGATAGCCAGCTCTCCCCCACGGATGGCACAGTGAAGTCCTTCCCGATTCCTCACTGGACACACGCATGGCTCACACATGGCGTGGCCGGCGCCTGTTCCTGCACGGAGGCACCCCAATGTGGCACGATCGCATCCTGGTCATCGAAGACAATGAAGGTCTGGGCAAGTTCTTGCAGCACTCCCTGGGTCGGAGGGGGTGCGAGGTGCGGCTCGCGAGATCTCCGGGCGCACTCCGGAGCCTCAGCGGCTGGCTGCCCGACGAGATCATCCTGGACATCGACGGCTGGAACGGCCGGGGACTCGAGGTATGCCGCGAGATAGCGGCCGATCCGGTCTTCAATCGCCTGCCGCTCCTGGCCGCCTCGGAATTCTCCACGGTGGCGGATCGCTGCGCGGTCCTCGACGCCGGCGCCCTGGACATCATCGCGAATCCGCCCGACCTCCTGGAACTCGAGTTCAAGGTCAAAGCCCACACGCGCCTGTATCGCGCCTGCCGCGACGCCCGCCTCAGGTACGGGGATCTGCTGCTCGATCGCCGCTCGCGCACCGTGATCCTGCCGGATCGACGGGTCGACCTCACCGACCAGGAATGCCGGCTCCTGGCCTTCCTGGCCGACAACGACGGCCGCCCCGTCGCGACCGAGACCGCCCTGGTCGAGGTCTTCGGCCACTTGCCGCGCTGCGGCGATCCCGAAATAGTGCGCGACAAGATCCGCCACCTGCGACGCAAGCTGGAGATAGATCCTGCCAGGCCCGCCCGGATCCTCACGCGCGCCGGCATGGGCTACTACCTGCGGCGACAGGAACCCAGCGGCCAGCACGAGCCGCTCCCGGCCTGATCCCGGGACGATCCCCTGGAATGCCCAGGCGCCCCGCCCGCAAGGGGCAGGGCGCCTGGGGGATCAGGTCGGCTAGACCATCGCCTCGGGCGGCACGCCGCCGATGATGGCCGACTCGGGACCGAGGGCCTCGGCCTCTTCCTCGACGTCGAAGAAGCCCGTGCCGGCCGGGATCAACCGGCCGATGACGACGTTCTCCTTCAGGCCGTGTAGCCAGTCCTTCTTGCCCTCGATGGCGGCCTCGGTCAGGACGCGGGTCGTCTCCTGGAACGACGCGGCCGACACGAAGGACTCGGTGTTGAGCGAGGCCTTCGTGATGCCGAGCAGCACCGGATGCACGACGCCGATGGTCTTGCCCTCGGCCTCCAGGGCGATCTGGACGCGGCTGGCCTCCAGCGTGTCGACCATTTCGCCCGGCAGCAACTGGCTGTCGCCCGGATCGTCGACCCGCTTCTTGCGGGTCATCTGGCGGACGATGACCTCGATGTGCTTGTCGGCGATCTCGACGCCCTGGCTCTTGTAGACCATCTGGACTTCGTCGACCAGGAAGCGCTGGGTCGCCTCGACGCCCTGCACCCGCAGCACGTCGTGGGGATTGATCGGCCCGTCGGTGAGCGGCTTGCCGGACTCGACGTAATCGCCCTTGTTGACGATCACGCGGGTGCCCGGCGGCACGGTGTACGAGTCGCGCTCGCCCGTGTCGGTCTTGACCCAGATGGTCGTCGCGTCGTCGGGGTCGCCGTCCATGTCGACCTCGCCGGGGCGCTCGGTGATGATGGCGCTGTCCTTGGGCTTGCGCGCCTCGAGCAGTTCCTCGACGCGGGGCAAGCCCTGGATGATGTCGCCCGTCTTGACCCGGTCGAAGACCAGCATCGCGAGGGGCTCGCCCATCAGCACCATGTCGCCGGCGGTGCACAGCAGCTGCGTGCCGGCCGAGATCAGGTAAGGCCGGGCGTGGCGGACGTAGACCTTGCCGCCGCTGGCGCGGACGCGCCCGGCCCACTCGGACTTCTGGTCGCCGCCCAGGTCCTGGCCTTCCATGACGTAGTGGCCGTCCTTGACCGCCTGCTGCGCCTTGGGGATCTCGTGGAGCTTCTCCTGCTCGGGGGTGACCAGGAGCAGCCGGGCGATCATGCCCTCGCCCACCCGCGGCTCCTCGATCACGCCGCCGGCGTGCGAGAGGATCTCGGTGCGGACCACCGTGGTGCCCGGAGTGACCTGGTCGTCTTCCTTGGCCATCAGGTAGGTCACCACCTGCTGCTCGCGGAAGTCGGCCCGCTTGATCGCGCCCGGGATGTCCCGGCGCAGAGCCAGAGACTCGAGGATGGTGATATGGAAGCCGAGCGGCTCGGGCTCGTGCTCTTCCTCTTCCTCGCCGTGGTGCACCGGCACCTCGGGGATCTCGACCCGGCCGACCAGGTGCGCCAGGTTGCCCGACAGCTTCAACACGATTTCGGTCTTGGCCAGGGCGGTGCCCGCCTTGACGCGCTCGCCGTCCTTGACCTGCAGCTTGGTGTAGAAACCGAGTTGCATGTCGTCGGTGGTGGCCTCGTAGGGGATGCCGTGGCTGGCCGGCTTGATGGTCCGCTCGATGGCCTTGCGGACCACGACGATCGAACCCTCGCCTTCCTCGTCGAGCGGGATCACCTTGATGATGCCGCCGTGCTTGGCCTTGATGCCGGGGGCGATCTCGTCGCCGCTCTTGATCTCGGTGCCTTCCTCGGCCGACAGCGGCGTCTCGGGCGGGAGCTCGTACCGATCCCCGGGGTACACCATCACCTCGCGGATGATGTTGTTGTCCTCGAAGATCTGCAGGATGCCGTTGGTCTTGACCTCGACGTCCTTGACGACCTCCGTGCCGGCGGCGACCTCGCTGCCGTTGCGGATGCCCTCGACCAGGAGCGAGTTGTCCTTGTTGACGCTCACCCGCTCCTCGGGGATGAAGAGCAGCTTGACCGGCTTGGCGAAGACGCGCTTCTCCTTGTCGGTGAGCGGCGCGTCCACGTAGCGGACCTCGCCCGCGGAAGCCAGGACGTGCTCGTCGTCGATGTGCTCGGCGATGACCGCCTCGCTCTCGATGCGCTTGCCGTCCTCGACCTTGAGCGTCCACATGCGGTGCTCGCCGTCCTTGGGATCCTCGACGCGCAGCTTGCCTTCCTTGACGCCGGCGACGAAGCCCTGGCAGGCCAGGTCGGCCGTGACGACGGAGATGTCGCGGCCGCCCTTGATGATGGCACCCTGCTTGGTCTGCTCGAGCACGATGTCGGCGCCCAGGCGCACCTTGCCGCCGAGTTCGGTCCTGAGCTCGGTCTCGGCGATCACGTCGTCCTTCTTGACCACCTGGCCGTCCTTGACGCGGATCTTCGCGCCCGACGGGAGGTTGAGGACGTCGCCCTGGACGATCCAGATGATGGATTCGCCTTCCTTGCCCTTGTCGGGCACGGCGGTGCGGGTGACGTTGTGCTGCCGATCTTCCTTCTCCTCCATCCGGAAGCCCTCGTACTCGACGCGGCCCGAGATGTCGCTGGAGATTTCCTTGAAGGCCTTCTCCATGGACTTGCGGGCGGCGCCGCGCAGTTCGGCGAAGGAATCGGCGATGACCTGGCCGGACTCGACGTGCTCGCCCTCCTTGACCTTGAGCTCGAACCCCAGCGGGATCTGCACGTGGTCGGTCTTGGCCTTGGAAGCCGAGCCATGCTTGATGTCGAGCACGCCTTCCTTGTCGGTCACCAGGACGCGGGCGCCGTGCTTGGTACGGTACTCGCGGGTGGGTAGCTCCTCGGGGAAGTGCACCGTGCCGGCGTGCTTGGCCTTGAGCTGCACGTTGCCGGCGGCCGCCGTGAAGACGCCGCCGGTGTGGAACGTGCGCATCGTGAGCTGGGTGCCGGGCTCGCCGATCGACTGGGCGGCGATGATGCCGACCGCCTCGCCGATGTCCACGAGGGCGTTATTGGTGAGGCTCCAGCCGTAGCAGAGGCGGCACAGGCCGCGATCCGCCTCGCAGGTGAGCGGCGAGCGGATGTCTATCTGCACGATGCCGTTGGCGGCGAGCTTCTCGGCGTCGGCGACGCTGAGCAGGTGCCCGCGCTCGAAGAGCACCTTCCCGTCGCTGGTCTTGACGTCCGCGTGGAGCACGCGGCCTACCGCGCGATCGCGCAGCGGCACGACGCTCGTGTCGCCATCCTTGATGTCGCGCACCTGGATGCCGCGCCGGGGCTGGCAGTCCTCTTCGCGGATGATGACGTCCTGGGCGACGTCGGCCAGACGCCGGGTCAGGTACCCGGAGTCGGCGGTGCGGAGCGCCGTGTCGACCAGGCCCTTGCGGGCGCCGTACGAGGAGATGATGTACTCGGTGACGTTGAGGCCTTCCCGGAAGTTGGAGGTGATGGGAAGGTCGATGATGCGGCCCGAGGGATCGGCCATCAGGCCGCGCATCGCCACGAGCTGGCGGACCTGCGAGATGTTACCTCTCGCGCCGCTGAACGCCATCATGTAGACCGAGTTGAGCTTGTCGTACTTCTCTTTGATCATCCCGGTCAGCTCCTCGGTGACGGCCGACCAGGTGTCGATGACCTTGGCATAGCGCTCGACCTCGGTGATCTGGCCGCGGAGGTAGTCCTTGCGGGCCTGCTCGATCTCCTCCTCGGCGCGGGCCAGGATCGCCTTCTTCTCCTTGGGGACGAAGAGATCCTGGATGGCGATGGAAACGCCCGACCGCGTGGCGTAGCGGAAGCCGAGGGTCTTGAGCTCGTTGGCCAGCGCGGCGGCGCGCTGCGGCCCAAGCTCGTCGAACGCCTTCATGATGATGCGCTCGAGGCCCTTCTTGTCGATGGTCTTGTTGTAGAAGGGGAACTCCTCGGGCAGCGCCTCGTTGAAGATGATGCGGCCGACGGTGGTGACGAGGATCTTCCTGGCCGCGAGCTGCTTCTCGAACCATTCGCGCTTCGCCTCGTCGGCGATGCCGGCCACGACCTCGAAAGGATCGGCGCCGTCCTCGCGCGGGCCGTCGGAGCGGATGGCGACCTTGGTGTGCAGATCCAGGATGGCCTTGTCGTTGTTTTTGTCGCGGCCTTCGAGGTACGCGGACAGGGCCTCCGAGAAGGTCTTGAAGATCATGCCGAAGCCGCGCGTGGCGCTCGGGTTCTCGGTGGTCAGGTAGTAGATGCCCATGACCATGTCCTGGGTGGGCGTGATGATGGGCCGGCCCGTCGCGGGCGAGAGGATGTTGTTGGAGGCCAGCATCAGGAGGCGCGCCTCGGTCTGGGCCTCGACCGACAGCGGCACGTGGACGGCCATCTGGTCGCCGTCGAAGTCGGCGTTGAAGGCGGTGCAAACCAGCGGGTGGATCTGGATGGCGCGGCCCTCGACCAGGATGGGCTCGAAGGCCTGGATGCCGAGACGGTGCAGCGTGGGAGCGCGGTTGAGGAGCACCGGGTGGTTGCGGATGACCTCCTCGAGGATGTCCCACACGATCGTCTCGCCGCGCTCTATTTTCTTCTTGGCGGACTTGATGTTCTGCACGATGCCGCGCTCGACGAGTTTGTTCATCACGAACGGCTTGAAGAGCTCGAGCGCCATTTCCTTGGGCAGGCCGCACTGGTGCAGCTTGAGGTTGGGGCCGACCACGATGACCGAGCGGCCGGAATAGTCGACACGCTTGCCCAGCAGGTTCTGGCGGAAGCGGCCCTGCTTGCCCTCGATGATGTCCGAGAGGCTCTTGAGCGGGCGGTTGTTGGGGCCCACGACGGCGCGGCCGCGGCGGCCGTTGTCGATCAGGGCGTCCACGGCCTCCTGGAGCATGCGCATCTCGTTGCGGATGATGATGTCGGGAGCGCCCATGTCCTTGAGGCGGTACAGCCGGTTGTTGCGGTTGATCACGCGGCGGTACAGGTCGTTGAGATCCGACGTGGCGAATCGGCCGCCGTCGAGCTGCACCATCGGGCGCAGGTCGGGCGGGATGACCGGGATGACGTCCAGCACCATCCAGCTCGGCCGGGTGCCGGCGGCCAGGAATGCGTCCACCACGCGGAGCCGCTTGATGGACTTGGCCTTCTTGGTGCCGCTGCTGGTCTCTATTTCGGACTTGAGCTTCTTGGAGAGCTCGGCGAGATCCATCTTGTCGAGCAGCTCCTTGATGGCCTCGGCGCCCATCTTGGCCGTGAATTGCGCCTCCTTGGACTCCAGCTCCTCGAAGACGTCCTCGGTGATGGTCTCCTTCTCCTGGAGAGGCTGGCCGTTGACCGACGCGTTACCCGGATCCAGCACCAGGTACTCGTTGAAGTAGACGACGTTCTCCAGGCTCTTGAGAGGCACGTCGAGCAACAGCGAGAGGTAGCTCGGGATGCCCTTCAGGTACCAGATGTGCACGACCGACGCGGCCAGCTTGATGTGGCCCATGCGGTAGCGGCGGACCTTGGAATCGGTGACCTCGACGCCGCAGCGCTCGCAGATGATGCCCTTGTGCCGCACGCGCTTGTACTTGCCGCAGTGGCATTCCCAGTCCTTGGCGGGACCGAAGATGCGCTCGCAGAACAGGCCGTCGCGCTCGGGCTTGAGCGTGCGGTAGTTGATGGTCTCGGGCTTGGTGACCTCTCCCCGGGACCACGACAGGATCCGCTCGGGGGAAGCGATGCCTACCTTGATATAGTCGAAGCGCGAGCTCATCCGCTGCCTATCTCGCCTTTCTCAAAAACGACATACCTCCGGGCTGGATCCGGAAGGAGCATCCTACACCCCCCGGCCGGGCCGGGTCAAGGAGCGGTTAACAAGACTACAAGAAAGCCCGGCCCCTTGCGGCGCCGGGCTCTCGAGGCGAGGGTTACTGGACCGTCCAGTTGGCCGAGCCGCTGGCCCCGACCGTGATGACCTTGATCGCCTTGCCGGCAACAGCCGGGGCCGAGGCGGTCGCGGTGAGGGACTCCCAGACCTTGGCGTCGACCGCCAGCTGGGCGTGGACGTAGTTGGACGAATTGGCCGACTGCGTCAGGTTGCCGTACTGGACGTAGTCCAGGAGGTTGGCGCTGGTCAGGTCGGTCGAAGCCGAGACGCCCTTGAAGAGCGCCACCGCGCCATGCCCGGCCTGGATGCCCAGCTTGTTGACGCCCGTCGAGCTGCCCAGGCCGGCCTGGTCGAGCTTGACGTGGACGCCGGTGCTGACCGTCGACTCGGAGACGGCGATCTCCGCACCCGCGGCGAGCGAGAAGGTCGCGTCCGCCGACCCGGAGGCGAGGCGGGCGTGGACCATCTTGATGCCGGTCGAGTCCTTGTACTCGTAGCAAAGCGCCCACTTCGAGAGGTCCTCGGCGGCCGTGCCGTTGTTCTTGATCGAGATCGTGCGATCGCCCGTCGAGGGGATGTCGACCTTGACCAGCAATCCGGTCTTCCGCGTCGCCGGGGCGGTCGTCGGGGCCGTGGTGGCGGCGGTCGTCGGCGCGGTCGTCGGGGCCGTGGTGGCGGCGGTCGTCGCCCCCGGGGTGGGACTGGGGCCCGTTCCCCCGACGAGGCCAGGGCAACCGGTCAATGCCAGGACCGGGATGCCGATGGCGAGGGCAAGGGACCAGGACAGGCGGTTGTTCTGGCGCATCGATACTCCTTCCGTTGTCGTGAAAAAATCGAGCAGCCATTCTAGCAGAAAGGCAACCGATAGACGAAAGGGCGCGCGGGTCGGTTCCCGATCGTTCGGCGCCATAGTCGCCCCGCGACCCTGATGTGGGAATACCGGTTCCGTATCGGGTTTGAGACTAATTTATAAAGGGTAGGCAGGAAGTGGGGTCAGTTGATCTTTTCCGGGGGGCCGCCAGTGCTATCCAGAATTCGGCGATTGGATTCTCCACGCCTTCTTCTCCGGATCTGTGCCATCGTGGCGGTCCTCGTCGCCGGTTGCGCAGGGCCCCTGGCGTGGCCCCAGGGTTCGGCGCCCCCGTCCGGCCCGGATTACACGCTGCGCGGCCACATCGACCTGCAGGGCCACTACAGGGTCGCGGTCAAGGTGGACGAGATCTGCCAGGGCATGACCGTGTCGATGATCGACCCCAACGTCGCCAACCAGCCCACCATCAGCACCTCGCTTTCCACGGTTGGGTGCGGCTTCACGATGGCTTTCTCCGGCGGGTTCGTGCCCACCGGCGGGCGCGTGTACATCCTCGAAGCCATCAAGGGACTGGATGGCGGCCGCAACGGGGCCGACGCCATCCGGTTGCGGACGTTCATCAAATTCTCGGGCGTGTGGACCTCGGCGACCGGGGCCGAGATCAAGATCTCGCCGAGCACGACCGCGGTCGCCGTGCTCAACGCCACGGCCCGCAAGGAGCGCGGGCTCCTGATGCAGCCTGACGGCAGCGAGGATCCCCAGCGAATGATCGGCGTCATCACGGCCTTCGGCGCGCCCTACGACACCGTGGCCGCCCCGCTGTCCCAGGCCACGTTCAACGTCGTCGTGGACCTGGTCCGCGCAGCGATGGACGCCGGCATCGACGGGATGCACGCCGTGCAGGAGAAGGACGGAGCGTGGTTCGCGACGCTACCCACCGCGCCCGTCGTGGCCACGGTGGTGCCCGAGGTCGGCGTGGCGGGCGCGCCCATTCTCATCGTCGGGAAGAACCTCGGCGGCATCTCGGCGGTCAAGGTCGGCACCAAGACCTGCACGATCGTCAACGATCCGCGGCGGCCCAACACCGAAAATACGGTCACCGTGCAGCTTCCCAACGACGCGACGACGGGCAACCTGGTCGTGACGGGCGCCAACGGCTCGAGCAATCCCTTTACCTACACCGTGCTGCCGCGGATCGGCGGCACGTTCAACCCGGACAACCAGTAAGGAGCGGAGGAATGGGCATGGCTTCGTTTGGCACCGGCGTCCGCAAGGCCCTCATCACGGCCCTCGTGACGGCCATGGCGGGCTGCGCGCTGGGTACCAGCCCGCTTGGCGGCGAGCTCTACCGGCAACCGCTGGTCGAGCGACCGGCCGGCGTGGCCGCGATCGAGGCCGATCTCCGCAAGGACCTCACCATCCACGGCGTGGTCCAGTTCCCGGCGGGCACGCGGGCGGTCCAGGCGACCGAGGCCCAGATAGTGGGCCAGTCGACGATCTCGATGATCGACCCGGTGTCAGGCTCGACGCTGGGCACGGGCCTCACCGACAACAACGGCGTCTTCGCCCTCAACCCGGTCGGCTTCTCGATCCCGGATGGCAACACCTACATCCTCGAGGCCTCCAAGGGCCTGGCCGGCCAGCTCCCGGGCCGCAATGCCCCGCGCATGCGCACGATCATCAAGCGCAGCGGCACCGACTGGCTCTCCATCACGAGCGCAGCCACGACCAGCGTGGTGATCAACGCGATGACCACGGCGGTCGCCCTCACCTCGGGGCTCGATCCCACCAACGTCCCGCCGGGCAACGTCATGGGCAAGGTCAACGCCGCGGTCGCGCCGGCGCAGCTAAACACCAACCCGGCGCTGAGCAACCATCCCGACTCCGAAGTCATCAAGTTCAACAACGACATCCTGGCCTACCTGACCAACGACTTCGATCCCGTGGCATCTTCCACGGCGATCAAGCCGTCCATCACGAGCGTCAACCCGACGGCGGGCGGCGTGTTCGACCCGGTGACGATCGACGGGTCGGGCTTTCATCCCGTGACGCTTTCCGACCTGGTGGTCAGCATTGGCGGCGTCGCGGCAACCATCCTGATGGCCTCGCCCAGGAGGCTCATCGTCACCGTGCCGGCCGGTGTGCCGGCGGGCGCCACCACGGTCACGGTCGCGACCAACCGCGGCGGCACCTCGACCGGCTTCGCATTCACCATCCAGGGTGGCGGCTCCGGCCTGGGCATCACGCTGGTCAACCCCAATCCCGCGGTCATCGGCCAGTTCGTGACGGTGACGGGCAACGGCTTCGATGCCAACGCCGCGGCAAACTCGGTTGCTTTCACCGGGGCCTCCGCGGTCACGCCCGTCGAGGCGACGCCCACTTCGCTGCGCGTCGCGGTGCCGGCCGGAGCCATCACCGGCCCGGTGCGCGTCACCGTGGGCGCCAACACCTCCAACGGCTACGCATTGCAGGTCGGCAAGGCGCCGCTCATCAGCTCCTTCTTCCCGGATCGCGGCACGGTCAAGAGCGAACTGCGCATCAAGGGCGACGGCTTCGGCCGGCGCGGCCTGGGGCAGGTCATGGTGGCCGGCAAGGATGCCAACGTCCTGGCCTGGACCGACAACCTGATACGCGTGGAAGTGCCGTGGAACGTGAACCTGAAGGCGGCGAGCAACTACGAGACCAACCCCGGTGCCGTCTCCGTCCAGGTCCTGACCAACAGCGGCCTGGCCATCAGCGGCACCTGGACCGTGCTGGCGGGGGAAATTGTCCCCGGCGGCGGCTTCTCCAACATCGATAGCACGCGCGGCCCCAACGGCCCGGGCACCCAGGCCTGGCTGGCCGGCGAGCGCATCATCGTGCACGGCGGCAACGGGTACGACAACCGCGTCTGGAGCGTCGGAGTCAACAACGACGGCTCGCTCAAGAGCGACTGGCGCCAGGAAGTCAGCGCGCCGTTCACCATGCGCATCGACGACAACCCGCGCATGACCGCCCTGGTGGGCGCCAAGCGCTGGATCATGGTGAGCAATGGCGGCAACCAGGTCATGTTTGCCAAGCTCGATCCCATCACGGGCGACTTCGTGGGCTGGGGCGACAACCCGGCCAACTACCTGCCGCCGGGCTGGATCGGCAAGGACCACACCATGGTCTCCTACGGGTGGACGGGCATCCCGCAGGCCGACGGCCGGGGCGGCCGCTCCAAGAAGGTGTACGTGCTGGGCGCGGGCGTGAGCTGCGGCGGTTGCGCCAACAGCGGCTTCGGCATGATCTACGCCGACGTCACCGAAGACGACAACATCGGCCCGTGGAAGACCGGCCCCAGCCTGATCAGCTTCTTCGGGGAAGACGCTTGGCCCATCGTCGTGGGCAACACGCTCTACGCCATCGGCGGCACGGACGGCAACGCCCGCGCCCAGTACATCCAGCTCAACGACGACGGCACTCCCGATACCTCGGTTGGCTGGCGCGACTCCACGGGCCGTACGCAGACGATGGGCTCGATGCTGTCCAACGACCCCCAGCGTGTCGGCAACTACTACTACACGTTCGACACCTGGTGCGACACGCGGTGCTCGCGGTCGCCCGTCATCCTCGACACCTACCTCAAAGGTTTCGTGTCCTGGGGCAGCGGCCCCACGTCCAACTGCGGCCACACCGACGTGCCGATCGGCCGGTTCTACTACATGTTCGGCGGCAACGGCTCTGACCGCGTCTTCCAGGCAACCATCAGCTAGTTCGCAGCAACCTCGGCAATGGCAGGGAGGAAACCCAGATGACGCCTACCGGTAGGCGGGGCCCGCTGGCCCGCCTCTTCCCCACGTTCACGCTATCCCTCCTGGCCTTCGGCCTGGCGCTGGCCGCCTGCGAGCAGACCCCGGGCACCGGTGGCCGGATCGGCGCGCAGGCGTCGCCGGGCGCCGGGGGAGCCGGCAAGGCCAGCCCGACCCCCACCATCGATCCCCTGCAAGGCACGTCGGGAACCATTGGCGGGACCACCCCGGCGCCGGGGCAGACCACCTCGCCGGCCGCGACACCCACGCCCACCGCCACGCCGTCGCCGACTCCCACTCCGACGCCGACGGCGCCGCCGGCCGTGGCGCAAACGGTGTCGATCACGCCCAACAGCGGCCCCGCGTTGACGCTCAACCTGCCCGCGCCGGCCGGTGCGACGCCACTGGCCAACCAGCCCACGCAAGTGGAGGTCCAGGCTGACGTGCAGCTCAACAACGGCGCGATCGACAGCAAGACCCCGAAGTGGACGAGCACCGACACCCTGGTCGCCACCGTCAGCGCGGTCACGGGCACCAGCAAGGGCCTGGTCAAAGCGGTCGCCAAGATCGGGACGGCCAAGATCACCGCGACGTCCGACGACGGGAAGGCCAGCGCTTCGGTGACCGTCACGGTCAAGAGCACCGGCCAGGTGAACGTGGGGGTGGAGTAGCAGCCATGCGCAACCTGATCTTCGCAAGACACTTCACCCTGGGCGCCCTCGCCGCCGGCGTCCTGCTGGCGGTGGCGTGCGCCTCGCCGCGGACGTCGCCTCAGGGGATGACCCCCGCCCTGGGCGCGGCCGGGCCCACCTCGGACCTCCCGGCGCCCGGCGCGGCGGCGAATCGGCCGGCCCGCGATCCGCAAGACTGGGGCTCGGTCGTCTTCACCGTCAACTGGCCCGTCGCAGATCGCCAGCTCGCCTACATCCATCCCGACACGACGATCATCGAGATCAAGGCGTACGACGCCAGCGGATCGGTCCTCAAGGACGCCAACAACATCCCCATCCAGGGCACGCTCGAAAAGCCGCAGCCGCCCGCGACCTCCTCCACACTTGCCCTCGCGGAGGTGCCCTCCGGCTCCGTGCGCTTCGACGCCGTCGCCAAGAACGGCCTCGGCACGCTCCTGGCGACCGGCAGCGCGACCTCGTCGGTCCAGGGCAACACGACCAACGCCTTGCGGCTGATCCTCGGCCTGCCCGGCGAGCCGAAACTCTATTCGTTCAGCCCCATCCGGGGCTTCGCCGGCTTCACGACCGTTTCGCTCACCGGCGACAACTTCCAGGACGGGGTCCTGGGCGGCTTGCCCGCGGGGACGCTAACCAAGACGGCCAAACTCGGCAACGTGACCGCCAGCGCCAACATCAGCTCCAGCCGGTTGCTCAGCTTCCAGGTGCCGGCCGGCGCCCAGGACGCGTCGATCAGCTACTCCTGGACGATGGCGGGCATCACCAGGACCGTCACGAGCACGGCGGCCTTCACCGTGATCTCCAGCGTGTCGATCCTGGGCACCACGACGACCACTCGCGGCAGCACGTTCTCGCTGACCGCCACCGGATCCTCGGCGGGCAGCGGGTCCTTCAACCTCACGGCCTCCGAAGCCAACATCATGCGCATCGGGAGCACGTGCAACCCGGTCTGCGACGGCACCGGCGGCCAGCCGTCCGGCTCCAACGGCTTCACCATCATCCAGACCACCAACCCCGGGGAGTTCCTGGCCTCGGGATCGGGAACCGCCATCGTGCAAGCGGGCGGCGGCTCGGTGGTGGCCACCAGGACCATCACGATCAACTAATGACATGAGTACGTAAGTACTTCGACCAACAGGCAGTAATCATGCGCCTCAAGGCCAATCTGGCCGCCGGCTGGGCCGCCGCGGCCCTCCTCACGGCGTGCTTGCCCAACTTCAACCTCTTCGGCGCGGGCTTGCCGATCGAGGTACCGAGCGACCTGCCGAGCGAAACGCCGACGGTCCCGCCTGTTACCGTCGGCTTCGGGGGCGAACCCTCGACGCGCACGCCCACCCCTGGCCCGCCCGCCACGCCCTTGCCGACCCAGCCGCCGCAGGTGGCGCGGGCCGTCGAGGTGACGATCCTGGCCGACGGCGTGCCGGTCACCGAGAATGGCAGCCCCAAGGGCGCGATCACCCTCAACCGCCTGCCCCGCGAGGGGGTGATCCCGATCTTCGCCGTCAAGAAGCAGCTCTCCGTATCGGTACTGCTCTCCAACGGAATCCTCGCCCAGAAGGCCAGCTGGAAGTCGAGCCGGCCCGACACGGCGGCAGTGGACGAAAACGGCCTCGTGACGGCCGGCAACGCGACCGGTTCGACGGACATCGTCGCCACCAGCGAGGACGGGAAGGCGTCGGCTTCGGCCAAGGTGACCCTCACCGACGACGGCGCGGCCGATGTGGTGATCGACTGATGCGCCCATTTCAGCTTGGCCTCGCGGGCCTCCTAGTCCTGGGCGTCGCGGCGTGCCGGACGCCCGCGCCGGGCGGCGCGCTCCTGCGCGGCGCCGGCGTGGCGGGCGCCGACATGCCATACGCGCATGGCGCCGCCGCCGCGGTCTCGGGTGAGATCACCATCTCCGTGCGCTGGCCGGCCCGCACCGCGCAGGCCATCCCGCAGTCGGCGCAGAGCATCGTGGTGGAGGCCTACGCGGAGGGCGCGACCAAGCCACTGGGCAACCCGCTGCAGTTCGTCCGCACGACCGGCGACCAGTCGTCCACCGTGACCATGACGTTCGGGCGCCTGCCCGTAGGCACCTACCAGTTCGTGGCCACCGCCCGCGACACCGGCGGGGCAATAGTCGCCTCGGGGACGGCCAAGGCGATCCTCCTGCCCAACCAGCGTACGTCGGTCCCGCTCTCGCTCTTCGGCACGGGCCAGCCGGCGATCTCGCTCGTCGGCGTGGCCGCGGCCGTGCCGGGGCAGAAGGTGCCGGTCTTCGGCCGGGCGTTCGGCGAGGTCGCGAATGCCTCACTGTCCGCCACCATCGGCGACGTCCAGGTGCCAGGCACCGGGATCGAACGCGTCACCGACAACCTGGTCGTGCTCACGGTTCCGGCGGGAGCCAAGAGCGGGAAGGTGAAGATCAGCGTCGCCGGCAAGGAGGCCGCCAGCATCCTGCCCCTGTCCATCATCGCCCGCATCGAGGCGACGCCCGAACTGGCGAAGACCCACCAGCCCGCCGGGCGCGCGAAGGTCACCATCCGGGCCTTCGACGCCGCCGACAACGAAGTCCAGGCCGGCAACCTGACGATCCGGATCATGTCAATGGAGTGCGAGGAAAAGGACGAGTCATGCCTGGACGTCTGCGTGCCCGGCCCCGACTTCGGCACCTTCGACGCGTCGGACGACGAGGTCGGGGAGCAGGTCGGCACGGCCACGATCCGGATAGGTTCCGACTTGCTCTACAAGACGATCAAGGTGGTGACGCACGAGCTGTCGCCGGCCGACCTGGCCGACAGCATGGGCCCCTTGCCCGCGGTGCCCTACCCGGCCGACAACGAGCCCACCGCCGCCCGTTCGGCCCTCGGCAAGAAGCTATTCTTCGACAAAAAGCTCTCGCGCGCCGGCGACATGTCCTGCGCGACCTGCCACGATCCCGCGAAGGGCTTCGCGGACGGCCGGGAGAGGGGCCTGGGTAACGACGGCAAGGACCTGCCGCGCCACACGCCGACGGCGCTGAACGCCGCCTTCATGCCCGTGCAGTTCTGGGACGGCCGGGCGGCGAGCCTCGAGGCGCAAGCCCTAGGCGTCATCGAGAGCGCCAAGGAGTTCAACTCCGACAAGGCCGCCCTGGTGGCCTACGTGACCGGCGAATACGGCGCCGACTTCCAGGGCGCCTACGGCGCCGCCCCGACGGTCGACCTGGTCACCAAGGCGATCGCGAGCTACGAGCGGCGGGTCCTGGTTTCGGGCGACTCGCCGTTCGACAAGTGGGCGCGCGGCCAGAAGGACGCCATCAGCGACGAGGCCAAGATCGGCCTGGGCATGTTCCTCGGCAAGGGCGGCTGCGTCGGCTGCCACAGCGGGCCGCTCTTCTCGGACGGCAAGTTCCACAACATCGGCATCCCGGGCAGCGGCACGACCGACCTGGGCCGCGGAGCCATCACGAGCGTCGCCACCGACTCGGGCGCGTTCAAGACGCCGACGCTGCGCAACGTCGAGCTGACGGCGCCGTACATGCACGACGGGAGCAAGGCCACGCTGGCCGACGCGGTGCGGTTCTACGAGAATTTCGACGCGGCATTCCCCAACCTCGATCCGCTCATGGTCCGGAGCAACATCAGCGACGAGATGCTGGCGTTCATGAAGGCCCTCACGAGCCCGGCCGCCACACCCTAGCGCGGCGCGGGCGTCTTCTCGCCGATGAGGAGCTTCTTGACCTCGTTTTGCTGGCCCATGTTGGTCACGGCCACGACCTCGTCCCCCGCCAGGAGCACCGTGGAGCCGGCGGGGATGATGGCCTTGCGGCCGCGGGCCAGGGTCACGATGATCGTCTCGCCAGGCAGCGATACGTCGGCGATGGTCTTGCCGACCACGGGCGAATCCTCGTCCAGCGTGACTTCCACCATCATCAAGTGGCCGTGCTGCATCGTGAGGTAATGGACGACGTGCTGCGGCGTGATCTCCTGGTCGATCATGTTGGAGACCGCCGACGTGACGCTGATGAGCGCGTTGACGCCCTGCAGCCGGAACAACTCCTCGTTGCGCGGGTCGTTGATGCGGGCGATCGTGCGCTTGACATCGAAGAGATCCTTGGCGACCTGGCACACCACCAGGTTGTCCTGGTCGCGGCCGGCGACCGCGACCACCACGTCGGCCCGCCGGCAGCCGGCCTCGGCGAGCAGGGCCGGGTTGGTGCCGTCGCCGTTTTGCACCATCACGTCGAAGCGCTCGGCAATCTGCTCGCAGACCCGCACGTCGCGTTCGATGACGGCCACCTCGTGGCCCTCCGAGAGGAGCGTGCGGACCAGGTGGTACCCGATCTTGCCGCCGCCGACGACCAGGATGTACACGGCTAGGCTTCTTTCGCGACGATTGTCTCGAGGATCAATTCCTCGATCCGGTTGGCGGCGTCGGTGGTGGGGCTGATGGTCTCGATCTGGAACTTCCGGAAGAGCTCGACGAGCTGCGGATCCTCGATGCGGGCGATGACTCGCGGGACCTTGAAGAGCCGCTTGGCGACCAGCGAGCACATGATGTTGGTGTTGATGTCCCGGGAGACGGCGATGAATGCCTCGGACTCGGTGATGCGCGCCTTCTTGAGCACGTCCTTGTCGATACCGAGGCCCATGATGAGTTCGCCCTTGAACTCCTGGCCGAGGTTTTCGAGGTTGAGGCGATCCGGATCGATGACGGTGACTTCGTGGCCTTGCCGCTCGAGCCGCAATGCGAGGTGCGTGCCCATCTGCCCGCACCCGTATATCACGATCATGGCGCCCGATTATATACACTAACGGGATGCCCACGCCAGAACTCAAGATCGAGAAGCGCACGCTGGAGCGTGCCCTGGGCGTGCCCGGGCTATTCTCGATCGGCTACGGCAACGTCGGCAGCTCGATCTACTACGCTCTGGGCGTCGTGGCGGCCTATGCCCTGGGCGCCACGCCGATCGCGTTCGGCATCGCGGCGGTGTTCTTCGTCTTCACCGCCCTGACCTACGCCGAGCAGGCCGGCATGTTCCCCGAGTCCGGCGGCGCGGCGACGCTGGTGCGTCACGGCTTCAACGAATTCGTGGCCTTCGTCGCCGGCTGGGCGCTGATGATGGACTACATCGTCACGATCGCCATCTCGGCCTACTCGGCCGTGGCCTACCTCGGACACTTCTGGCCGCCCCTGCGGGACGTCCCGGCGATCGGCGCCGCCTTCGCGATCCTCCTGGTCTTCTTCCTGTCGTTCATCAACTTCGTGGGAGTGCGCGAGTCGGCCCGGCTCAACAACACCCTGGTCGCCGCCGACCTGTCGGTCATCATCCTCATCTGCCTCCTGGGCTTCGCGCTGATCTTCAACCTCGACACGTTCCTGTCCTGGCGGCACGTGGAGAGCATCGTGGACGGCAAGGTCATCAAGGAGTGGCCCGACACCAGGACGCTCATCTACAGCATCTCGATCGCGATGATCGCCTTCACCGGCATCGCGAGCGTCACGCAGATGGCGGAGGAAGCCAAGGATCCGCGCAAGACGGTGCCCCGTGCGGTCTTCGCCGTCATCGCCGCCGTCATCCTGGTGACAGTCGCGGTCAACCTGGTCGCATTCAGCGCGATGCCGCCCCACGAGCTGGGTTCGACCTACAAGCTCGAACCGGTGCAGGGCATCGCCCACGCCCTGGGCAACAAGGTCCCGCTACTCGAGACCCTCCTCACGCCCGTCATCTCGATCCTGGCTTTCTCGATCCTGGCGATCGCGGCAAACGCGGGCATGCTGGGCGTCTCGCGGCTGGCCTACTCGATGGGCATCCACCGGCAGTTGCCGGGACTCTTCTACAAGCTGCACCCCAGCTACAAGACGCCGCACATCGCCATCGTCTTCTACGGGGCGATCGCCGTCGCCCTGCTCGCCACCGGCTTCTTCTCGTCGCGCCTCATCGACAACCTGGCGGATCTGTACGCCTTCGGGTCGATGCTGTCGTTCAGCTTCGCGCACGCGGCGATCCTCGCTCTGCGCTGGAAGGAGCCCGAGCGCGAGCGCGCCTTCAAGCTGCCACTCAACGTGCGCTTCCGAGGACGCGAGATCCCCATCACCCCCATCCTCGGCCTGCTCGGCACCCTCTCGGTCTTCGTGGTGGTCGTCGTGACCCATCCCTGGGCCCGCACGATGGGCCTGTTCTGGCTGGGCGGCGGCGTGCTGATGTACGCCTTCCACCGCCAGCGCGAGGAGCTGCCGCTCACCACGACCGTGGTCGTCACCGGCGTGGAGCCGATCCTGGTGCCGATGGCGCTCAAGCGGGTCTTGGTGCCGACCATCGGCACGGCATTCTCCGAAGAGATGGTGGCGGTGGCTTGCCGGCTGGCCAAGCGCGAACGGGCGACGGTCCGGGCGCTGTACATCTACGAGGTGCCGCCGTCGCTGCCGGTCACCGAGTTGCCGGCGGAAGAGGAGCAAAAGGGTTCGGAGATCCTCCAGCGCGCGCTGCAGATCGGCGAGGGACTCGGGGTCAACGTGGAACTCGTCTTCCTCCAGGGGCGCAAGGCCGGCCAGCTCATCGTGACCGAAGCCGAGCAACTCAAGGCCGACGTCATCCTGATGGGCCTCGACCCCGAGCGCCGCATCCAGGAGCGGGTGGGCGGCGCACCGGCGGTCGGCAAGACGGTCGAGTACGTGCTCAAGCACTCCAACAGCCGCATCCTGCTCTCGCGCCCGCCGCGCGCGGTCCCGGGCGAAGAGGCGCCGTCGGCCGCGGCGGCCATGACGGGGGGGCTCGTGGCGGAATGAAGTTTCCACGGGCATTCACCGTCCCGGGGAGCCTCAAGTGATCCTCGCCGCCCTGCTGGCGGCATACGCCTTTCCGGCATGGCCGCTGGTCCCCGCGGACGTCCTGAGCCTCCGGGAAGGCCAGCACTTGCACAAGGACTTCGAGGACGGCGCGCTCCGCGGATCGATCATCCGCTTCTTCGTCCGGACCGATCTGCACCGGGTCTACGGCTTCCTCGCCGACGTGCCGGCGATGCCGCGCTACATGCCCCACCTCCGGGAGATCCGCGTGGTCGCCCAGCGGGAAGGAGTGAAGGTCCTCGAGTACAAGAGCCAGGTGCCCCTGGTGGCGGATTTCACGCTCGAGCGTCACTTCGAGCCGCCGCGGCGCATCTGGTGGACCAAGGTGAAGGCCCCCTACAAGCGCATCGAAGGCGCGTGGGACCTCTTCCCCGCGCCCGGCGGCACGGTCGTCAGCTATTCCCTGGCAGTAGAGACCGGGTCGCTGATCCCCAACTGGATGGCGGCGGAGTTTCAGAAACAGGGCGGCTCCGCGCTCGTCCGCAACGTCACGCGCCACGTGGAATCGGGCGGCAAGTGGACCCGCCCCGACTACCCGCAAGAACAAACTCCAAATTGAGATTTAACACACCCCAAAGAATGTTCGGGGTGGGTTAGGACTATGAAATAGGTGTAAAGAGTCGGGGCGCCGCAAGGCAGGGGGCGGCGCCACTACTCGATTACAACCGGGCCTTACGGGTGCAGAATTGGGGGCCCGGGTTGGTAAACGCCGCAAATGCTCCTCCTCTCCGGCAAAACCCGATTCGAGGCCCTTCAAAAAGGGGTCTCGAGTCATTTTTGATGCTTTTCTCGCAGGAACCTTATGTCAGGCTCATCGATCTCAGGGTTTAATGAATCCAGATCATGAGAATCGACAAGCTCAACCACGAGCCGCCAGGGAAGGCGCTAGGGTGGGAAAGGCGGGCCGCGCACAAGGCCCCGCCCGGACAACCGGCCACGGCCCCGCCGGCTTCAACTCCGCCGGGAACGACCCCCACGGGCACGGCCCCCACGGGCACGGCCCCCACGGGCACGAACCCCTCGGGCACGCCCCCCACGGGTACGGCCCCCACGGGCACGGCCCCCGCGGGCACGAACGCCACGGGCACGAACCCCACGGGAACAGTCCCGGGAACGATCCCCACGGGCACGGCGCCAGGCAGCACGGGCCCGGCAGGCACAACCCCGCCCCCGCCGCCGACAACAGGCGATCCGGCGGCCGCAGACGCCCTGGCATCGGTATCAAACGCCATGAGCCAGGTACTCCAGACCAACTCGACGCTCGCCGCCCTGCTGGCCAACCGGCCGACGTTCAACACGACGTTCAGCGGGACCTTGAGCCACCCGGTCGGGACGTCCGGCCACCGGACCCCCGATCCGTCGCGCGGCCTGGACGCGGATCTGCTCCGCGGCCTGCGGAGCCCGACCGACGCGACCGCCGCGCAGGCCGGCCTCGAAGCGGTGCTGGGCACCATGGGCTACGGGCTCACCGACGGCGAGAAGGCGGCCTTCAACGCGATCCAGCAACTCGAGGCGCCCCTCCTGGGTACGGCATTCGACTACCGCACCTTCCTACCGCGTTAAGTCTCGTTAAACCGGCATCAATTTCGTCGGAAGTCTCTGTTCCAGGGCGCCGCCCCGGGGCGATTCGTCGGGATATAGCCTCTCGGGAGGAGACTTCGCCATGACCGTTCGCAACACGCCCGGGACCGCGCCGCTGGCCAAGACGGCTCCGCTGCGCCAGTTGCCCAAGACGACGACCGGTGCGACCGGCGCGAAGCCAAACGCCGCGGGCGACGCCCTCAACATCAGCAAGGCCGCCACCGCGCAGCTCAGCACGACCGCCGGCAAGGTCCAGACCTTCGAGGGCAAGGTCCTGTTCGGCACCGGGAAGGACAATGTCGAGAAGAGCCAGGCCAAGGGCCTCGACGCCACACTCGACAAGTTCGTCGCCGAGTTCAAGAAGCTTTCGCCCGAGCAGCAGAAGGCCATCCTGGCCGATCCGGGCTTCAAGGTCGTGGTGGAGGGGCACGCCTCCAACCTGGGTAACGCCACGAAGTACGATAACTCGGGCCTCTCCAACCGCCGTGCCGATAACGCCGCGAAGTACGTCGTGGATTACCTCAAGGGCAAGGGCATCGCGGTTGACGCGAGCCACGTGAAGGCCGAGGGCAAGGGGACGCCGGGCGCCCCGAAGTCCGTCAGCAACAACGACCAGGAAGACCGCTCGGCCAACATCAAGATCCAGATGCCCGAGCCGCAGGCCCCGCCGAAGCCGGCCCCCCAGGCGACCCAGCCGCCACCGCCGCCGCCGGCTCCGCCGCCACCGCCACCGCCGCCGCCACCTCCGCCGC